>OFRM01000462.1_pt1 | contig 17072 bp, 27 predicted proteins | sample 1543101 | NCBI WGS metagenome assembly OFRM01 (sample SAMN07774223, study PRJEB24372) | wastewater metagenome | isolation source: Exp Tend VB 0WW | collected 2016-02
AAGATAAAAAATTTGTACAGGAAAACGAAGGCGCGTTTTCCATTTTCAGTGTTAAAACGTCGTCGGTTAATTGGCTCGCGTTTTTCGTTCTCGCCGCGGGCTTTCTCTTACCCCTCGGCATGAAATATATCGAGAGTAAAAAACCCCCGGGGCCCGGCGGTGCGTAAATTTGCGGCCGTGTGCCTTTTTCTTTTTGCCTGTAAGTCGGGCCCGGTTATCCGTCCGACGGTGCAAGCCGAGCTTGACGCCTCGGCGGAGGCGATAAAAGAGCTTGAAAAACTCCCCGCGACACCGGAAACCTTAAAGGCTATCGGGGCGCTTCGCGCTAACTCCGCCGCCTTAAAAGAGCTTGACCGGTACGCTGAAACCGAGACGGCCAAACGGGAAAAGGCGGAAACGGCCCGGGACGAAAACGCAAAGGCCGCGCGTCAATTATTTTGGCTTAAACTCGCCGCCGTCGGCCTCGTCCTTGGCGGGGGTGTCGCGTGGTATATCCGACGCCGGTTTTTCTCTTAGCTCTTTACGTAGCACTCGCAAAAACTCCGCTCGCTCCGCGCGGCTCATTAAACTGTCGCTCACGATGCGGCTTCGCGTAAAAAGCGGGGCGTCCACGCTTTCTCGTTTTTCTCAAACTCATACCCCTCCGCAAGTTTTTTTTTCTTCATAAAACACGGCACGGCGACGGCGTAAAGCCGCGTTTCGTCGCCTTTGATTCTCGGCGTCTGTCACCTCTTCAAGCAATCGCGGGCGGTTATCGGTTTTATCGTCCGGGTGGTCCACTTGTAAGCGGGGCCACCGGCCATGGAAAAGAAAAAAAACGACGTGGTGGTATTTAAGATAAAGGCGGCGCTTTTTGTTCGACGGGTCGCAAATCACGATACGCGCGTACCCGTCGTGTATATGGCACCCATTAGACTTTGTGCCGATAAACCGGCGCGAGCGTCGCGAATAAACCCCGCCGGTCTCGACGCACAAAATGTAAGACCGGGCAAGGTAGGCGCGGACAGCCGGGCCCGGGTCGATAGGGTCATTTTTATGTTTCATTTTTTGCCCGCCCACTCCGCCCGGCCGTATGGTGGCACCGGGGCCCCGAGGCGAAAGCGCAAAACGTCCGGCTTTACTCCGCTACGTTTCGCCATATACTCGGGGTCGATAAAGCAAAGCCGGGCAAAATCCGCCCCGGTCATAAGCCGGACTTGCTCGCGGTCAAGGAAACGGTCGTACACTTTAAACGGATAAACCCGGTCAAGGTACGCGACCAAAACGACGCCCTCCGCGATTGCCGCAAATTTTACCCCGCATTTCGCAATGCCAGTTACCCGACATAGGCGGGGTGTTAGCTTTAAGGGCTATCATGCCGGGCCGAAACCAGTTACCCAGCGGAGTCCCTACGTCCCGCTTTACCCTTAGCTTTTTCGTAAACCCTTCACCGTGCCCGCCACCTTTGGCTTTGCCGTATTGCTTACGGTACTGCCCGCTTAGTTTAGACGCCGCTATCGCCGCGAGAACCCTAGCGGACATTATTTGATTTTTCATTTTTTAACTCCTTTTCTATTTTCTTTTTTAGTCGTCACGGTCTCGTCGGTCGTCTCCCCGAGCGCAAGCTCGCGGGCGGACATGGCCGCTTTTAAGTCGTCCGGGTCGCCCGCAAACCATAGGTTACGGTGTACGCGCGCGCCCTCCTCTTTTATATTCACGCCATAAGAGCGGAAACCCTTAGACAAAAGCCAATTTTGCACGGCCTTTGACCCCACCCGCGAACGGATGAGCGCCGGGCCATAGGTCTCGATGTCGGACAAAATTTTACGCACACTGAGCAAATCATAAGCAAACTCGCCCGACTTGGCGGCCCTTTGCTCATCGAGGTAGATTTCAAGCTCGCTCTGAGAGTGTGAAAGCACAAGACTTTTCCCCGCCGTTTTGGGCGGGTCGCGGTATGGGTGAAAGTCGGACAGGTCGACGGTGAGTAAAAAATTATAAATAGCGGAAAAGTCGTTTTCAAAAACCCGGTAAAGTCTCTCATAGTAAGCGGGCTCTAAGGGTTTTCGGTCATTGTAAATAATGAAAAACCGCCGGTCGCTTTGCTCGGCATAGATGGCGTCTGAGTGGTTGGAAAAAAAGACAAAATTCGCCGCGTTTCGCGTCTCATAGGTCCGCGCGTATTTTTCGACAATCCGCACCCGGTTTTCAGTTATCAAATCTTTTAGGGTGTTGACCGTCTCGCGTTTGTCCCCTTGGCTTAACTCATGGACGAATAAAACGAGCTTGTCGGCTAAATACCCTGTATTGTCTGACGTTAGCTCTGAGTTTCTCACCTGTCCGCAATATGCGCCGAATATATTTTGAAACAAAACGTAAAGAGCCGAGCGGCCTTGTCCCTGTGTCGGGCTGATTAAGAGCGGGGCCCACTTAACTTTATCGCCTTTGCGCTGTACGCAGAAAGCGAAAAATTCTAAAAGCGTCGAAAACTCGACGTCGTTAGTCGTGAGAAAGCGAAGGTGCGCGAGAAACACCGCCTCAGCGTCCTTGTCCCGCTCCGTCGGGTGCTCGAAAGGTTTAAAGCGGTTAAGAACAGAGACGCCGCGCTCGTCGAATATAGTGGCCCCGACGTCCGGGCGAAAGTCGAAGCGCTCGACGACAGTTAAAGCGTGTTCACGGATAAGGTCGTTTCGCCCGAGCCGCGTCGCGCAAAGGTGGGCGATTTGCAGATTTTGCGAGTCTTTAGTCGTTAGCTCGAAAAGATTGTCGGTATTAACGAGCCGGTCGGCTGACGTTACATATACCCAGTCAGTCAGCATGTCGCGCACCCGGGCGACCTCCTCATAGGCGTCGAGCTTTCGCCGTTTCTCCTTATCATCCGCCCCGGTTACAAAGTCGCCAAAAGGGGCCTTGCGGTATTTATACGCCGATTTTATTTGATGCTCGACGACGTCCGCGCGCTCGGGCGGGTCACATAGTTTGTCATTTACACGGGCCGCTAAGGCGAGCGCGTCGGCTTCACTCAGCCCCCACCCGTGGGCGTCGAGCCCCACAAACCATAAAAGCCGCGACCGGCCGCCCCCGGCGGCTTGTGTCCCTCGTCGTGCGAATAGGTCGAAAAGGTAGTCGGCACGGGTGCCCATAACGGCGGGTTTATCACCGGACGCCGCCGGGCTTTGCTCCGCCGCGTCGACGAGCAAGCCGAGGGCCGCCAAACTATACCGGGGCGCGTCGTTATGCTTCTTAATCCGATAGCCCGGCGACTCGACGCCGTCCTTAACATGCGGCGCATAAGGTAGGCGTAAAACCCGGGCGACGTCCTTAACCGCTTTATCGGCCCCGGTCAAGGCGATAATCCGCTCGGCAAGGGCCCGCACGGCCTCGCGGTTTGCTTTCGTGGCGGGTAGGCGGTCGATTAAAAAATAGGCGTGGGCGTGGGCGTCGTCACGGGACAGGATAAAATGAGCGTGGGCGAGCGCGAACGGGTGCGGGGCTACCCCGTCAAAGTCAAGAAAAACCGCGTTTAGTGTTTGGGTGTTTAGCTCACCGCGCCGCCCCCCGGGCTTTTGGGGGTTAGGTGTAAAGCAAGCGAAAAGGTCGTCGTCGCGCCACCCGGCGAAGGCGGCGGGGGTGAGGGCTTTTATAAAGGTGGGGTAGGGTAAAACCGTTTCGCGGGGTGTGCCTTTTGACCCTTTAACGGGCAGTAACGACAGGGCGACCGCGTCCTCAGTGTCGAAAAAATAGGATAAGAAACGTAAAAGGGTTTTGTGTTCTTTTTTATCCATACTTTTACTTTCCCCTTAAAGCCAAAATGTCCGCCGCTTTCTCCGCGAGCCGCTTCGCGATAAGTTTCTCGACGCCCTCCGCAAAATGGAACAAAAACCAAAACACCGGCCGCGTCTGCCCTATGCGGCGCGTCCGCCCCTGTGTTTGCTGCATGGCGTAAACTCGCCAATCTAACTCGGCGTAAAATGAATGCGTGAAGCCTGTCAGGTCGAACCCCTCGCGCACACTGTCAAGCGTCGCGATTAAAACACACTCTTTTGCGGCGTCCGCCGCCTTTAGTGCAGCGTATCGGGTTTTCTTATCCGTATTTTTGCCATGCACTATACACACTTTCGCCCCGGCGGCGCTCAGTTTTTCGGCGTAAAGCTCGGCAAGCTCCGTGTGGTAGGTAAACAGGATAAACTTTTTAAGCTCGGGGAGTACACTTTCGACAAGGTAGTCGAGCACGGGCTTAACTTTCATAAACCCTTGCCGTTTGCGAAACTCAGACAAGCGGGGAAAGTCGGGGACTGTTTCGAGTAAAAGGTCCAAAAAGTCCGGCTGTGAGAGAGCGACCGAGACGTCGGTTTCTGAGTGTCCGGCGGCGAGCATAAGCTCGGCCATGATTTCGCGCTCCTCTTTGTAGGTCGCTTCGCTTACTTTAATTTCGATTTCGTCGAGCGTACCCGGCGGGATGTCTTTTTCTACGTCGTCGATAGTGCGGCGGAGAAAATTCGGGCCCAAAAGTCGACGAAACTCCTCCGCGTTTTTCACCCCTTTGTGGGTCAACCCATAGGACGTTTCGCGCACACTCGCCGCGTAACGGTGTAAAAACTTTTCGTATGTCCGGTTATGTGTGAGCGGGTGGCCGGTACGGAAAAGCCAAGGGTAGGTCTCGCCGACCCTATTAGCGGGCCATGTCCCCGAAAGGCCCATAAGCCGGGCGGACACGCTCGCGACCGTGCGGTGTTTATCCGTCGGGGCCCCGAGGGTCGCGCGGGTGCGCTGGGCGTCAAAGTCTTTCATATAATGGGCCTCGTCGAAAATGGCGAGGTCGAACGGTTGCCGGGTGAAAAAGTAAAGGTTTTCCGGGTTTACAAGCTCGCTGTAAGACGCTATCGAAAAGGTGTATTTACGCGCGGTGCCGAGGTGTTTTTTAATCTCATCGCGCCACTTATCGACGAGCCCGGCGGGTGCTATAATTGCGACCCGCTTCGCTTTCTTTGGTACTTTCTCCGCGACGGCTAAAGACTGTATCGTCTTACCGAGGCCCATTTCGTCGCCCAGCATGAAGCCCGGCGACGTGGACGTAAACGCGTCGAGGGCCGCGTCGCGCCCCGCCGTTTGGTATTTTCTGAGCTTCGACAGCATAAACGGGGGTTAAAAAAACCGCTCGGGCCGGGCGTCCGCTATGGGTTGCACGACTGACGAAGTGGATAGCTCAAAACATGCCTTACCCGCTGCGCTTGTCGTGAAGCGGCAAACGATAAACCGCCCGCCCGCATTGTCTACCTGTCGCCGGGTTAGCTCCTGAAACGGGGACAATTTGCCCTTATCGCTTTTCGCCTCGACAAAAACCGTTTGCCCTTTGTAGGTGAGGCAAAAGTCAAAGCCCGAGCGAGTGTGGCGCTCGACGCCCGAATCGCGGTCGACGAAAATAAAGAGCGGCGACGCGGCGTTTTTCTTTAATGCGGCAAGTAAAAGGTTTACCCGCTCTCGCTCGCCGCCGCTCTTTTGCTTTTTCGGCCGCTTGAAAAGGCGGCGGAGTGGGGCTGTCACCTTACCCCCGGCCGCTTGATTTCGCTCTCCCCTATGCGCCACCGGTCGACCGCGTCGCGAATGACCGACGGCATCCCGGCACCCTCGCCACGCTCTTTAAGTTTACGCATTAAAAACTTTCTTTGTAACTCTGTAAAACCACACTCGGTATAAAAGGACAGCATTTTCGGCCGTCCTCCTAAATTCTTTTTTGTTTCGCCCATTGTCTTTTTCTCCCTTACTTTCCGTATCTGTCCATTATTGCACACTCAGCCCCGAGGGGAAACCCCCGCGCCCAGTCGGGCGGCGTCGTCATACACCGCTCCAAAACCGCTACGCTTTTTTTAGCCGCCGAGGTTTTTGCCTCCGCGATTATTTCGTCGTGAACGGTGCCCACGATTTGAAGCCCCGCCGCGTCCGCCGCAAGCATCGACGCCGCCATGAGGTCGCGGCAATACGCTTGTACGACGTTTTCACAAATGACCCCGCCCCATAGCTTTTGTATACCGCCCCGGGGGAGCGAAACCACGAGGTCGCCGTCCGCTATACGCGGGCGAAAATAATACATGGCGCGGCCCGAGGGCAGCGTCAGACGCATAAACCGCTTATCGGCCGAGCGTCTAAACGCGAGACGGCGGAAGCCGTCGCCGACGACCGCCACCCCGTCACGCAAGGCCAAACGAAAGGCGGTCTCTAAATCCCGCCAAAGCCTCGGGACCTCGGGAAAGCCCCCGCGATACATGCGGACGGCCGCCTCCGCCTCGGGCGCGGTAAGCTCGACGCCATAGGTCCGGGCATAGTCGATAAACCGACCCGCGCCCATGCCATAACCGAGCCCCAAAATCTGAGCCTTTCCGATTTGCCGCTCGCTCTTTTCCACCGCGTCGGCCCGCTTATTGTAAAACCGCCCGGCTTGCTCTTTGTATATGTCGCGGCCCTCGCGGAAAACGGCGAGCCCGGACGCGCACCCGGCGAGGTAAAAAAGCCCCCGTGCCTCGATGGCGGAAAAGTCGCCGACGACAAACCGGTTTCCCTTGCGGGGTATGATACACCCACGGAGTAAACTGTTTACCTCATCGACCCCGCCGATGCCTTTAACCAAAGCGTCGAAAGTTTCTTGCCAATTCTCCGCCACTAAACGCACAAGGTTTTGCGGTTGAAACCCCCGACCGGACCATCGCCCGGTGTGCCCGCCAAAATAAAAAAACGAGTGGCGCACGACGCCGAGTAAATCCGAAAAAGAGAGTAAACTTTCAAGTTTCTTTGGTCCCGCCGCCGCGAGCGTTTGGCGGAGTTTTATCGCCGCCGCGACACGGGTGTTTTTTGTTTTGAGTAATAGCTCGTCGAGGGTTGCCGCTTGTGCGTTTGGTACGCGCTCCCCCTCGTTTTCAAGCCACCGGGTAAAGCCGATAGGTGAGACGACAGTAAGGGCCCCGGACGCCTCGACCCCGCAAAGGGTTTTCGCCTCGACCTGAGCCCGGCTGACGATTAACTCATAAGCCTTTTTAATCCGCGTTACCGCCGCTCGGTCGACCCTAAGCCCGGCTAAATTTAGCTTTTGGTCAAGGCGAAAAACCGGCCCCTCGAAAGCGTCAAGGTCGAGCCGGGGGAAAGTGTAAAATAGCTCCTCCATAGTGAGCACGTCAGCCCCGCCATAACTCACCCATTTTTTCGCGTCCTCTTTAGTTATCGGGTTAAAGCCGCCGTTTTTGTTCGGCTTGCTGTATTTGTTTATTAGCTTCGACCCGTCGGCCTTTTCCTTTTGGTTTTTGAGTTTGAGCGAGCGCGCCGCATCGTCAAGCGCACCGGGCAGACCATACCGCCGGGCCGTCGACGCCGTGCAAATATAAACCGAGGGGTCGGCAAAGTGTTTTAAAAAGGGTAAGCAATGTGTAAAAATGGCGTGTTCAAACGACCAGTTATGTGCGACGACTGGGCCGCGCCACTTTTTCAGGTCGTCCGGTATGTCGCGGGGGGTTAGGGGCTTGCGTCCGAAATTCTTAACAGTCTTTACTTGCTGCGCTTTGTCTGTCGAAAAGCGGTACGATATTAAAAGAACGTGCGCCTCTTTGGCATAAAGCCAAGCCCCGGCCGTTTTAATGTCGACCGGGCTCGCGGTCTCAAAGTCGATAAAGAGAAAGTCCTCTTTTTTCATCGTTTAACCTCGGTAGTGTGTAAATGCGTACAGGGTGGCAACCTATCGCCCGACATGGTTGTCAAAATGGGTGCGGCCTCGTCAAATGCGATAAAGCCGCAGTGCTCGCAAAAAATTACCCGGCCTTTTCACGTATCGGCCAAAACAAATTTATGTGAAAACTGCTCGTAAACTTTGCCGGGTGTTTTCACTTGTCCTCTCTGTATATCGCGACGCATACCGACCCGGCAAAAAGAAAAACCGCGCCGTCGACGGTGGCCCATGTTTGCGCCCGGTTATGTCGACGCAATAGCGAATTTATGAAGCCGGGAACGCAGCGCGCCGCATGGCGCAAACGGTGGGCATAGTTTACCCGCTCCATCGTTTGGGCCTCTGTCCACCCGAAACGGTCCTTGCCGTGTCGTAACGTGTGAAAGGGTAGCGCGCTCATTTTGCCGCCATGTCGTGAAATACGACGGGCTCGCCCGCCGGGTTGTAAATCCCCGGGGCCTCGCCTTTACGGATAACTTTAAATCCCGGGCAGCAAATAGCGTCGCCATAGATAAGGGCCTCTTTCCCCTTCACCGTGCGCGCATAAATCGGGGTGAGGTAGAGCCGGGCTTTAACGGAGGTCAAAAGAAAGCCCCGGGCGTTTGTCTTTAGCTTCGCCGGTTGCGGGTGGAAAATAGTTTTTAAGGGCCGGTGTCCCGCCTCGGTCAATTCTTGCGGCGTCATTTTTTACCCGCCTTTGCCGGTTTCCTGTCTCGCCATACACCCGACGCGAGGTAGTGCTCGACGTCCTTAAACGCACGTTCGTAAAAATCGCGATACCCCCTTTCGTCCATTGCACAGTAAGGCTCAGGCGTTTTATCGACCTCGCTCTCGGTTTTCTCTGCCCATTGCCGCGCCATGTCGGCGAGACTCGTCTCGATTTTGCTACGCTCTAAAGGCGAGACGTAAAACCCGTATAGAAACACACCGCCCGCGCCACCGTTACGGCCGCCGGGGTTTGTCGGCGCGTGGGGCCGTTTTCGCTTGTCGGCCTTAGCCGCCTTTGTCTTATTTGTTTTAGCTTCTTTTTTCATGGCTCCTAACCTTGCCCGGCGAGAATATCCGCCGGGCTTTTTTCTTTCCTTACTTTTTACCTTTCTTTTCCGGGCCGCTACCTATGAGCACTATGTTAGCACTCACTTGGTAGCGCGCGCCGCTCTTTGGGTTTGTCAGTTTTCCGCTCACGAAAAAACCTTTCGACCCGGTCGAAAAATCTTTAGGCTCGGCGGTCAACTCACCAAAGTTTCCCCCGTCCGCCCCTGTCGCCGCAAGGCGAAGAAACTTAGGGGCGTCGGTCTCTTTATTCTCTTTAGCGGACATTACTTTTTACCTTTCTTCGCCGCCGGTTTAGCCTCGGGCTCCTCGTCGAAACTAAAGTCGTCGGACATAGCCTCGTCGTCCATGCCTTGTGGCGGGACATACGCCGCGAACGGGTCGACGCCCGATAGCTTTTCGCCGTCCGCCGTTTTTAATACCCCATTAAGGTAAGCTTTCAGGCCGACGTTTCCGCGAAAATCATAAGGGGCTATGTTTACGGCGACATGTCCAAAACACCCCGAATAAAATTCGGACTTAACTAAATGCTCGGGGACGGTTTGCTTTTTCGCGTCCTTAAGCGCCAAGTCGAATTTAGGGCGAAAGCCCTCCGCGACCTTGACCGCATCCATGGTAGCCGTAAACGTGTAAGCGTTTTCGAGCCCCTTGTAAACGACGCCGGTATTTTTGTTCTTTTGATCGTCGCCGATTTTAAAGAACGACCCTTTGTCGCCTGTCTTACGGGCCGTGTCGAAAGCGAGCTTACGCTTTTTCGGGTCCGTCATCTTGCCGTTTACTTTGAGTATTTGCTCAAAGAGGCCCAGCATCTTTTTTTCAATCGCCGGAAACTCAGACGCCGGGACAATACACGTAACCGAGTATTTGCCTTTATCGGGGTCGCCGTCGATGTCTTTAGCCGGTGTGTCAAGATAGACGAAAGTAAACCGGACGTTTTGTATTAAAACGTCCGCCCCTTTGTCGCCTAACTTATTTACCGACACTTCAATTTTTTTCTGCATTTTTCCTCACTTAGTTTTAACTTTCTTTTTCCCACCCTTGCCTTTGGGTTTCCCCTTAGCTTTACGCGGTGTGCCGGACTCAGCGGGCGAAAGGAAACTCTCGTCCTCTCTCGTTCGCTTAAGCCTCGGCGCGGTTGGTTGGTAGAAAAAAGACGATAGGGTGTCGGCGTTCTTGACTTTAGCCTTTTTGAGTATGCCCTCGACCTCTTTAACGCTCGCGAGCTTTTCCTCGACAAACGAATCGCGGCGGAGCTTAAACGCCCGGGCGAGCCGGTCGGCGTCCGTCTCGTTGGTCCATGTCCGGCGACCGGCCACGGTGCCAAGGCCCCACCCGTCAATTTTACCCCCGGCGGAGAGATAGGCGAAAGCCTGAGACTGTATGTCAGCGAAAAACTTTTCCGCCGGTTTAGCGATGTCGAGCAAGTCCGGCCACGCTTTGAGCCGGTCGATAGTGGCGTCTTTATATTCGTCGCCTAAGTATTTTTTAACCCGCTTACCAAAGGTTGCGCAAGCGGTCTTAACCGCACACGGCGAGCAATGAGCGCCCACGGTGAAACGCGACTCGTCGACTTTGAGCCTGTCGAAAAACTCGGGGTCGAAAGTAAAGTCGGCGTAAGCCACTTGCTTTAAAGGTGGTTGCACGATAACGCCGTGCAGCGACGGCGCGCGGAGGTTGTGGAAACGTGCGACTGCGTGGGCGTAAACTAATAGCTGGGCGTTATTCTCTGCGTCGACCTCGACAAAACCTGACTTAAGGTCGAACACCGTTACACGCCCCTCGCCCGGCTCTAAGATATATGCGTCGGGCGGCCCCTCGATTAAATACTTGTCGGTTGTCGTCCTTATAACTTGCTCGACGTGAAGCTCGGCGCGTGGGTCGCGCTCGCGGGCTTCACTAAACGCGGACTCGACGACTTGCTGGTAAAACAAAACGGCGTCGTGTATTTCGTCCCGCTCCGCCTCGTAAATTTGTTTCTCGATAATGTCGAGGTCGCTGTCCGGTTTTTTCCCTTTGGGCTGGGTTAATTGTAACGCGCCGACCTTATGCACGACAATACCGCGCCGGGCGTCGTCGGAAAAACTAAAGGGATTAGCCGCACCCCTTATCGTTTCCGACCCGCCGCAAAACGCCCAGACATGCGCGCGCGAGGCGGGCAGACGCAGCAAACCATCGGTTTTCGCGTCCGGTGTTTTCTGAGCCGCAAGGGCTTTTTGTGCTTTATTTTTCATGCTTTCCCCCGTAAATTTATATAGACCCAAAAGACCAAAACAAACCCTAACTGTACAAAGGACATCGAAACGAGGTACTCGGGGAAAAGCCGCTTAAGCGGAAACATTAAGAGCGCGACAATAAGGGACCCGAAAGCGATAGCCGCGCGCATAAGCTCCGCAGTGATTCTGTCGTCCGTGTTCACTCGGGGGCCTCCGTCCCGTCGACGTGCGAGTCCGGGCGGCTGAAAGCCTCCTCGACTATTGCGCCAAGCGGCCCACGGTGTCCGACGTGTTTCGCCCATAGTGCGGCGACGTCCGCAAACTTTACCCAGTCGCCCGCCGGTTCGACCCCGAGGACCTCGTGACTATTCGCGCCCGTACCCTCCCACGAAAAGCCAAAACGCTTTAACTCAGACAGGGGGTTTTGTGTCGGGGTCATGGCTTGACCTCGCGACGTTTACGACTACCCTTAACAAACCGAAAAGCAAACCGGACACGGGCGGACAAGGGCCACGCCCCGGCCTCATCGAGAAAAGCGTTTACTATTTTGTCGCTTTGTTTAATCGCCTCTTTGCGGATATTGCGCCGCAAAGCCTTTGAGGACCGGGCGCTCACGGTGCGGCCTCGGGCTCAAACCGCGCAACCTCGGCGCGTTTACGGGCACGGAGCGCCCGGTCACGCTCGCGGCGTATCGCCTTTTGCCTTTCTTCTTTGTCGTCCTCGACAAATTTAGTTTTCTCGGTTTCCTCAAACGAGGCCGACGACGTCGTTAGGATTCGGCGGGCGAATATCATAGCGAGCACAAGGCCGGGGATGAGGCCGCCGCGTAACCATGCGTCGAAAATTTCGTCCGCCTCTAAATAGCGGTCTACGGTCGAGGACGAAATAACTGTCTCCTTTTGGTTGTGTGCGTGGATTTTCATTCTGTATTCGTAAGAAAGGTTTGCACGGGTCGAAATAAACATGACCACGACGAGCACGACCCAAAGGAAAACGACCGAGCTTTGTTTCATTTTTAAAAGCCCGTGCCAGCTTATCGCCTTATTTAAGAGCCACACACACGCCTCGATAAACGCCGCTTTAAAGAGGGCGGGGAAAAAGGACAGCCACGCGTGACCATAGGTGAAAGCAAAAATTAACTGTAAGCCCGACGCGCCAAGGCCGACAATGATTATAATGTCGTTATACCATAGGTCGCGGAGTAGTTCTTTAAGCCGCCGTTTTGTCTCGCGGAAAACCTTTTCCGCCCGCGTCTCCTCGCGTTTCGCCTCTTTTATTTCTTGTTGTCTTTTTGTCATTCTCCACCCCTTTTCTCCATTTCGTCCAAAACTATGTTTACCGTCGCATCGACGCCGAAAATCTTTACCGCCCCCCTCGCCCGCTTTATCGCGGTCGCTTTGTTTGGGCCGTCGCCTATCCGCAAGCCGCTTACTTTCTCCGCGACTACCCAGTTTTTTAAAACCGGGTGGACGTACACAAAGCAGAAAAGGCCCCGAGCTATGTCGACCGCCTCCGCGCCGGGTGCGTCATGGTAACGCGGGCCGGGCTCGCCGGGAATACGGCCGAAAAATTTAAACTTTTCTTTTCTCATACGTTTCTAACCCGGGCGGCTCTACGCAAGGCGAACACGGCTTTTACGGTTTTTTGTATCGCTTCTTTATACCTCGCGCCCTCTTCGTGCTGGGCATAGTCCTTCGCCGACCCTTTGGCAAAGGTTTTTACCGTGCGCGTAACGCATCCGACGGACAAGTACTTACCAACAAACGACGCACGGTAGCGCCCAATTTGTAGCTGTACGCCAAGGCCGACAAGGTTTAAGCTCGCGCCGGAAAAGCTCGCGCCGGAAAAGCTCGCGTCGGAAAAGTTCGCGCGGTAAAAGCTCGCGCCGGAAAAGCTCGCGCGGTAAAAGCTCGCGCCGGAAAAGTTAGCAGATCGAAAGTCTTTTGCCCGCATCTTTTCGACTGTCAGCCCCCGCTTTATTAAAAGCCGGTAAACGCTGAGTCTAATTCTAAAACTGAACTTCATTTTACGCCCCCTTTCTTTAAACCTTTCGCCAAGGTTTCTAATACCCGGCCTAACCGCTCGATTTTGTTTACAACCTTTATGGGTGCCGACCCTTGCCCGGTCGATGAATCACACCCAAAGAAAACCCGTTTGTTTTGTTTACTCTTTACCACTTTGTATCTATCCTTGCCGGACCTTGTCCGACGTGAGTAAGATAGTAAAGCATGGTTAAACTGTCAATAAAAAAGTGATAAACCGGGTAAAAAGTCTTTTGAGTTAATGACACGGGTGTCAGCGTTTGAACAGTCGTTTTTATTTGAACAGTTACTCGGCGGCGCACTATACCCAAAACGCGGTGCACTATGAGAAAGCAGGCGAGGCGTGGTTTTTAGGTGTAAATGGTGCTGAAACAGGGAAAACACCTCGTTTTTGTGCTGTGTATTATGGGCAGCTAATTCATTTTGTGCGGTGCGTCTATTGGTTTCATTGGGTGAAAATGCAGGGTGAACAGTGAATTACTACTTTTTTTAAAAAGATTTTTAAAAAATAAATCTTAGCTCCGCTATACATATCGAGTGAAAACGGGCAGTGAGCCCCGCGTATACAAAAGGGTTAGCGGGGTGCCAATTCACCAATTCACTAATTCAGTGTTCAACTTTGAGGGCTTACGAGGGAGTCGGCCCCGGTTTAGGCTTGACGCGCGCCCCCGGTTTTGTCCCGTCCCCCACGATGAATGTCGCGACGTTTTCGGGTTTAGGGGACGCGGTTTATGCTTACCCAGTGATTAAAGAGCTAACGCGCACCGAGCCGGTAACGGTTTGGACTAAATACCCCGACGTATTTACGGGGCTTTCCGGGGTTTCCTTTTCAGCGGAAAAGGCCGGGGCGGTCCTCGGGTATAGTCGCGGCCCCGAGCGTAACTTTTACGCGGACATAGTCGCGGCGGCGGGTATCGCGGCCCCTGAGTTTGCGGCGGAGTTTGCGATTTTAGACAGACACAGGGAGTGGGCGCGGGCTAAGGGTAAACCCGTATGCATTATCAAAGAGCCCCACGCAACCGACATGCACAAGAAAGCACGGGACTTTTCTCTCGCCCCCTCGGTTAAAGCCATGCAGGGTTTTATCGACAGACAGAGAGAGGCGTTTTATTTTGTGGCGGTCGACGGCCCCGACGATGTGTATAGGGAAAGGCTCGACGGTATAGGTGAGCGGTTAAGCGGGCTTAATGTTCGCGAGTATTTGTCTTTATGTTCTGTCGTCTCCGCGTTCGCGTCACAAATCGGCCATCTTGTCCCGATAGCTCAGGCCCTCGGTAAACGGCTTTTTTTATTTGAGCCGGAAAAGAACACGGCACAAAATACCCGGCACGTCCGGGCGTCGTCAGTTATTGTAAAAGGAAAAGAAAATTTAGTCGAGGTGTTTAAGTGAATTGTCCATGCTGTGAAACGTCGGCCCCTAAGCTCAGGGCGGCCGTAAATCTTTTAGAGTGTTTAGAATGCGGCCACCTTTGGCAGCATGAGCGAAAGCCGTTTAAATATGGGGTGGCGTACCTCGAAGGGTACGAGACTAAACCGACGGAGGCGATGGCATATTTACGGCTCGGATATATTGGCGGGTTTATACAGTCGGGCCGTTTACTCGACGTAGGGTACGGCGACGGGGCTTTCGTTAATGCGGCGAAGCGGGCGGGGTTTGAGGCGTTCGGCTTTGACATCGCACCGGGCCCCGTTAATGTCCCGACGGTGCCGACGCTCTCGGGTGTGTGGCGCGCGGTTACGTGTTTCGATTCATTAGAGCATTTTCCAAACCCGGCGGATGTGTTCACCGTGCGCCCTGAATTGTTTTTCGTTACTATCCCCCACTTACCCGAGGGGTCGACCGACGAGACGCTTAAGGCGTGGCGGCATTATAAACCGGATGAGCATTTACACTATTTTTCCCGTAACTCTTTACGGCGTTTGTTTTTCCGGTTCGGTTACATGCTCGGAGAGTATGCGCCCGTCGAGGACCTAATCCGTAAAGGGCCGACGAGCCCAAACACTATGACTTATGTATTTGAACGGCAGGCGATGAAATGAAAGGTAAGGTAGTTAAAGCGGGCACGTCGGGGGCTATCGACCTTTACGCGCCCTCGGGCATAGGCGACGTCTATTGGCTTTTAATGAAGCTCGGCGACGCAGCGACGGCGGAGAAAAAGAAAATAAAGATACACGTCCCGGGCGGCGACGGGCCAAAGTTTAGCCGGTCTAAGTTTTTAGAGTTTCTGCCCTTTGTCCATTCTGTGACGGCCGACGGCCCTCAATATAACGACCTTGTTAAAAGGGCCAAGCAATATGAGCGTTTAGAGTCGGTCATGTATTGCGAGGCTAACACATGGCTCGAAAGCGGTCGACATATTCGGGACTATATGCCCGCTTTCCCTACCCGGTTTAAATTTGAGTGGCCGCCGGGCGGTGTGCCCGATATGCCCCGAGGGATTAAAACGATTGTCGTTTATGCGTCGGGTAAAGCTAACAATGACAGCAAGTCAACCGGGCGGTGGATGTCTGCCGACTGGGTAACGCTTGTAAGAAAATTGCAGGGCTTAGACGGGGTGCGTTTGGTATGGATAGGGGCGTCTTATGACATAGACCTTTTGCCCCTGCTTAAAATCCCCGACGCCTATGTCGACGCGCCCGCTCCGTTTGTGCTCGACTTGTTGAGAAAGGCCGACGGGTTTATTTCGTTTCAGTCGGGCCTGTCGTGTATATCGGTTGCCGAGGGTTTGCCGACGTGCATGTTATACTTTCGCAAAATCGAGAAACTCGTCCCGGGTATTGCGCCGGGTGGGGGCGAGTATGCGCCGTTCTTTTTTGACGACATGCCGTTTAATGCGGTTACGCAATGGGTCAAAGAGTTAAAAGGTAAAAATGTTTAAAGACGTAAGACAGGAAATTAAACAGGCCGAGGCGTCGCTCCGGGCGCTGGGCGACAAAGCATCAACCGACATGGCGTCGGACGCGTTAAACCATTGCGCCTATTTTGCGCGTCAGCAAGTCCGCTTGCATATAAAGGGAGTATTCGACCGGCCGACGAGTAGGACAAAGGACGCTGTTTTCGTCAACCTTGCGGACGCTAACAAACCCGTCGCCGAGGTAAAAATAAAAGACATGGGCTATGGTAAGTCAAACGTCAGCCCGGCTATGTGGCTCGCGGCCGAGGCAACCGGCGGGGCTCGTAAACAAAAAAGGTTTGAGAAGAAACTCGAAAGCATGTCGGCTTTTTTTGGGCCGGGGCATAATTACCTCATGCCGGGTAAGAATAGAAAGACGGACTCTTTTGGAAACATAACGGGCAGCGACATTGTAAAACTATTAGTCGACTTAAAGGCGACGGGAAACGCCGGGTTTCAAATGGACCGAAACGGCACGGGGCGGAAAAGCTCACGGGGTAGTTACTTCTTTTTCAGAAAGGACAAAGAGGGTAAGCCTACGGGCGACGTTATTTTCGAGCGCAAAGGGGACACGACAACCCCGGCTTTCTTTGCCACGGCTAAGGCTACTTATCGACCGCGCTTTAGGTTTTACGATGTCGTCGCCGAGGCATGGCGGGAAAAGATTAAAGAGGCGTGGGCTAAAGCGTGGGCTAAACATATCGGCCGGGCTGTCCGTGTGTAAAGGGTAAGAGTGTTTAGTGATTTAGCAAAACGCACGGCGGGTGTCGCGGGTGTAGCCCCGAGGGATTTAGCCCGGCGGTTTGCCGAGGCACTCGCTAACCCTTTACGGTTGTATAGATGGCGAGGCGAGGCGGAGAAAGCCCGGGCTATGCTATGGGTCGACAGTTTGCGGAGACAGCACCGGGCGAACGGGGTAAGCATCGTTAGCGGCGTGGTGTGGATATACGAGGCGGACGTTTTGCTTTGTGTGTATCGCGTCCCGTCTGTTATTATAAAACCGGACGAGACAAAAGGAAAAAAGAAAAAGGGGTAAGACATGCCGAAACCAAACATAAAACCGAGAAAGAAAATCGAGGTAGAGGACGAGCCAAGCAAACCGACGGAGACACCACGCACGGCAGAGGCCGAGGCTCTCGCTAAAGCACAAGCGGAGTGGGCAGAAATAAAAATAAAAGATGCG
>OFRM01000466.1_pt1 | contig 17032 bp, 20 predicted proteins | sample 1543101 | NCBI WGS metagenome assembly OFRM01 (sample SAMN07774223, study PRJEB24372) | wastewater metagenome | isolation source: Exp Tend VB 0WW | collected 2016-02
ACGTCGGAGCCTGTATCGCCACCTCTCGCTGTGTGGTTAGCGCGCCCGTGGCGAACTGCTTGGTAGCGGAGAGGTCGAGATTAACTCCGATACTCTCGGTCGAAGCTGTCAACGCGGTGTGGGCCGGGCCTGTCACCGTGATCTCTGGCGTCTGTGTGCCAGTGCCTGCGGTTTTGGCAAAGATATGCGTGCCGGTCCAGGTTGGCGAATCGCCAGCAGCAACGCCGCTACCAGCCGGCACGGAGTATGCACCAGTGCCGTCAAGGTACTTGGTGGCATCATTGGGAGCCTTCGGCGCAAACCCGTGCTTGGACGTCGATACGTTGTTGGTCGTGACGTCCGTCGTCGAGATGGTTGCATCACTAAGTGTCTGATCGCCGGTGTTGGTGCCCGACGAGGTGCCACTAAAGGTGCCCGACTGTGTGGCCAGCGTGCCGAGGCCCAACGTAGTCCGCTGCGCGGCGGCGTCGGCATCATCGACCAGGGCGCGACCGGCCGCCGTGAACGTGGCGAGCGACGCCGTGCCCGACCCCGTGAAGTACGGGAGCCGATCAGCGGCCGACGTCAACCCGGCGATGGCCGCCAGCTCGGCGTCCTGCGCCTGCACGTCGGTGCCGATCACCACGCCGAGAGTCGTCCGCGCCGCCGAAGCCGAAGCGTCATCGACGAGCGTGGCGCCGAATGCCGAGATGCCATGCACCGACGACGTCAGCGCCGCATGGGCGTCGAGCTCTGCCTGCGTCACGTCGGGCGCCGCCCACTTGACGCCGAGCGCCTGCGTCGATTCGGCGGTGAGCACGTGGGTGTTCGTGCCGACTGGCACCCGCGCACCCGCAGTGTCGTAGCCGAGGAGGTCGCCCTTCGTCGTCAGTGCGGCGATGCCGGCGCCTGCCGCACCCTGGGGACCCTGCGGCCCGGTGGCGTCCGTCGTGACGACCGTCGTTGCATCGGTCTGGTACTTGACCACCGTGGCGTCGGCGCTGGTGACGATGATCGTGCGGTCGGCCATCAGTAGACCTGCTTCGCCTTCACAGTGCAGCGCCCCTCGAGAATGTCGTTCGTCTGCGTGCCGGACACCTCTTGGAGCGCCCACGTGTACTCGCCGACCGTCAACGCCGCAGTGAGCGTGTCCGTCGCCGAGATCGTGACGATGCCATCGGTGCCGGTCGGCACCGTGCACGTCAACGTGAGGATCAACGTCCCCGTCGAGTCACGCACCTGGGCGGTGTACGTGCGGCCGGTGATGTTGACGGCCGTCGTCCCGTCAGAGGTGAGCGTGACCGAATGGAGGTAGTCGTTGCCCTGCACGATCGTGATCGGGCGCGCAGCGGGTCGGGGCATCAGTGGCCTCCTAGGCGACGGGGAAGGGGGTTACGCTGAGCGCATGAGGAAGCTGCTCGCTGCGTTCTTTGCCGGGGTCGCCACGTGCGCGTTCGTGCGCTGGTGCATCGACGACTACGACCGGCTTGAGCGGGTCTACGGCGTCAACCAGGGCGGGCGACGCACCTAGGCGACGGGGAACTTGAGCAGGATCGAGAGCGTGTCCGTGTTGGCGACCGTGAAGCTCGGCGTCTGCCCCAACTCCGTCGACGCGTTGTGGACCCTGAGCTTGATGTCCGTCCCGTCCCAGCGCGGGACCCCGGCGTACACGGCCGTCCCGGCGTCGTTGTAGGCGAAGGACCCGTGGCAGATGGCGGCGGCGAGGGGGGCAGGCAGGCCGGTCGGCGTGACCTTGACCTCCGTGCCCGCCGAGCCGGAGGCCGTCGCGGTCAGGTAGATCAGCGCCGTACACCATCCGTCGCGCACCATGTAGGTAGCCGACGTGGTCGTCGACGCGACCGTGGCCGCGTTCTGTTTCAGCACGCACGTGAAATTCACGTGGCCCCCTTCGGAGGTTCAGGCGATGGGGAACGAGAGCGAGCCGGCCAACAGGTCGTTGACCGCCAAGGCGAAGTTCGGCGTCTGGCCCAGCGGCGTTGACGAGTTGTGCACCCGGAACGTCAGATCGGTGCCATCCCATCGGACGACGCCGGACGCGTTGCCGCCGGACCCGGCGAACAGGAACGTGCCGACGGCCATGTGGCCAGAGACGCTCGGCAACGGCAGGCCGGTCGGCGTGACCTTGACCTCGGTGTTGATCGTGCCCGTCTGCTGCGCGCTGAAGTAGAACGACGCCTCGCACCAGTCGTCGTTGACCGTGTAGACGACGAGCGGCGCGCTCGTGGTCTTGGTCGTACCGTTCTGCTTGAGCGTCGCCGTCCAGTTGACGGTGGCCTCGTTGCCGAGCGTGAACGTCACGAGATGCGAGCCGGAACCGCTGATCTGATGGGCGATACCGTCGATCTGTCGGACCTGACGCAACGTCGACGGCGTGCCAGCACCGAGCGCGATCGACACGTCGAGCGCGTCGCCGATCTCGAGGCCGAGGACCGAGGACCGCTGCGCCGACGAGAGGCGGGCAAGTTCCACGTCGATGGACGAGATGCGGCGCGACGGGTAGGCGCGTGACGCTGCGATCAACGTGGCTTCGGCGGCGGCTACCACGGCGTTGCGGTGGTAGGTGGCGATGTCCGGCGGCGTGATGTACTCGTCGAACGTCGCCCGCGATTGCGCATCCGAAGCCGTCACCGTCGTCGCCGGCTCCGTGAAAGTGAACACCCAGTCCGTGCGGGTCGATGACCCGTTCTTCGATGTGATGTCGCACACCAGTGCGCGCGTCGACTCGACGAAGGAGGTGACGGTGCCGGTCATGTTGTTGCCTGGCGAGCCCAGCGATTCGACGTAGACCGCCGCGCCCGCCGAGAAGCCGAAACCGTCCGACGTCAACGCGTCGAGCGTGAAGTTCTTCGTACCGGTGCCCGACGTGACCGACGTCGACGACGTCTGGTCCGGGTCTACGTGCTGCGCCATCGTCAACGAAACGCGGTTTGCCCACTCCTCGTCCGTGTAGTCCATGTCCGCATCGCGGATCGGAATCCCGGAGCCGCCGAACACGACAACCTGCGACGGGCGGGCGTAGCGCGACCGCCAACGCAACGTGCCGTCCTTCAGCGTGAAGAGCTGCGAGTTGCCGCCCTCGGTGCGCGTGCAGGTCTGGATGACCGCAAGGGCGTTGAACGTGCCGGTATCCGGCAGGCTCGTGACGACGTCACCGGCATCGATCGTCGACGCGTTGAAATAGTCGAGGCTCGACAGGGCCAACACGAGGCCGATGAGTGACCCCGTGTAGTAGGTGCCGTACCCGACGACCGAGTCAACGAGGTCGGTGACCGTGGCCTTGGCGAGCGTCGACAGGCCATCGGAGCCGGACAGGATCAGACGCGACGTCGGGTAGGTGCCGCCGCGCTCATACTTGACCGATGCCTGACGGACCCGACCGCGCCAATGCGTCGTGCCGCCGAGGGCGATCTTGATGTGATCGCCGGGGCGGGACTGGAAGGTCGCTGCGTCGTTCGTTGGGTCGATGGCGCGGGCGAAGTTGAGGACCGGCAGGTTGAACGTGCCCGGCTGCCACTCCCCCAGCGCACGCGACCGGCCACGCTGAAACGAGAGCGGCGCCGCCGAGACGTAGGCCGACACATCGGTCCACGAGGAGCCGTCATGCGAGAGCGAGACGGTCACTGCCACGGGTGCGGCCATGTCAGTTCCTCCAGCCGGAACCGGCCATCCGCTCGTACTGCTTGATGGCCTCGACGACCTTGCGGCCGTCGTCGACGCTGCCGCCCTGGATGACGATCTGCCCGATGTTCACGGTGCCACCGGACGACCCGCCGCCCGACACGGCGCGGGCGAGCTCACCGCTGGTGAAGATCCGGCCGGCGCTGGCAGGCTGGAACCACTCCGCGCCGCGCTCACCCACCCATGAACCGTTTGAGTCGACCAGCCCGCCGGTGGCCGACTTCTTGCCCGAGGAGTACTGCGAGATCGACGATGAGCCGCCCGAATACTTGGTGAGCGACGGGTCGATCTGTACGTTGCGCTGAGCGGTCAGCACTGCGAGGCGGAAGGCGACCTTGTCGTACTCGCCCTCATCGATGAGCGGGATGATCGACACCTTGAACTGAGCCTCGGTCATGCCGATGGCCTGGAACTGGCGCGCCGTGTCCTGCTTGTAGTTCAGTACGTCGGCAGGCGTGAGCTTGCCGCGCTTGGCGAGCTTAGAGAGCTGCTTGGCGGCGTCCTGCGCGTCGAGGACCGCTTGCTGTGTGTCGAAGAGGCCAAAAAGATTCGACCAGTTCTGATCGAGTCGGGCCGCCTCGTCGGCAGCCTTCTTCGTCTCCTTGGCCGTCTGCTCCGTGGTGGCGTTGAACTCCTCTTGGGCATGGTTGCCGCGCATCTGCGCCGCCACGAGGAGGTCATGCTTGTCGGCCTGCACCGCCCACGCCTCGGCGTTCGCGATGCCGGCGTCACGCATCTTCCATGCGTCCGCCGTGAACTGCAGCACGGCGATGTCGACGGCTTCGACCTCATCCTTGGCCTTGCCGTCGCCGAACAGCCCACCGATGGCGCGAGCGACGTTGCGGATACCGCGCGTCACCTCAGGGGTACCGAACATGAGAATGTCGGTCGTCGCGCGATGCCAGCCGTCCGCCTTACCGCCAGTGGCCGCCGAGAAGATTTCGCCGACGTGCTTCGCCACAGGAACGCCGACCTTGGCGATGGTGCCGAGCGTGTTGGCGACGGTCGTCAGTGCGGGGATCAACTCCTCACCCACCGTGAGCACGAGTTCCTCGAAGGCGTCGTGGAGCTTGTCCATCGCCTCGCGGTACGCCTTGGCGCGCGCCACTTCCTCCGGGCTGAGGATCTTCGCGTCGGCCACACCGGCGAGCGCCGTCTTGATGTTGCTCGAGCCCATGCCGATGAGTTCCGACATCGACTGCCACGACTTGCCGAACAGGTCGCTGGCCGCCTTCGAACGGGCCAACGGGTCCCGCATCCGGTTGACGACGTCGATCGCGTTGAGGAAGGTCCCCTGGACGTCGACCGCGCCGTCCGACGTGTGCGCAATTGCCACGCCGAGCGCCTGAAACTTGGCGGGCGTCGTAGCGAGCGCTTTCTCCATCTTGCCGATGGCGGTCTGGATCGTGTCGGCGCCGATCCCGAGGTCGTGGGCGACCTCGATCCAACGGGAACTCTGCTCAGTGCTGAGCTTCGTCGCATCCGAGAACCGGCCAACGGCGAGGCCGAGCTTCTCGAACTTGCCGACAGCCGCGAACGCGGCTGTCGCAACGGAGGCCATCGTCCCGACGTAGGGGGCGGCACCCTTGGCGAAGTCGGCGAACTTGCCGGCGTTGGTCGTCGCCTGCGCGCCGGCCTTGTCGGCAGCCTTACCGACGTCGGCGAACGCCTTCGCGGCCTGCTTGTTGCCGGTGACGTCAAAGACGAACTCGAACCTCTCGCGCATCGTCATGGCGGCGTCACCCCTTCCAGATGCGTGCGGTGGACTTCGTGACTTCGGCCGCGTAGGCGACAGGGGCCTTGTCGGCGAGGGCGTCCTTGGCCCGTCGCCACGTCCCCTTGGGCTGCGTCGCCCCGACGTTGCCCTTGACCTTGCGGTACTTGAGCGCGTAGTCGTTCGTTCTCTTCGACAGACGCACGCCCGAGACGCGCTTGTCGCCCGCCCCGTAGGCGTTGCGCCCATCGGACAGGACCCGCATCGGGCCGAGCGCCTTGCGGTTCGGGGCGACCGTCAGACGGTTGTCGCCGACGCGGGCCTCGCCGTCGATGTCGATCTTGTGCCAGCCCGTCCGCATCGACGGATGCCCGTGCGCCGACATGGTCAGATCGGCGAGGGTGCCCGACTTCGACGGCGTCGAAGCGACCGCCTTGGCGACCTCGGGTGCCAGCTTGCGGCCGACCTGCTCGAGCCGCTTGCGTTGCGCCTCGCCGGTCAGTTCGGCGGCCATCATGTTGCACCGCCGAGCGATACGCGCACCATCACCCGGCATCGGCCTACCTCCTGCGTCCTCGCTGACGAGCCGCCTTCTCCCGCTCCTTCGCCCGACGGACAAGGGCGTTGCAGATGGCGGAAAACATCTCGGGTGTCTCGTCCATCAAGTCCTTCGGGGCGATGCCCGTCTCGATGGCGATGTCCGCGATGAGGTTCGTCAGCGAGTCTCGGACAAAGGGCCGGTGCCGTCCTTCGCCAACGCCTGGATCTCGGGCAGGTCGTCGAGTTCGTTCACGAACTCGTCGAAGGGCTTGACGACCTGGTTGTCGGCCTTCATCGCCTGCCACATGACCCAACACTGGTGCTCGATCTTCGGGTCGTCGCCGCCGAACGCCCCGAGCCACCCGACCCGCCAGTGCCGCTCGAAAGCGACCATGACGGACGGGCGGATCGGGGCGGACTTGCGGGCGCCGTCGATGGTGACGGCGATCGTGGAGCCAATCACAGGGGTCTCCTTGCGTTGTGGGGGATCAGGCGACGGCGCGGTTCACGGTGCCGTCACACGGCCACGTCACCGACACCGTCATGAGGTCGCCGGCCGAAGCGTCGATCGGGTGCCACTCGTTGCACAGCACGTTCGCCGTGTACTTCGGGTTCGCCGTCCCCGTCGTCGAACCGCTCGCCCAGATCATCACCGGGGCCGTGCCGCCGAGCAGCGGGTTGATGGTCTGCTCGATCGATGCCGAAGCGAAGTCCTGCTGGAAGTCGAACGAGATCGACGCATCGATCAGACCGGCCTGCCGACGGGCCGCAGCGTCGTTGATCGCGGTCGTGTCGGTCTCGGCCCACGTCTCGTCGATCGTGACGCGGGTGATGTGGTTGGAAAGATCAACGCCGCCGATGTAGACGACGCCGTTGGTGAACACGGTCTTAGCCATGCGTCACACCTCCTGGTGTTCGGCCCCGTCGCCGGGGGTTGTGGGGATGGGCGCAGGGGACTCGACGACGGCCAGGTGGCCGCCTTCGATGAGGGCGCCGACCGGGAGGCCGACGAGATCGGATGCGTCGACCACGGCGCCCTGGGGCAGCACGAAGTTCGACGACAGGACACGGAAGCGATCACTCGCCATAGGTCAGGACCTCCATACGGGCCACGAGATAGGAGTCGTCGCCGACGGTCGACGTGCCGACGCCGGAGACGCCCTGCACGATCAACGTGGAGCACTCGCCGCCGAGCGTCTTGTCCGCTTCGAGGGCGGCGACCACTGACGTCGTGGACGTGCCCGTCGGGTCGACCAGGGATTCAAGGAGTTCAGCGGTGGAGCGCAACGCCACCCGACCGACAATCACGTCGACCGTCCAGCGGATGGCGGCCAGCCCGGACGTCGACGACGCACCTAGCGACGAGTGGTAATCGATGCCGGCGAGCTGCACCGTCGCCAATGGCGTCGAAGCCACCGACTCGACCGGGTGCGGCGAGGTGCGCAAGCCGGGCACCGACTGCATCGCCGTGCACAGGCCGGCGGCGATCTCGTGGATCATCCCGCCCACCAGTAGGTCCAGCGCGACAAGATCGCGACGACGTCAGGGTCCGAGTTCCGCACGTAGACCGGCGACATGTCGCCGAAGCCCGAAACACCGAGCGGCGACGTGTTGCGCTTCAGCCAACGCAACGTCAGCAGGCGGGTGGCCTGCTCAACCTCTTCAGGCACGGCGGAGAAGCCGTAGGTGCCGACGATCCGCAGGCACGGGCGGCCGGGGTACGACGACACCGAAGGCCACGACGTGTCATGCACCCGGAGTTGGTGGTACGGCTCGCCCGCCACGGCGGCGTTGAGCGGCTCGGCCTGGTAGGCGGTCGTCGCCAGGTCGGTCCATGTGACACCCCCGTCAGCGGACGTCGACACGGTGCCGATGGCGGCCCAGTCGCCGACCTCGGCCGGGATCTCCCACGGGTCGGGCCGGTAGACCGCCGTCGCCGCAGCGATGCTCCAGAACCCGCCACGCCCCCCACCGAGGCCCGGGCGGTTGCAGAGGGCATCCACGGCACGGGAAGCGGCCACGGCGGCGTTGAGGATTCGGGTCTCGTCGTTGCTGTCGTTGATGTCCAGCAGTGCGGCGATATCTGTCGAGTCGACGTAGGAGGAGTTGACTTTGGTTGCCATCAGTCCTCCAAGAGTTCGGGGTGCTTGTGGCCCCAGAAATGCGCGACGTACATGCCGGCGTCGATGCAGCGCTGCCGGGTTTCGTCCGCCGTGTAGCGGCCCTCGTCGTTGAACGAGTTCATGAACGGGCATGGCTCGAGCCGGGCGACCTGCTGGCCCGTGGCCTCCCACCTCGCGGTCAGGAGATGTGGGCCGGTCGACTGGTTCATCGGTTCCCACCGCTTCGCCCAGAACGAGGCGGGGAGTTCGGCGCACACGTCCTCGAAGAACGGGTGGCCGGCCTCCGCGCCCATGAGGGCGTTCGACAGGAAACGGGTGTCCTCGCCCACCACGAACGCGTCCAGCCCGTCGAGAGGCAGGGCGCGTAGCGGTTCGATGTCCGTGTTCGCGTAGATGCCGCCGAGGCAGCGGACGAGTTCGTAGCTGTAGACGTCAGCGAGCTGCACCCATGTCGCAGTGCGGTCGATGCCACCACCGGCGTTCGCTCCGCGTTCCTCGATATCGGCGATCACTACCGCTGTCGCTTCGCTGACTGGCAGCTTGCGGAGTTCGAGCAGCGACCAGTCGTGCACCGGGTAGCCGAGGGCTTCCCATTGCACGGCGTGGGCGACGTAGGCGGGCGGGATGCGGTGCGGCCCGATCCAGATGCGATGCACCCGGCGGGGAATCAACTGAACCCCAGCGTGACGACGAACGCGACTAAGAATCCGACGAGGAATGCCGCGAGGAATACGCTCATGGCCTACTCCACGTCACGCCCTCGTTCGCGGCGAACCAGGCCACCACGCCGCGCAGGCCATCGGCGAGCGTCACGAAGTCGGCGGGGTCCTCGCCGACAAGGGTGAGCGTCGAAGTGTCGGCCACCACCCGCGCACCAGGTTCCTCACCAGGACGCATCGGAAGGTGGACGATCGGGGCCATGCGACCCGTGTGACCCTGGGCGATGAGTTGGACGGCCTTGGCGACCTCCAACACGGTCAGGTGCTCCGTCGGCCCGACTTCCACTGTTGCGTCGAACACGTGCCCATCTGCGGCCCGTTCCAGGGCTTTCACGAGGACCCGCGCCACGTCGGTGACATGGACACAGTCGGACACCTGGTCGCCGGACCCGTAGACCTCGATTGGGTCGCCGGCCAACGCCCGACAGGCGAAGGACGGGATGATCTTGCGGACCTTCGCCGAGCCGTAGGGCTTGGCGACCGACTGCCGGGGGCCGTAGGCGTTGACGACCCGCACCTGGTTGACGGCGAGGCCGGCCTCCTTGCGGAACTGAGCGAACAGCCGCTCGGCGCAGGTCTTGGTCGTCGAGTACGTGTTCAGCATCCAGTGGTTGCCCACGCAGATGTTGACGACCGGAACCCGGTTGGCGAGGGCGGCGTCGATGAGGTTCAGCGCGCCGAAGATGTTCGTCTCGGCGGCCGGCCTCGGGTGGAGCGCCGTCTCCTGCGTGCCGAGCACGGCGGCGAGGTGGATCACCCCGTCGACGTGGGCGGCGAGTTCGTGGACGTGGGCAAGGTTCGTGACGTCGCCCAGGAAGTCGGGCGTGCCGCGACGGTCGAAGATGATCGGCTCGTGGCCTCGCTTGACGAGTTCAGCGGCGACGTGGCCCCCGATGAAGCCCTGACCGCCGGTGATGCCGACCTTCATCGCCTCACCATCCAGATCGTGTAACGGACCTCGAGGTTCGGGAACTGGTACCGCTGCACCGCACGCACAACGCCCGGCCAATCAACCGTGTGCCAGTCGTGCCCGCAGAGCAGGCCACCGGGGCGCAGAAGCGGAAGGCAGGCGTCGATGTCGGCGGCGACCGCGTCCTCGGTGTGCTCGGCGTCGATGAAGATCATGTCGGCGAGCACGCCGCGCCCCGCCAGGTGTTCGGCGGCGGCGACGGAATCCATGCACACCGGGACGACCTGCCCCGCCGCGATCTCGTCGGCCAGGTTGGCGGCGAAGTCCTCGAACACGTTCGGGTCGAAGCCGGGGTCGGCGCTGCCCCACTTCCCGGACCAGTTGTCGACGGCGTAGACGACGCCGGGTGACGCCGTGAGCGCCTTCGTCGACCGGCCCTTCCATGAGCCGACTTCGATGATCGTGGCCCGGTCGGCGGCGAGGTCGGCCAGGAGGGCGAGTTCCTGCTCGGAGATGAAGCCTTCGATGGTGACGGCCTCGTCGTAGGCGCTCATGCCGCACCCCGCAGGATCTCGAGCGCGGGTGCCGTGTCCCAGCCGAACATCTCCACCGTGCGGTTGCCCCACGTCGATGTCTCGCCCACGTGCTCGGCGAGATCGAGTTGAGCGATGCGGCCGAACTGGCGGACTTTGGCGCAGGCCGGCACGTCGCCGGTGCCCTGCAACTTCTCAGGAATCGGGAAGATCAGGTGCGCGTCCTCGGCCCGGTAGGACCAGGACGCCGCCCCCGTGGACGCACGAAAGAGCGCCGGGTGCGAGTCGACGCCTTCGATGGTGTTCCATCCGTACTGCGGTTCGATGTGGCAGCCCGTCAAGATGACGTCGGCGGCGTTGTTGCGCTGCCACCACGAGACGAGCGACTCACGCCAGCCGGGCTTCCACGCCATGTCGTCGTCGGAATGGACGCAGATGTCGCCGGGCTTGGCGGCGCCGGCGAGGATGCGGGCTTGCAGGTTCGTGCCATGCCCGCAGGTCGTCACCGGGCCGGTATGCGTCCAGGGCGCAACGCCGAGGCGTCCCGTGATGGCGGCCACCTCGTCGGGCCCCGAGTTGTTGTCGACGATCCAGACGGCATCGGCCTCCGTCCTCAGTGAGTCGAAGGTCTGCGCCAGGAGTTCGAGGCGGCCGGTAGCGGCGGGGCGATGGGTCAGGATGGCGGCGAGGACCCTCATGCGGCCACCGCCGGAGGGGCGACGATCGGGTCGAACGACGGGAGCCGTGCTTCGAGATTGCCGAGGATCGGCAACCAGCACTCCCGCCAGACGAGGTCGGCGTCGTAGCCGTCGGCGTGGGCCTGGGCCTAGCGCTGTCCTCGGCCACCTGATCAGGCGACCGTTTCATGCACTCGTCGAGCGCCGTCACGATGCCCGCCACGGACGGCGTGACGAGCCACGCCTGCTGAGCAAGATCGAGGAACGGTTCACCCTGCACGACCCAGCCCGCCTCGATGAGCTCGGGTTGCGCCGAGAAGTCGGAACCGATCACCGGGACACCGCACGCCTGCGCTTCGATCGCCGGGATACCGAACCCCTCGCCCATCGACGGCTGCAACAACACATCGAACGACGAGATGAGCGCCGCCATGCCGGACGCCTGCAACGGCATCCGCATCACGTAAGGGTCAGTGAACTGGACATCCTCGCCGACCTTGAGTCCGCACGCCTTCGCCACGAGACGCAGGTCGATGCCGCCGTAGCTCGGGGTCTGCTCAGCGTGGACGTAGAGCAGAGGCTTACGTTCGGCGTCGGGGCACGTGTCGAGGAACGTGGCGAACGCCCGGAACGACTCAGGGAAGGACTTGCGGTTCGGAAGCACGCCCTTGTTGGCGGACACCATGCCGACGACGTAGCGATCCTCGGGGATTCCGAAGGCGCTACGCGAGGGCGTGCCGTTCACGAGCGGCGTGGGTCGCATCACCTTGCGATCGATGGCGTGCGGGGCGTACAGGGGGTCCAGGCCGCAACGCCGCAACCATCCCTCGCCGAACTTCGACATGGCGATCGGGACGGCACCCGTGCGCCGGAAGTAGTCGAGCACCAGTGGCGGCACTGGGGCGTGGTCGATCGGGACCCACGATGCCACCACCGGCTGCTCGGCGAGCGACGGATGGGTGAGCGGCCAGACGTCGAAGAGGGTGAAAAGGATGCCCGGCTCGCCGCCGAAGAAGTGGTTGGCGTGGGCGCACGCGACGTCGTCGCTGTAGCCCTGGTTCGACGTCGGGTAGTGCTGCACGCCGTTGAGTCGCAACGGGCCACCGGAGAGGCCGTAGTTCGACAGGCAGGCGACGTTGCCGGCGCCGTAGTGGGCGACCAAGCGGTCCAACATGAGGGCGCTCTGGGTGCCATATCCCGTCCCGGCCCACGGCGAGTTGGAGAACCACGCGACCTTCGTCATGAGAGCCACCCCCACGCCGCGCCGCGCTTGATCTTCGACACCTGAATCCGGCTCATGCCGTAGTCGGCGGCGATGGCCTGCTTCGGGCGACCGTCCGCGCGGATGGCGAGAACCTGCGTCTCGGTCAACTTCGACCGGCCGTGGTCCTCGCCGCGAAGGCCAGCGTGGAAGTGGCGCCCCTTGGCGACGGCATCGCGAATGTTGTCGGACTGCGTGCCCACGAATAGGTGGTCGGGGTTGACGCACGCCGGGTTGTCGCATCGATGGCAGGCGACCTGATCATCGGCGAGGGCGACGCCGTCCAATTGGAGGGCGATTCGATGGGCGCCGACGACCTTCGCTCCGTCCCACGCGGCGCCGTAACCCCTACCCATGCGGGCGAACGGCCACTCCCAACATTCGGAACGGTCGGCGTTGGCGATGCGCTCGGCGAGCCACTCGAGGGGTTCGCCGGGGCGCGCTTTGACAGCGTGCATGAGCAGGGTCCTTTCAGGGGCACGCAGGGGGCAGCAGGGGAATGACTGGGGACCGGACGCCCCTGCGCGCCCGGTCCCCAGAAATGGCAGGTGGCCGACTCAGGTGGTCGGGGCCTGCATGACCTTCACGGCGCCCGAGACCTTCGTCTTGGCGTCGGTGCGGATCACGGCGCGGAAGGCGACCTGGTCCTTATCAAAATAGAGGTCATCCGACCGCTCGAAGCGGACGGTGCCGACGCGGCGGATCACGTAGCCCTCGTTGAAGTCGCCGAAGGCCATCGTGCGCTGCGAGGCAGCGGTCGACCAGGCGTGCATCGCCGGGTTCGTCACGATGTTGTAGCCGAGCAGCGTCGACGGCTGACCGGCCGCCAGCGACGGCGTCCAGATGTAGTTTCCGGCGCCGTCCTTCACCTTGCGGAGAGCGGCGAGGTTCGCGAACTTCGTCATGAACACCGACCGGCTACCCGCGTACGCCTCGTCCGAGACGCTGTAGAGCAGGTCGACGAGGTCCGAGTACGACGGAACGCCGGTCGCCGTGGTCTGGCTGATGACGCCGGTGCCGCCGAGCAGCGAGCCGGTCACGAAGCCCTGCGGGGCGTTGGTGCCGGTGCCCGTGGTGAACGCCGTGTTGGTGACCCGGCCGAGCGCCTTGCCGGCGGTCTGGGCGACGTAGCTGATGATGTCGATGCCCGAGTCGCTGATGAGCTCGTTCGACACGGCCACCAGCTCGCCGAACTTCCACGCCGACAGGGTGACCTGACCGAAGGTCGGGTCCGACCCGGCGAGGGCGGTGCCTTCACCGACGGCCGCAGCGGTGCCCGCCGTGGCCTCCTTGAAGTACGTGAAGTTCTCACCGGACGACGTGGTGAGGATCTCGGAGCCGGCCTCGACGGGGCCGCCGATCGTCTCCATCTCCATGATGAGCGTGCGGGCGAACGTGGTCGGGATGAGGGTGCCACCAGCGGCGGCAGTGTCCCGGCTCAGGGCGCGGTAGTCGGCCCCGGCGCGGATCATCGCCAGTTCGTTGGCGGCGGGCCGCAGGTCGATCTCGATCGACCGGGTGTCGCCACGCAGGAACGCGTCGAGGGCGTTGACCTCGGCGGCATTGCGCTGCTCGGCGACGTGGGCCACGTCGGGGCGCAGCACGTTGATCTGGTCGTTGAGCGAACGGGCCTCGTCGGCCTCACGGTCGCTGACGAGCCGGGCCTTGCGGGCGGCGATCTCGGTGTCGAAGCGGGCGATGGCCTCGTCGATGCGGCCGAGAGTGGCGCGCTCTTCGGCGGACGGCTCGCGGGAGCCCTCCATCGCGGCGTCGATGATGGAACGCTCCTCGCCGACAGCGCGGTCGCGCTCGGCGAGGAGATGGTCGAGGTACTTGTCGGACATGGGCTTGGTCTCCTGGGGAGTCAGGCCGTGCGGCGACGCATGGAGCGCGCCCACAGCTCGAGGGTTTCCTGGGGGACCGAAGTGCTTGTCAGGGTGGCGGCTTCGGGGATGACGGGCGCAGCGAACGAAGTGCCCGAGCGGGCGGCTTCGAGGGCGGCGCGGACTTCGTCGTCGTCAATCTCGCCGAGGGCGAGAATCGAACGAAGCGACAGGCTGGTGGCGGCCTGAACGGGGGCCATCGTCACGGAAAGTTCCGACGCCCGGTCATCGCCGGCCATGAGGAGTTTGAGTTCCTGCACGGTGCGCACGGAGCGGTCCGCGGACCACTGCTCTTTGACGGCGGCGAAGTTGTAGGACATGCCGGCGATCTCGCCAGCGCGGACGCCGTCGATGATCGGGGCCGTCAGCCAGTTGGAGAACATCGTCGCCTTGACGTGCACGCCGCGCGAATCCTCGGCGGCACGGTGCACGTTGGCGATCGGCATGGTGCCGATGAGAGGGTGGCGGCCATGCTCGAACAGCAGGACCGGCTTGCGCTCCTGCAACGTCTTGGTGAACGCGCCACGCACGACCACCTCGTCGTAGATGCCACGCCAGTCGACCACGCGGGCCGGCTGACCGAACACGGCGGCGTAGCCCTCAAGGGTCAGGCCGGCCTTCGAGTCGGAACGGATCTCGTACTCGAACGCGCATGAGCGCTGTTCGGGCTCTGCGGCGCGCTCGTCGGAGGGCGCGTGGCCCTCTTCGTCGATGATGGTCACGTGGTCCCCTCCTCGGGGAGTCAGGCAGGGGGTGCCGTGGGAGCGTCGACAGGCGTGGCGTCGGCGACGAGCGGGCGCATGTCCTCGAGTTGGCGGACGTCATCGACCTTGAGGAAGCCGGCGTCGATGCCGATCTTGTAGGCCTCGTAGCGGGATTGCGTGTCGGCCTTCTCGAACACTTCGGTGCGGAACGTCATGCGCTGCGCAACGGGCAACAGCATCTCGTTGTGGACCTCTTCGAGCTTGCGCATCGGCGGGATCAGCGCCTCACGCACGAACCAGATCCAGGCGTCCACGATGTTCTGGTAGGGGATGCCCTCGCCCTGGATGCCGAGCCCGACGAACACGGACGGCATGTCGCACAGGGTGGCGATCTGGACGCCGAGGTCGGCGCGCACGGCGGTGAGCTGTGTCTTGTCGACGTCGAGCATCGTCGACTTCCAGACGGCGTTGGTCAGGATGCCGGGGGCGTGCCCGCCCTTTGACCGGCGCGCCGCCTTCCACCACTTCCCGATCTGCTCGATGCCCTCGGGACCGATCGGCCCCGTCGTCTCGATCACGCCGGATGGCGTGGGTGAAGCGAAGAACGACGCCGCGTAGTTCTGGACGGCGAGCGCCAGGCCGAAGGTCTCGGCGTTCGTGCGCCACACCGGCTCGCCACGCAGGTTCACGACACGGGCGCCAGGGGCGATCACGTGGTGGATCTCGCCCCGGTACTCGGTGCCGTTGATCGTGTAGACCTTGCGGCCACGGTGGCGCTCCACCTGGACCGACGTCGGGTCGACCGAGTACAGCTCGACGACGCGGCCGATCGAGTTGCGGGTCGGGGCGATGAAGGCGTTCGAGTCGGTGTCGAAGGCGCGGGAGAGGTCGGACACGTAGTCGGACCACATCTGCTCGGCGTTCGGCTGCTTGAGCCAGCGCGGGCCGGGCACCGGGTTGCGGGTGTCACCCATGCCCGTGTAGGCGTCGACGGGCATCGACATCATCGCCCGTGCCTTCTTGCGCACGGCCACGTGGTACGTGGACACGGCGAGGGCGGTGTCGAGGTTCACGGCCTGCCCCGACGCGCTGGCAGAGGACGACAGGTCGTAGTCGATGGCGAACGAGGCGGCAGAGATGGCGCGTTGTTCAGGTACCAGTAGACGGCCGAGCCCCATGCGCCACCACCTCCCTCGCCACTCCGGCGACCACGAACAGGACGCCGGCCACGGCGAAGCCGAGAGCGACGGAACACAGGAAGGCGGCCACGATCAGGCAGATGGCGCCGATGAGTTGCAGGGCGTCAGCGATCACCAGTCGTCTCCCACGAATACGAAGTCGGACGAGGCCGGCGGCTTGCCGAGTGCTGCGGCGTGGGCCAACGTGACCGCGACGAGCGGCGAGATGTCGACCGACGACTTGCGGCGCGCCCAGACCCACCCGTCACCAGTTGCACGGATGGCGGCGCCGTTGATCGCGAGGTCGAGCGGCCCTTGGCCGATGTGGCGCAACGTGCCCGCTTCGACCGCTTGACGGAACGAGGCACACGCCTTGACGATCGCCAGTCCGGCGATCTCGACGACCGTCACACCCTCAGCGCGCAGCCCGTCGATCAGGCCGCCGGCCGGTGAGCGCGGGTCGAGATGAATCGGCCGGCCGTGCTTGCGGCTCAACGCCGCCAGGAAGGCAACAGCAGCAACGCCCGGGAGCCGTTCCAACAACTCGACGTGCACCAAACCATCGGCACGCTGGGCAGCGACACCGACCGACGACCACGAGAGATCCGACGCAACGTCAACCGTGAACGACGGAGCACCAACGCGGCGCGATTGCGGGTCGAGACACGACGACCAGCGCGGAAGTTCCGACGACATACCGTCCTCGTCGATGACCACACCGAGGCGCTCCACCATGAAGTCCTCGAGGCGCATCGTCGCCAACTCGGTGTCAGCGATGAAATCCTCAGCGATGCGGATACCGAGGGCAGGGTTCGCCGCAAACCAGGCGTCACGGTCGTAAGGATCGACGCCAGGATCACAGGACCATTCGGCGTAGAACTGCCTGGGGTTCATGCCCGCCATCCCCTGACGCCTCATGCGGTGCAGGACGACAGAGTCAGGCAGCGGCGCCGATGACGTGACGATCACCTGCGGCATCCGGTCGAGGTTCATCGACTGGGCAGCGAGCGCCGGCACCATCGCCCCGAGATGCTCATCGGTCAGGAATAGCGCCTCGTCGAGCACGATGCGTTGCGGCGAAGTGCCGCGCTTGGTGCCCTTCGTGCGGGTTG
>OFRM01000467.1_pt1 | contig 16974 bp, 21 predicted proteins | sample 1543101 | NCBI WGS metagenome assembly OFRM01 (sample SAMN07774223, study PRJEB24372) | wastewater metagenome | isolation source: Exp Tend VB 0WW | collected 2016-02
TGTTGCTGAATGAGTTCAGGAACAAGGGAGCAGAATCAATGTGGAATCCATACAAGTCGACCGTGACGGCGTGTCCGTAAGTTGACTTAAAAAGCCACGGCAGTTGATGACAACTGCCGTGGCTTTTTATTATGCAGGTCACACCGTGGATTTTGTGGTATAATACGGTTGTATGGGGTCGTCAGGGTTCGACAGCGGACCGCGGGCTCAGGTTGCAAGGCGTGGATGTATCCTTGGCCACGTAAAAATGGATGCAAAAAGCAAATGCGAACAACAACTTCGCCCTCGCGGTCTAAGACACCGTGACATGAAGCGGATGTGAGTCAGTAACGTCCGTGGATTGCAGCAAAATCTGAATAGGCTCAAAGCACTTCTGTTCGTAGTGCCAGAGATGAAAAACAATCGAACTGGTGATGGAACGGGTTGGCCTTTTCCAAAGTCCATCACGAGAAAAGAATAGAGGAGAACCTTGTGGTAGCTAGAGTACCAGTTGCGTTGGAAAGCGGTTCAATTCCGCTCGGCTCCAATCCATTTTATGGGCTCGCTAAGGCGAGCCCCAGTTCTTTTTGATGGCATCACAAAATTCAGCCATTTCTTCAATCGTGAAGTTGTTTTTTGCAAAGTTGGCCATCATGCTAACGTATTGTACGTTTCCTAATACATAACCCTTTGAAGAATCAATGCGGTCTAAGCTCGCTACTCTTGGACTGCGAGATGTGCGGTGTTTAGGGAGTTCTAATTGCCAGCCTGTATACGGACAGATGCCTTTTTGATTTTCCCACAACTCTTTTAATTGTTGTATGGTCAAGTCACATTCTTGTGATTTTTTTCGATTTCGTATTCGACGTAAAAACTCTATATATCCAGAATTGCCTGGATTCCATCCACCGTTGTTTTTCAGGTGTTGTCTGTTTTCATCACTGTGGACCCAGGATTGTAGACGCTCCACGCTTTCTTTTCCATTAATTCGTTGATGCGCAATTCGACAATCAGATGAGCAGAACTTATATTTCCATCCCATCTTATTATGCCTGTTGAACTCTTTGGTTTGCATATTAAATTCGACGCGACAATGTGCGCAGAGTACAGTTTTTGTTGACATACAAATATGTTCTGCGACAAATCACCCACCACCTACACTGTTTTTCCGTCGACTCCACCAATTTTAGGACTCGCTTAATGCGAGTCCCTTTGTCATAATATCATGTTATGGCGAATGACTCTTTTAATCGCAGTGATGTTTGGCGACTGTATGACATGGGCTACACAGAAGAGGCGTGTAGGTTGCTTGAACATGTTGAACAAGGCGGCGAATATAGCGTGAACTATCTCGAAAAGAACCTTGGGTACAATTACCCAAGCTATAATTCGCGCGACAGCGAGATTATTGAAATCCTCACAAACCCTGTAAGAGATAGGTAGCATACGACACGTGCAACGTGCCATAATATCCCATGGAACCAAATTTAGACCACAGGAGCATGGGTATTGCTATGGGTTTGTATTGCTGGAGCGACAATATCGGCTCCGGTTTGCCCCTATGGTTGCCAAAGGGCGTTGCGATTAAGGACGCTTTGGTTGATTACCTCAGGCAAGAACAGCTAGACAGTGGATACATGCCTGTAAACACGCCGCATATCGCCAAATCAGACCTGTTCCATTTATCTGGTCACATGCAAAACTATCAGTCGAGTATGTACCCATTGATGCGCGACGAAGATGGTCAGGAATATGTCCTCAAGCCGATGAACTGTCCGTTTCACGCAGAGATTTACAAAAGCGAACTGCGTTCGTACAATGACTTACCCATTCGCTATGCCGAATTTGGTCATGTGTATCGCTATGAACAATCTGGTGCGCTGAATGGTGTTCTTCGCAGCCGTGGTTTTGTTCAGGATGACGCGCATATTTTTTGCTCTCCGGACCAGGTGCGCTCTGAAATTGCCGACGTGCTTTCTCTTATGAAGAGAGTTCTAGTCAAACTAGGGTTCAATGATTATCGCGTAAGAGTCAGCGACAGGGATTACAGTGACAAGTATATCGGTGAAGTTGGCGACTGGAAGAAGGCAATTTCAGAAATGCGGGCTGTCTGTGATGAACTTGGCATGGACTACGAATATGCCGAGGGCGAAGCGGCTTTCTACGGACCAAAAATTGACTTGTTAATCATGGACTCACTTGGTCGAGAGTGGCAAATGGGTACGGTTCAGCTTGATTACAACTTGCCTCAAAGATTTGGATTGTCATATGTTAATCAGTCTGGTGGCGAGTCTGTTCCGGTTATGATTCATCGAGCTCCATTTGGTTCATTGGAGCGACTGGTTGGGCTGTTAATTGAGCACTATCGAGGTGAGTTTCCTGTGTGGTTGTCGCCTGTTCAGGTTCAAGTTCTGCCAATTGCAGAGAGGCATGCTGAGTATGCCATTGATGTTCAAAACAAACTGAATGGCCTGCGATTTGATGACCGTCGCATTCGTGCAAAAGCAAATTGTGATAGCCTTAGGCTTCAAAAGCGAATTTTGATTGCTGAGCAAGAGCGAATTCCGTATATCTTGGTGGTTGGAGACAGGGAGATTCAGGACAATATGGTCTCCGTTCGTGAAAGGAACAAAGATGGCCTGGTGTCGATGAGCCTTGACGAATTCGTGTCATATATGCAATAATGGTGGTGAAATGAAGATTGAACTTCGCGATATTATCACGCGCTCTGAGTTGATTACGTGGAAAGAAATGTCCGCGCTTGGCGACGACGCATCTGCATACGAGAGTATGATTTCCAGATGGCAAAAAGACCTGAATGTTGCACTCAATAAGCAGGATAAAGAGCAATCCAAGCGTGCAGAGGCGTATGCCAACAGCATTATGCTCACTACCAAATGGGTTATTGGCATTATCCTTGCCAGTGTTGTTGTGTGGGGCAGTGTTACATTGATTAGTGGGTGGGTTGGTTCGTATCGCGCCGCCAAGGCCGCCGAATATAAGAGGAATGTCGAATCAGGACTGTTTCCATTTGGTGTTCGCACCGGAAATAGCCAGGTTAAGGATGCGCCGACTGGCGTTACGTTAGAGGCCATGGAGACCGAAGACACAAGTGCCGCGTTTAGCAGCAGTTCGGTTCTGAGATACACACTGAGCTTGCCGCAAATGGGAGAAAATCAAGTATACGCTGTGTCACATGAACTAATTGACGAAGGAAAAGTTGTAAATACAGGATTGTTTTACACAAATCAAGGCGAACATGGTTTGTCTCGATTTGAGAAGAAAGTTGATACACAAGCCCGAGGGCAGGAATTTGATTGGTTGAAAATTACTGTTCGTGTGGTGGATGCAGGTTCGGTTCCGAAGAAGGGGTAAATATCACTATGAATGTGGTATCGTTCTGCACAGCTATATGACGCTTATGGTAAGAACCTATTAGAGTTCGGACCATTTGTTATGCCACCTCAAGGCAAGCAGGTTGCCTGGACTGGTGTCCCTCAGCAATTCCAGTCCACACTCAATCGTGCGCAAAATCAGTGGTCGAGCGTTACGTGGAATCCCCAATATGGACTACAGTTTTGGAATAGCAACGGCAAGCTAATCGGTTCGCAACAACAAGGCTCTAGTGTATTTCAAACATTACGCGGCTTTGAACCATATAGATTCAAAAGCGATTTCACTGACAAAATCATTTTAGACTTGTACCGACGTGGTAAATCAATTGAACAAGCCGTGCAACAAGCGCGAAGCCAAAACCCAAACATTACACCACAACAGATTGCCCAGGTGTCCTCGCAATACATGAAGGAGTATTACGTTACTCCGAAGTTTGATGAGCAGGGCAATTTGCAAAATATGCCTGAGTACTACCCGCAACAAAGCGCACAAGAGGATGCTGTCATCAGGCAGAACATGGAGCAAGAGTACTTGGCCGCACCAAAGAAAGCCAACGAACAAGGTTTTCAATTCACCGATGCACAGCCAACAGAAACTGGACAGCAATATCGAGCGAGGTACACCGACGCATATGCAAAGGCTTATGCTGCATATGAAGCCAATGGCAGAAAGATGCCATTTCAACAGTGGAAAAAGCAGTTTGATGACGATTTCGCACGTGGTCAGTTTGGTAGTGCAGCGGGGCCTGTAAACCCGGTTATGAATCAAGTTCAGACCCAGAATCAAAACACGGGCACATATCAAATGAAGCAAGATGCTGCTGGAAACGTAAGCATCGTTCAGTCTGATGGTCGTGTGTACGCGTATATTCCTGCCAATCAAGTGCAATATCAGTCTGCATACATTAAGAAAATGACGGGAGCAACACCAACAAGCATACCCAAGGCGCAGTAATGAGCCATGATTCGTGTCAACCACTTATCAAATAAGTATCTAGTGGTGTTCAGTCTACTGGTTCATGAGTCGCTGTTGTGTGTATATGACCAGGTTCTCAATTGGTCTAAGTATGTTCACAATAGTGCGGTGATTATCCACGTAAATGCTATTGCGCCTTTTGACTTAGATGAACTTGGCAGTCTTTTGAAGACGATACCTGGGATTGGTGTATATCTGAACCCAACTCGATTGGAAATCAATTCATTGGGATTATTGGAAGCACATATGTCTAATTGGAATGAGCTTTACCAATCTGGAATCAATTGTGATTACATGATTATGGAGGCCAGCAATAGCATGTTCTGCAGGCCAGGTGTACTACAACACATATTCAAATTTGATTGTGGATATCGTTTGGCACACCTAGCCTCTGATTTTGCGAACTGGGGGTGGCCGAATCATCCAATGGGAGAAGACCATAACTTCATCCGGTACATGAACGGTCAACAATTAAGGAACCATCAGCCCGAAGGTAGCTGGTTTCGGTATTCAATGTTCTTGCCTGTTTTGTATGAATTGAACCAATATTGCAAAGATAATGGTCACGCAAGAATCTACAACACAGAAGAAGTGTATCCTCATATGCTGTGGGGTCAAAGATATCCTAACGCGATTTCGAGCGATACATACCTATGGATGAAACAAGAGCAAGTCACTGACAACTTCTTTGACGGGCTGTTTCACCCAATGACAATTCAAGAAATCAAATCTGTGGCCGAGGGTAAATGCACATGGGGCAAAAACGTCTATGCGGTTAAAAGAATACCTCGAGAGTACAATCACCCATCGCGTGTATTTATCCGTCACATGAAGCATTGACACCCTCGTCATGAATGTGATATAATCCATTCATGAAGACCAAAGGCGAAAGTCCATTTGAAAGTGCATTGCCAATGTGGGAGATTTTGGTTCCATATGCAATCGGTCGCAAAAACGTACAGGTTCCATATCACAGAGAATGGGACGACAAGGTGATGGCAATTACCGGTGGCCTTACTATTATGCGTGCTGCCAAGGGCGCATGGAGTTCTCCAAATACAGGAAAGGCCCACAGGGAAATTATGATTCCTGTGCGTGTCTCATGTACTGAAGAGCAGATTGAAGAAATCGCAAAAATGACCATCGAGCACTACAAGCAGGAAGCTGTGTTCGTTAGCCTCATCAGCAACAAGTCGCTTGTGTTTCATAAGGATGATTTTGAAGAGGTTATTGAACCAGAAGAAGAACTAGGTCATGAAGTGCTGTACGTCGTAAGGTTGTGGGACGGCATGGATGGTATGTGGATGGATGTATCAAAACCAATGACTGCCGATGAGGCAAATAAAGTCTGGAATGAGAAAACCAAAAACGGCACCGAGAAGACCAGTTTTGGTGATATCGACTACTATGCTATCTACCCGGCAGACACCAAGATGTTGCGCGATGTCTCTAACTATGAGGCACTTCGAGACGCTGGGCTTGTGCGGCCTTAAACTCTTCAATATAGGTTGGCAATCTGTGCTCTGGTTGCCAACCTAATTCAGTTCTCGCCCTCGAAATGTATTCTTTTGCCTGAAATCTTTCTCCCTGTCTTTCTGGTAGATATTCAATCGGCATTCCAAACATTTCAGCAACCTCTTGAATGGAATATGGTTCATTGGTTCCAAGTAAGTATCCGTCACCACCGCCTTTTTGCGCTGCCAATCGAATACCTCTGACTATGTCGTATACGTGGGTGAAGTCTCTTCGCTGAGTTCCAGGCTTGACTACCGTGATTGGTCCGCCATTAAGATATTGTTGCTCGAAAATCGCAATTACCGTGGCATAGTCGCCGGTTGATATGTGCCCAGGACCATACACACTGAAGAAATATGTGATTGCATACTGTAACCCAAACCACTCTGCGTAGTTCTTGATGAGCTCACAATTCTTTGCTTTCATCCACGCATAAGGACTTAAATGCTCATCTTCGCCGTTGTTGCCAAATTTTGAACTCGAGGCCGCATAGATTAGTTTTGCGTTGGTTTTATAGCAGTAATCAATGACGTTGAACGTGCCGGTTTGGTTTGAGCGCTGAACCTCGATGATGTCTTTGAAGCTGCCAGTGATGCGACTGTATTCTCCAAGGTGGTATACGTGTGGGAATGTTATTGGGAACAATAGTGGGTCGACGGCAGTGTGCCCCTCTAGGTAAAGAACCCTTGGGTCCTCAATATGATTGGACTTGTACCCGGACGAGTAGCAATCAAGTGATACTACATGCATTCGTGGATGAGAGTCGAGCAAGTTACATATCAGATGTGTGCCTATAAAACCAGCACCACCAGTAACCAGTGCCCTTGGTGAATTCTCGGCCGCCTGCCAAAATTCACGATGGAAGCCTTGCAACATATAGGGTTTGTACAGTATAATGGTGTTGATGAGCTGGGCTGATTTTGCCAAAACTACACTGCGCAATGGAAACGATGTGACCATTCGTCCTCGTGGACAGTCAATGCGCGGCCGTGTTGAAAGCGGAGATATAGTCAAATTGACGCCTGTGACCATGGATGAGGTTAAAGTAGACGATGTGGTCTTAGTGCGAGTCAAGGGGCGAGATTATCTGCACCTGGTCAAAGCCAAGGACGGCGACCGAATTTTGATTGGAAACAATCGTGGTGTCAACAATGGCTGGATTCGAGCCGGCGGCCTATATGGAAAAGCAGTCGAAATAGCTTCACCAGAGTAGTTTTTGGACTTTTTTCGAAAAGGGCCTTGACATTCGCAGGAAACCGGTGTATAATCTCAGAAAGTGAAAAGAGCGTGGAACCTTTCAACGCACCAATCGTCAATTGGTGTATAATAAGGAACAACGCTTAGGAAAAGGAAAATTCGAACAATGTTACTGCACAACGCCATGGCTATTATTGAAGAACCTGCCGCAATTTTTGCGGTTGAGCCGTGGTTTGTCGTACCAGCAGAACACACCAGGTCGAGGACATAGCCAGAATCCTAATAGTAAGTTTAGGAAGCGGGGTCCCGACCAGAATCGGGACCCCGCTTTCGTTTTTAATACATCGACATTCAGTAGGCCGCAAGGCTGACGACTAAAACCAGGTTAGCTTGATAGGAGTATGGTCTAACGGCATGACGCTAGTCTCCAAAACTATCAGTCGGGGTTCAATTCCCCGTGCTCCTGCCAAGCTAATCTAAAATGCCTTCGGGCTTCGTGGTCACGATTTGACCCCGAATAAGCACTTTGAAAGCTGAATATAGTTTGAGAAACAAGAGACCTGGAATGGGTCCCGGTGCGCCGGGACCCGAAGATTTCAATGGGGGTATGGTGCTAATGGGAACACATGACTTTTGCAAAGTTGAGTTCGGGGTTCGAATCCCCGTACCTCCACCAAGTTTCGTTGCACAGTAATCGGACTACTGCGCTGTTGCCTTGCGTAGCTTCCGGTGAAAATTTGGGGCAATAGGAAAATTGTCCACCTTAGGCAATGTGGTAACGCGCATTGTGTGGCTTGCAGCAGGCTAATAAGCTGTAAGTGACTAACTGCCTCGACGTTCTAGTCGCCGCAGGAAGGAAATGGCCAGCCGGCCTAACCAACCGGTGTGCCATGGAGGGTCAACCGACAGTCTAATGACTACCCGGTGCTGATGAAAAGCAGACAGAGGGGCAACGATATATGTATCCACATGGCGCAACTGGTGGCGCACTTGCCTGATTAGCGAGGGGATGTGAGTTCGAATCTCACTGCGGATACCAAAGTTTAAGATTGCAATATGATTGTGTACAGGTGTGACTCACTTAAATGCATAATAACATGTTATGAGTGATTTAGAACTAGTTTGGCTTGCTGGATATCTTGAAGGAGAAGGTTCTTTTTTGAAAGGAACTCCTAGTCAGCCAAACATGCCATGGATTGCAGTCGTTACAACAGATGAGGATGTTGCCAAAAAAGTGTCCGCAATGCTCGGAGTTTCGTATTGTATAGCTGGTGAAAAAAGACGCAAGTCTCATTGGAAAAGAGCGTATAAAATTCACAAGAGGGGTCGAGAGGCTGTTGCTATCATGAATCACATTAAACCAATGATGAGTTTTAGAAGACAGTTGCAAATTGAACATGCAGTTCAAGGGTATCCTGAGAAGCCGCGCAAACCTGGGCGACAAGCCGATGAATTGATTGTTCGACAAATTCGTGAAGCAATAGGAACACGCAGACAAATAGCTGAAAGATTTGGTGTCGACCAATCCACAGTATCGAGAATTAAAAATCGCATTAGCTATCAGGAATTAGAATAAATTGCGAATTCATGTAGTGACAACCAAATGCCGGCATAGTTTAGCGGTCAGAACACCACCCTTTCAAGGTGTGAGGTCGCGGGTTCGAATCCCGCTGTCGGTACCAATTTATGGCCCTATCGTCTAAAGGCTAGGATACAGCGCTTTCAACGCTGAGATGTGGGTTCGACTTCCCACTAGGGTCACCAATGTGCAGTGATTGAACACCTACTGCTATGACTGATGGACAGACATCTGACTGCCGAGGAAAGAATCGGTCGTGCGTCGAGGTTAGACGGTGAAGCCTCGGCCCTTAAATGGGGGTATAGCTCAGTTGGTCAGAGCGTCGGTCTCCAAAACCGAAGGTCGTGGGTTCGAAGCCTACTGCCCCTGCCATATGCCGTTGTAGCTGAGATGGATTAGCACAAGTCTGAAAAACTTGGGACGAGGATTCGAGCGCCTCTAGCGGCACCAGATTTTTTTTGTAAGTATCAATGGGCATGTAGCCAAATGGGTAGGCACCGTAAAAGCGATATGACGCCGGTTCCCGACAAGGGAGTGGTCGCATAATAGGAGTAAGATAGTTGCGTAGTGACGTTCCTCTGAAAAGTGTGGTGACGGGTTGCGGATGCAGGACACGACGGCCTCGAGACAGGGGCGGGTTTAGTAACTAGTCGGCCAAAGCGAGCTCTCCTGAAAGTTGCCAGACCACCATGCGGGTTCGAATCCCGTCATGTCCATTGAGATTTCGGGCACCGGAAGGGACGGTGACCTACGCCTAATAAATAACGGCGCAGAATACGGGTTTAATTCCCGTGGTGTCCACCAGTTTGTGGGGCTGTAGTTCAGTTGGGAGAACGCATCTATGGCATAGATGAGGTCGTGGGTTCGACCCCCATCAGCTCCACCAGGTTTATCTAGGCGTAGAGGAGTTTGGCTTTTCTCGCTACTTTTGGAAAGTAGAGCACGTGGGTTCGAATCCCACCGCCTAGACCAATTTACCCGGCGGGAGGCCCATATGGATGAGCATTCCCCTGATAAGGGAAAGGAAGTGGGTTCGAATCCCACGCCGCCGACCAGGTTTATGAAGCACGGACTGCTGGAAGTGGTGCCTGCGGCTGAAAGATGTTAACTCGAGAGAAGTTGGCATTCGTAGGTTGTAGGCTAGGCAGGTTCGATTCCTGCGTGTTTCACATATGGGCGCATAAGTTAACGGTAAACTTCTTGCCTGATTAGCGAGAAATGATGGGTTCAAGTCCCCCTGCGCCTACCAATTTGAGATTAACTTGATGGTCGTTTTACACGCTTTACAGCGAAAACACCAACAAAGTTAATCTATATGCTCAGGTAACGGCAAGCGGCAAAATTCGGGCGACGACGTATAATGGTAGTATATCACAATGACACTGTGGTGGATAAGGTTCGATTCCTTCGTTGCCCACCAAATTTATAGGTCAAAGTCGAACATTGTCATAATCATATTATATGGGTATCAAGAGTTCGAAACGAAACACGTGCATAAATTGCTCAACGCCAACAAACAATCCTAAATTTTGCAAGCAGAGCTGTGCAAACTCCTACAACAATCGAGGAGTAAAACGACACGGAGTGACCCCTGGAATTTGTCCGTGTGGTGCCAAATTGTCGTATTCAAAAAAGAAATATTGTAGTCTCTTATGTCGCTCGCAGTATATGTGGTCAGACACCGTGCGTGCTATTGAATTAAGTGAAGAGGCATCGTCTGAAGGCCTTGGTAAGAAATATCTGATTTGGAAAAACGGTCATGTATGTAATATTTGCGGATTATCAGACTGGATGGGCCGACCTATACCAATCGTTATAGACCACATCAATGGAGACCCTGCCGATAATCGTCTTATTAACCTGCGTATCATATGTTGCAATTGTGATGCGCAGACAGAAACTTACAAATCCAAAAACAAAGGGCGAGGCCGGCCTTATAGGCGTGTTAGGATAATTGGCGAATCGACTTAATCAGTATACAGTTTGATGCTATGCATCAATCGAGTCCACGTCCTCGTTAAATGACGTTGGTGGAGCGCAGAGATACTACTGCGTTAGTATTGGGTCTCACTCTCCAAAAGCGAGTGAGTGGCGGAAGGACATTGAAAAATGGAGTTCCAAGAATTCCCAAAAATTGCTAGGCTCAAGCGAGAAGCTATCATCACTGAAAAGATTGACGGTGCAAACTGCGCCATCGTTATCAACGACGACGGACAAGTACTTTGTCAATCTCGAACCAAGTTCATCTCACCCAATGATGACTACAAAGGGTTCGCCAACTGGGTCGAAAAGAACAAGGAAGCGCTTGTTGAACAACTTGGCTACGGCATTCACTACGGTGAGTGGTGGGGCGCAGGTTTAGGACGTGGATACGGACTGAGCGAGAAGAGATTCTCATTGTTCAACACTCATGTGTGGCACACCGAAACAGAGGACTGCCGATGTATCGAAGCCCCGCTTTGCTTTGTTGTTCCGGTTCTTGCACGACTCGATAAGTTCTCCACAGAACAAGTCGATGAAGTGATGGAGAACCTAAGACTTACTGGTTCAATCGCCGCACCTGGGTTCATGAATCCAGAAGGTGTTGTGGTGTTTCACTCTCAAAACCAAGCCTTGTTCAAGGTTACGTTTGAGTATGACGCAACTGGGAAAGGTACGTAATATCGTAGGGGCGGCAACGCCCCTCGATAAACTAGTGATTTGCGTATGGAATCGCCAGGCCGCCGGCAAGCAGTTCTTCGTTCAGGTTGCGGTCTTCTAAGAAGATGGTAACAAGCCATCTGCCATACTTTTCTTGAGTCTTTTTGGTTTCAATAATCACAACTTGGCCAACCGGCAATTGTTCGTGCAACCAGTTTGCGGCTTCTGTCTGTTTACCCTCTGGTGCATTGAGTCCGGCAAGTCGGCCACGTAATTGAAATCTTAGTTTGAATCCAAGGTCTACACTAAAGTCTACGGTGTCGCCATCGACTACTTTGATTACAGTTGCTGAGTATTGATACATAACACATTTTTTCGACTTAGGTATAGGTGAATCCTTTAGTCTTTTCTACTCGTGTCCACTGCTCATGTATAGCTGCGATTGGTTGGGACACCGCGCAGTTGCAGTGTTCGACACCAGGGCGTATAGTTGCGGTGAATGCGTTGCGAGACGTCGCAATGGCGGCTTGCGCCCTTCAAGTTTGTAGGCGGTTAGCTCAGTCGGTAAGAGCGCACCCCTGATAAGGGTGAGGCCCAGGGTTCGATTCCCTGACTGCCTACCAGGTTTCAAATGGCATAATAGTTCATGGAGCAAATCGAAGATTACAAGCAGTGTCACTGCCGGTGTCACGAGCCAAACAGTAAAATCATACATTTCATGGCTTGTTGTGCGGAGTGTAAGTGCGGCCAAAGAGTCAAGCATGAATACTGGGAAGAGCACATGGCTTCTTGCGAGGCGATGGCTGAGGAGTATGCAGCCAACCAGCGGCGCGACGGTGTTAAACAGCGAATCAAATCGTTTATGGACATGCATGCAGGCAACACCATCAAAAGGATATGATGTGACATAATAAGGTGTTATGAAAGTTAGTCGATTGAAAGAACTGTTGGCACAATGCAATGATGACGATGACGTCCTTATGTCCGCTGATTCAGAGGGAAATTCATTTCATCCATTGTCTGAGTCAGGAATCTCTATAGGCGTTGATGCATGGGACGGTGAGTATTACGCAGAAGTCGGAATCAGAAAACTTACGCCCGAACTTGAAAAAGAAGGATATTCTGAAGAAGATGTGATGGAAGATGGTCGCCCTTGCATTATCTTGTGGCCATAGTGGTATAATACGCATGCGGGGTGGAGCAGTGGTCAGCTCGTCTGGTTCATAACCAGGAGGCCGTGGGTTCAAATCCCTCCCCCGCTCCCAATTTATGCGGCTTTAGGCAGTAATAGCAGTGGTCTGCTGGCTTGGCTCATGCCCAAGCTGCTGAGGTTCAACTCCTAACCCGCTCCAGTTTTATGAAAACACCAATACCACCATGTGAGCAATGCTCGGCATATTGTTGCAAGCAAAGAGGACACGACTTTGCAGTTCTGCTGGAAGAACATGAAGTTGAACGATTTGGCCAGGCTTGTTTGGTTCGAGATGTAGTTCCAAATTTAGGAATAACCGATTCAGAATGGTGTTTGCCATACAAAGATGGAAAGTGTGTGTATCTCGGTGATGATGATAGATGCACCATATACGAGAATCGACCAGAAAGATGCCGTGAATTCAATTGTGTCAATGGATACAAGTGCAGAGGGGAATATCACAGCTTTTTCCTTGAAGACCATCCAGAAGTGGTCAAATTGATTGAATTACATGTGATAAATACCACAACCCCTTGACATTCTTTGGAAAAGTGGTATAATAAGGTGTCGGGAGTTGAGTACGCAAATTCATATCGGCCAACAGAGTTATGAGCTCCAGTTGGCTGCGGAAAGACTCCCAAGACAAAGGCGCGGGATGGAGCAGTTTGGTAGCTCGCTTGGCTCATAACCAGGAGGTCATCGGTTCAAATCCGATTCCCGCACCTTTGTTTTCCCGAAGTGACTAGGGACGTGGTCTTAGAATCGGTCATGACCTACGTGGTTGGAAGCTATGTTGGCGGACGTCACCAGCACCTTTCTGAGAAGATGTAGACCACACACAGTTTGTACGAGACGAATGATTTGGTTTACCTTAACGGCCCTAAGGTAGTCGAAAGATGAAGTGACTTGCTCCGGCAAGACCAGTGCCCAGTGCGCATAGCGTATACGGCGGCCACCAACCACCAAGTCAACAACTTGTTCGTGCAAAATCTCATGGGTCTGTAGCTTAGATGGCTCAAAGCGTGCCTCTCATAAGGGCGAGAGCGTCGGTTCGAATCCGACCAGACCTACCAAGTTTCTCGTGGGCCGTTGATGTAATGGGAGCATGCAGCTTTCGCACTGCTGATGACGGGTTCGAATCCCGACGTGTCCACCAATTTTAGGTCATAATAAGACATGAGTGAAATTCCAGTATTCAGTATTAGCGTCAATTGTTGGCCTGGAAAAGTCTTTCCCTTAACTTTGGATGAAGCACTTGACTATGAAATGAGAGAAAATCATTGTAAGGAAATTCTCAGTCAAATGTCAGAGGAAGAACGCAGGTTGGCGAACACGCCAGAAGGCTGGTCTGCTTTTTTGAAAGAGCACTGGGAATATGACCCCGAGGGGTATGTTAGACCACCAGAGGTAACCCGAGAGCAGAGAGAAGAGTGGAGTAAAAAACTGAAGCGGCGCTATTATGTTGTTGACAGGAAGCAAATTAATGACCAAGAAAAAGAAGCTGGCCAATAAAGCACGAGTGGTCGAGAAGCATGGGTTGAAATGCGAAGACTGTGGTAAGCGCAGTCCAGAAGTTAAGCATACAACCTGCCCATTTGATGAAGAGGTCAGAAATACTATTCCTGAATGTGACTTGTGCCCGGATTGTGAACGAGAAAGAGCCAGGGATATTTAAGTTTGTGGGGATGTAGCTGAGTTGGTCCAAGCGTCCGCCTGAAGAGCGGAATCACGTGGGTTCGAATCCCACCTACCCCACCAAGAATTGATTAAGGGGCACTGGTTTGAGGTTCCTAGTGCTTAAACGAGATAACTCTCTATTGCGCCCTTGGTCAATATGGTATAATCAGGTTATGAGTTTGCCTCGAGCGTTTTCGTTTACGACAGATGCTAATTTTAGAGCATGGCCTTCGTTCAATTTGCTCAAAGGCGAAATGACTAACGGCAAGCTAGGTTGGATTTGGCAAGCTGGTTGGTTGAAACTTAAACTCGATGTATACGATTTGGAATCTTGGAACGCGCTTTGTGCGCAACTGAGAAGTTCATTCAAGAATTCCTAGTTCTGCAGACTAGGGTGAACAAGATGGCGTCGTGGATAGACACGATTATTCGCCTAGTGCCACAAGCCGAAGCGAATTGACAGCGGAGCTCGATTGACAAGAATAAGTCTGAACCAAAGGAATCAAATACGGTCCTTGTGGGTATCCAATCCCACCCATCTTGGAATTTTGTGGTATAATGCATAGAACAGGTTTGCGGAACGAAGTCAATGGGTTATCATTTGAAAAGGACACGCCCACAGACATCAACTTGTCCGCTTAAAATTTGTGTGTTCGGTACGATTGAAATACGGTTATCCTATCATAAAGGGGAAATTCAGGTTCGAGTCCTGAGGCCGGCCTTGTGCTTTCAGTAGAAAGCCGGCTTAGTGTAATGGTTAGCACGCCTAAAAACATCGTTTTCGCCACTTGACCGAATGTACAAAACAAATATTCCCTGGAACCTGCTATCCTGGCGAAAGTCAGTGACCAGGCCGGGGTTGAGATTTGTCGAGAAATCGACACAACGAGCTGCGACACCTAGCGGGCTAAATGCAATGGTCGGTGAGACTCCGAACAGAGTGGTGTGACAATCGGGAGAGACTGATAAACGAATGGTGTCCGGGGAGCGGTGAGAGTCCGTGGAACGGCTGTGTGGTTGCAAACACGCAGTGCAGTGGGAGCCTCTGCGAAAGCAAGACCACCCCGGCGAGCCTTAAATAGATTTCACGCGGGCTGTGCGTATGGAGCAGTCACTACGGTAAAGTGGAACGTTTGTCCTTTCGTAAAAAGGACTGGAGACGGGTTATGAGCGGCCCCTCGGCAAGAATGCCGCTCAACAGGTTTTTGAGATTTGCGGAACGAAGCATCAACGGTTATCACTCACAGCAAATGAACACGACACCGTTAGCGTTCACTTGTCCGCATTCAATTTCTTAAATCTGCGCGGTACGACTGAGTCACGGTTATCCTTCTGTTAAAAGGGTTGCCCAGGTTCGATTCCTGGTCTCAGGGCTAAAGACTATCTTTAGACCTGAGATAATGTAGTGGTAGCATGCTAAAAACATCGTTCTCACCCCTTGACCGCCAGATTTAAGAACACAGTTTCCGGTACGAATGAATATTGGTCCAACACATCATGTTGAAATAGAACGCGGTGTATTGGTAGATTTTCGGGGATTAGTCTCGGGGTGAGACGCCGCATTTGGGATGCGGAGGCGGCGAGTTCGACTCTCGCATCCCCGACCAGATTTCTTATCGAGCTGTAGCGTAGTTTGGTTTATCGCGCTTGCCTGGGGGGCAAGAGACCGTGGGTTCGAATCCCGCCAGCTCGACCAAGTTTTGTACACCAATGCGGTTCGAAACGCAACGGTTGCAGTAATGGTGACAACACCAGTGCGCGGTTGTCAATGCATAACACAAGGAAGATACTAGTCGTTCTGAGTGCTACAGCGGTAAAAGCCCGAAGTGTGCAGTTTCTCGGGATGTGGACCAGTTTGGAGTGGTCGCCTACCTCGGACGTAGGAGAACGCCGGTTCAAGTCCGGCCATCCCGACCAGTTTCTCAGGATGTGGCGCAGTTTGGTAGCGTACTTGCTCGGGAAGCAAGAGGCCGCAGGTTCAAGTACTGTCATCCTGACCAGTTTATCTAGGTGTAGCTTAATTGGCTTAAAGCCCGTGCCCTGGAAGCATGAAGATGTCGGTTCGAATCCGACTGCCTAGACCAAATCTTGAGGTATAATCATAGTATGGCAGGAGTCATACCTCAATACTACATTTTCGTGAAACCATATACAATTGGTGGCACTACGATTTATCCGGGTGTTTCGCTCAAGGGCGAGTTTGAGGTAACAGACACGCACATATCACAGAAGGGTTCAGACTTTTTGTCAAACATTCCCAAGGAATACCTTGAACCCCACACACCTCACAAGTTTGAGAAGAAGGTGCGCAAAAAGTGATTGAGAGGATTGCGCTTTTCGACCTTGATGGCAGCTTGGCTGATTATGACCTTGCACTGAGAAGAGATTTGATTTCGTTGATGTCGCCTGCTGAATTAGAACTTGGGCAAAAAGACTTATGGCGCGTTGAACGCCACTCATACATCCACAATCGGATGCAGATGATAAAGAATCAACCAGGATGGTGGTTGTCGTTGCCAAGGATTGAGGCAGGATTTGAGATTGTGCAAATGGCAATGGACATTGGATACAATGTGCAAATTCTCACCAAAGGACCAGGGAGTCATCCGGCGGCATGGAAAGAAAAGCTCGAGTGGTGCCAGCAACAACCAGAATTGAAAAACGTACCAGTGCATATCGTGTCTGACAAGAGTCTAGTCTATGGTCATGTACTGTATGATGACTACCCAAGTTATTTGGACTCGTGGCTTAACAATCGAGTGCGTGGTTTCGGTATTATGCCGGTGACTGACTACAATAAGTCGTACCACCACGAAAGAGTTAT
>OFRM01000470.1_pt1 | contig 16851 bp, 23 predicted proteins | sample 1543101 | NCBI WGS metagenome assembly OFRM01 (sample SAMN07774223, study PRJEB24372) | wastewater metagenome | isolation source: Exp Tend VB 0WW | collected 2016-02
TTGAGTTTTGGTTGGCTGTATGTGGTGTTGCTTGAGGTAGGTCACCACCATTTTGTTCTCGAGCTTTATCTGCAAGATTTCTTCCAGACATGCGCCTTATCTGCTCTCTGGTAAGATCTCTGTTCATGACAACTCCTCTGTTTCGAGAACGGTATGTTCTCGTCCTCTATAAGTCTATTCCTATTAAAGCTATTTTGCAAAGGAGTTAGACACAAAACTACCGCATCTAAAGATGTGGTAGTTTTTGTTTCTATCTCGCCGCTCAGACGCGTCGAGATGTGCTTAGTGGCCTTGGTGAAGACCAGCTCGGGGGCCATGTAGCCCTCCAGCACCGCCGAGTAGGCAAGCTGCCCGGTGATATTGGAGAAAGCCGCGGTATTCACCGCGCCCGCTTCACGCAGGACGGTGTAGCCATCAGCGTGCTTCGGGTCGAAGAGCCGGATAGCCTCACGGCCATCGGGAACAACATCCTCGAATAGCTCGGCAATCGAAAAATCGCTCGGGCTCATCTGCTTCGTGGCGAAGCACTCGCGCAGAAACGTAACGGTCGCTTCCGCACCTTTGGCGTCGTACTGTCGACGCAGTTCCTTGTAGTTGATACGGGCCATGTTTTTTGTCCTCAAATGGTAAGCCGTGCGTGTGCATGGCTCGTAGGTTTTTTGGAATCGGACGCGTGGGCGTGGTTAAGCCTGGCAGACGCCCTCAGCGTCGAACGTGTCCACGAGCAACGTCTGCGCGGCCGCCGAGCCCTGCTTCACGGTGAAGAACGGCTCCATCTCGGTCGCCGACGTGTAGGTCGTCAGATTGTGAGTCGCCACGAGCTGATCGTTGATGCGGTACTGAACCACACCCGAACCAGTCCCGGCCTTGTCGGTAAACTGGATGTCGAGCGTCTGATACGAGCCACCGGCCGTAATGCCGGTGTTCGTGTTGCCGTAGCTCGTGCCGTTCAAGAGCGTCTTGGCAAACCAGTAGGTGTTGCCGTCCACCTTGTAGATGCAGGCATAATCGCCCGTGGTCTTCGGGCCCGCGCCGTTATCGACCAGCAAGCTGACAGCCGCCGCGTTGGTGCAACCAAACGCGACGTTGGCCGCATTGGTGGCGACCTCGGTGAATTTCAGCCGGCCGGTCAAACGGAACGGAGTCTTTTCGCCGAACAGGAACGCTTCGCAGGTGCCTTTCAGGCCAACCTGCCAATTGTCCGTGGCATCCACCGGCGAGAGCGTGACGATGCCACCGGCGGAATCGGTGACGGTGACGGTCGAGTTCGTGTTGCCGAACAACGTCCATTTCGTGTTGTCCACGTAGGAATGGAAATCGTCTCGGTCAAGCCAGGTGTCGTTGACACGTCCGCTGGCCAAAGGAAGCGTGGGCATGTTTCGTTTCTCCAATAAAAAAAGCCCGGACGCGCCCTGTGTTGGGCGCGCCGGGCTCGCTGGTTTTCCCGGAATCCTGGTTTCAAATTGTCGTGCGGCTAACTAGCCGCGAATCGCTGCCGCGAACTCCTTAGCGTTCGTCGCGGGCTTGGTCTCGGTCTCTTGCGGCTTGGGCGATGCGCTGCGAGCGCTCTCGGCCAGCGGTTGCACGGGCAACGACTCGATCAGCGCCGCTCGCGACTCAGCGGGAGCAGCGGCCACGGCTGCAACCCAAAGCGGGTTGGCCACGCGACGACTCTCGGTAAGGCGCTTGTAGGCGTCGAGCTGGGCCGCTTGCTGGGCGACCGTTTCTTGGAGCTTGCCGACTTCGGCTTTTTGGCTCTCGGGCATGGGGTTGTTCTCCTCGGGGGGCGCGGCATCGGCCGCTGCTGGGTCGGCCATCGCGCCGTCAAGCTGGTCGGCCAGCTTAAGCAGCACCTTGGCCAGCTTGTTGATTTTGGCGGCCTTGGAAGCGCCGTCTCCTTCGCCGTCGATCACCTCGCCGGCCATCTGCAAAAACATCTGCTTGGTCATGTCGGCACCGCCCGCAGCGGGGTCGCCTTCGACGGCCATATCCATGTTTTCCTCGCACTCGAAAAGTGACTTGTTGGTTGCTGGGTCGGCCACAAGGTCAACCGAGAGAACTTTGACAATCTGCTCCACAATCTGCGTCCCGCCTTCGTTCCGCGTGCGGCCGTTGGCCTGGTGGCTCAGCCCCATCGTGTCGTGAAGCTCAGGGCGGCCCACGGCTTCGACGAGTCGCGATGCCATGGGGTGCGTGCGGAAAAAATGCAGGTCGCCGACGATGCCGCCCTTGCTGTCCGACCGCACATTTAGCAGCTTGCCGAAGCGGTCCTCAACCTGGCGGTCGCCGAGGGTCTTCATGTGGTTCGCGTTGACCCGTGCGCCTTCGTACAGGCCGACCGCGCCGCGCAGGGCCGACTCGGTGTAGCGCCGATGATGGCTGGGGCTGCTGGGGCCGATGATGCGAATCCCCCGCACGATGCCCGCTTCGGCATCGGCCGTGGCGGTCGAGTAGTCCATCGACTCGGTGAGCTTGACGCCGTGCTGTGATTTCTTCATACGGTCAACTCCTCAGCCGGCTTCGGCACCAGGTATTCGAGCGAGCAGCGGCAATTCGGGTGCGCGGGCGGTCCCTCGGGGAAGGCGATGCGCCAGGTGTCCTGGTCCTTGCCGTCCAGTGGATTGCAGAGCCAGCAGACCCGCTCATCCTCTTGCGTGACCCAGATGATTCGCCAGGGCTGGCCGGTTAGCCCGGCGAGCCGGTTGGTAAAGTTGATGCCGCCAGCCGAAGCCGCGCGGGTTGTTTCGGTGTAGGCGATACTTCGCGCCCGGTCGGGGCTGAAAATGTCGTCAATGGCCTTGCGGAGTTTTCGCGGGTCGGCTTCGGCGGTCGGCTCGATGTCTCCGACCGGCGGCGCTGTGCCTGGTACGTCGGCCACCGGCTCCAGTAGCTTTCGCTTGGCCTCTTCGGCTCGTGCAACGGCCGACTGGGTGACGTGCTGCGCCAGTGCGTCGGCGTAGCTCCGCGCCCAAGCGTGGCCCTCAAGCTCCAGGTTCGCACCGTCCGACCCGCCATTGAACTCGGCATCCATCGCCGCAGCCTGGCCCGTGTAGACAGACGCCAAGAGCGGCGTCAGCGCTAGGGCCGTTTCGATGACCAGCAGTCGGAACAGGGGAATGGGCACGAAGTCGTCATCCTCCAGCGCGTCAGCGACCCGCTCAGCCTGTCGCGGGTGTAGCCGCTTCAAGGCCGCGTCGATTCGCTTCTCGGATTCAGTGCGATCGTCGATGAGCATGAGTTACTTACTCACCTCGAATAACGTCTGCCCTGCCCCATAGCCGGCCCAAAGTTCAGCGGCCAGCGCCCGGGCGCGGCTCGATGCGTCGTGCATGGATTCGGCGAGCGGCTTCATTGGCTGCGGCTTCTCGCCCAGCATTCCGAACGGATTGGGCGCAACCGGCTTGACCTGCGCCCCGGCCTGAATCTCATCCTCCAGGTTCAGACCCTCGCGGCTGGCCCAGTTCTTACGGGCCAACAAGCCCTCATCGCTCAGCGTCTTATTGCGAGCCGTTTCAACGGCCTGGTCCTTGATTTGGACGGTCGGCCCCTCGGCCGTGATCTCGATCGTTCGTTCGACCTCACCAAAGCCCAGCGCGGGCAGTCGGCCTGCCGCGTGGGCGAGCCGTAGCACCTTCCACAGCAGCGAGCGAACAGACTGCCCGTGCTCGCGCTGCCGTCGCTCGCAATGTTTCACGAACGGGTCACCAGCCACCAGCGAGCTGGCGAAGTTCCCGTTGCTGGCGTCCGACGAAACGAGATATTCGGGCATCGACCACCGCGTACCGGCAATGCGGCAGCAGGCGGCCATCGATCCCAAGAACCACTCGGAAGCCTGGCTAGCGAGCGGGCCCGGTACGTACTTGTACCCCCGCATGTCCATGATCGTGCCGGGCTGCATCTTCTCGATGCTCTGATTCTTGCTGTAGCCGCCGACCGTGGTGAAATTCGTCTGGGCATCGAGCCGCCCGCGCTGCAGCGCCTGAATCTGGTCGTTGCTGGTCGTGTCTTGATGCTCGCGCACCCCGGCAAGAGCTGCCTGAATGCAAACCCCCTCGGCCGTGTTGTTGAGCACCCGCGAAGCCTGCCAGACCGTGCGCCGGCCGGGGTAGAAGTCAGACACACCCCGCTTCAGGTTGCGGTTGACGTTGGCCTTGCGATGCTCGACGCGCGATGCGGGCAGGTAGCGGCCGCTCGACACGTCGAACTGGACCCAGTAGCCGTGAGCCTTTTCCACGTCGTGGGCGCTGGTCACGACGCCGTAGGACCAGTCGAGCGCCTCATCGGCAACAAAGCCTTCATGGTCGTAATTCATCGACTCGGCGCGGTTCGGGTCGTGCGGCTCAAGCACCTGCTCGGGCTCGATGCAGCGGGCCGATACTTTGCCGCAGTTGTCCGGATAGAGAGCCACGAACCACTCGCCATCGCGAACCTCGCGTTGGAATAGCTCGCGGTCTAGCTGTGCCCAGTTGTTATGGTCGGTGAACTCGTCGATGACGGCTTGCACCGCCTCGACCAACGCCGGGTCGGCCGGTCGCTTCTGCTCGCTGGCCGCCGTGTACTTGATGCCCTCGCCGATCACATAGTCAGCCAGCTTGTCGGTGATGCCGACGCCGATCTCCGTCCGGGTCGCCGCGAACCGGCAGGTTCGGCGGGTGATGGCCAGTTCGGTTTCGGTGTTGTACGGCAGTGTGTCGATGTCGCGCAGGAACGCAGCCGGGCCGCTGGGTCCGATGCCGCCGAGGTTCACCCATTGCTCGCCGTCGTCGTTGAGCGAGCCGCGCGGGTCCACGTAATCGCCGAAAGCCTCGAATAAACGGGCTTCGCGCTGCGCGTACTGCTCCATCTCTTGGAGTCGCGTGCGAACGGTGGTTTCGTCGGTGTAGTGGGCCATAAAAACGAAAAAACCCGCTCACCGGCTTGATAGCCGATGGCGGGTTCGCTGGTTTTCCCGTATCCGAGTTCAGGTTGTTGGCTGCTGGTTACTTCGGCTCGTCGTCACTCAATTCCTTGGTTTTCTCAAGCCACGGCTTGTAGTCTCGCACGATGAGCGTTCTATCGCACACGCGGCCGTTCTGTGCCTTCACTTCAACGGCAATCGTTCCGTCGAACTTCACATACACAGCACGCTCAAGCGTCTCTCTGAGTAGGTCCGTGCACGCTTTTACGCGGTCGCGAATCTCACCATCTGTTTGAATTGGAACGCGTCGCGCCTGCTGTGTCAAGGAATCTTTCCGGTCGATCGGCATTCGTGGTCCCTCTTCTATTCGTTCTCTGGTGCCAAAGCATTGATAGCAATTGCCACCTTAAGCAGTGCTCGCACGGTCTGTAGGTCCATGCTCGCGATCTGTAGATTCTTCGCCAGATCATTTCCGTAATCGGTTAGCGCCTTTTCGCGACGGCTGAGCGTTTCAATGTCCATCACCTCCAGGAGTTCGCGCACGGCAGCGATCACCACTACTTCGTTGGCCTGAACTGGTTGTTTCGTTTTGTTGTTTTCAGACATAGAGCACCCCTCACCAAGCAAGTCGAACAATCTTCACGGCCGCGTAGACCATGCCCAGGTTCACGGCAACCGTGAGGGCGAACACGCCGCACAGCAGCAGGGCGTAGGTGGTGAATTCTTTTTTGTTCATCACGCCACCAACTGCTTAAGCCCCAGTATCGGCACATACCACACCGCACCACGGGCCATCGAGCACCCGCGATACACGTCGTGAACCGCGCCGTAAACGCCACGCTCGTCGATGTCGTGACCGGCCATAAGCCCGCCTAGCTTCATCTTGGGCAGCCAAGCCTCGATGTCCCGAACAACCGATTCCCGGTCGTGTGAAGCATCGACGAACACAAAGTCAACGCTACGGTCGGCATACATCTCGGCGGCCTGGGCCGTGTCGCTTCGCACGTCGATAATCCGGTCCCGTGTTCCCGTCATGGCTACGTTCTGCTGGTATTGTTCGTAAACGGTGGCGATGTCGTCTGGGCAGATGTCCTTGATGGCGGCGTCTGCCGTTTTCTCCCACAGGTCCACCGCGTGCGCCACGCAGCCCTCGGGCAGTCGCCTTGCCAGGTAGGTGAGCGATGCGCCCTTCCAGACGCCTAACTCCACGACTAGTTTCCAATTCTGTTCGGCCGCTACTTTGGCTATCGCGTCGTAAAACGCCGAGTAGCTAAAGAACCAATTCGTGTCGGACATCGTTACCCCTAGGCCACCAATTTCATCGGCTCATCACCACGCCCGCCCGCCTTGATTCCCTCAGCCAATCGGACGGCCATCTCCAGCGCGTCGGGCGCGTCGTCGTTCGAGCTAACCGGAAATTCCCGCAGTTGGCTCAGCAACATCAGACTCCCCGCGCTCCGTTTGATTCGCACCGCGCCCCGCTCCAAGTAGCCGCCTAGCCGCTGAATTCTCGCCACCTTGTTGACCGTGTTCTTGATCGGAATGGGATGCGGAATCCCAATCCCCTCGCCGAAGATCGTCTCGTTGATGTCCTTGACGATAACCTCCTGAAACCCGTTCGCCTCGAAGCCCCACACGATTGGCCGCCACTTCGCAGCCGCAGCCACCGACTTACGAACCAGAATCGGTGACGCCAGCCGCTCGACAATCGCATCGACGTACAGCACTCCGTTTTCCACGGCCAAGCAAACAATCGCCGAGTAATCACCAATCGCTTTTCCTGTGCTGGGGTCCACGGCCATCGTCACCAGGTCGCACCGCTCAGGCCAGTAGTCCGTCAGGATGTCATCCGTTAACCACTCGGCCGGGAATTCGGCTCCCTCGACTTGGGTGAATTGTGCCTCGATCTCTTGGGCATACTTCGCCGGCCCCATCTCGCGACGGGCCGACTCCCACTCCTCGAGCTGGATCGTCGTATTCGCCTGCGATGAGATTTTCCAACGCCCCCAGCCGTCTTCCGTGCCCGCCGTTTCGTATAGGTCGTGAAACCAGTTAAAGCCCTTGGGTGTTCCGCCGAAGATCGCCCAGCCACCGCGGTCGGCCAGTGTCGGCCTTAGCGACTCGCGCCAGGTCACCGGGTCAATGATCCCGCATTCATCCATCACCAACCCATCGAGCCCGACACCGACCAACTTCCTTGGATTGTGCGCCGATTTCAGCGTGAGCGTTCCGCCGCCAGGAAACCAAAGCCGCCGCTGTTGTGTTTTGATTTTTCTCGCGATGCCGCCGCAGAGAGTTACGATTTCGTCCCACAATTCCACGATGGTCGTATAGTCCGGGACGACCCACCACACTTTGCCGCCCAGCATCGCACCCCGCCAGCGCCTATCCGGTCCATGGCCCACGATGGCCGCTTCCTTGCTCAGCGAAGTCTTTCCGCTACGCCGCCCCGCTACCACTACCTTGAATCTCGCCGCGTCCGACAACACCGAGAGCTGGTGCGGCATCGGGCGCGGAAACTTTAACCGGGTTGCCATCTTCGTAAACCAATATCACGCGCTGTACCCCTTGGTTTTTCTGCGGTTTGTCCGGGTTCTCGCCCATGACTTTCAGCAGCACGATTCCGGCTTGGACGTTTCCCTTCATCGCCGCTTTATGCAGCGCCTTTTTCACCGACACTTTGCAGCGGCCAGCGCCTCGATTGAATTCCTTGCGGAATCGCCGCTGAACGGTTCGCTTGGACAATCCAACCGCCCTGGCGCAGTCGGCCAACGTGCAACCGACCGCCGCGTTTTCCTCGACGGCTTGGGCAATCGACACTTTGTCGGCTTTGGCGGTCATGGTTCATACCTGCGGAGACTGGCGCGTGATACCGAAGCAAGGATTCCCCACCCCTGCTCCCCAACGGTCTGCCTCATCACCCTTTCAGGATTTCTTTACGCCATCGTTTGGCGCAGAGGATTGCGACCGAGCTTACCTGCTGCTGAAACAGCATTCGGTATCACGCGCGAGTCCCCGCACGTCGATTGATATTCCGGTTGGCTTTTCGTCTTTCATCACGGCACCTACACCCCCTCTTTGGTCACAGCGGAACGCTGATCGCTTTGCCTGTATTCTTGTCCTCGACCATCATGGCCCGCACGCTCATCAGAAGGTTGGTTTCCAAGCTGACCGAATCAACCAGTGTGTGGATTTGCTCTACAAAGCCAGACAGCTTGGCCAACTGTGACTCCCGGGTAGTGATGATGTGATTCACCATGTCGAGTGTCTGCTGCTTGCTGTCGCGGTCGGCGGTCATCGCTGCCAGGTCGGATTTAGCTTGCCGCAACTGTTCCAGCGCGTTTTCTCGGTCACCCGTCATCACGGCCAACCCGGCCTCGGCCTTGGTCAACTCAGCGTGTATCTCGTCCAACTCATCATGCAGCCGAGCAAGCTCCGCATCGCGAGGGTCAATCACAGGCTCAGGCTCCATAGGCACGGGCGGCGTAGTCGGATGCTCGATTCCCCGCTCGCTGGTCGTGTATTCCATGCCGCCGTTATCGGCCAGCGTCGTAACCCAGCGGTCTTCCTTGCTGCGCTCTTCAGGCCAAGGGGTTAACTCCCAGGTGTAATCGCAGCCCATTCCGCTCGATATGCGATTGAGTTCGGCAAGCTGTGATTCCCAGAACCGTTGCTGGGCGAGGCACTCGGCGGGGAATTGCGTTGGGTCGTTTTGAGCCTGGCTCACCAGCAGCGGCAGGCCGCTGACGATGGCCGCTTGGCGGATCGTCTCGCCGCCCAGTTGCGAGGTGGCCCAAGCCGGGTCGCCGTTCTGCGGTGCCGCGATGTTGGCTTGGAGCAAAGCGATTACCGGAGCGGCACTAGCCTGCGCTGCCGACCGCATTCGCGAGCAGTCCGCGACGAACCGCCCCCAGGGCGAGTTGTCTGCGTTCAGGCCCGGTAGCCCGTACTGCTTCACACATTGCAGGCCGCTCGGTGTCAGTCCCGAGCCGCAGCGTGGCGCATGGTAGACGCCGTTCCGTTCGGCGAGTATTTCACTGGGGATGCGGTGATAGTGGTTCGTCGAGAGCACGGGCACGTCAGCGCCCATCGCTTCACTGATCCAACCGCCGATCGTTCGCAGGTCCAGGGCTAGGTTGCGGTGTGTGTAGTCGCACCAGCGATGCCAGGCTTCGTCTTCGATGGCTTGTGCCGCTGGCATCGCGCCGATTCGCACCAGGTCAACCTTGCTGATACCCGCAGCGGCGAGGGCCTTGGGCAATCGCGCATCGGCCAGCATCGCTTCCCATTGACCATCACGCTTCAAGGCCCACGGGTCGAATCGCGATTCATCGTCGATGACCACGTAAGCGAGCGGCACATTCTTCAGCGGCTCGAATGCCGACTTGATGCGCGGAATAGCCTCTTGCGCCCACCGCTGGTCCATCCAGATGCCGCTGTGCCAGTTGGTCAGCTTGAGCGGCGAGGGCTCGCTTAAGTCAAGCACCCTTGCCCAAGCCGGCCGCGTGGTAAACTCGGCCAGCAGCGCCGAGGGGCCGACCTGGCGACGAGCGCCGTCCCAGAGAAACAGCGTGTTGCCCTGCTTGTTCACGACGTATCGCGCGGCCGAATAGACCCGCTTGGGCTGTCCATCGGCAGGCGGTAGGGCCTGGCCCATGACGACCATGCCCCAGGGCTGACCGCTGACGCTCCACGGATACTCGCGGCGGCAAATAGCTTGCTGCTGGTCGATCGGCAGACCGCGCAGGGCTACCGCTTCCTCGACCAGGCCGTAAGGGCTGAGCGACGGCGGCAGTTCGTGTTGCAGGTGAGCGGTCACTGCGGCCCCTTCCGTACCGAGCCCCAAACCAACGTCGCCACGAACGCCACCAGCGGAATGATGGCCAGCGGCGGCACGCTGGCTAGCGCGAAGATGCAGAGGAAGAACAGGATTTCGAGCATTACATCCCGTCCTTCTGCGTTACTGCCCGCACGGCTTCGGTCGTGTGCCGCTGCTCCTCGAGGATCGCTTCGAGCGTCTTGCCGTTTCCCTCGCTGTCGCTACGTAGCGTGTCGAGAATCGTGGCGTGGTTTTCGAGCACCTTGGTCTGCGCCTGCATCTGCGTCACATGCTCACGCAAAAACATCGTGTGCGCTTCGATGACCTGGCCGCCCAGCTGCCAAGCGCCGAACATAAACAGGCTGCAAATAACGATGGGAAAGCCAAGCTGCTTGATCTGCTCGGCCCACCATTCTGGTTGAAGAGGTGTCATGGATGGTTCATCGCTCGCGCTTAGTCTTTCCTGTCAAGCTCGGCTCGTCTCGCTGAATTCACTCGCATCGAGCTACGCTTGCGGTCTTCTTGCGTCCAACGCATCTTCTGGTCCGGCGTCAGAATCGTGTCGCCGCGTTTGATCGGCGGGTAGTCTTTCCGCGACGTGATGAAGCCCATCGCTAGGCCCTCGGTTCAGCAGCGGCGAGCGGTCGCGGTGGAAAGTCGCTAAGTGTGACCGGCCGCAGGCCGCTGCTTGCTCCTACGGTGTTCCAGCCACTCGGCTCAGCAACAGCGTTCGCGTAATGTCCAGCGTCACACCCGAACAAGCCGGATGCGTAAACTCGACATGCACCATCACCGGCGTTAGGTCGCCCGCGATGAATCGCGCTGAGTCCACCAGGTCGATTACCGCGGCTTCACCCGAAGAGTCGATCGGCACGGTCGTCGGGCTCGACATCGCGTCCCACTCGCCAGCGCGGCAGAACCAGATTTTGGCGTCCGACAGCGGGCAGGTGATTGGCCCATCGCCGAGTTTCAGGTGGCTGCCCGTGATGCTCGGCTTGGCTGAAGCCATCACGAATAGGGCAACCGTGTCGCAGGGCTCGGTTCCGCCCGGCGTGGTGCGCTGCACGAGTTGCACCTCGGCCGTGAAGTCGTAGGCGTCTCGCACTTCTTCGGGGGTCATACGTTCTCTCCTGTTGGTCTCGTCGGTAAGTAGCAGGGGCCGGAATCGAACCGGCGTAGGCGAGGTTATGAGTCTCGCTTAGTAGCCAGCAACTTCCCTGCGATGGGTTTCGGTTTCGGAAGCGGCTTCGGCCGATACTTCGCCAAGTCCGCTTTGGTACCGTTGTAGTAAGCCATGATTAAAACCGGCGGCCCGGGGCTCCCTCCCCGAGACTGGTCCTGCGCCGGTGGAAGTGTTAGGCGGGAAAGAATTTCATAATCAGCGCGATGATGGTCGGCAGATTGTCCACGGCCCATTGCAGCAGCCATTTCACGAAGTCGAGCACCGGCGTATCACCAGCGGCGTGTGTCGCTGCGTAATGCGTATAGTGTTCGCCGAGCGCTGCCGAGAACGCCGCAAGCTGAGTCGGCTTCTTGCTCGCCGCATCAATGGCGTGATTCAGCGTTCTCAGGTTGCCCCAATGGCCTGTGAAGGCAGCACGCATCCGCTCCCGCTTGAGCATGGTTCGCGCGCCATCGCAGCACTCGGCCGAGGTAAATGCAACGGCCGCTGCGGCTAAGGCTTGTTCGATTTCGTCCATCGGTTTCTCCGCTCGTCTTTGTGGTGCGCGGATGTATGTTTTGCTCGGCCCACCCTCGGGTCCGATAATCATCACCCATCCCGCTGTTGATTCGATTGCAGACACACGTCACTCCGGCAGTTCGTTCGCTTCGTCAGATTTCCTTGTACGTTTTTCTTACAGGCGGCCGGCTGGTTCGATCCCAGCATTTCCGTTCCTAGGGAGGGTGTCCTGGCTTTAGACGACGGCCACGCAGATCAGCAGCCCCGGCAACGGCCGCGAAAGAAGAACCGACCCACGCCGCGCACCAAGCGCCGCACCGGGCGCAACTCGTTCCAAGCAGCAGCAGCACGGCGCAATGGCCTAGCACGCAAGACCACGCGGCCGAGATTCCGCACGGGCTGCAAAGACTTGAGCGCTTTCGCCGATCCGCAAGCACCGCTCGCACAACTCCCGCCGACCTCGCATTGACCGTTGGCACAGTCACCGGCCGAAGCCAGCGACACCAGGCAGCCGCAGTTGTCGGCCGCCGAGCACTGGCAGGGGTTGCAGGTGCAGGCCGCGCTCGTGTGATTTGCCGTGACCCACTCGAAGCCGTTGGCCGGTAGAGCGGGCAAGAGCAGCAACGCGCAAACGATTGCAGCGGACATGACTAGACCTCGCATGAGATACTCCCTATTTGACACTGGGCCGCGAAACTCGAATTCCCACCACGTCGTCAGGCGTAGCGAGCTTCTCGGTCCAAATTGAAAATCCTTTGATGCCCTGTGAATCGCCATAGCTTTGCCGCCAGCGAATGCCGTAACCGTTGCCGACCTTCACTAGGTCGAACAGCCCCACGGCATGGCCGATGCGGTTGTAACCGCCGCCTGCCGCTCCGCCGCTGAGCAAATAGCTACCCAGCTCATCGAAGTCGCGCGAGTGCAAATCGTCGAATTCGCACAGCCGATGCAAGAGCGCGTTGGCCTTGGCTTCCTCGGTGTAGTACTTGCGGTTAATGGCGTTTTCGGGCCACAGGTCCACCGTGCAATTGCCGTGCTCGGCGTTGTACTCGGCGGCCATCGTGGACCAGCCGCCCTGGTTGCGGAATCCCTGGCAAGGGGCCGCGCCGCTGGCCACGCTCAGATTGAGGTAGGGCAGGCCGTTCGCTTCACGGAGTGCTTCGATTGGGCCGATTACCGAGTGGTACCAACAGAAGTTTGTGTTGCCCTGGTGCTTCGACGGGATGCCGCCGGCCATCGCGATCTCGCTGAGCCGCGACTTGTCCTTTTCGAGCTGCTCAATTCGGTCGTCCCACTCCGAGCGAGGAATCAGCGGCCCGCTGTATTCCTTGACGTGCGGCTGCGAGCCGTAGGGCATCGCCCGCATATCGCGCTGCACATAGCCGCGCACCTTGAGGGGTGTCGGTGTCGCGTCGATTTGCTCGCCGGGGTAGAGCTTGCTTTGAAACGGCATCACTCGCCCCCCGTCTTCTTGAGTTCGGCGAGGGCCGATTCCAGGTCGGCGGGGAAGGGGCCGCAAGAGCTTTTCTTGCCGTTCGACGCGAGCATCCACGGCACCTTAGCGCCGGGCTGCTTGGCCATTTCGGCAAGGATCGTAGCCTTAGCCTGACGCCATAGCTCCGATTCGTTCTCGAGCGGCGAGTCATCGTCCAGGATGCGCCATTCGGGCGTTACGCCGTCCGGTCCCTTGACGCAGTGCTGGTCCAGGTAGCCGCGCAAGATGGCCGACCCGAGGGCCGAGCCCTGCTTGACCGGCAGGCTGCCCCGGTCGGCCGTTTCCTCGAGGATGAGCACACGTAAGCCATCGCCGGGCAGCGGCGTGACGGGCGAAGGCGGATCGTCCGGTTTGGGCTTCGGCCCCGGCTCGACCCCGCCGAACTGCGTAATCACGACCGAGGAAGTCACCTCGTCAACGTCGATCACTTCGCCCGCGTCCATAATCGCGATGAACGCCTTGCACGTCAGCGGGATTTCGCCGACGTGCGGAAAGGCGAACGTGAGCCTGCGTCCGTTTTCGATCGGCTTAGCCGCGTCAGCAAAACGCAGCGCAGGCAGCTCGCTTGTCTCGGCTAGCACCAAGTCTGGCAGCGACCACTTGACCTTGGTTTTCGGGTTGATGCCGACCGCCGTAACGAGCACCTCGACCAGCGTTCCGGCGCGAATAGGCGAACCGCCCACGATGGGTCGGCCATCGAGCAGGCAGCAGTCGTTGACCTTGATGGTGAGCTTGGCCTCGGGCGGCTTGACTGGCTCAATGACTGGGGCTGGCACCGGCGGGTCATCGCCCCGAGGTGGCGCGGCTTCGGCACCTGGCAGCGTGAAAGCGTGTCGGTAGGCGTCGGCCGAGCAGCCGCCGAGGTTGGCTAGACCAACAGCGATAAGCATCACGGCAGCGGTCAGAAGAGCCTTATTCACCACAGCCAAGCCCCCAGGGCCACACCACCCAGAAACACCGCGACTTGAAACGCCACCAGCACCAGCGGTGCATGGCGAATCGCCAGGTCCACCAGCGAAAACTCCGGGTTGTCGATCCAGTTCCAAAGGGCCAAGGGCTAGCTCCCGGCTTGGGAAATCTTGGGCGAAGCGACCGACCAGGCCATGCCCGCGATCAGCGCGAAGATGCTCTTGAGCCGTTCGCGAAGCTGCTCGGGAACGTGATAGGCGATGTACGAGCCGTAGAATTTCGAGGCATCGGCCTCGATGATGGCGGGCCAATCGCCGGGTCCAACCTCGGAGATTCCGCCGAAGACCTCAGAGCAGCAGGCGCTGAAAGTCTTCGCCAGGCCGATGTACTCGATGATCGAGATTTTGCCATCGAGGGCCGCGTCTTGGGCGGCTTTGGCAACGTGCTGTCCGTGCGCGACCAGCGAATCGTAGAGCGAGAAGTCGCTAGGCATGAAAAAACCCCGCGAACGAAATTGCAGAAGCAATCCCATTCATGGGGTTGACGCGCCGGGCCATTCATGGCCGACGATTAAAGGTTAGGCGTTTTCAGGCTCATTCGTCAAGGGTAAAGTTCGCTCCACGTAGATTTCCTCCCGCCAGACGCCTATGGACGGCTGGCCGTCGAAGCCCAGCCGCACGGCCGAGCCGGACTCTTTCACGTCGAGCACGGTCACGACCAGCGGGCCGGCTGACGACTCGATGACGACTCGCTCGCCGGGCTTTCGTGTAAGCACTAGCATCGCTATTCCTCCCTGAAAAGTTAGGGCAGCCAGCCTGGCCACCGGGTCACCTTGGGCTCTTGCTCTCCGATTCCGAGAAACGACCACCCACGGGCCACCGCTCGGCGAATCCGCATTCCATAAAGTAGGCGTCTTCGATCGAGTCTGCTTTATCCCACAACCCACTGACTATCCGCACGGCGCGCAGACCGCAGCGCCTAAAGAACAACTGCGCGGGCAGGTTCGTCTCACGCACGTTGGTGGTTAGCCGTCTTCGGCGCTGCGGCGAAAGCTTGCCCTGTAAGTCCCGAACGAATTGCATACCGATTCCCAGACGCCGAGACAATGGATCGACAGCCATGTTCAGAATGTGAATCCGCGACTTGTGCAGTTCGTAAAGGATGTATCCGAGAACTTGGTCTTCGTGCTCGGCGATCTTGCCGATGCAGTTGCGCTGCCGCAGGCAGTAAATAAAGTCCCCCTCGTCCCATGGGAATTCAAAGGCCGCGTTTTCGATGTTGAGGACTTCCGGCATATCGCGGCGAATCATCCACCGGATATGCGCCCTTATGGGCTCTCGCATTGCATGGTCCTCCATGTCGGTTCACCAATTTCCGCGACTCCACGAAATTGGTCTCACGTGCGCAGCGGGTGACAGTTAATTTCGCGATCCAAACCCCGCCGCAATCATCGCTTCCGCAATGTCCACCACCTCGCCGGTCGGCTTCTCGGCGTACACCTTGGCCAGGATACGGCCGTAGGCGTCTCGGTCGGCCGGCTCGACGGGCACCACGTAGACGCGGCTACCCTCGATCAATTTAACCAATTCGAGCCGTGCGGCCTTGCCGCGTAGCACCTCCGCATCGGTCACAGGTGGTATCACCTGCCGCCGATGCGAAGCCTCGGGCGCATCGTAGCCGAGGCAGCGAATTTTCTGGCGGAGTAGGCCCGCTCCCCAGGGGTAAACCACCGTGCCGCTGAGCGTGTCGCCGTCCAGGGCGATGACGTCTTCGAGGTGCGGAGCGGTGGTCTGCGGTGGCTCGGCCGCGAGCATGGCAACGAGCACGAGCCAGGCTAGGATTGCGTATCGCATTTCACCCTTTCAGTTGGTGCCGAAGAAAAAACCGAAACATCTCATCGCTCGCGTCCACGTCCCGATTCACGTTGCCGAGCACGCCGGCTAGCGACGGTCCGACGCTGCCACCGGGCCAAGTGTGGCCGCCGTCTTTGAGGGTGTAGAGCACGACCTCGCTGCGTTCGGTGCCCATCGACCACGCGTCACGCCGAACACGGGCCGACTCCGAGCCGTTCCAGTGCTGGCAGAGGTTGTGCTCGTGCCAGCGGAGCGTCGTTCCGTATACCGATTTCAGCGTCGTCTGAAAAGCATCATCGATACTCGGCGCGCCACCCAGGTACGGCGCGAGCGTATCTTTCATTCCGCTGAACTGCATCACATTCACCGGCTTGGTCAGCCGTGGCCACGCCGGCAACTCGTTCGGCCCGCGGTGCCCAGCGACACAGCCGATCGCCGCGATACGCTCGGGCATCTCGTGAGCCAGCCGGTAGCAGAGCTGGGCACCGTTCGAGTAGCCCGCGAGGTAGACGCGGCGCATGTCGCAGTGCCAAGTCTCCCACAGGTCATCGAGCATCGCATCAACAAAAGAAGCGTCGTCGGCCGGATGCGGCTGGCCGCTGTCGAGCAGTCGGCCATCGTTCCACGTCAGGGCTCGCGGCTTCGTCGGGTCGAGTGCCGTGCCGTAGGGCGTGACCAGGATATGGCCGTACTTGGCCGCTGCCTCGCGCATGCCGGATTCCCAGAGGATTAGCTCGGGGTTGGAGCCGCCACCGTGGAAGAGCAGCACCACGGGCAGGCCGCGTTGTGGTTTCGGCGGAAAGTAGAATGCGTAGCCACGGTCTCGGTTGCCGATGGTAACGCTTCGTAGCGGTTTAGCTTCGCTCATGCGTCATACTCTCCTTCGTTGCCCTCGCGTTCGGTAGTCATGGGCTCTCGCTTTCTATGCGGTCCATCGTGGCCCGCATTTCTTGGTAGGCTGTGTGGTAGCCCTTGTGCAATCCGAAGCACAGCGAGCCGATGCAGATTGCCGCGATAGCTACTGCGGCCCAAACTTTGAATTCGGTGTCGGTCCAGCCGAGTGGCTCTGGGTTGCCGGCTCGGAATCGCTTGCTTCGTCGGGACATGCACTCCTTGCAGTATTCGTTCTGATACGTCAGCGGATGGCCAAAGCTGAATCCGTGTTTTGTGCAGCAGTCTTCACAGAGTCGAAACGTG
>OFRM01000475.1_pt1 | contig 16777 bp, 19 predicted proteins | sample 1543101 | NCBI WGS metagenome assembly OFRM01 (sample SAMN07774223, study PRJEB24372) | wastewater metagenome | isolation source: Exp Tend VB 0WW | collected 2016-02
CAAAGGTTGTTCGCCGTACCCAGTATTCCGCTGCCGCCATTGGCCATCCCCGCCGCGCCCTGCTGCCCGAACGCGGCATTCACGCCGCCCATGACCGGCGAGACAACGGCCTGCACGGCCATCTTGAGCACGGCGGTTTTCAGGGTGTTCTGTAGCGACTTGACGAAGTTCTTGCCGAAGCTTTCGCCATTCTCGAAGCCGCGCATGAGCGAGTCGGTGAGCGCGCGCTCGATGTCGTCGGAGAATTTCTTCCAGTCGTCCGCCGCTTGCTTGGCGGAATCGGCGACCGCTTGCCGCGCCGCGCCGGCGCTCTTGAGCTGGCGCAGCTTTTCCAGCGCGCCGATCTGCTCGTCGATGAGCTTTAGTTCGGCCAGGTCCGCGCCTTCGGCCTGGCGCTTGGCGAATTCCTGCTCCTTGGTAGCAATGGCGTCCTGCATGCGCCGGTCGGTGAGGATGGCGAGCTGCTCGGCGGTGGCGCCGATTTCCTCGTTGTGGCGCTGCTGCTGCTCGATCTCGCCTTGCAGCGTGGCGAGGCTGCGTTCGGCCTCTTCGCGCGCCTTCTCGCGGGCCTTCCAGATGCTCTCCTCGGCATCGGCGGCAGCCTTGGCGGCGTCCTTGGCGAAGCCTTGCTGATTGGTGAGGTTCCTCACCGCATCGGCGTAGGCGTCGGCATCGACGCGCCCCGCCTTATAGCCGGCGTGCAGGGTCTGCAAGTCCTTCCAGAAACTCGCATCGACGCCGGAATCCTTGGCGTTGACGCGGTTCATGACGGTGGCGAATTCATCGACGGCGGTTTTTGCTGTCAAGCTCGACCCGCCGAGCGACTTCATGAGCTCGTCGTATTGCTTGCGCCACGCCGCGATTGCGCTGTTCGCTTCCGTCGCTGCGGTCTTTGTCGAAGATGCGGTCTTTCTTGCAGACGCCGCTGCAGCATTCTCCATCTGCGTCCGCTCGCGCAGCAGAGTCACATAGCGCTGGTTGGATTCCTGCCACTGCTCATCATAAGTACCAAGCGCCAGATCATTCAACAGCCCTTGCTTCTGGCCGCGCTTCGGCGCCAGATCCGCCATGATCTTCTTTGTGGCTTCGAGCTCGGCGTTCACGATCTTCAGATCGCGCACAGGCGCCTTCGACCCGAATTCGGCCATGACGCCGCCCAGCCCGACCCACATCGCCATCAGAATGCCGGAATCACGCGCCGCTTCCGCCATCGCGCCGGAGATATTCGTCAGCGCGGGCATCACCTCATTCGCCAGCGTCAGCCCGACCACCTTCCCAGACAGCGCGATTTCCGCCATGTGGTCGTTGAACTTGTCGGCCTGCGGCGCCAGCACGGCGAGCGCGGCTGCGTAGCGTTCGGACTTTTGCGCGGATTCATCCAGACCCTTGCTGCCCATGTTGAGCATCGGGATCAGGTCCATGCCCGCCTTGCCGAACAGCTTGGTCGCCAGCACGGTCTTTTCCATGCCGTCGGGCATGCGCGCGAACAGGTCGGCGAGCTGGCGCATGGCGCCATCGGCGTCCCTGGCGGTAATGCCGGCCTTCTTCAGCGCATCGCCATGTTCGAGCATGCTGCCGGCCAGGCCCTTGACGCCGCGCGCAATGGCTTCCATGCTCGTGCCGCTCTGCTTCGCGGCAAGCTCATACTTCGCCAGATCCTGCACGGCGATGCCGATGCGCTGCGAGAGATCGTTCATCGCATCGGCGGCATCGATGCTTTCCTTGACCATCGCCGAAATACCGACGCCGCTGAGTATGCCGCCGAGCCCGGCCATGCCGGCGACGGTGGCGGCGATGGTGCTGGCGCTGCGGCCAACGCCATCGAGCCCGGCGCGCACAGAATCGAACGCCTGGCGCGTCTTGTCTTCGGCGGTGATGACGATGCGGGTGCTGTTATCGGCCACGATCGGCTTCCCTCTTTTCGGCCATGATCTTCAGCGCCTCGGCTTCCATGATTTCCAGCTTTCTCCAGAGACCGTTGGTCAGCTTGATTCCGCGTCGCTTCGCCATGCGCTCGACTTCATCACCATCCAGCCGCGCCGGTCCGCCCGGCGCAAACGCCCAGCAACTCCGGCACGCCAGGGCGGCAAATAGCATCACCGCACACCAGTTACAGGCCCACACTTCAGCCGGCGGCGGCGGATTCGCTTTATCGAATGCCACCGCGTGTTCGGCCGCCTTTCTCGGCAGCCCTGATTCCATGTACTGCTCGACGGTCAGCGGCGTTCTGTCCTGGTAGAACGCCGCGACCGCCGCCTTCAGTTTTTTTGCTTGCTCTCCATCAGCTCGCGGCGGAACTTGTTGATCAAGTCCTGCGCCGCCGCGGGCCGCTCTTCCAGAAGGAATTCAAGGTTGTCGCGCGTGTACTCGACTTCCGGGATCTTCCAGTTCACGATGATCTCGGAGAGTGCGTCGACGTCCTTCTTGCCAACCACTGCCGTGAAAAAGTCCTTCAACCCGGTGCGGTTGAGATACCTGTATTCGACATCGATTTCTTCCGGGACTTCCTTGCCCGCCACCGAAATGCCAACCTTCGTCCAGAATGTCGGTTCCGCCTTCAACTTGAACATGCTCGCCTCGCCTTTCAATCAATCCCGCCTCGCTGGTATCCACCGGCCGCCACAGAGGCGGGGGCGTGGCACGGCGGGCTCTATCCCGCCGCTGCCGGTGGATTCGGTCCGACTTACGGAAGCACGTACCAGGGCTTGGTCGTCGGGTTGATCGAGAAACTGGCCTGCATGATGCTGCGCGCATCGTTCGAGGTCGGCTGGCCGCTGCCGCCGAAGTTGCCGAACGACAGGATTTCAACGCCGCTCTTCAGCACGATCTTGACGGCCAGCGTCGAGTCGGTGCGGGCCAGGTTGTAGAGGTACTGGAAGTTGGTGTCGGACGGGTCCCACATCACCGGCAGGTCGATACCGGCGGCCGAGGCATGGGTGAACTTTCGGCGCTCCATGTCGTCCCACAGCAGCATGTAGTTTGCGTACTGCGGTTCGCCGCCGGTGAAGGCCGCGCCCATGGCCACCGTCAATTCTCTGCCGAACGTGACCGGATACATGTTGCCGGACACGAAGGTGCCGAAGTTCGTCGAGTCCTGACCCTTGGCCTCGAAGGTATTGCCCGCGCCGTTGACGTTGGCGACCTTCACGACCGCGTCGTTGAGCTGCGTCATGCCGGTCATGTCGGTGATGATCATGTAGTCGTTGTTCAACGGATCAGAGCCGGCATAGGTGATGACGGGCGGCGCGGCCTTGGTGATCGCGCTGAGCGCCTGGACGGCGCCGCGCGCGCTCTCGATGTAGATTCGCGCGCCTTGGAGAATGCTGGGTGTCGGCATGGTGTGCTCCTTTAGTAGTTACGCCGCCGATTCGAGCGACGCGAGGGTGGTAATGAATTGGTTGAACATCGGCTACGCGTTGGCACCAGCAGCGCCAGCCACGGTGAAGTAGATGAGCCGGTAAGTCAGCTCAATGACGCCAACTGGCTTATCCATGCTGTCGTCGACATCGGTGCGGATCTCGATTAATGTCACGTCATCAACCTTCCCACCGAGCATCCCCGCGGCTTGCACGGCTGCCTCGACCTCAAGAGCGATCTGGTTCAGCGCGGCGTCAAGATCTCCGGTGGCCTTGGTCATCCCACGCACCGTCATCAACAGCGTTCGCTGTTGGATATAATTGGATTCTTGCTGTAGTTGCTCCTGCTCTCCGCAGGCCACCAGCAGGCATGGCAGCGCATCGGCTGCGACCGGGTACAGCCGCGACTTATGCACGCGGCTGCCGGTACTGGTCAGGCCCGTGACGGCGGTGGCCATGGCGTCGCGCAAACTTGTACGCAGGTGCGTGGTCATACCGCCTCCAGAATCAGGCGAACCATGCCGGTGCCGTCCGGGTGGATCCCGGTGACGGTGTAGCCGACCCCATCCACGGTGACGGCATTGCCGCGCGCGAGGCTGACGTCGGCAGCCTCTGCGGCATCGATAAGCAGCGACGGCGACGCGCCGGCCATACTCAGAGATTCGGCGTAGGCGGCATCAAAGATTCCGCGCATGGTGACACCACCGACATAGACGTCGATTGCAAAGTCGGTGAAGTACACAGCGGGGTCTTCTGCGAAGGCCATATCAGTTCGTCGCGCTCTGAGCGGCGACGGCAACGGTGTAGGCCGGGCTGACAGTGCCACCGATGTCGTAGTTCACGCGCAGGTAGCGCGGCACCTGATCGAAGTTGATGGCCTTCTTCTGGATGCTGGCGCCGGTCGTCAGGCCGGTGAAGGCGCCACCGGCCACGTCGGCATAGGTGCGCGCCGTGGTGACAATGACGATGGTGTCGCCGTTGATCCACGCCGCGCTGCCGGCGGTGAGCAGGAATTCGACGTTGGCATTGGAAAACAGCGTGCCGACGGTGGCGTTGCCCAGAGCGCCGGAGACAGAGCCGACGACGGCGGCGGTGGTGGCGTTGGAGAACGTCAGGGTGATGTTTTCCGCCACGGCGTCCGGGCCGCCATAGACCTGCGTACAGGTGCCGTTGCCGGTATTGGCGCCGGGCGTGACGCTGGTCACCACGTCGGCGTCCTGCGTGCCTTGCAGCTTGACGGCGAGCGTGGGGTTCGTGCCGGCGGTGTTGAGCGCGGTGAGGATCAACGCGCCCTGTCCGATCAGGTTGCGGCAATCGACGCCAGCGGTGTTGCCGTCGGCACTGATGGCGGCGGCCGCTTGCAGCGTAGTGAGGGTGGAATCGCCGATGATGTCCATTTACTTGGCCTTTCGTGTCTTGGGTTGCGGCGCGGGGCTCTCAACGGCGGCGACAGGCGCCGCAGCGGGGGCAACCGCAGCAAGGGCGACCGCGCGACCCAGGGCAACGAGTTGTGCGGCCTGCGTGTCGGGCAGGTCGATCTCGTCGCCGGGCGCGGCATCGTTGCCGATGCCGCCCAGGGCTGTGCCGCGCAGGAAGCGGACGCGCATGGTCATCAGGCGATGGTCGCGCCGGTGGCCTTACAGAAGCTGCCGACATGGCGCAGAGCCACGTCGCAGAGCTGGAAGGAGGTGACCTCGATCATGCCCTGCTTCTTCTTGGCATACGGATCGACGACCAGCTCCAGCGCGCCCCACATGCCGATCATGGCGTCGGCCCAGTTGCCGAAGATCAGGCCATGCTCAGAGCCGCCGCCGAGGACCGCAGACACCTGGTTCGACGCGATGGCCTTGTAGCCGGCGAGGTTGCCGTTATCCAGCGGGCCACCCCAGATCATGCGGGTGTCGGTCGATGCTGCCACGACGGTCTGCGCCAGCTTGCCGGCCATGCCGGGCGTGGTGGCGAAGGCCAGCGAGCCTGCCAGGGCGTTGTCCTTGAGGACTTCGGTCACCATGTCGACCAGCTTGCCGAAGGTGGGCACGCCCCCCATCGCCACGGCGTTAACGTTCGATGCCGAGTAGATGCCGGTGGGCTGGTTGTTGCTGCCGGTGCCGTGCATCACCGCCACGTCCCAGGCCAGGGCATGCACGGCGGCCAGGTCGTTGCGGATGAAGGCTTCCACGTCCATGCTGGCCTGCGCCATCAACTGACGCGAGAAGGCGGTGGTGGCCTGCAGGGTCTTGGGCGTGAGGCTGACGCTTGACAGGGTGGCGTTGCTCGCCGTGACATCGGTGCCGTCGTTTTCCGGCATCCAGTAGGCGGTGGCGGCGGCCGTCTGCGACGGGAAGCTGACCGGGCCGGTAAGGCCGGACATGACGCGGGCGCCCAGGCCGACGGCCACGGAGGCGTTGCGCAACATGTCGATGAACTCGCCCGGCTGTGTGAAGACGGTGGAGGCGCCCTTGCCGCTGGTGTTGTAGAGGGCTTCGCTGATCGCCGTGCGCTGCAGGGACAGCGGAACGAAGATGCCGCCATTGCGCTTGTAGTTCGCCGGCATGTTGCGCTCGATGTCCTGGCTGATCTCGACTTCGAAGCCGGAGACGTTCTGGCCTTCAGCGCGGCCCAGTGCGGCGGCGATTGCGCGGACGTATGAGTATTCCTTGGCTTCGCGCTGGTTGAGGTTGATGGTGTCGGTCTCGGCCGTATCAGCGGCGAGCTTGTCGAGCATCGCGCTGCGGAATTCTTCGAGGCTCTTGCCGTTGCGGACGTATTCGACGGCCAGCTTGTCCATGCCGCGTTTGGCATGGGCTTCGCCGAGGGCGATGATGGCATCAACGCGGGCGCGTTCGGTCTTTTGCACGTCGGCGCGGAATTGGGCTTCGAGGACGGCGGTATCGGTGGCTGCGTGAGGCATGGTGGATTTCTCCTGTGTGGTTTCAAGGGCTGCGGCTTCGGGCTGCGCCGGGATGGCCTCACCCTCGATTTCGGTTTCGTGATCTGAGCTGTCGTCACTGCGGCCGATGCCGACGGTGGCATCGGCGGGCACGGCGACGATGGAGACTTCCAGCGGCTCCCAATCGGTGACGCGGTAAGTACTCTCCGCGCCGTCGGCACCTTCTTCTTCCAGGCGCATCTTGTGCACCCGGTAGCCGACACTGACATGCTTGCGGATGCCGTCTTTCACGTCGTTGAAGGCTTCCTCGGCAGCGGCGCTCCTCCCGAAGCGCACCACGGCGCGGCCTACGCGATCCGGGCCGATGTCAACGCTTTCAATCACCCCCACATGGCTGCGGGTATCGTGGTCGAGCAGCAGCGGGCCGCCGTTCTTCAGGCGCCCGAGGCGGATGGATTTCTTGTCGTGGTCGAGGATTTCGGTGCCGAACCAGCGGCCATACGGTTCCTCGCTGGAGAAGGCCAGCTCAACCGTGCGCGATTCCTCATCGACCGCGGCGCGCTCGAAGGTCGCGCTGCGGTGCAGGGTGCCGGTCTTGATCTTGCGGGCCTGGGTGGCTTGGGTGGTGGCGGTCATGGCGTCCCGTCCTTTTTCGATGGGTTGCACTTTGCCTAGTCCGCCGGGACATTTTCAGGGGGAACTTGTCCCACTGTCGGCGCTGGCGGCGCGGTCTTGTCGAAGTCCACCAGCGTCACGCCACTAGCGGCGACGATCTTCTCGAAGTCGGCGATGGCGGCGATCACGTCCTCGACATCCACGCCGGCCTGCGCCGCGACCATCTGCGGGCTGGCGATGCCGGTCTTGATGGCGAGGCGGCTGGCTTCGATGTCCTTGAGCGGATCGACCCACCCCCAGCGACGGCCCAGCCAGGCGTGTTCGGCAAACTTGTCGAACTTGGCGACGGGCAGCGCGGAGCCGTTGGGGAAGGTGATGGCGCCCATGGTCAGCGCCCAGCGCAGCCAGTTGCCGAACACCGGCCGCATGAAGGCCTCGACGAACCAGCTTTGCAGCACCATCCAGGAATCGCGCTCTTCCAGCGTGCCGCTGCGGATACTGCTGAAATTCACGCCTTCAAGGTCGTTCGCCAGGCCGTGATAGGTGATGCCGAGGCCAGAGGCGATGCTGCGCAGGCGCGCCTTGACGAAATCGGCATAGGCTTGGTGCGGGTAGTCCGGGTCAAAGGCTTTGAAGTCGTAGCCCTGCGGCAGGACGTTGAAGCTGCCGGGGTCGGCATCGGTGATGAAGTTGCCTTCGTCGTCCTTGTCGTCGGCCAGCGGTCCGGCGTCTCCGTTGGCACTGGTGAAGAATCCCATCTTCGCCGCGCCCGTTCTGGCGGCGACGATGGCGGCTTCCTCGTAGCCGTCGAGCATCTTCAAGCCGCGAATCACGGCGTGCATGGAGGGGAAGCCGCGCACCTGCTCGGGCCGGTAGGGCTTGAATACATGGATCACGCGCTCAGCCGGCACGCGCGTCAGCGTGGCCTGAGTGGCATAGCTGCTGCCTCCCAGCTGGCCGAGGTTGAGCCAGTAGGCCACGGCGCGATTCAGGTCGTCGACCTCGACGCCCATCACGGCCTTCTTGCCGGCGGCGAGGTCCTTGCTGTAGGTGACGGGAAGGCGCTCGACTTCCAGCAGGCGCAGGGCGTATCCGTGGGCGTTGCCGGCTTCCTTGCCGGTCAGATGCAGGAGCAGCGCCTCGCCATCGCGCGCCCAGGTTTCGACCACGGCACGCTGCACGTCGACGAAGGAATAGCGACCGCTGATTTCGCACATGCCGCGCCGCGCCCATTGCGCGTGAGCCTTCTCGATCAGTTGCCGGGCGGCGGTGTCGGGCTTACCCTGTTCGCTGGCCTGGCATTGCAGGGCGAAGCCGGACGGGCCGACAACGTTGGCGACCACAAGCGACAGGTACTTGCGGGCGAATTCGTTGTTCTTGGCCAGGTCGCGGGCGCGGTTGCGCGTGGTTTCCAACCCGTCCTTAATCTCGTCATTGGCCGTCATACCGCCCGCGCGCCAGCTCGCCGTGAGCCTGTCCGCCAGGGCGGACTCGTAGTTGCGGGTGGCGTTGATGATGGCGGCGGCGCGTTTGCTCATGGCGGGCGCCGGCTCTACCGCCTTGCGCCCCAGGATGCGGTCGAGAATGCCCATTAGAACCTCACGAGGAGCTTGTTACCGCCACCCAGCCCGGCGGCGATGCGCTCGGCGCGCTTCTCGGCGGCGACACGCGCTTCCCAGACGTTGATCTGTTCGAGGATTTCGGCGACACTGCGGTACTTCATGCGCCGGCCGGCGATCTCGTATTCGGCAACGTGGCCGTTGCTGGCGGTGTAACTGGTGTAGGCCGCCATCAGCTGGTCGAGGATGATCGCCGCGTCGGTGCGCGCGTCGAATGCCGCCAGACCGGCAATATTTGGCTTTACGATGACGGTGCCACTACCGATGGTGTAGCGCTCGCCGGTCTTTTCGACCCAGGCGGTCCAGGTGTAATCGCCCGGGGGGTACGCGGCAGTTGTTGCTGCCGTCACCGTCACAAGGTGATCGGTGCCCGATGCTCCGGCAGTAATGTCGATCTTGCCGACTGCGTTGATCAGACGGTATTTGAGCGTGTAGGTACCGGCCGGGTAATCGGCGAGCAAGCGCTTCCAGGTCCAGGTGTCCCCGGCGACAACGGACTCCGGTTCGGTGGTGGGCACGGTGACAGACATGCTGTCACTGTGCCGAGGTCAGCCGGACATTTTCAGGGCGAAGATGTCTCTACTTGACGCCGCGCCCGATGCGCGTGACCTGTTTTGCCGAGAGACCGAACTGCGCGGAGAGCTCGACCGCATTGCGGCCGTTGTAGCGCGCCCGAATCAGGGCGTCGCGGTCTCGGCGCGCCGCGGCGCTGCCCTTTGGCGCATGCTCGGTACCGATCTCGGCGCGGATCGCTTCCATCAGCATACCGGGCAGATGCTCCCTGAAGACATTCCCGAGCGCGGCCTCGACCTTCGGAAGGATTCTCGGGGCAATATGCTCAGCCAGGGTGCGGACGCGGTATTCGGAGAACCAGGTGCTCATCATTTACCCTTTCACGAAGCTGCTGCGGCCGGCGGTGCGGGCCAGTTGGTTGATGCGTTTCCTGACGACGGTGCGGGCCAGTGATTCGTCGGGCGGGTCTTCCTGCGCCGTCTCGCCAGCGCCGACTTTTGCCTGGTGTGCCCGGCTCCTCGCCGCCGGATCGATCTTCGACAGCCTGAACCCGGCCAGCGAATACTTCCAGCAGTCGTAGGCCTCGTTCGGCGTGCCCTCTTCCCACTCGACCACGACGCGATGGCGGACCTTCTTGAACTTCTTGCGGTTCGAGGTCAGTTGATTGAAGAAGCCGGGGTCGAAGGATTCCTCGCCCGCCGGGTAGTGGATGAACTTGCCGCAGGGCTTTCCGGCCTCGGGCACGGGCAGGTTCAGCCGTTCGGTGATTTCCTGCATGCCGACGAGGTTGCTGACCAGGTGCGGAGACATGCCGGTCTTGCGTTTGCCGCGCAGGCGCTGGCGGCGCTTGCCGTCGTCTTCAATCAGGGTGTTGGTCGACAGCCGCGCCATGCCCTTGAGCACATGCAGCCAGCGCCGGTTCTTGGCGAAGGCATACACCATTTCGGCATTGAAGCCGGAATCGATGCCGCCGCAGTCCGGGCGCAGCTCGGCGAGCAGTTCGCCCAACGCCTGCCAGGGGGCGGCGGTGATGGTCTGGCCGGGGACGATGTAATGCGCCACGCCCCAGCATTCCTCATCGATGCCGAAAAGATACAGCGTGACTTCGATCACGTCCTTCTGGATGTCGATGCCGACCGAGCGCACCAGCCACGCGGGCAGGGTCTCAAGCGTGTAGGGCTCCAGCCTGGCGATGATGGCGGCGGGGTCGGCGGCGTCATACACTTCCTTCCACGGAAGGCCGAGGCGCTCGTTCTTGAAGGTTTGCAGCGCGGCGCTGTCGCCCAGGGCGGCGAGGTGTTCGCCGGCCAGCTTGAGCCACGACAGGCCAAGCCCCGGCGGCGCGTAGAGCGCGTTGAGGTGATAGCCGCGCCGGCCCTTGACGTAGGGCCGCTCGGCGATCCAGCGGCCGCGCTCCAGCATGCGGGTCTTCTCCGGCTCTTCTATGATGCAGCCGTTGGCCTTGCAGACATACCAGGCGCTGGCGGCGCACTCCGGACCTTCTTCGCCTTCGCGGCGCAGCGCCTTGGCGTATTTTAGGCCGTGCGGGTATTCGTCGCCACCGCCCCACTCCAGATGCTGATACTCGCCGCAATGCGGACATGGCACATGGTATCGGCGCATGTCGGTGGTGAGCCACTCGCCCCAGATGCGCGATGTTTCTTCGAGCAGCGGCGACGACACCTTAAACGCCTTGGCGCGCGTGTGCGTGGTCTGCCGTCCGCGAATCAGCGCCATTGGGTCGCCGAATCCTGGTATCTCGGCTGGGAACTTGTCGACCTCGTCGCAGGCCACGTAGGCGATGGAATCTGAACTCAGGTCGGTACCGACGTTCGCCCCGGCCTTGACGATCTTGGCCCCGGCGCCGTATTCCAGCACGTCTTCGGTGTTCTTGTTGCTGCGGCTCGCGAAGCTGGACAGTTTCTTCAACACCGGCGAATCGCGCAGCACGCGCCCCAAGCGCGGGTTGAATTTCTGGTTGCGGAATTCCTTGGTCGGAACCACCACCAGCATGTCTTTATTGCCCAGGTGGTGCATCACGTAGCCGATCCAGTTGTACATCACCTCGGTAGCGCCGATCTGCACGGCCTTGACAAAGATCACCTCCGACACGTCGGAGTGTTCGGAGAGGCTGTCCATCACCTCCTGCAGATAGGGCGTGCGATCCGTCACCCACTGCCCCGGCATGTTGGTGCCGACGTTGATCTCTCGGTGCAGATCGGCCCAGCGCGAGACGGTGAGCAGATCACGCGGCTTGACGCCACGGCGGAAGTGCTTACCAATGATCGGCTGCGGCGCGGCGGCCTCGCCCAGCGCCGTGAGCCACTGGTGCGCTTCTTCCGAGAGCAGGTAATGCACGCGCGTTTCGTCGCGCTCGCCGGCAATCGCCGACACAAACCGGTCGGCCAGTCCATCGAGCGCGTCAAGCAGCACGGTCCGCACTGCATCGGCAGCGGCCATCAGATCGGCCTGCGCGCACGTCTCGGCCTGCGCCGCGTCGAAATCGGCCTTCGCCTGCGCCGCGCGCAGCGCCTCGCGTTCCGCCTGGAGATCGGCGAGTGTGGCCATCAGCGCTCGCGCCTCCACTCGTTCGCCCGACTACCGGACGTATCGCACACCGGCGGCGGCGTCTTGCGCGTCATGCCTTCCGCCGTGTTGTAGCGCCACCACCGCCATTCGTGACTGTCGAAGCCGCAGCGACGGCAAACGCCGTCTTCGTCAGGTTGATGGGTGAGGTGCTTGCGCGCGTCTTCCGTCATTTTCTCTCTTCCTTTTTAGGCCGAATGACCACCATGTCCTCGCCACGAACCACCCTTCTGCCGGCCAGATCGAGCGGCGTGCCGATTTCCTGGCCGTTTTCGCGCGCGTAGAAGGTCGGCACGCCGGCCATGCCGCCCTTGATCGACGGATTGATGACGTCGGCGCCGAAGGCGGCGCGCAGGTCGTCAATGATGGCGGCCACGGTCGGCATGGTTTCGCGCAGGGGCTTGGCGGGCGCGTTCATTCGCCAGCCTTTCCACCCGCTGCGCGCATGCGGCGCAGCGCGCGCGGCAGTTCGCGCTTGAGCATCCAGCGCACGCGGCGCACTTCGACATCGATCAGCCGGCGCCGCTCGATGTCGTCGCGCATCACCGCCAGGCGCGGGGCGGTCTGGTCGATGATGCGCTCGATGGCGGCGCGCACGGTGGCGCCAATGCCGCCTGCTTCCTGTTTGACGAGCGCCAGCGGGTAGCGCAGGCCGCGGCGCAGGGCCATTTCGAGCTTGATCGACTGGTTTTCGTAATGCAGCGCGGCGAGCTTGTAGCGCGCCCGGGTGCCGCCGGGCTGATCGACGCCCGGCAGGACGTCCGCTGCGCCGGCATCCGCGCCAGCCGTTTTGCGGCCCTTAGGCGCGTTTTCTTGTGCTTGTCCGACTTCAGGTATGTCCGCGCCTCTTTTTTCGGCGTGGCGGGCGGATACGTCGCTTCGCGCCCCCTTTGTGGCATGCCAGCGTTCCAAGCTCTTTTCGACTTCGACCTGGCCGCGTTGGGTCAGCACGATGCGCCCGGCTTCGGCGGCACGGGTGATGGTGCTCTTATTGACGCCGAGGCGCCGGGCGAATGCGGCCTTACTCTCGATCATGGCCGCATCCCCTGGGTTTCCGTCGACGTTCCGGGTACACCGTGGACGTTCCGGGTACCCGGAACGTCAACAACCCGCGCCGGCATTGAGACGTTCCGGGTGTTCCGGGTGTACCCTCGTGTGTACACGGGAAATTTATTATGTGTGCGCGCGCGTGCGCGTATCCCTCGCACGTGTACACGCGCGCAGGCCGGGTACACCCGGAACGCCCGGAACGTGCCAGTATTGGCGCGGGTTTCGGACGTTCCGGGTACCCGGAACGTCGGGCCGTGTACCCGGAACATCAGGCCGCTTTCCATGTGTTTTCACTCCCGGCGGCGAGGGCGTTGCTGAATTCGAAGACGCAATCGGTCAGCCACTTGGCGACGGCGGTGCCCGGCTTCATGGCTGTGCCAGCCGCTTCGAGCACTTTTTGCGGCGGGATGACCAGCGGTTTCGGCGAGGTTTCGCCGAGATAATTGGTGTTGCCGTAGATCCGGCATTTCTTTTTTTCCCAGCCGCTGATGTGGGCGACGGCGCCGAAGAACTGATTCGACGCGCGCGGCCGGCTCTCGCCGTTCTTACGGCACCAGGACATGTAGGCGGTGTAGACGTCGCCCGCCAGCGCCGGAACGATGGGCAGGTCGAGATCGCCGGTGATCCATTCATTGACGAAGCGCAGCTCGCTGGGCGAGCTGATGGCGATCAGGCGTTCCTTGGCATCGGTGAGCGGCGGCGTGCTGTCCTCGTCGAAGCCGGTCAGGTCGAGATTCAGCAGGTAGTCGTAGAAGGCCTCGACGCCGCCATGCTTGAGTTCTTCAGCCAGCTCGGCATAGAAGGCCTTCGGCAGCGCGTCCGGCGTGTAGATGACGTGATGCCGGCGGTCGCCGATGTCGAGCGGCAGCGGCTGATTCTCGTTCGACAGAAAAACCATGTTGATGCGGTTCTTCTTGTGGACAGCATTGAGGAACTTACCCTCAATGCGCATGGTGTCGCCGGTGACCAGCTCTTTCAGCTCGTTTTTAAGCTGCCACTTGTCGGCGGAATTCACCACCTCTTCGGCCAGAACAAAGAGCTTGTCGTCCCAATCGGGGTTGAAGTTGCTGGCCAGCGCCTTCTGATCGAGGACGATGGCGTAGTTGCGATAGGGGTTGCCGCGATACCCGTACAGCCGCGCCACCGTGCGGAAGATCGTGCTCTTCCCGGTCCCCTGCGGGCCGTGCATGATGATGGCGCTCTGCATCTTGGCGCCCGGATATTGCAGCGGGTAGGCGAGCCACTTTTTCAGCCAGGCCGCCGACTCGTCAGGGTTCGTGTCACGCCGGCACAGGTAGTCGATGAGGTCGAGCAGCAGTTCGCACTTGCCGGGCTTCGGCTGGAGCGGCCAGCCGCGCCAGGTGTTGAGCTTGACGTATTCGTCCTTACCCGAAGGGTCGAAGCCGATCTCGTCGATGTAGCACGCGCCGCGCTCGGCGTAGAGCGGATGACGCTTGACGTCATCACCACGCATGCCGGCCGGCAGCAGCGTCGTCATCTGGTCGCGCGAGGCGAGCTTATTGGTCCAGGTATCAAAGACGCTTTTGCCGGTGCCGTCATCGATCGGGATGAAGCGCGCGACGACCTCGTCGAGTGACATGACCGCCATCGCGCTCCGCCGGCCTGTAGCATCGTCGCCGTTATCCCCGCCCCCCTGGAAGGGCTTCCCCGCGCGACCCGTTGCGCCGGCGTCGCGCCACTTGAGCGCATCGAGCTTGCCATTGATCTGGTTCGCCACGGTGATGGGCAGGCCCGTCAGCACGGCGAGATCGTTGAAGTCGGTGAGCTTCTTGCCGTTGCGCAGGTCGCCGCCGGTGCCGTCTGAGAAGTCGGGCTTGATCCAGGCGGTGAGCTCGATCTCGGCCTGGGCGCGGCTCGCGTAGGTGACGCCGGGGTTGTCGGCGGTCAGGTAGTCGTCGTCGGCGCAGAACAACAGCCGCACGCGCGGGTGCAACTTGCGCAACAGTTTTCCGGCCTTGGCCAGGTTGTTGGCGCTGAAGGCGTAGGCGACGGACTGGCCAGTGGCCTCGTACAGGCTGGCGGCGGTGGCATAGCCCTCGCAGACGAGCAGGATGCCGGCACGGTGCACGCCGCCGATGAGGCCGAAGGTGCCGCCCATGGCCATGCCGCTGGGCCAGAACTCCTTGTCGCGCTCGAGCTTCTTTGCCCGGGCATGGCCGCGCGGGTAGATGAACTGGATGCCGTTGACGTTGCCATGCGGGTCGTGCATGGGGACGACGAGCGCGCCGATCGCCTGGGTGAGGCGCCAGGCGTTGGAGTCGTCCATGTCGGTGAGCGGGACCCTGCCGATGTCATTCAGCACGCGCAGGCCGTGCGACTGGATGCCCTTGCGGGTCAGGTATTCGTGCTCGGTGCACGGGTCGGATCCCGACCAGACCAGCGACGCCCAGCGGCTCGCGGTCTTCGCCTCCTGCTCGCGCTCCTTTTTCAGCCGGCGGGAGGCCTCCTTCTGTGCCTCGCGGATGGAGGCGTCGTCTTCCTTGGTCAGCTCGCGGCCGGGACCGTCCTTGCTGATCTCGATGCGGGTGTAGCCGTCATCGGCGCCACGCCAGACGCCATACGCCCCGACGATGTAGCTGTTGCCGGCGCGCGAGGTCCATTCCTTGAGCCTCGACCAGCCGCGGCGCTCGCGGTCCTCGCCCTCGACCTTCCACCGCTGGATCTTGGCATCGAGGCTCAGCTCGCGGTCGAGGATCAGTCCCTTCGCGCGGAGCTGGGAGACGGCGTCGTCGTAGTTGCGGTGGATCAATCAATCCTCCGGAACGAGACGACCCAAACCCATGGATTGGCGGCCCAGCCAAAGCCGCGCGAGACGTTGATGGAATCCCATAAACCCATAAACCCATCACGCGCAGGGGCGGCTGGATCGGAATAAACGCCTTCCGAAATGGCATCCGCCTCACTGATATCCTGTAGGCGCTCCACGCGTACGCCGGTGATCTCAAGCTGGATGCGCGAGGCCCAGCGGGGCATGTGGATGGATGGCCGCCAATGCAGCAATTCTGCATCGGTGGCTCGATATCGAACCTGATCGATCTGGGGGTGGCGTATGAAATAATCGCCGCACTGCCACGTTTCCCTGACCCATAACCGATCGCCGGGCTGGCCATAGGGGGCACTCTTGTCGTATACCGACTCTGCTGTGCACTCCGTTCCACCACCACGCAGCCGGGGCATGGCGAACGGATCGCAATGCGAGTATTCGGCCCATCCGCGCGGTGGCTTCACGACACGCCTCGTCTGCGTCTTTCTGTCTTCGAGGATCGCCCGAACCATCGCCCCAGAGAATAAAATGGGCCGTTCCTTCATCGCGCAGTCCTCAGCGCCTCAGCCAGCGCCAGCTCGAATTCCTTCGGCAGCACCTCCTGAGCGGTGCGCTCGATGACGTAGTGGAAATCGAAGATCGCCTCGTACTGCGCCCGGGTGACGAACATCATAATCGGGCGTACCCGTGAGCCGAGGCCGTGTATCTCGCGCATCCACACGCCCGGGGGAAGCCGATCGCCAGGCTTGCTGACGAAGTAGACGATCCCATAGCGGCGCTTGGACCCCTTCTTCAGCCGCGCGCGGGTCTTTTCGGTCGCGTTGGAGGTATACCCAACATCGAGCCGGGCCCGAAAATAGGACAGGATCTGCGTGATCTGGCCGCGGGAAATGTTGCCATACGCATCCAGCTTGGCCGCCTCACCCGGAACGATATAGTGGCCGGGCGGCAGCACGCCGGCATGGAACAGCGCCAGCTCGAACGCCTTCAGATCGCGCCGGCCGCCGTAGACCTCGGGCGCCAGATATTTCGAGGCCGCCACCCCTTTCGCGGCAGAATCCTTGATCTCGACGGACGCCGTCAGGTTGGTCTTCGTCGCCGGCACTACACGCAGCGCTGAAAGCGTGAACGGCGTCGGGCGGTCGAACACGTCGCGCATTTCGTGCTGCTCATGGCGCTGCGCCTCCTGAGCGGTGCGCGTGAGCGCCAGCGCGGTGGCGAAGGGAATGTGTCTGGCGGCCACATCGCCCATCGAGGCAATCACGTCCCGAGCGTTCGTGGTTATGGTGAATTTCACGCGATACCTCCATGTTGCATATGTTTCATCCCGCTACACCCGCGACAATTCGAGTTCCGAATTACC
>OFRM01000478.1_pt1 | contig 16705 bp, 31 predicted proteins | sample 1543101 | NCBI WGS metagenome assembly OFRM01 (sample SAMN07774223, study PRJEB24372) | wastewater metagenome | isolation source: Exp Tend VB 0WW | collected 2016-02
GGCGCTGTCTGTCGTCGGATGGTCGTACTAGCGTAGCGGGAAAAGCCCGTCGCAGATCCCGCCGGCAGCGATTTTGTAGGCAAACGCCAGGCGGGCGGTCCCGCCTATAGAGGCGGCGTTGCGCACGGTGTATGCGGACGTGCCGAACTCCACCACCGCAGGGACGCTGCGCGCCCCGTTGATGAGGATGAGGATAAGATCACCCGCAGCAGGCGCGTCCACCCCTGTAGTCAACAACGCAGTTACCTCGTTGTTGTACGTCTGCTGCGTTACCTTCGCAGGGCCTCGTGGGTATGGCATTTACTCGCCCCCACACCGGCCATCAGCGATTGCGGGCGTGGTGCTGGACCAGTTGCTGTTACCTGTTGCGGTGATCGCCAATTACTGCACCGTCGCACTTGCGCCAGTCAGCACACCAGCTTCGTTGCGCTGCAGGCCAGTCAGGGAAATCGTCTTTGCTGCGGTCAGTTTCGACACCACTTGGTCGAGCGCGGCCATGAATTGCTCGGTGATCGCAGCAACCTGCGCCTTCGACTCGTTGCTTGCGGCTTCTTCAGCGTTATTCTGCTCGGACTCTGCATGGGCTTCTGCCGTTGCGTCACGCTTTGCCTGATCCGCCTGCAGGATGCCCTGCACCTTGATCTGATACTGGACCGCAATGTTCTTGACCTGCATGATTGCCGCGTCGCAGTTAGCCACAGCCTCCAACGAAGCGATGTACTCCTTCAACTGGTATTCGGCCTTCGCTTTGCTCTTGGAAAGTTCCGCCTCGCGGTTCTGCTGCTGGATCTTCAGGTTGTGTTCGGCAAGCGCCTTGTCCTGCTCCAGCTTCAGGCGCTCATCCTCCGCTGCCCTGTCCTGCTTCAACGCCTGATTCTCCTGCGCAAGTTTCTGCGCCTCGCCTTTGATGGACTCCATCTGCGCCTGCAGCGCCTCCATCTGCTTTTGCTGCTCAGGAGACAGTTTCGGCTGCTCCTTCATCATCTTGATGATCTTGTCCTTGTTAGACAGGGGCGAGGCCATAATCACCGCCTCTGGCGGGATCGGGAAGCCGGACTTCACCATCTCGGCCATCGCCTGAAAATCCTCGACCTCCTGAGTAATCGTGTCCGGCGCTTCGTCCATGATGATGTCTACGTTCATCGAGACGATTTCGTTTTCTGTCTCGAATACTTCTCCGGCCGCAGGGTCGGCCGCAATCTGCTGCTGCAAAACGGCCAACTGCTCGGGAGGCATCCCAGCCTCCTGCGCAGCCTTCATCGCCGCCTCGCCTTTCGTGACGGGCTTATTCAGGCCGACGAACTTCAGATTGTTCTCGTCGTCCGTCACGCGCAGCCACATCTCTGCACGCCAGTACTGCTTGATGCGGTTCCACACCTTCTTGTAAATGCGGATGTCTAGGTTCTTGAGCATGTCGAACATCGGCGCGAGTTCCGTCTGCCCAGTCATCGCACGCTGGCGCAACGCCACACCGCTCTGCACCGTCTTGTCCTTGCCCATCGTGGCCGAGTTCGCGCCAATGGAGTCGATCTCCATCTTCGCCTCGGACAACAGGTTGAACTGACCGGCCAGCATGTCGCCCGTCTTCAGGATCTCAAACTCCATGCCAGGAGTCGTCTCTATCACTCCGTCAGGCTTGGCAAGTTCTTGGCGCACTTTGTTCACATCGTCAACGGCACCACGCTCAAGGCGAACCTGCCGCACGGAGTTCAGGTGCAGGGCTTTCGAGCGGCGCTTGTTGATTTCGTCCTGAATGTCGAGCAACTGCTTCATCGCGCCGTACCGACCACCATCGCGCTCAACAAACAGCGACGCGAATTCGTAGGCGTGTTCCGTTTCGCCGGCATCGTTCAGGTACGGGGATTTCTTTGGCTGCTCGCAATATCCGCCGTAGGTGAAACACGCATACCACCAATCACCATCGGGGCGCTGGTAATACAACTCCACAATCTTCACGCGCTTTCGCGTGTTGTCCATCCAGCGCGGTTGGTCGTCGTAGGTGGACGAACCGGATTGCATCGTCTGCAGGATGTCACGTGCATCCGGGTATTTCGCCACCGCATCGTCGTAGTCCATCCATACGACCTGGCCGAGAAACTTCGCGTCCGAAAAGTCCTTTCTGCGGCTGTGCGGATCGTAAATCAGCCTGTCCCACATGATGTTCCGAACTACGACCTTGTACGACCCGTCCGGCTGCGGCTTCACAATGATTTCGACACCGCCCGTGCCTTCAATGAGCATGTTCTCCCACGTATCCGACCGAACCCGCTCGTAGGTGTTGTCTTGCAAGCAGTAGCGCACCGACTCGGTAGCTGCTTCTGCGCCCTTCGTCTCTTTCGGCGTGCGAGGCTGGGCTTTCGCAGTCGTCCTGTTCGCCCGCTCCATGCCCATCAGCGAGTCCATCTTCGGTTTCACGCGGTTGATGACCGTCGCGGCCTGCTTTTGCTTCTCAAGCTTGGCGCGCTCTTGCGGCGTCCATTGATTTGAGTCGTAGTACATGCGCGACTTCTCGGCCAACTCACGAGTTTCAATAGTCGTCGTGTCCGCTTCGTTGACCCAGCGGATCAACGTATCGTGTTCTGCGTCCGTCACCGCTCCGTTTGCATTCGGCAGAGCGACAGACTGGTTCGGTGATGCTTTTTTCTTTGCCATTACGCCGTTCTCCAAGACTCAGTATCACCTTCCTGTTCAAACGCACGCATCCACCGATCCACAGGCTTCTTCGGTTTTTTCACTACCGACATCCACGGCCGCGACATGCACGCATAACGGCAGTCGTCATAGCAGTGATCTTCCTGATCCGTGTCCACATCCTCTGGATGCCTTTCGTCCATGATTAGATCCGGCATCGTTCGCCAGAACCCGTCATGGCAGTTCCTAGTCGCGTACAGCATCGGGCCGTCCTCGTCGCCAGCGATGCGCTGGCGCATCTGCACGTAGCCAACCAGACGCGAATGGTCGGCCTTGCGAAGCACCACGCCGTGACGCAGCATCGTCTCCGCAATCGAAGGGCCGCCATCGACCTTCCACATCGAAGGGTCGGCCGCGATGTAAGAAAGGCGGCGCTGGCCGATGCGTGCGGCCATCAACTCCGCAACGTCTCCGGCTTCCTTCCTCAGACCTTCGTTTGCCTTGCCGTTCCATCCGTAGACTTCGTTGTACCGAATGATTGCCCCCCGACGATATGTGCGACCGTCAGGCAGAGCGTTCCCATTAGCAACAGTCCAAAGGCCAAAACTAAAAGGGCGAGTGCTGCCCCAGTCGAAACTGCCAAAACACATCCACTCATCAGGCGGGTCAAACGGTTCGATGCAATGGGTATCTCTCCTCAGTTTTTCGAACGCCTGCCCAGCAACGATGTCCCAGTCCCCGTCGAGCATCGCCCGCACAAGGTTGTCGCTTCCCAATCCGCGCAGTCGATCCGCATACGACGGGTCATCGCGTGTCAGGTACGGGTTGTCCGTCAAGCGAGACGGGATAAACTGGCGCAGCATGCCCCCCTCATCTGATGGCACGCGCCACATCTCCATTGGCTGCTTCGGGGAAATAAAGGTGCGCTTTACCCAGGCGTGTCCTATTGAGCCGGGGTTCGATGCTGTTTCTATCCTCGGCAGGCGGTGCGCATGCGCTTTCGGCATCTTCAGGCCAGCAATACGAACACGAGAACGCAGGAAGCGGTACTGGTATTCCGAGAAGTGAGTCAACTCGTCGATCATCAACACATGAATCTCTGCGCCTCGGTACTTCTCAACGTCATTTTCCGAATCGCAATAGCACAGGTGCAGGATCGAGCCGTTGTCAAACGCAAATTCGTTCTCGACCGCCCTGTATTTCACCGTTCCACCAGCAATCAGCGGCTCCAGCATCACATGCAGAGATGTCGGGCCGCGCAAGTGGTTATCGCGCAAGTCAGGCAGCGTGCGGCGAAACAGGTACACCTGAATCCCCGGAACCTCGCTGCACCACCGGATTGCCGAGACGCGCATGAGGTAGGACTTCATACCGCCCGCCGCTCCGCCATACAGAACTTCCGTTGCCTCGGTCGTGAAAGCCAGCGTCTGCTTCGGCTCCAGCCGGATTTCAGCGGCTGCGGCCATCAGATCGGGCCGTAACTCGTGGGATGAATCACCGAAAGCCGGGGAGACTCTTCGGGTGGGAGGACACCTGTGCTGCTCACGCGGCCGTCTAGCAACGGCTCGGGCACTGTCTCCCCGGCATCAGCTTCCTGTGCAACCTGCGTCGCCACAACCCGCTCCGGCGACAAAACCTTTTCCTGTTCTGCAGGCGGCAACTGCGCCAGCACAATCGTCAATCCGCCGACAGCCCCCCCGTGCTTGACATCAATTTTCTCTCCGTAACGATCCCGGTCAAAAACACGCGCCGCACGGACAAAAGCATCTGACTGCAATTTCAATCCCGGAACATCGTCTTTATCCAACCTCTCTGGCCTTCCATTCTGGTCACGTTTTCCAATGACCAAATCTAGCGACCCGTGCATCAATGCTTCGGCTTTAGTTTTGAGAGCCTCATCATATTTTTCCCATCGCTCAGGGTGATCTTTGTCTTTGAGCCAATTCAGCGTTGAGCGTTGCGTCCACACTCTATCTGCACAGGCTTTGGTAAATCCAAAATCCGAAACATCATCTAAAAACGCTTCGAATTCTTCTTTGTTTAATTTTTCGAGCGACTCCCGCGTCATGCGATTCAGGATGCCCATCACGCACGCATCCGGAAATCGGTCGGCATCGTGTGCAACTCTGGATACGCACGAATCCAGTGCGCCATCTCGTCAAGCCCCGTGTCCCAGTCCACAGACTGCGACCAGCCAAGCGCCTTCAGCTTGCTGCTGTCCAGCCAGTACCGCGAGTCCTGGCCCTCACGATCCGGTGCCATCTCGCACAACTCCGAAAACCCCATCCCAAGCCGCGTCGCGCACCTCTCCACCACCTCGCGGATGCTCGTAGGCTCATCCGGCCCGCAGTTGTAAACCTCCCCCAGCGGTGCCCTGTCCATCACCACCTGAATCGCCCGCACCAAGTCCGTCCCGTGCAGGTACGACTTCTCAGCACGCCCCCCACCCTGCAGCGGCAACTTCCGACCCGTCACCCCGCACAGCATCGCCTTCGGGATCACGCGGTGCAACTGCTGCCCCGGCACGTAGCAGTTCGACGGACGGATGATGTTCATCGGGAATCCCTGAACCTTCGCCACCGCCATCAGGTGCAGGTCAAACGCCGCTTTACTCGCAGCATACGGCGAGGTCGGCACGATTGGGTCAGTCTCTTTGCTCGGCCGCTCCACGCTTCCGTACAACTCGCTCGTCCCGATCTGCACGAACCGCGTCAGCCACGGCCGCTCCGCCAACTGCGCCACCAAGTCCACCAGCGCCACCGTGTTCGTCTGGTAAAAATATTTCTGATGCTTCCTCGGACTGAAACTCGCCGCCCCCTCCCCCTGCGCCGCGTAATTCACAATCACCTCCGGCCTCTCCGCATCCAGCCAGTCCAGCAAAAACTCGTTGTCCGGGCCAATCAGGTAGGAACGATAGGGATACTCAGCGCCAACGGTAAAAGCGGGAGACTTACGGGCGCTCCTGCCGCTTCCTATGACCTCGTACCCCGCCTCCAGCAAACACCTCGCCGTCCAGTTCCCGAAGCACCCCCCCGCACCAAGTATCGCTATTTTCATGCGCACGGTTATACGCGCAAATGTTTGAGCATGCAAGTCACGGCATATCCGGCCAGAACCTGTTGCCCTTTACCGCATTCTCCACCCCCGGTATCGACCGAAGGTTCGCCTCACAGTGCAGCCCGCAAACCACATCAGACCGAAGCGGAACAATGTGGTCAACCTCCAAACCACCAGCCTTCGCCTCAGCGTAAATCGCCAGCATCCTCCCCCTATCCGCCCACCCAGGCGTCGCCCTTCGGATGTCCTCTTTCCTGCACGTCTTGTAAAACCGCCTCAGCCCAGGACGAGCCTCAAAACTCCGCCTCTTTGCCCGCTTCCTCTTTTCTTCAACCGTCAGACCAGATAAATCCTCCCACGGACGAACAACCCTTTTCTCCCATTTCCTCAGAAGCTTCTCCGCAGGGGAGGTAATCAAAACAGGAACTACCCCCGCCTCCCTTCGATACTTCGCGTGGTATTCACGGTACTTCTCCGGATACTTATTCCGGTATCTCCGGTTCTGCTCCGCAATCTGCTCCCTCGTCCCTTTCGCCATTTTTTATCCAAGAAAAGCTAGACGTGAATATGCTAGCACACGCAGCCGGGGTTTAACTCCAACCCGCGAGACAGCCCCCCCCATCGACCGGCCAAGCTGGGCAGAATCGGGCCGATCCGACGCTGAAACCGGGCTGATTGTGCGTATGCCCGATTAACGATAGGGAAGCACTTGCATATGCATCATGCACTTAGCATCGCAAAAAGCGCTATCAAAGGGGCTTGTTGCGTGCTGGCAACGCTATTCCAGGCACCTGCAGGCCGCAATCCTTGGTGAACCTTGCGTCACTCTTGGTGGGACTTGGTAGACCTTGGGAGCGTCGATCCTTGGTGAAGATTGGTTAAACTTTGCCTAAAAGAGTCTGGGGGTACGGAATAGAGAGAAAAAGGCTTCTCCCGTAGCTTTCTCATGTGCGCGTACCAATCTTCACCAAGGTTGAGTTCTCCCAAGGTTCACCAAGTTTCACCAAGGATGTGCCGTGCCAAGGTTTACCAAGGATTGGGTTTTGCGTGCCAAGGTTCACCAAGAGTCTTGCGCAATGCTGACGAATTCGGATATGCGAAACAGGGTGCATCTTTACTTGCGATGCTCAAATCTTTGCGCTATTATTCAGTTGTGGCAGCGCGATGTTGCTACCGGGCCGGCAAGCCTGCAACTGGATAGGAGATAGGCAAATGGACAGTCAAGCGGTCAAAGCGGCGCAGGAGTTGGGGCAGGCAGCGCAGGGTTTCAGGGACGCAATTCCGGCCTTCAAGGCGCGTGTTTTGGCTGACCGCGATGCCGAGATAGCGCGCCTTACGGGGATCGCTCAGGACGCTGGAAACAGCCGCCTGAAGCGCGCCTTCGCTGCCAGCTTGGTGCGAAAACTGTCGGCGTAGATCCCCAGGGCATGCGCGCTGCGGTGCGCATACTCGGGCGATTTATCAACAAACGGAGGATTGCAGACATGACCAAAAGGCAAGCATGCATAGCCTACGCGAAACAGCGCGGGATGAACGTATCGGGCAATCAGGGAAACGGGATTTGCGTATCTGGTGCCGATACTGGCGCGCCTGCCGATAACTGGGTAACAGTGTTCGAAACGTGGCAGGAATTCGAGCGGTTTCTGGTACTGGTGCGGGATGGCATGGATTGCATCGCAGCACTTGAGATGGTCAACGCAGCATAACTCGGGCGATTTGCCTGATAACGAACGGGGGAGTTATGAAAAGGTCGCAGAAATACGAGGTTATTCCGGCGGTTCGATGGGAGCGGGATGACGGACTCACAGCCAGCATTTATGGTGGCGTGCCGTGGACATCGAGCGAGGAAAAATCGCGCTGGAAGCGCAAGCAAACTGGGTACACGGTGCGCAACGTCATCACTGGGGCAGTGGGCATCGGGCGCATGCCGTTTTCCACGCGGGCTGAAGCTGACGATTGGCTTAAAGGCTAGTCCCCACTTAGAGCGCATCGAGGTGCGCTCTGTAGTGCGGATTTCCCGCATACCCGGCAGCAACCGGGCAACCTGAACGGAGGTAACGCAGAATGGCTAACGACGGATACAACGGCTGGACGAATCGCGCAACGTGGCTGGTGAACGTGTGGGGAAATCCTGAGAGCCGCGACGATGTGGAATGCCTGCGCGCTGAACTGGAGGCGCAATACGACGAGATGCCCAACGGCATCCTGAAGGACATGCTCGACCTGTCCGACATCAACTGGGACGAGCTGCTCGAACACTTCGACGACGAGGACGGCGAAGGGGAGGACGAGTAAATGAACCTCTATCGCGCAATCTACGCCACGCGCACGGGCCACCAGCGCCGCATGACCTTCGCGGCTCAGGATGTGCGGGCCGCGCACAAGGTAGCCGAGGAGTGGGAACTGTCGGACGACCGGCTGCAGGGAGTGGCTGCTTTGAGGCCGCTGCAGGATCAATTTAGGCTCACGGGCGAGGTGCGGACATGAGATACGACCAGAACGACCTTGCCACGCTGGAGCGGCACGCCTTCAGCAACGGCGATACGCTGCTGGCCGATGTTGCAGGCCAGGCACTCGACAACGAGGCGGAATGCGAGCGTGCGGATCGGTTGCATGAGATTGTCGAGGGCATCCGCGAGCGGATTGCCGAGGCGAACTACAAGACGGGAAAGAAGCAGGAACTGCGCGATCTAATCGACGCAATCATTAACGAACTGAACGAGGGGAACTGATATGAGGATAAAACACCAGCCATTGCAGCCGCTGCCATTTTCTACCGGCAGTCTAAACAAGACGATAGCGGCAGCGGACGGAGAATACGTTGCCGAAACTGCCAGCATTCAGGACTCGGAATACCTGACGCACGCAGCGAACGCCTACCCGAAGCTGGTGGAGGCGCTGCGCCGGAAGATCGCGGAACGCGAAGCGCTGAATGCAAGCCTCTATAAAACGATCAAGGACGCATCGGACGCTGAACTCGACGCCGATAAAGCCCTCCTGCGCGAACTCGGGGAGGCCTAGCCTAAATCGCCCCCCGAGGCCGCAGCAACGACCTCGGGGCACTTGCACCGCGCTGGAATAGGCAGCGCGGTACCGGAAAGGAGTTTAACGCAATGACCGAATCAAAACGCAAGCCCTACAAGCTGAAATACGGCCACAAGCTGCGCCGCGTGTTCACTAGCCTAGACGATGGCAGCATCGCAAAGGCTAAGGAACTGGGCAATGGCAACCTGTCGCGGGGCGTGCGGGCGGCGCTTAGTCTTGTCCAGGTTCCCGGTTCTGAGCCCGCCAGAATTCAGGATGCGTTGCCTCACGACGGCGAACAACTGCCGATTTAGCTTCGACAATCGGCGCGGAAAACCGGCCATCAAACGCGAGCGGGTTAATCTCATACTCGCCCGCGATTGATGTTGCCCGGTCTACGATTCCCACCGGACGCGCCCAGCCCGACTGTTGGACTCGCGCCCAGAATTCGCGCCGCGACTGAATCGTTTTAAATACCCTGTAGTGCGACCATTTTTGCGACAGGGCGTAAGGCTTGATGCTGCGAACGTCTCGCGCCATGCAGAATTCGGCGAACGATCGGATAGAGGTAAATTCCTCGCCTTGGTCTAGCTGCCCGGTGTAAAAGTGCAGCGCATGAGGCCATAGCAGCCCGCGCAGCCATCGCCATACCTGCTCAGCAGTGCGCAGTGACACGAACGCCGCCGGGTGCTGCATGCCGTGAGAGGCGGATTCGATGCAGTGGGATACCAGCATTAGGCGACCGAATAATCCCGGCCACTTTCCGAGGGCCGCGACAAGGGACGGCGCAAGGCCCGCAAGCATGGCGTTTTCTATCCACTCGCCCTGTGCGTCCATGAACTGCGCAGCCTCGGGCGACAACTGCACGCTGCGGCCCGAGGAGCGCATATCCGCAAGGTTTTCCTGTATGCGATTCCACTGACGCGCTGCCTCGGCATCGGGGGCACGTTTTTCGCCCTTGCGCTTAGGCTTTGCGAGAATCAACTGAAACCGTTGCAGCATGCCATCCGCGCCTAGCTTTCCGCTGATCTTGGCTAAGACCTCGGGCTGTATGCCGCCCAGAATCACGCCGCCCCAGCTAGGGACATGGTAGGAGCGCCCTTCCATCGCACGATCCACGTACCGTTCGCGTGATTCGTAGAACGAAAGCCAATCGGGGCGGTCTTTGTCGGATTTGCCGTTACCGTAAGCGTCGAAACCCCCGAACCACGAGGCCAGCTCGTCCTTGATGATGGCGATCTTTCCTCGCGGGTTCTCGCAAAGAAGCTTTGCGACGACCTCTTTCGTAACGTCATCCGTCCACAGCCGTTCACGCGGGGGCTTGGTCGGGGGAACCGGCTCCAGAAGATCCGTTTTGGACTTCGCCTGTTCCGCATACCACGACTGCATGCGCCTTTCGTGAACTTTGCTGTCCTTGTCATACTGCTCCCATGCCGCCTCGTCCTTCATGCGCAGGGCGGAGGCGATCTTGTAAAACTTGTGCAGGTAAAATAATTATTGGTTACTTAATAGGGAGAAAATAGTCAATGTTTAAGAAATATATAGTATTTTTAATGTTGTTTTTAACAGGTTGCGCTCATCAAGGCATATATATGAATGAGTGTAAATCTTTATGTCAAAATCAAAAAGTAAAAATTTATAAAGACGAAACAATAGTATGTAAATGTAATACTGACCCCCTTGCAGGCCTAGGTGATAATGATGAGTAATAATACTACAGGTATAAAGCATGACCAGGGTAAACTTCGTATTTCCATACTTCAAGGGCGAGCAATTGAACTTGTCATGGCCGTTGGCGAAATGGGCGCAAAGAAATACGGCGACCATAACTACAGAAACGGCATGAACGTCACACGCTACATTAACGCGGCATTCAGACATGTCTTTATCGAGTGGCTATTTAAAGGGATTGATAACGACGAAGAGAGCGGACTTCCTCACCTCGCACACGGAGCATGGAACATCCTTACCGCACTTGAGCAAATGATTACTAAGCCCGAACTTGACGACCGTTGGAAAGGATAAATGTGCAAGTCATAAACAACGATAAAGTTTTATTTGTAGATGTCGATGACACCTTAGTAATCTGGGAAGGAGTTGGATATCGACCTCATAAACGACATATTGAATATTTATATCGTTTTTATGAACGCAATCAACCGATTATTGTTTGGAGCGCCGGAGGATACGAGTGGGCAGCTCGAATAGTTAAAGAACTAGGTATTGAGGACATAGTCTCATTAGTTATGTCAAAGCCAGCTTGGTATATGGACGATAAAAAAGTAGAAGAGTTTATGCCCGAAGCAAATCGAATATACCTAGAAGAATGATATGTCAATAATTATAGGTGCATGTTATTTAGTTAAAAGTTATACAACAGTAAAGATAGTAGAAATTTTTACATTCAAAGACGGAGTCAAAGGCGTTTATCTTAAATATGAAGGCTATCCGGACACAGTATACTGGCACAAACCTGAATTATTAAATCGTATAGAAAAAAAAGTTAATTGTTTTAGGAGATAATACTATGCGTTTACCTGAAATTCAAAAACTTGTACATCAACTTGCCGTAGAGAAGGGATGGTACCATCCTCCTAAGTCAGACCTAGAAAGCATCATGCTTATGATATCTGAATTAGCCGAGGCAGCAGAAGAAATTAGAAAAGATTCCGCGGGCATCTACCATGTGGAGGGTAAGCCTGAAGGTGTTGCAATTGAGCTTGCTGACTGTGTAATTCGGATTATGGACTACTGTGAATCTAAAGGAATTAATCTACAGGCAGCAATTTTTGAAAAACATGACTACAACAAAACCCGCCCATTTAGACACGGCAAAAAGTTATGACTATTAAAGTTTTAGGAATAATAGGAGCATTTATTGTTACATATTCAAATGTTCCTCAAATTGTTCTGTTTTTTTATCAAGGACACGCTAAAGGTATATCTAAATCAAGCACTTGGCTCGGTCTTTTAGGTTTAATACTTAGAACTGTATACCTCATCTACACCACGAATTGGGACATGATTGCCCTTGGTCCTTATTTTTTTGCTATAGGTTGTTTACTTATTACTTTATATTTTATATACTTTCCTAGGAGAAACCATGAATAAAAAACTAATCGGTCCTGCAACAGGTTATGTAGACATGCTCATGTATGAAATTGTTGAAAATGCAAAAAAAGAAAGCAGATTTCAAAGAACGCCCATTAGACCATCAGCTGCCGGTAAATGTCCGCGTGAACTCTACTACGAACTAGAACAATTTCTCGGTAAAGCTTCATATCCACCGCGCGAAATGGAAGCAGAAACTCACTTACTACTTAATTTAGGACATCATATTGAGCGTCACTTAATTGAACATTTTCGTAGACATTTTTCAGTTGCAGAAGTAAAATACACACAACAAACACTAGACTTTGGTGAAATTAAATCAATTGATAACGACACGTTTAAACAACACTTAGAAGGTTCACTTGACCTTTGTCTTGTTTCTAATAAGTTTAAATGTGTAATCGATGTTAAAAGTAAGGGCGACTCCTACGACTTTAAGTCACGTAAGTACAAGTGGGAAGCTGACTCTAATAAACTTGCAATGATGTCAAGCGTTCAGTCCTTATCCGATAGAGCATTCTGGGTGGATAACCTTGACGATTTTCTTGATGAACTTCAGGACCCGTTCTTTGAAGCTAATTTTTTACAGTTAAATATGTATCTAAATAGTGATTTTATTAAAAACCGTGGACTAGACCACGGCGCCATCATCCAGTACCACAAAAGTAAAAGTAAACTAAGAGAGATTAGATTCCGGCCAAGCACTACTGTTTTTGAAAAAGTTAAGAATAAGTTTCAAGACGTAATTAACGCCGTTTCTAACAACTCACCTGCAACACTAGACGCGCCGTACGAACCGACAAATTTTAAGTCTAAATATTGTGATGCTTGTAAATTAAAGCTCCCGGGTTCTTGTGCAGTAGTTAACAAGGAGACCAAAAAATGAAGTTTACATTTGAAACTAAAGAACTTCAATATATTGATTTGATTGTTAATATTCTTTTAATGTCTAAACTAACACCTAAAGAAGCGATGCCCGTTTTAAAGAAAATGCAGTATAAATTTAGGGCGAGCGCCAAACTTGTGTTCCTAAATGGCAAAGAAAGAACCTTTTTAAGTGGTGTCTTGTCCCATAGACAAAACGACCTAGTTAAAGTCCATTCTGTTACAGAAGAAGTTAACGTAATCCAAGCAGTTTTAAATAAAATAGGTGTTTGACAATTTATAAACTTTATAAGAAAGTAAAAGTATGACGTATGTAAAATTTACACACGCAAATAATAAAGTTCCGGTTTATGTTACAAAAGAGTTAACTTGGAATGTGTATTACTCTGAAGGACACAAATCGACTTTTATCGTATCCAATGGCGGCTCGGTAATACCGGTCGTCGAACCTGTAGCCGAAGTCCTAGAAAGGGTATTCGGACAAATAGCCTCGGAGGAGGGGCACCCAAATGGCACTTAAACCAGTAACGCTTAGTAGTGGAAGTAATAGACTAGAATCTGAACGTTTTTCCTTTGAAGAAAAGGGAGACATTCTTGAAGGACATTTAGTAGAAAGCGTACGTCTAACTAAAGACGGTAACTCTTTTATGAAATATGTCGTTAAGACTGACGGTGGACTAACAAGCACTTTAGGTGCACATCAGTTAGACCAAGCCCTTTCACAAGTAACACCCGGTACTTATGTAAGAATTACTTACTTAGGTAAAAAGAAGATTAAGGGCGGTCGAACTGTAAAGGAATTTTTAGTCGAAGCTGACGACGAAAATATGATTAAACCTGTAACTGCAGCTGAAGCCATTGCGGCCGCTCGGGTAGGCTAATATGGAAACGGGTATGGCTGGTCCTCCACCAAAAAAAGTATCTATCTCGCTATATAACATAGCCATACTATTATTGAACGTCCACAGAGCTAACAAAGACCCTAAGATTGGTTTTTTAGATGCCAATCAGTCTATTGAAACTCTTACTAATCGGTTAAATAAAACTATTTTTTTAGACCGAAGTTTAGTTGAGAGTGCTCTGTGGAGTTCTAATATGCTAGATGAAAATAATGACTTTTGGCACCCAACAGACGAATCATTTGAAGACTGGACAAAACAACTTTTAAATAAAAGTAAGTATAACCGTTATTACGGTACGTCGGAATAAGGAGTAACCCATGGGATTTTTAAGTGACTTAGGAAATCGTAAATTAGTTGTAACTGTTATTATCCTTATAACAGGAGCAGTAACTGTAGCATTAAAAGGTGATTTACCTGAACATTTTCAGATGTTTCTTGAAGTTATGTTTGGTGGATTTGTTGTGGGCAACGGAGTAGAGCACATTATGAATACTCAAAAAATGAAATATACCTCAACTAGTGAGTCTACACCGACACAAGAGGTAAAAGTTGACACGTCCGCAATTGAAGCTAGTCAAAAACAGATAGCTGAAGGTGTTTCTCTTATACAAGAATTACTGAAATTCATTATCACTAAAACAGGACTAGACAAAACATCACAAAAGTAATAGAGTCAGGTGTATATGGAAACTTTGATTAACCTTTACATCGATAGTAAAAAATACGCCTGGGCTGAAACTACCATCTGTAGTGAGCGGGCTCGACTAAGGTCAATTTCTAACTTTCTTAACGGCGACCCGGAATATCTTTGGCAGAACATACAGAGTCTAAACCCCTATAGCAGGTCGGTTCTCTGGATTCGTGTCACACAGTTCTACGACTGGAAGATAGAACAAGGAGTACACAATGGCAGCAACTCGTACAAAACGTGGCGTAAAAAAAACAGCAAGGCATTCAAAAACTGCTATATTAAAACCAAACCAGAACTCACCTTTGACGAAGCACTCAGCCGTATTAGAAGTATCCGACGAACAGATATTAGAAGCCGCGCTTTCGAACTTATCGGTTCGGGTCTTAGATACTTCGAATGCGCTCAACAAACAACTGGCAGAGTTACTGGAAAAGGCAATAAAACAAGAAATAGCTACAAACCGCAGGTTCGGGGTCCGACTTATGAATGTAGTTATGAAACTTTTAGACGACACCTGGCAAAAATCGGTCTCAGGCCACATGACCTTAGAAAACTTGCTCTTACAAAAATTGTCGAATTAGGCGCTAATGAGTTCGAATTATGTGAGATTGCAGGCTGGAGCAGCATTAATACAGCCTCATCTTATATTAAAACCAACCAAAGTAAAGTTACTGGTCTAATGGAACAGTTACAAGTAGATATAAAAGGAAGATAAAATATGAGTAAATATTTAAAAGCTTTAATACACGCATCTGAAACCGGTCAGGAAACCTTCAAACTAATGAGTGATTGTATTATTGTCGAAATCATTAAAGATGAAGAACTAAAGACTAAATCAGGTATTATTCTTGCCAGCGGGAATAAAACCCAGATAAACGGCATTGATGCTAATAAGCCACTCTGGGGTCGGGTACTAATGGTAGGTGAGGGGTATTATGAAATTGACGAAGAGGGAAATAAAAGGGACGTAAAGTTAGAAACGGTGCCTGGGGACATCGTTCTTTTGGGGAAACAATCGGTTGAATATTTTTCAGTATTCGGTAAACTTCCTAATTACGGAGAAACCCAACTGGGCCTAACGAGAGAAGGAGAAGTCCGTATGAGATTTAAAGGACAAGAAGGATTTGATAAATTCTTTGAATTAGCTAATTCTCAGCTTACCGGGTAAACGGACATGGCAAAAGGGGACCCTTGGTACTATAAATATCTTAAACAATACATTAGACAGATATTCCAATGGAGTCCGGAACGTCGTATTGCATTAAAACGAGCACAGATATCAAAACTTCCAGAGTTATATAGATGTGAAGAATGCGGAAAAGAACCTCTTATTCGTAAAGATAAAGAAGTAGACCATACACTTCCTGTCGAAAATGTTGAAGGTTGGGATGGCTGGGATAACTTAATAAAACGAGCAATTGAAGTGCCTGCAGACCAACTAAAGGTACTTTGTAAACCTTGCCACTATAAAAAGTCAGCAATTGAAAACAAAGCTAGGAGGAAAACCCGTGGAAAAGTTCAAACTCCCAAAAGGAATAAGTAACGAAAGAGCAATTGAAATTTTAGTATACGAACTTAATGAAGTATGGGAGAGACTTAATCAAGTAGTCAATTATATAAATAATGAAAAATTTAAAAAGTGTGATTGTGGAAGTGACTATACGGGGTTGCCGCACAAATCAACTTGTGGGAGTTATAAATGAGCTTTAAAGCTAGTCTATCTAGGGGACAAGTTGGAGAAATACTTTATATGAACGCCCATAACGGTAAATTAGAGCAACTTGACGGTTTTAAAAGTGACTTTAAAGTAATTGAAACCGGAGAACTTGTTGAACTTAAGACAGATTACTACTCCATGGAAAAGACACCCAACTTCTTTTTTGAACGTTTTAGTGATGTTGATAAGAAAAAACCCGGTGGACCACACCAAGCTATACTTAACGGGTCAAGCCTTTTTGTTTACTTTTATGTAAAAGACCTAGTATTTTTTGAATTTAATACTGAAAAACTTATTAAAGTACTGGATGAGCTTATTCCGTCCTTAAGACCTACTGATGTAAAAAATACATCTTATGTGACTAGAGGTTATCTAGTTCCTCGTGCTAAAATTATAGATATAGCAGTAGAAAGGAAAATAAAGCTTTATGTCGAATGAACTACTAGCTTTACTGGCCATTACATCGTCACTTGCCGTTGTGTGGATATACATAATAAAAGGAATTAGCATATGGTTCAAGAAATAATTAAGTACGGATTTATTATAAGTTTTGCTATTGCAGCTTTGGTATATTTCGTAATGGACTATAAAAATAAAAAATTAAAACAACAATTAGATAATCAACAACGTGAAGTACTAAAAGAAAAACTTAATAATATAGAAAATAAGGACATTCTAAATTCATAT
>OFRM01000480.1_pt1 | contig 16681 bp, 8 predicted proteins | sample 1543101 | NCBI WGS metagenome assembly OFRM01 (sample SAMN07774223, study PRJEB24372) | wastewater metagenome | isolation source: Exp Tend VB 0WW | collected 2016-02
TACTACAGCGTTAGGATCTGTACCTCAATGTGAGTTATCTATAGCTATATATAATGGTTTGCTAGGGTCGTACATCACATTAGTAGCTTCTGTTGGGAAGTCTTCATACACCCTACCTTTGACTGCTGTGTTGTAATCTATTTCAAGCTCTTGTGCTATCGTTACGCTGTCCATATCCTTAGTCTTCTTATCGTATCGCTCTTGTGTATATAGAGGATGGTCTGACCAGTGGTATCTCAATCATTTGAGAGCTGCTGGCTTAGTCTTTCAATCTCTACCTACTTCAGGCATAGCTAATTTTCTCATTCTATAGTGTTCGTTGAACATACCGTTAGGAGTAGAAGTATATATCCTACAAGGAGAGGCACTTATCATAGCTTTATTTATGCTTTCAGCATTTGATTGAAAAGCAAACTCATCAGGGAAGATAGCGGTGTATGTTCCTCATCTTGATGCGTTAGGGTTTGCTGATTCTCCTGTAATACTTCCAGATCCATCGGGTCTGCTTATGTTCATATATTTATTATGCTCTGAGCCCATTGTTCTATTAAATCACGCAGGAAGCATCCAAATAGGTAGGTTTCTGATAATAAACCTAGCTTTCTCAAATAATGACTTCATATCTCCCAATTTATCTACATCATCCTGTTTTTGGGATAGGATAAGGTACTTGTGGTTATGAAATAGGAACCCATAGACAAAAATAGCCACGATGATCCAAGATATTCACATCTGTCTGCTTTTCTCTATAAACACCGATTCTCATTTAACTATACTATCCCATACTTCTAATATACATTCTTTTTGGAACTCATAAGGTATAAATGGGATAACGTCTGGTAACGATTTATCGTACAATGCTGAGTTTCTATCTGTTCGTGTATAGTTATTGAAGAAATACAAAATATCTTGATAGCAAGAAGCCATCTCTACTGCTTGTAGAGTAGGATTTTTGTTTGCTCTATCTAAGAGTTCTATCCTCCTTTGTATCTCTTCTAACATAACTATACAGATAGATAAATTAACACATTTTGCCACCTTTTATCATCATCTTCCCTGCTTTCTTCATAGCCTTTTTGGCTACTTTCTTTACTGCTTTCTTTGCTTTCTTCATCATTGCCATTGTATATATATTGTAGATAATAAAACTACTTATTTGCTTCTTCTCGGATTTGTTTGAGTGGGTTTTCTGATTGTGATATTACCTTTGCAGAATCATCTAGCAATGCTATCCCAGTCCTTCATTCTTCTAATAATGGGAATGCGTTATATCATTTGCTCTTTATATAATCTACAAACTCTTTTGTTTCTAATATTCACGGACTACGAGCATTTATTTGTTCTTCTAACCAATAAGTACTATCTCCTCAATCTGTTGCTTTTCTGAATACTTTTCATTCATCGGCATCTTTGAGCAATCAATCCCAATCGTTAAATACTTTTATATCGTCTACCTTTACTAATGCCAATTTTGATGGATTATTTTTTGTGTAGTTTGTAGCCCAAGACTTATCTTTTGTTAAATATACTGCTTTTATACCTCATTCCTTATGAATAGAACTACTTTTAGATACTGACAAATTTCAGTCTATTGTATTGGTAGTACCGTGATAGTATAAATTATTATCTTCTTTTAATACTTGTTGTTGTTTTTTTCAAAAAGCGGTATCGAAACTTTCGTCTTGACTATATTTATTTACAAACTCCTCTGCACTCTTATACTTCCTTGCTTCTTGGATAAGGGCATCTTCTGGTGCTTTTAACATAACACTCTCTTGTTTCATCTGTAGTCATTGAGATTTGTTTGCTTCTTCTCGGATTTGTTTGAGTTGAGATTCTGTTTGTATGTTTCATTCGTCAAATATAAAGTATTGAGTAGTCTTTATAGTTGCATCTTCTGGATGGTCTGATATATTTCTAAATTTTACCCCATCCTTACCTTGTTTTTTAGCTTGTGCTACAATTTCACTTATCTTTCATTGGTTCATTGTTTTTCAATCTGCATTGTAATCTAGTAAGTTGTCTTTTTTTATATTTACTTTCATCACTATTTCATCCGCCGCCTTTCTTCATTCGGCATCTAATCTTTCTATCTCTCTTTGAGCTTCATCTACTTTATCTCGTTGTCATTTTTTGCTATAATTATCTATATCATCTAATAATTTATTGGTTTGTCTTTCTATTTCCAACTCTCAATTCAGCATATGTTTTCAACTCATTTTTGCATATGCCTTAGCTTCTCAACTATCATCAGTAAACCAAAATCACTTTTTACCAGCTATTGTATTTGTGCTTTTCCCAAGAGATTCCTTTGAAAATTTATCTATCTTCTGACTTGTTCAATGATAAGTATTCCCTTTAGCTTTTACAAACTCCTCAGCACTCTTATACTTCCTTGCTTCTTCATAGAGTGGTTGTAGGTCTTTGTTTGGCTGGAGTCATTTACTATGGATCTTTGTTCATTCCCTGATAAGTTTATTGTATATTTGTGAATACTCATCATATCATATTATATTAGTATTATACATGGTTTTTATCTCATTGATTTGTTTTATAATTTGAGGTTCTGTAGTTCATATATTATTTGATATTTCTGCTAATCTGGCTGCTCATCATTCTTTCGCTGTAGGAGTTATTACTTCTTTTGTTATAGCATTTTTCCTACCAAAAGCATTCTCTATGTCTCCAGCGAATAACGATTCATCTCATCATGCTATTCTTGCTCATACTTCTCATGGTATTTTACGATAATTTCTGACATAATCTTTGTAATCTACAAGTTCTTTGTGTGTATCTTTTAGATCTTTGAGTCATACTCCTTTTGCATTGAACTCATCCAAGGCATCTTGGTATTTAGTCTTTGCTTCTAATAGGAGTTCTTTGGATGGGATTTTTCAATTTACTGCTGGGTTGTCTCACTTCAATCTCTTATTTATTTGTCATAATGCTTCTTCATAGGTCTTTCCATAATTTTCTACTAGGGTGAAAAGCTCTGGGCTTCATCAAGGAGCAAGTCAATATTTTTCTTGAATCATGTGCTGCACTTCATGTAATAGAGTATTTTTGATGCTTGCCATGTCATCTCTTACTACATCAGCTCATATAGTAGTACCATTGCTATATCATTTGAAGTTTTCAAACTTTCATAGTTGTACTCTAATATTCTTAGTCCATGGTTCTTTGCTATATAGTGCTGGATAGTCTAGTACATCTGGTAGATCCCTCCAAACCGTATTAGGAGTATTGGGATTATTTTTACTTCGTCAATTAGCTTCGTTATATTCTATAGTCTTTCTTATGCCTAGGACTCTCCCTTCATCTAGTTTGATAGATCATTTCAATCTCTGGTACATGTGTCATTTGTCTGTTATTATATCATCAGGAGAGAGATCTTTATTTTTTATCATCTGTTGTCATTGGTCGTATTCTATTGGTATGTAATTTCCCTCCTCATACTTATACAAATCAGACTTCTTTATATCGTTTGGAGTTTCTACCCTATTGGACTGGATGTCTTTGTTTGGCTGGAGTCATTTACTCTTGCCATCTACTATATCTTCCATTGATATTTTGTCGTATCATGCTGTTTCTTTATATGTTCTTTTGATGTTCTGGTAATGCTCTCGTCATTTATCTAGCCATTCTTGTTTATCCATGTCTTCTGGCTTAGTATATCAACTATTCTTAGATTGTAATTCCTTTGCTACATCTTCTTTTGTTAGTGATCCATTTTTAGCTAACCATTCTTTTGCTCTATCTATTTTACTATTTGCATGGTCTACTGCATCTAAAGCATCTGTTGCTGATGTCCCATACAGGCTAGTATCATCAAATAATCTTAGTCATTCAGGTATTTTATCAGCCCATCATTGTCATATATCGTTTACTTTGTATATTTTTATTATCTGATCTGGATGGAAACTCTTGTAACTACCTCCATTTCTTATCTCAAAGAATCATTTTCAGTTAGTATTCCGCTTTACTGCTCATTCCATTCTATATTTATATTCTCATTTTGGATCATTTTTAGGTCAGTATTCATCTATATATGCAACTACATCAGATCAATCAGGTATATCTCTTGGTTTATCTGTATAATCTTGTGTTAATCATTTTTTTTCAGGATAGAAATTATCTTTTGATCTCGAAGTATTTTTTATTCAGTCTAATTCTTTTGGCAATACCGTAGTATCTCATTTTGGAGATAATCATTTGGCTTTAACTGGAAGATCCTTTGGTCATTTGTCTACAAAAGCAGGCTGATCTTCTTGATTAGGTAGTTTTGCTGTTTTAGGAGCTTGAGGCAATCACTTACCTTGTGGTTTAGGCTTCAATCACTTCTTTCATATCTCCAATGTCTGTCCTTTTCTAGCTGTTTCTCCTGTAGGAGCTACAGTTATAGTCTTTCATGGGGCTACTATTGTGTTTACATTCTTTACTCATTTGGTTTCTGGGAGTCATAGTCCTTTTGTATCTCATACATTGAGAGCCTTCTTGAATGCAGCATCATCCTTAGCTAATTGAGCTTTGTCTTCAGCTGATTTGAGGTTATCTGCATTCGCCTTCTTTATATCGTTTCTGAGGTCAATGACAAGCTGCTTCTCTGCATCAGAAAGTTTCTTATTTTCTGCTATCTTTGCATCTATTTCTTCCAACTTAGCTTTTGCTTCTGGAGACATACCATCTACTATACTCTTGATAGCATCTTTCTTCATCCCTCAAAACAATGTATTACCCATTATCTCTGCTAAATGATCTCATATATAAGCTCACAATACACCTCAAACAAAGAATCATGCTGTAGCTCATGCAACTCTTCCTCAAATTCTCTTAGCTAGTGCTGATGGAGTTGTATAGACTTTTGCTAATTGAGGTATCATATTGATAGCTTCTGCTCTTGCTCAGAGATCAGGCATTATCTTTTCTAATCTACCAAGCATATTAGCTCTGTTCTGTCCTCCTATGTTCTTCAGGATAGACATGAAGTTATCTTTGAGTTGTCATCTTCTTCTAGCCTCTCTATAGAACAATCCTTCTTCTGCATCGTTTATATCTTTGAGTTGTGTGCTATACTTGGCATCTACTTCTCTAAGTTTAGGAAGTTTCTCTTTGGCTACTTGATCTACTAATGCTCTCAATGCTCTAATAATATATACAGCATCACCAGAAACTCATTTGTCATACTTTGCCAAACTACTAGCTAATGTTCTAAGATTAAGTATCTCATCAGCTACCATTGTATCTGTGTTCATAACTCTATCATATATCTTTTGGATAGCTGACATATCTGTAGGAGCTATAATTGCACTCTTATCAAAGTTCAACTTGCCATCAGCTCATTCAAATATTCATTTTTCATATAACAATGGAGTAACTGCTGCTTGTGCAGGAGCTAGATCTACTGGTGTTTTATCTTGTCTAATAACTTGATATAGTGGTCATGTTTCAGATAACCTAGACTGTTGTTCTTCTATCTTAGTTATGAGATCCTTCCCAAGTTGATCTAATGGTTCTTTGATAAGTTGATTGAGATCTGTAGGAGTACCAGATGTTTCAATAGTCTGCATAGTATCATTCCATAATGTTCATATGTATGGATTACTATTGATTGCTTTGATTGTACTAGGATCTAATTCACTAGCATATGTCTTTATGAAGTTCTTTGTGTTAGCCATAACTCAGGCACTTGCTGCTTCTGCTACTTTTGTAGGTTCTGGTGCAGTCACTGTTGATTGAGTTGATTTTGCTCATGGCAAAGATGGAGTACCTTCTGGTGTTGGTTCGCCTATTACCGCTTTGCGGAAATTCTGATATGATTGGTAATCTGGTTGTACATCATAACCTTGGCTCTTTACATAATCTACAAACTTGTTGTAATTTGAACTTATAGATCATTCTGGATTCTTGATAGGTTCGTATGTTTTAGTGAAATCCTCTACCAGTTTAGATATAGGTTGCATAGCTTTATTTATTGTTGCATCAATTGAAGCATTGGCTTCTCACACTGGTCATGTCTTGACTCATCTGACTGTCTCAACTCACTTAGCTAGTCACAACATAAGCATTTGGGTGATGAGACCATCGAATTGCTCTTTTTCTTGGTCTGTCTGGAGTTGATTCTTGAAATTACTAAGTCATGGTGCTTTAGCTATCTCATTGGAGACCTTGTTAGCCATCCCGAATGTCCCTTGTATAACTGCATCTCATGGTTCTGTGGCAGCAGCTGTCTCAAAAGCCATTGTAGCTTCTGGGAATGCTACATGCCATATAGTATTAAGTACGCCATTTGCTGTCTGCAATAGGTTCTGTTGGATATTCTTTGAGTTTGGATCGGTAATGTCTGTGCCTTTTATATTCTCTGCTACTCCTTTGACTCACTTTACTACATCAGCTCCAGAATCTACTGTATTTTTTGCAAAATTAGCCATACCTTGAATGATTGGCTTCATTGGGTTGAATACTGATGATTCTCATAGGATAGTGGTTGGAGCGTCTGTGATAACTGTACCTAGAGTATAGAACTCTGGGAATAATTGTTTGATCTCTTCCTCTGTTATATCTGGATTATCATGTATGGTCGCAGCTAGATCATACATAGAATTCTGGTGAAATTTACTAGAGAACTCTGGGAATAATGTTTTTAACTCCTCTGGAGTAACATCTGGATTGTCGTGTATAGTAGCAGCTAGATCTACTGTTGCTGTAGACATGCTCTTTAATTTGTTTTCGTTATTGACTATCTTTGCTAGGTTATCGTTGGGATCTGCAAGTCTCTTTTGGATCTCTGCTTGTACTGCTGGAGACTTGAATATATCTGCTTGATCTTTTGTAAATACTCCTTGATTATAATCAGGGACTAATGGTTTAGATATTCATTGTTGGACTGGGATATTTACTTGATTTGTTTGCTGAGTTTGTGGTTTGACTACAGAGTTTGTCATACTAGGATCTACAGACTGCATTGGAGCAGCTGACTTTTGTGGTACAGGAGCAGTAGGAGCTGGCATTTTAGGGACTATAGAACTTACTGGCAATCCTTTACTTGGAGCAGGAGTATTCATAGGTAGCCCAATAGCTGTATTTCTATCTTCTGATAGCGTATATCATGGTTTTGGTCAAGCATTAGTAGACATCATAGGATTGTCTGTCTGTGCTTTGAGATCCTTAGCTGAGAGCAATTGTTTCACCATACTATCATAATTCTAATAAATTATTTTCTGCTTCTTCATTTGGCAGCAGCGGATGATGGCGATGCTGATGTTTGAGAGACATTACTACTATTTTGTGCTTGAGATACACTTCATATAAAGTCTGATGGATTCAATCATATCTTCTCTAATGTATGTATAGTTTCAGGATATAATATGCTTTCTTCTGGGTATTTCCCTATGTTTCTATTATATGTTTCAGTCAATGCCTTCATTCTACTAGACAATAGTTTTGCAGATTGAGTAACCGCAGCTTTTAGCTGATCTGTAGATTTTACCTTGCTAAATATACTTGACCATGTTTTTATTTCTTCTTCTGTTGGCGATGCTTGTCCTCATTTGAATGCTTTTGCTAACTCACTACCTACCGCATGTGCAGCAGTATCAAAATCTGTTATAGAAGGGTCTCCTATCTGATCTTTAGCTCGGTTCACAAATTCATTTGATACTTGTACTTTATTATTACCCAATCACTCCGTAGCATCTAATAATGTACTCAAGTGTCAGACAGTAGTGTTGATAGATGTAATATTCGCTGCATCGTTCCCTCCAGCTCGTCATGCCAAGAACTTTTTTCTTGCAGCATATTTGTTTTGATCCCAATCTGGATCTATTTCTTTTGCTGCTGAGATATACTTCGTATAATTCTTATTCATCTTAGATGGCAAGTCTGCTGTGTAATTAGCCAATGACTCTACGTATGTTTTGTCTGAATCATTGAGAGAGTTATATGTTACTCCGTTATTACCTTGAGATTGTGTCTGTGTAGCTGCTGGTTTTGTAGGATCAAAGTATCCATACGCCTTACTAGCATCGTATGTTTGCGTAAATACTTGTTCGTTACCATTCTTATTACTTTGTTTCACTGTTATTTGGTTGCCATTTATGGCAGTAACTATACCAACATGTCAATATTGCTTTTGAGCTTCTGTGGCATTTGGATTGTTTGACCAATCAAAGATAGCTATGCTACCTATTGTAGGCGTATCGCTATTTTTGACTGCTTTTTTAGCATCAATCGGATCAATGAATAGTCTATCCAATCACATATCTTGGAGATAGTTATTTACGAACTCTCCACATTGTCATCCTACACTACCGTCTCACTGTGCTTGTACTTGAGTCAGTGCTGTTTGTACTTTATCTGGGGTTACTGGAGTATATTGTGGTCATTCTGTATTTGTTTGAGGGTTAGCCATAGCATTGACTACCATTTCTCTCATGTTTTCAGGGACATCAGTCAACTTGATTTGTCCATTATTGATAAGATTAGCATAGTTTTGTGCTGTTTGTTGAGTTATTGTAGCTTCGGTTGTTACTTGTTGTACATTAGCTACTATCTTCCCACTCGCATCATTAGAGAAAGTTATCAATTTACCACTTTCCTTATCATATATAGGATCCATTGGTGGTTTCTGTGGCATTGGGATAGTTGCTCAAGCGGATGTGTATAGTGGATTACCATTACCATCTACATACATACCTTTTGCTGTACTCATATCTGTATTGACTGTGTTAGCGTTCTTAGTCCACTCAGTTAGTCTTGTTTGTGCCTCTTGTGCTAGTTTATCGTACTGCTCTGTTACATATTGCATCTGCTTCATAGAGCCTTCGGTGTAACCTGTGATATTGGCATCTAATTTCTGCAACAAATCTCTCTTGAACTGAGTAACTCAATCAATTGTATCTAATTGTCCTGACAAATCAGCTGCCGTCATCTCATTCATAGCGTTCTGGATTTGCATACCGACTTTCATATTTAAGTCATCAGATATATCTGCCATCTGTTTTTCATAAGCGGCAGTATCTATCTCTAATCATAGTTCTCTTATCTCTGCTACTTTAGTTTCTATAGTTTTGAGTTCAGCAAACTTTTGTTGAGCATCAGATATCATCTTATTGGCTGCCTGTAGCCTTGTTGATGATTGTCAAGGTTGCCCTCTACTTCCTAAATAACCTACATTCTGTATAAGATTATCTAAATTCTTACCAGCATCTTGTAGTCTTTGACTAGATTGGATTTGTAATACTTCGCCATTCAAACCATTTATTTGTATTGTTTTATCTCTTTGTCCTGTAAGATATTCTTGGTTCCTTTTAGCTTGTCTAAGATATTCTAGTTTACCATTAACATCATTCCCTCGTTGCATATCTAACATCTTCTTATCTGCATCAGTCATACCATCTACTAATTGTTTCACATCGTCTGGTAGATCCCCATATCCTAATATATCTACAAGATTACCTTCTGCATCTGTATATTTACCTGCGTTTTCTGGAACAACTGGAGCTTCTGGTACTTCAGGAGTAGTTGCAGTCATACCACCCATTCTATTTAATATCCCTTGTACTGTGTTTGCTTGTTCTTCTGGAGTAGCTGATGTAAATGCTGCGTTCTTAGAAAGCTCTGCTTGTACGCCTGCACTATCTTTTATTCCTTTATTATAGAAATCCTGAGCTAAAGTATCGTTTCTTTTCTGTAAATACCCAGCACCTGATGCTTCTTTTTGTTTAGCTGCTTCTCAATACACAAACTCTTCAGGTTTCATTTGCAAACCCTTATTGGCAGTAACTACTCCTGTGCCTTTATTTTTTAACGCATTATTAGCTCCACTCACATCCCCAAAAGCGTTTACATTAGTATTTTGTTTTGGAGTATTTGGGTTCTTTATGGTACTTATACCAGACGATGATGCTGGCTTTGATACTCATTTTAGTCCAGCAAACTTATCCACATTTGCTTGTGAGATACCTTTCTTCTTAGCTGCCGCTTGGATCTGTTCATAAGTTAGAGCCATCTATATATTGTAAGATAAATTATACTTTTTCTATATCAATGACAACTGGCATTTCTCTCTTTATATCAGCCAATCTTATATCTATTTGTTTTATATCTTCTCCAAGTTCTACTAATGCTTGCTTTCTAATCAATGCTTTCTCTATCTCTTGTAGTTTAGCTTCCTTTATTTCCTCCTCTGTTGGTTCAGGGATCGGTTCAGGTTCAGATTGTGGGATAGCTACAAGCTCTTTGCTTTCAATATCAAAGGTATGTGTCTTTGCTATCAGCTTTTGTCAATCTTCTTGACTAAGCTCTATAACCTCTGCTCATTTCTTAGAGAGGTCTACTCATAGAGTTCGTTTTCATTTTAGGATAGATAGCTTCATAGGTAGTTGTTATAGATAAATTAGTCTATATTTACTTGTGCTGGTCATCTCTTCATCTTACTTTTTTCTGTTGTATACTTCATATTGAAATTTCTTGTTTGCACATTTCAGCTTCCGTTGTATCTTGCGTATAATTGTATTAAATCTCATTTACTAAATGCTAAGTTCTGTGTTTTTGTTTCGTATACTCCATTATTTGCAGATGTTTGTATAGTTCACAATGCTACTCCGTTCTTAAATATTTGTCATCCATTAGATGAACTCTGAGTATTCCATCTCATTTCAAAGCTAGTTGTATATGTTCAATCCATAGAAACAACAGCTTCCTTTACTTTTATGAATACACCTGCCGACTGTGCAGAAGTTGTAGTTGTTTCTGTATTGGCAGTAAAAGAAGTAAATTCTGTTCAAGCTATTATACTTTCTACTTCTCATACAAATAGATTGTTTTCGTCTATTGACTTACCTATTAGGTAAGAATTAGTACCAGCTGTCGTACTTATCGCTCAAGCAATATCACTCAAATAATAATTAGCCAATGGCGTCAATCCACTAAAGTTGTCGTTAAATCATAGTGTAGTAGCTATTACATTCTGTCCTGTTCCTTTACTCTCTGTTGCTATTCTTGGTACATCTGTTGGTAGCTTGTAGCTATATGTAGCGTCTGTTAGTGATAGTAGTTTTGAGTTAAATAAATTGCTTGTTGTGTATGGGAATACTCAATTAACTCAAAGATATAACTCGGTTTCTATGCTATCTATATTAGCTCATATAGAAGGGGCATTTCCTCATAATGCACTTCAAATTATATAATTAACATTTGTTCTATTCTGAGGAAATGTAGCAGGATTTCTAAAGTGAACTGTATAACTAGCTCAGCTGTTATCTGCTTCTAGTCTAAAATATTCTCAAGCAGAAAATGTTGGCATATCTGATATTGTAGCAACATTTCATACAAAACTATATGTATTTATGGTTACTCCTCAATCAGTCATAAGAACTAACCTAGTCGCAGTAGATGTTGCACTTTTTGTTACTTCTGTTAATCTCAATGCTTGTTTAGCTTCTATTCTATATCAATATGGTGTAGTATCAGGACTGGTAGCATTATATGTTATGTTTGATGTGTCACTTACTCAAGTAGCCCAAAAAGATAATCATCGGTTAGACCCATCAAAAACATTTACAGGTCTTGTAGATGTTGTTATATTTCTATACCCTATACCAAAGTAGTTAGTACCATTTACCGTTTCTGTTCCATATGTTCCTGCGAATAATACTATATGATATTTAGTTCACTCTGTTAGTGTTACACTTCAAGCTAATGTTACTGTAGTATCTACTAATGATGTAGTCAAAGCACTTGCTAATACTGTCGCTGTTGCGTTTGCATCTAATAATGTTCCACTTGGACTACCAGCATTATCTGTTTCTATTCTTACTCATAAATCTACTGACGGAGATACATACTTTCTTAATGCTAGTTTCAAAGTGCTAGCTGCTACTCCACTTCATATTACAGGAATAGATACTCTTGTATTAGCTGTTACATCTCATATGTTCTGTACCGATGTAGCACTAGCAAATGTTACCATATCTTCCACGAACAAACTATCTCCTGCTGCTGCTGGTTCTCATAATAAATATGTATCACGATCTACTATGCTTTCTACTCATTCATCGTCTATAACTTCCAATGCTTCTGCTTTGACTGCTGCGTTTACTCCAGCATTATTTGTTACATAACTCGCTACTGCTGTTGGCAATTTACTAGGATTAGTAAACAATCTTGCTCCTGTTTCTCCTGTCGCATCTCCGTTATTCAACTGTGTTTGGGTTGCCTCCTCTACTTTACCTGCTACTGTTTCGCTTGCGTTTGGCTGAGTTGAACCTGCTGATACCGCACTCCATACTCATGATATATATTGATAATTCTCTCATATAGTAGAATCATATACTATCATACCATCTGCTGGTGCAGCTAGTCATGTTCTTTGTGCTGTAGTTAGACTCTTTACTTTCAATCAACCTGTCGTTGTACCTGTGAAAGTTATATCTGTCGCTACTATGTTCTGTGTAAATGTAGTTGGTTGCTGTTTATCAGGTAACTGATCGTGCATTGCTACTAATTTGACTTTCGTTCCTGCTAGCCAAGTCAATCCTGTACCTGCGGTAGCTGGGTCTGCTGTCTGGCTTAATCATCTAGTACATCAAGTTACTGTGCTACCACTAACTCCCGTATAGCTAATCCATTCCTCTTGTGATCCATTACTAAGATATAATCTACCTGCTGTCCTTGTTGGGACTGTAGCTAGATTAAGAACAGTATCTGCTGGGTTACAGATAATAGATAGTGTTGTTTTAAACCCTGATTCATATGTGTTTACCATTTAGTCATTACGGTAATGGGGGGAAGAATAAAACTATTTCAATACGCTTGCTACTATAGCCATAACTTCTTGTTTAGTGAATGTCTGTCTTTGTTCGAGTGATAGATTAGATAGCTGTACTCTATCGAGTTGTTCTAAGAACTTGTCAGCTATAGATAACTCTACTACTTCTGGAGTTACTTCTGGCTCTACAAATACTTCTTCAATCATTTCGTTTGGTGCAATCTCTGCTGCTGATTTCTTAGATTTTACTGCTTTTGCTAACTTTGCCATTTGGATATATAAATAATAAAGAACTATGGTGTTAAATTTGATGCTATTGGTGGTTTTACTTCGGTCTTTATAGTCAAATCTTTTAACCTCACTTTACCTGCTAAGGTTCCGCAAGTAAATTTCAACTGAACTTTACGTCAAATCTTGTTTAGGTTCCCTTTTGTTCTTAATATATACGTTTCGTAGTAGTCATCATCTTCAGATATATCCTCATCAGGTCATTCTGTACCTATAGCATATGTTCCTATCTCATTTGTACCTATACCTCAACCTCCACTAGGGGCTACATCACTTCATATAAGAGTCTTTGAGTCTATCTGTGAGCCATCTATCCATATTGTTTGTGTAAGCTCTGCTAATTCATTTACATCCAGTAACAACCTACTCTCTCGTAGTATCTTTTTGAGTGTTGTATCGCTGATATAATACTCCTTTGTTCGATACTCAAATGGGATTGGTGCTCATTCATCATCTTGGCTATACTCATCTTGATAGACTTTTGGTTCTATCATAGACAATGTATAGTTCTTGCCCTTAAAGAATACTCCATCATAGAAATACTTTTGTCAGTCTATAAGGAACGCATCTTTAGTTATATCGTAGATAACACATACATCGTTAAATGTAGCTCCATTGCTCTTAAAGAACCATTTGATAAGCATTGCATCTGGCAATAGATACCCAAATGCGTCTGTTTGGTCTTTATCTAGGCTCTGCATAATCTTGCTGATACCATTATACTTTCTTTCTGACAAGTCTTGTACTTCGAATCAATATATATTAGCACCTTGTACTATCTGATTGATAGCGTTAGAACTTGATAGATAATATACATTGCTACCTACCTCTACTATACAAGCGTTATTTACTGCACCTTCAGTTGTTTGCAATGCTCTTGTTGTATAGCTTATTGTTCCTGCTGTATCTTGGAGATCGTTTGGTCAAGTTACTGAGATAGTATTTGGTGTGAAATAGAACAATGCTTGACTAGATGCACTCAATCCTGTTACTTGTTCCTTAAATGTAAATGTATCACTACCTGCTGAGTTGAAGTCCTCGTAGTTATCTGCTACTGATTTATATACCTTATTAGGGTTTGTGCTCCAACCTGATGCCCAGTGAGATCCATTAAACACAACAGAAAAAGATGGAGCAAAGTTACTTACTCAAGTCGATGGGTTTGTGTATGTTGTTCCGTTGAGCTTCCCAAAGTTATCGCTTCCGTTCATACAATAGATAACATCTGCTACATTCTGGAAGAACATACGATTATTGCTAGCTATGAGTGTTGTAGTGTTTATCTCTGTTACTACTCAAGCCTCTGTTATAGTTACTAATTTGTTCTGTGAGGCTGCTGTTACTGTTCCTCTACCTGTTTCAGCATCCATAAACGCTGTAGCTCAAACACCTGATATATCTGTACCTACTCACGCAGCACTTGTTACTGTTATAGCTGATGATGAGGTTGTAAGGACTGATGATATGATAAACTGGTTGGTACTCCAAACAACTGTTTCTGTAGAACTTGTTAATGCTCTTATCCCTGTCTGAATTATCGTTGCTACATCTGCCATTGTTACAGCAGTAGCAAAGTTCAACCCTGTTACTGATCTTACTACTCAATCGATTGTTATGTTAAACGAACCATCTACTACAGCGTTCCATGTTGCTACTACTGATGTAGCTGATGTTCAACCTGTAAGGAAAGCTGATGTATAGTTAGAGTTGTGTCTAACAACCAATCTATCGTTAGCTGCTACAGTCCTCAAATAAGAACCTATCCCTTTTGGATATGAGCCAGCTGTTAGCGTAGCAAATACTTGATGTCATTTACGAATGTGTGCACTCTGTCAATCTAATCTTACATTACGCAAATATGGGCTATAGTAAGGAGCCAAATCAACAGATAAACAGTTATCAACATATCAACCAGAAAATACTCATTGCTTCTCACTTAGTTTAATCCATTGGGCTGATTGATAGGACATATATTATTTTATTATAAATGTCAAGTATGCGTTTTCCCCGTGTTTTTTCTCCTATAATGGGTATTTTTACATTACTGCACATATTATTTGTTATGTTGTCAATATGTTGAAATTACAAGTTTAGCTTAGATTTACTCATACCGTATTGTACACCACTTATTTCTTCATACATTGTATCATCGTAGTATGTATACATTTCTCTTATCTGCCCGATAGCAAAGTTGATGATCTCTGCTGCTCTACCTTCTTCTCATCTGTTATAAAGCATCTCTGCTACTGCGAGATATGGTACTGTTGTCTTTGCATATATATCGTTAGGGATAGTACAATTTACTACAGCCGTCATCTCTGCTGGGAGTTTCTCATATCTGAATCTAATTATCTCACCGTTATTGCTTCTGTTAAATATAAGCAGATACTCATTATCCTTGATAGAATAGAATGGATTGACTTTATATGGTCAGAATGGACTAAGGTTAGCGGTGTTTCTACCGAAGTTATTACCTTTGTATTGATTGAGGTTCTCATATATATCATCATACAACTGCATTGGTAGTTTGAAGTTGTTGTTATAGATTACATTTATTGGACTAGCAAAATCAGTAGGGAGAGAATATGCTACGCTTACTTCTATCCCCGACTGAAATGCGAAGGCAACTCATGAACATCACGTAAAAGTCGTTGCAGTTGTGCCCGTATATGTAATGATGTTACCTGCTATATAGATCTGCCCTGTGGTAGGGAAGTTTGATGTGCTTGCTACTGTTACTGTTGTATCTCATATTGCTAAGTCTGCACTCAATGTAGTACTCTGGATATTACTATAGAACGCATCAGTAAACAAAAAAGGGAGCTGTCATTTCCTAACCTCTTCCTTTGATAATGGGTTTACTACTCTACCGTTACAGATCTTCTGTTGAGCGGCGTTTAAAAACAAATCCATCAATACATATGGATATGCTGATGTGTCCTCATCCTCTCTTAGGATGTTGTAAGCAATAGTACGTAGGTCTGCTCTTGTTGTAGCCAGTGTAGTAAGTTGTTATACGGGGGTTGATATAAAGATTAGCCTAGTAGTGTTCTTCTTATCTCATCTAGTTCTGCTGGTGTCTTACCTTTTAGCTCATTATAGTCAATAGTAGTTTGTATTAGTTTTTCTGTTGTATCTAGTTTATCTCCATATACTTCTCTACGCTTGCTTTTTAGTTCCTTTTCTATGGCTGGTCGGTATCATTCATCTATCTTCTCTTTTAGCTTTCATTCCACAAGAGAAAGCCAGAATTCCTCTGCATCTTCTACTCTTGTACGGAAGTTTTCATCATCATCAAGCCATTCATAGAAGGTAGTCCTTGCAATACCAGCGACAACACAAGCACTTGATCTATGTTTACCACTCTGTAGTGCTATAATTAACTTCTGTACATTGTCTTCTGTCATCTTTGGTTTTATTTGCCCTTTTGCCATATATATGTATTGGGTATAAACTTATGATTTGTATAGAGTATTTGTAAGGGAATGCAAATGATTATTAGATAGCAATAAGTTTGTTGTCTATAATATCAACCAATACGAATTCTTTTAATGTACTAGTAGCAGACATATCTATCATAAATGTTGCTAAGTTTTTTAATGCTTCTGATATATTTGTAGTCTTAGT
>OFRM01000481.1_pt1 | contig 16629 bp, 11 predicted proteins | sample 1543101 | NCBI WGS metagenome assembly OFRM01 (sample SAMN07774223, study PRJEB24372) | wastewater metagenome | isolation source: Exp Tend VB 0WW | collected 2016-02
TCTAAAGCCCTGATCGACAAACATTTTCCGCGTGACAAGCTACAATTATTATTGATTGGCAAGGCCGATAGTATTCGCACGATCGCACAAAAATATGGCGCGGTGACCGAATTACAGATTACCGATAATGGCTTTGCACCCTTGCCGCATTAGTTTGATCATCGCCTGCTTTTATGAAAAATGGGGAGTATGCTTAAAAATAGGCCTATTCCCGCATTTTTTATCTATGTTGTTTATCAATACAGTGCCTAGTATATAAACAGACACCAGCCTGATTTTACTTTATGATGTCTTCATTCTTTTACTGTGGTCGTTGTTATGCTGAAAGCCTTCATTCTCGATAACCAAGCGGTTGCGCGCAATTTGCTCGGCTCGGTGCTCACCATGGGCGGGCATGAAGTGGTGGGCGATAGCAACACCAATTTATCGAATCTGGCGCGCATGGTGCGCTTGCAACCGCAAATTGTCTGCATAGATATTGGCGAGGCAAATCAAGAAGGCTTATCGACTCTAACGCGGCTGCGCAAAGAATTACCCAAGGCGCTGATTTTTCTGGTGTCAGCGAAAATCGATGCAGAAACGATCCAGACCACGCAGCAATGCGGGGTGAATGGCTACATCGTCAAACCTTTTAACAGTGTCGCCGTGCTGACGTCGATTCGCAATACCATCATCCGTATCGCAACCCAGAAAAAAACCAAGGCCAGCGATGCTGATGGTAGTGGCGACAATGAATCCTCACAGCCACCTGCTGCCGATCAGGTTTGAGGTATTTTGCCGGTGCTGCGGCAAAACAGATTAAAGCAGATTCATCCGCAAAAATACCTAATTCATCGCCATGCCAAGGCTTTTATCGCAAGCTGACCTAGCATCACTGGCAGCGTATATATTGGTGACTGCACATTAGGGAGTCACGATGAATACCGAGCATATATTGAACAAGGCAGATGATCAGCTATTACCGTCCGAGGTATCGCTGCAAACCGGCTCGTGGGTCAGCCGGTATCGTAATTTTCCGATTTTCTCGCGTTCTTGGCAGCATTTTCGCTGCAGAACCATGCTCGGTTTTCAGTTATTGGGGTTTGCTTTATTTACACCCTTGTATTTGTTGAGCTTTCAGGATTGGCATACCTATCTGGTGCTCTCTATACCTATTAATGTTGGTATATTTTCTTTATATACTATTGGACCATTGCTGGCGGTACACATTAGGCAAAAAAATCTGGCTGCGCGTAAAGAAGCTTGGTATTTGATTGCGGTCATTATTTTGGGGCTGTTGTTAAGTTATGGCTTGTTTGAGGGGCTACGCTACACTTCGAAGCTAATCGCTTACGGTGATGGGCATGTGCGTATTACGGTCGTGGAAGGAGAGCCGATACAGGTCGAAAAGAACGCGCCGGAAAATCAATCCGAAAAAAGCATCTTGATCAATAAAGGGCACTCTGCGAAAGAGGCGATTTCTTCGGTTGATATACAGGATGGTTCAGCGCGGGCGATGGTAATTACGGTACTGAAAACGGTGCTTAATTACGGACCACTGACTTATCTATTTCTTTATTTAGGTGGGGTTGTCGATCTTTGGTTCTTTTTCCGACAGCGCAAAAAACTGGCCGAAGCTTTGGTGCAGCAAGCTTTAGCACAGGCACAAGATGCGCAACGTGAAGCGGAGTTACGTCTAGCGGTATTGGCGGCACAGGTCGAGCCCCATTTTTTGTTTAATACCTTGGCTGGCGTGCGCTCAGCGATCCAGGCTGAGCCGCATCGCGCGGTGAGTATTGTTGATCATCTGGTTGATTATTTGCGTGCAACCATACCGCAGATGCGCGCTGATGGCGCAGCGGTGCAAGCGCGGCTGGCGCAGCAATTGGAAGCAGCACGTTCTTATCTGGGCTTGATGCAGGCACGGTTACCGCGTTTAAGCTTTGCCATTGAAAGTGACATCACGGATGCCGCACTGCCAGCGCTGATGTTAATTTCCCTGGTTGAAAATGCCGTTAAACACGGTGTTGAGCCGAAGATCGGTGCGGTACATATCAGCGTCACAGCCAAACTGGAAAGCCTAGCGGGTGAAAGTAAATTGGTGGTCAGTGTAATGGATAACGGCGCTGGTTTTGCTGAAGTCAGTAGCGGCAGTGGCATCGGTTTGGCGAATATTCGGGCGCGCCTCGAATCGTTGTACGGTGCTCGTGCTTGGTTGAGTTTGAAAGCAAGAGCCGAGGGCGGCATCAATGCCACCATCGTTTTACCCTATTCTGTTTAGGAGTTGTTATGCCCACCGCAATCATCGCCGATGATGAAGATTTACCGCGCAGTGAGTTGCGTCGTATGTTGGCACAGTGCTGGCCAGAGTTAGTGGTGCTGGCGGAGTGTGAGCACGGCGCGGATGCATTGGAAGCGATTCATCAACATACGCCCGACATTGCTTTTCTAGATATTCGGATGCCAGGGATGTCCGGTTTGGCAGTGGCAAACGCAATTAAAGGGCGTTGTCACGCGGTGTTTACCACCGCGTATGATCATTATGCGATTGATGCCTTTGCTGCCGGTGCGATTGATTATTTGTTAAAGCCAATAGTGCATGAACGTTTGAGCGAAGCAGTGGCGCGCTTAAAACAGCGTTTGCAGCATCATTTGGCGGTACCGGATCTCAGTCATTTGATGTCGGAATTAGATAAGCGCTTGCAACAGGCAAAAGCCGGTCAGAGCGAGCGCATCCGCTGGATCAGCGCCAGCGTCGGTGACACTATCAAGATGTTTCCCATCGATAAAATTTTATTTTTTACCTCCGATGAAAAATACACGCGAGTGGTGTGCAGCGACGATGAAGCGCATGTGCGCAAACCACTTAAGGAAATTGTCGATGGTTTAGATCCGGAAGAATTTTGGCAGATTCACCGCAGCATCGTGGTACGTGCCAGCGCCATTTTGCGCGCGCATCGGGATGAGATGGGCAAGGTCAGCGTGCAATTACGTGGCAGCGCTGAAACTTTGAAAGTGAGTCAGGCCTACGCGTGGCGATTTAAGCCAATGTAAGAGATCTTAATAATGCGGTGCAATACGGTAGCCGCTCATGTGTATTAGCTCATGGTTTGTAAGGCATATCGCCCGCATGTTTTTTCCAGAGTCGCTCGGCTTCGCCGGATTGAATCAATTGCGCCAGCGCCTCGTTGAAGGCAGGCAAAAGCACTGCCGTTTTGTTGTGTTTAGCCGTGATTAAATGTTTGGCCGGTACTTTCGCACCCAATGTCGGTGCGTGGCTGATTTCATCGTCACTGAATTGTACTTGGCCACTCATTCGCGCGGCGTTCATGATCTCTAGTTCCTCGACAAAATAATCGCAACGTTTGGCACGCAGTTTATTGACTAAAGAGGCGTAACCAAGGCTTAAATCCAGCTCTTCTGGCTTCAAATCATAGTAGGCATAACTCGCACCCAACATACCGCAACCGCGCCGGGTTTTAAGTTCACTGATGTTTTTGAATACCAAATTGGCTGCGCGCAAGGTGTAAATCTGCGGCGTTAAGGAAAAATAATGGTTGGAGTAGGCGTAGGTTTTGGCGCGTTCTTCATCGAAATAGGCACCCATAGCAAAATCGATTTTGCCAGCCGAGACCAAAGACAGGCAGCGTTTCCACGGATAATCGCCAATGAATTGGGTGCGAATACCCAATTTGTCAAAGGCGGCTTGTATTAACTCTAATGAAAACCCGGTCAGCTCTTTAGTGGCTTGACCATTGACGATGCGTTTCCAGTAAAGCCAAGGTGGCGGCTCCGGGTCACCACAAATGCTGACGGCGTTGATGGCGGCGGTTGGCTGCGCGCTGCTAGCGTTTTCGGCAGGCTTTGCCAATACCAGCGATGCAGAGAGATAAAGCGCACTAATGCAAATAAGGGGCATTTTTTGCGCCGTGGCAAATGCGTTCATGATGATTTGTTATTATTGTTTTCCATGAATCGGTAAAGGTCAATTCTAGTAGAGATATCTAGTCGAGATACATAGATAGCACCTCTGGTGCGCCTAATGGAAAATCTCGGTTTATTATGCAGTGCAATAAATTTCCACACTGTAACCCTGAACACATCTTTTGTTCAAGGACAATGTATCAGCGAGGCAAAGCGTGGTGGGAGCGAAGCTTATTGACTTATTTGGAGAGTAATTGCGCTGGGTTATGGATATAGGCGGCTTCAAATTCTGCTGCAGGCAAGGCTTTGGCATACAGAAAGCCCTGTATTTCATCGCATTGCAAAGACTCCAGCAGTTGTTTTTGCGCCTCGGTTTCTACTCCTTCGGCAATCACCTTCAGGCGCAACGCATGTGCCATGCTGATAATTGCGCTGACGATGGCGATATCACTTTCGTCATCAGGCAAATGCATGACGAAGGAGCGGTCAATTTTTAATTTATTGATGGGAAAGCGCTTTAAATAACTGAGGCTGGAATAGCCAGTACCAAAATCATCGATCGACATTTTCACGCCCAAAGCAGCTAACGAGGCGAGTTTTTTCAGGGCTTCTTCGACATCACGAATCAAGATTGATTCGGTGAGTTCCAGTTCAATGCATTCAGGATTGAGTTCATTATTGAGTAACTCTTGCGCGATATTTTCAACAAAATCAAGCTGTTGAAATTGCAATGCCGAGACATTCACCGAAATACGCATCGGTTGGCCTGCGCTATTCCAGCGCACCGCTTGTTTCATGGCGGTTTCAATCACCCACTGACCAATCGCGACAATCACGCCAGTTTCTTCGGCGATAGGAATAAACTGGCTGGGGCTGACTTCTCCCAAATCATGGTCATGCCAGCGAATCAGCGCTTCCGCACCGATCACGGTGCCGCTTGCTAGATCAACCAAGGGTTGATAGTGCAAGCGAAATTGTTGGTTGAGCAAAGCCTGGCGCATCGCGTGGTCGATCTTCATGCGGGATAGCAGGCCGATATTCATCTGACGTTGATAGAAGCGAAAATCTGAGCGGCCGCGTTCTTTCACGTGATACATGGCGCTATCCGCATTTTTGATCAAATCATCCATGTTTTCGCCATCGTCAGGGTAGAGTGCGATGCCGATACTGCAAGTCACGGTGAAATTGATGCCATCCAGATTAAATGGCGCGCGCAATTCATCCAGCACGCGTCGTGCGCAAATCTCTGCGCCACTGGCATCGGCTTGATGCAAGACCAGCACAAACTCATCGCCACCCAAACGGGCTGCGGTATCGACGTGGCGCAGGCAGCGTTTTAAACGTTCGGTGACTTCGATCAAAACCCGGTCACCAAATGGATGGCCGAGCGAATCATTGATTTGCTTGAAATGATCCAGATCTAAAAATAATAGCGCGAAACCATTTTCATTGCGGCTGGCATACACGATCGATTGGCGGATGCGTTCGGTGAGTAGCAGACGATTCGGTAAGCCAGTTAACACATCGGAAAATGCCAGCTCTTCAATCTTTTGTTTAGCGGCATGATTTTCGGTGCGGTCTTTAAAAAAGCCGATATAGTTAATCGTGTTGCCCTGCTCATCCTGCACTTTCACCAGCGAGATCATGCATAAATAGGCATGACCATTTTTGCGCCGATTCCATAATTCACCTTCCCAGAAACCTTGCTCTTGCAGCTCGTTGAGCGCTTGCTCGACTTGTGCACGATTGCTTTGTTCGGAGAAAAAATCGAGCGGCGTCAAACCGATCATTTCTGCTTCGGTAAAGCTGGTCAGACGTTCAAAACTGGGGTTGGTGGTGATAATTTTTTGTTGGCGATCGGTGATGAATATGGCGTCGGTGCTAGATTCAAACACTTTTGCCGCTAATTGCAAACGCGCTTCGTCGGCCAAACGTTGGGTAATATCGCGGTAAGAATAAACCCGACCAATCGGCCGCCCGCGCGCATATTGGGGCAGCGTTAAGCGCTCTAAAATTTTGCCGGAACGGAGAACCAGAATATCGGTTGATTCGATCAAAGTCGAACGCCGAATGGCACCCAAGCGCTCGGCATAATGCTCGGGATCGACCATGCATTTATCCATCCAAGCGTAGATCGCTTGATCATCACGCTGGCTCAGCAATTCTTCTGGTAGATTCCAAAGTTTGGCGAATAGATGGTTGTAGCTACGAATCGCGCCATCCAGATCCGTTACCAAAATACCGTCAGCGGTGGATTCCAGCGTGGCGCGTAATTCTGCGATCAGTTTTTCCAGCTCATTTTCGATACGACGCTGGCCACTTTGATCACGAATCGCCATCACATAAATCGAGGTATCGCCACCCAAGCGAACCAATGTCACCTGGCGTTCTACGTGCAAGGCGTCGCCATACGGCAAGCGCATTAGGGTTTCCGACAAAATATTATCGGCAATACCAGCGGCGACATCTTCCCAGAAATAAATGTCTTCAGGTGCGGCAGCTAAATCCACCACTGGCGTGCCGATTAAACTATCGGCATCCAGTTGCAACATTTTATGGACTGCACGATTGGCCGCAACGATGCGTAATTGCACAGGGTCAATCAGCAGCACTGCTTCCAGCATTCCCTCTATCATGGCTTGCCATTGCAGTACGTTCATATTTTCACCTCGGTGGGCTGATCGTCACTACCACGTTCAAAGAAATAAGTCAGACGCTTGCGTGGCGCCAGATAATCAAAAGCCGCTTTTGGTAGCTGTATGGGCTTGAGACTGCGCCGAATCGCCAATTGCGGCTCATGCTCCAGATTCACGATCAAAGCGTCATCTTTCGGAATACTGGGTTCACAAATGATGATTTTCGGTTTGATAGGACGGCTGGAATTGACCGATACCACAAGCGCATAGCGCTCATCATTGAGTTGCACAATCGACCCAGGTGGATAAATGCCCATCATGCGAATAAAGGCCGTCATAGTCGCTGTATGGAATTGGCTTTTATATTGCGCAAACAGCAAAGACAAAGCTTCATGCGGCGTCATCGCATGCACCGGATTAGTCGGATTGCATAAATTATCGTAGCGGTTCACCAGTGCGGCGATGCGTGCAAGCGGAGTGATCTTTTCTTCCGTAATGCAGGCAGGGTAACCGCTGCCATCGGTATGTTCGTGATGCTGGGCGATCAGCAAAGTGGCAGTGCTCGACAAGGCCATTTTACGTGCCAGATTAACGCCTTGTGCGACATGACTTTGATATAACTGGCGCTCAGACGCCGTGAATAATTCATCATACCAACGCACCCGATCTGGCAAAGCCAGCTTACCGATGTCATGCAATAAAGCACCAACACCCAGCTCAAACATATCGGCCTTGCTCAGATTCATGGCACGGCCAAGCAAAAGCGCAATCACCGTGACATTGACGGCATGTTGCGTGGTTTTTTCACCTGCATTTTCGGATAACAAACGAATTGCCGCATCATTCTCGCCGGATAGTTCACCCAACAAGGCATCGATAGTCTGGTGGCACTGATCGCGTGCCGCAACCGGCTGCGCGTGCGCCTGATCGACAATTTGCTTAAATTGTTGCGCAGTGTGATTAAACTGTTTTTCACACAGAATCAAGTTGGCATGCTGTTCGGCCAATAATTCACGCCGGCTTTTTTCTGGTGTACTTTTACTGTCCGCCGAAATGGGTACGACGTTGGCTGGCAAGACCGTGTCGATCGGCATTGCTGAAAATTCGGGAATGCTTTTTTCCGGCGCATAGCGAATACGATCAATCCCTAAAGAACGTATCGTTGCAATTTGCGACGCATCGTTAATGATGAAACTATTGACCGAAAACGGATGCGCTAACCAGCTCATATCGAGATAAACATACAACCCGATACGTAGTTGTGAGACGTCGATAAAAGTAGGCTGAGCGTCGGTCATTGAATGCAAGTAATGAGGATAAAAAATTTAATGCAAACCAACAGCGTTAATAAGCAGAACCAATAAATCAAACAAGTCAAACGAATAAGAGCGTCATAAAGATGCTATTAAGTTGGTTTTAAATAGTCATTGCAGTATAGATAAATAAAGTAGAATTTTTTACATTAAAATCAATTGAATGCGGAAAAATACAACAAATCTTTATTTGCTCTGTTGTGCGTAAGTTCTACTTCATTCATTTTGCCAAGGGCATAGCAAACCCCATAGAAATGCTGACATGCACTGATATGTAATGATACGTGATGGAGTATATTTTAAAGTCTCATAAATTACGAGCGTGTAGCGCTCATTTATCAAGGAAATTTGAGGAGTATGATGTTTTTACAGCAGATTTATTCCACGTTTCTGGTCGATTGAGGTTTCCCGTGATTTTCTGGATGCCGATATAGCACAAAGAAGCAGCTTCGCGCGCTTAAAGCACTCTTGATATTGATCACATATTGTACATACTGCCAAAATTTCATTTATTTTTTTGCCAAACCCGCACAATTGGCGGGTGTTTCAAAAAAATACAGGGTAGAGTATATAATAGGTATTATTTGTCTAGGATAATACTGGTGCTAACCAGCGCTCTAGTTCGGCTTTATCCGTCCCGCGCCGTTCTGCCATGTTATTTACTTGATCCTCGGCAATTTTGCCGACGCCAAAATACTTTGCAGCAGGATGGGCAAAATAAAAACCGCAAACCGATGCCCCCGGCGTCATCGCCCACGATTCGGTGAGTTGCATGTCGATTTCTGCACATTGCATTTGCTCAAACATCGCGGCTTTGACGGTGTGTTCCGGGCAGGCTGGGTAACCAGGTGCCGGGCGTATGCCTTGATAGGCTTCATTGAGTAACGCGGCGGTGTCTAGCTGTTCGTTGGCGGCGTAGCCCCATAAATCAGTTCTGACACGTTCATGTAGATACTCGGCAAAGGCTTCTGCCAAGCGATCCGCTAGGGACTTCAGCATGATGCTGCTGTAATCGTCATGCGCCGCTTCAAAACGTTGCTCATGCTTTTCGATACCGAGACCAGCCGTCACCGCAAACATGCCGATGTAATCAGCGATGCCAGACCCTTTCGGTGCAATGAAATCGGCTAAGCATTGATTGGGGCGTTGCACGCCATCGATGATCGGCTTTTCAGTTTGCTGGCGCAGGCCGTAATAGGTGAAAGCGACTTGGCTGCGGGTGTCATCGGTGTAAATCTCGATGTCATCGTCATTGACGGTATTGGCTGGTAATAAAGCCACCACGCCATTGGCGGTGAGCCAGCGCCCTTCGATGATTTTCTTCAGCATCGCTTGCCCTTCGGCATACACTTTCGACGCCGCTTCGCCGACTACTGGGTCTTGCAAAATCGCTGGGAAAGGGCCGGCTAAATCCCAAGTCTGGAAAAATGGTCCCCAATCAATGTACTGCGCTAACTGATTCAGATCGACATTTTTAAATACCCGGCGGCCAATGAATTTCGGTTTGACAGGTGTATTGCTGCCGCTGAAATCAAGTTGCATTTTATTGGCACGCGCCTGCGCCAACGTCAGCATTGGTAAAGCTTTTTTGTTCGCGTGCTGGGTGCGAATCCGCTCGTAATCGGTGGCTAGTTCGGCGATGTAATCAGCGCGACTCTCTGGTGTCAGTAAGGATTGCGCCACAGACACCGAACGCGAGGCATCGGGTACGTACACAATTGGTCCCTCATAATTCGGCGCAATTTTTACTGCAGTGTGGGCGCGGCTGGTGGTCGCACCGCCGATCATCAAGGGCATTTTCATCGAACGGAAATACGGATCACGCTGCATTTCTTTGGCAACGTAAGCCATTTCCTCCAGCGAGGGTGTGATCAAGCCAGACAAGCCAATGATGTCGGCATTTTCTGCCTTGGCACGCGCTAAAATTTCGGCGCACGGTACCATCACGCCCATGTTCACCACTTCAAAATTATTACATTGCAAGACCACGGTGACGATGTTTTTGCCAATGTCGTGCACGTCACCTTTAACGGTGGCGATGACGATTTTTCCTTTCGGTTTGTGGTCACCGCTGCGGCGCTTTTCTTCTTCAATGAACGGAATCAAATGCGCCACCGCTTGCTTCATCACACGCGCCGATTTCACCACCTGTGGCAAAAACATTTTGCCTTGACCGAACAGATCACCGACGATATTCATGCCGGCCATTAACGGCCCTTCAATCACCTGAATCGGGCGGCCACCGTTGTTCATGATCTGTTGGCGCGCCTCTTCGGTGTCTTCCACAATCCAGTTGGTGATGCCATGCACCATTGCGTGCGCGAGGCGTTTTTCTACCGGATCATTGCGCCATTCCAGCGTGACTTCTTCTTTTTTGCCACCGGCTTTCAAGCTGGCGGCAATCTCGATCATGCGCTCGGTGGCGTCAGGGCGACGATTCAATACCACATCCTCAACCCGTTCGCGCAATTCAGGATCAAGCTCGCTATACACGCCAACCATACCGGCATTCACGATGCCCATGGTCATGCCGGCCTGAATCGCGTGGTATAAAAAGACGGTATGAATCGCTTCGCGCGCCGGATCATTGCCACGGAAAGAGAAGCTCACATTTGAGACGCCGCCACTGATTTTGGCACCCGGCAAATTGGTATGTATCCAACGTGTGGCATTGATGAAATCAACTGCGTAATTATTGTGTTCTTCGATGCCAGTGGCAATCGCAAAAATATTCGGATCGAAAATAATATCTTGCGGATCAAAGTCGAGCTGATCAACCAGCAAGCGGTAAGCGCGTTCGCAAATTTCAATCTTGCGCTCGTAAGTATCAGCTTGGCCTTTTTCATCAAACGCCATGACGATCACCGCCGCGCCATAACGGCGGCACAGTTTGGCTTGGCGTAAAAACTCCGCCTCACCTTCTTTCATCGAAATCGAGTTGACGATGGCTTTGCCCTGCACGCATTTCAGGCCAGCTTCAATCACGCTCCATTTCGACGAGTCAATCATGATCGGCACCCGAGCGATGTCGGGTTCTGACGCAATCAGATTCAAAAAGCGCGTCATCGCAGCTTGTGAATCGAGCATCGCTTCATCCATATTGATGTCGATCACCTGCGCGCCGTTTTCCACTTGTTGCCGTGCTACCGCCAGAGCTTCATCGTATTGCTCATTCAAAATCATGCGGGCAAAGGCTTTTGAGCCAGTCACATTGGTGCGTTCGCCGACATTTACAAACAACGATTGTTCATCAATCGTAAACGGCTCCAGACCTGATAAACGCATGGCAGCCGGCGGGTGTGCCAAGGCACGTGGTGCGTTTTGCTGCAGGCGTTCGGCAATCGCTTTGATGTGCGCTGGCGTGGTGCCACAGCAGCCCCCAGCGATATTCACAAAACCACTGTCGGCAAATTCTTTGAGTAAAGAAGAAGTATCGGCCGGTAATTCATCAAAACCAGTATCGCTCATCGGGTTGGGCAAACCGGCATTGGGGTAAATTGAGACAAAGGTATCGGCAATCTTGGCTAATTCCTCAGCATACGGCCGCATTAGCGCCGCACCCAAGGCGCAATTCAAACCAATCGATAGTGGGCGGGCATGACGCACCGAGTTCCAAAACGCGGGCACAGTTTGGCCAGATAAAATCCGACCAGAAGCATCGGTCACCGTGCCAGAAATCATGATCGGCAAACGCTTGCCGCTTTCTTCAAAATAAGTATCGATGGCAAATAGCGCCGCTTTGCAGTTTAAGGTATCGAAAATGGTTTCGACCAATAACACATCAGCGCCGCCTTCGACCAAGGCGCGGGTTTGCTCCAGATACGCCGCCACCAATTGATCAAAACTCACATTGCGCGCTGCCGGGTCATTCACATCAGGCGAGATGGATGCGGTTTTGGGGGTAGGCCCCAAGGCACCGGCGACAAAGCGTGGTTTATCGGCACTGCTGAATTTATCGCAAGCTGCGCGCGCCAGCTTGGCGGCTTGCAGATTCATTTCATAGACCAGATGCGCCATGTGGTAATCATCTTGCGCAACGCTGGTAGCGCCGAAGGTATTGGTTTCGATCAAATCAGCACCGGCGGCCAGATATTGCTCGTGAATTTCCTGAATGATCTGCGGTTGCGTCAGCGTCAATAATTCATTATTGCCTTTGACGAATAAGTCTTTGCCGGGCACGCTGAAGTCTTTGAACCGCTCGCCACGGTAATCGGCTTCAGATAAATGATAACGCTGGATCATGGTGCCCATCGCGCCATCCAGAATCAGGATGCGTTGCTGCAATAGTTCACGCAAGATGGTTTCGGTGGTGCTGGCTTGGGTCATGATGATGGCTCGCTAAAAAATAAAAACCCGATCGGCTCATGCATGCTGGCGGATCGGGCATCGTCCTTTTAGCTGCATTTATTATGCGCCCGCAATCTGAGTCTCAAATCGGCGCTGAAAGCCACAATTATACGGTGGAATGAGCGAACCGTGTATTTAGCGCGGGATAGCGCCTTGATTCGGGAACTTATTGCCAAAATCACTGCCAGAATGCAGGGCTTAGGGTCTTGATGTTGATCAAAAAGCGATGTTTTTTTAAGCATAATGCGACCACAAAACAACTGCTACATAGTTGCAACATTTGATTGATTGAGCCACAGGTGCGCAGGCAGTAAAATGAACCATACTATTTTTTGCGCCTATATGTGCGGCGAAGAACAAACCAAGCTAAATTAACTTTTTTATATTTTTCACCGATTAACAATGTGGCGCGATACGCCGAAGTGGTAAAATCCCAGATTTTTCTGCGCTTGTTATTAATCAGAAAAATAAATGAAATCAAGTGGGGTTTTTGGCATCCTCAAGTTGGATCGAGCGGATCCAATCATTGACTTGCAATTTCGTTAGAGTTACCGAAGTTACTAAAAACAGATAGAAAAGATAGACAGAACAGTTAATTCATTATGAGTCAAACCATCAACGACCCAACAAATTCCGCAAATAAGCTGAGCCAGCAGCAGATCGATTACAGCTTACGTAAATTCACCGTACCGGCTGGTCCGATTGCGGCGCTCGGTTTGAAGTTTCAGGCCTGGGTTGAGCGACAAATTGCCAAAGTTTCTTTGCATGGCGATCCGCATACCTATGACCCTGCTGTGTTTCCTTGGGCTGGTGAAGTGGCGGCGGATTGGCAAGTAATTCGTGCCGAGCTAGATCAAATCATGAAAGTACGTGATGAGATTCCGAGTTTTCACGAAATTTTAAAAGAAGCGCAAACCATCACTGCCGATGCAAACTGGAAAACATTCTTCCTGACCGGTATCGGCATGGATTGCACAGAAAATGCTAAACGTTGTCCTGAAACGATGCAAATACTGCAAAAAATTCCGGGTTTAAAAACGGCGTTTTTCTCGATTTTGGCACCGAAAAAACATATTCCTGCGCACCGTGGTGCGTATAACGGCTTACTGCGTTTTCATTTGGGTTTGCAAGTACCGGAGCCAAATGAATTGTGCCGGATTCGTATTGGCAACGATATTTGCCACTGGAAAGAAGGCGAATCGCTGATTTTTGATGATACCTTCAATCATGAAGTATGGAACGACACCGATGGCTATCGCGTGGTTTTGTTTGTTGATTTTGTGCGCCCTCTGCGTCAGCCTTTTCATTGGATCAATAACATGATTCTCAGCATCGGCGCTCTGGCACCTTTTATGCGTGAAGCGGGTAATAAGCAGAAGAAGTGGGAAAAGAAATTTTATAAAAAATAGGCGTGCTTCGTTGATGAGTTTAAAAAACGCTGCTTTGCATTATCAAAGCAGCGTTTTTTTATGGCGCGTTCTTAGTTCTTGTTGCGGGTCGCAATCAGGCTGGCCACCACCGAGCCAATCAGTAAAGTGCCAATCACCATCAAAGATACGCTGGTCGGAATATGCAACCATTTTGCCAGCAGCATTTTGGTACCGACAAACATGAGCACAAAGGCTAGACCAAATTTCAGTAAATGGAAACGTGATGCCATGTCGGCCAACAAAAAATACAGTGCGCGCAAACCCATGATGGCGAAAATGTTTGAGGTGAAGACGATGAAAGGATCGGTCGTCACGGCAAAAATCGCCGGTATTGAATCCACTGCAAACACCACATCAGAAATTTCGATCAATAACAGCACTAAAAATAGAGGAGTGAAAACGCGTTTGCCGTTTTCTATCACGCTGAATTGATTGCCGTGGTTTTGATGTGTAAATGGCAGAATCTTTTTTGCTAGACGCAGGAATGGATTGTTTTCTAAGTCTGGCTCTTTTTCAGCGGCAACTAACATGCGAAAACCGGTGACCAACAAAAACACGCCGAATACATACAAGACCCAGGCAAATTGCGTCACCACCCAAGTGCCCGCCAAAATCATGCCGATACGCATCACTATCGCGCCCAATACACCATACAACAACACTTTGCGCTGCATTTGTTCTGGTACCGCGAAGTGACCAAAGATCAGTAGGAAAACAAAAACATTATCAACCGAGAGCGATTTCTCAATCACATAGCCGGCTAAAAATTCGGTAGCGGTGTTGCTGGCGACGCTGGCATCGAAATGCGCCCGCACATAAAACCACAAGCCCAAATCAAACAAGAGCGCCAGACTAACCCACACGCCAGACCAGAGCGCCGCTTCTTTGACGCTGACCTTGTGCATTTTGGAGCCACCCAGCGCAAACATGTCGAGCGCCAACATGGCGACCACGAAGGCGATAAAAGCGCCCCACATCCACGGTTCGGCGATTGTGTGCATAGCTTACTGATGTCCTGTTTGAAAAATAAGTCGGGTGGGTTGGGTGGTATAAAAATACAAATGGGTGCGTATGACATGTGCACCCATGATGTTTTTTGGAGGGCTAGGTGCCTTGTAGCAGCACCTAGTCAGCGGCGGTTTTATTCGCGTTCGATGAAACCCAATAATTGCAACAGGTTCAGGAACAGATTAAAAATCGTGATGTACAAATTCACAGTTGCCATGATGTAGTTGGTTTCGCCACCATGAATGATGTCGCTGGTTTCATACAAAATCATGCCTGACATGAGCAGCACCATCGCGGCTGAAATAGTCAGCGACAAGGCTGGAATCTGGAAGAAGATTGCACCCAAACTGGCGACAATCGCGACCAGCATACCGGCCATCAAAAAGCCACCCATGAAACTGAAATTACGTTTGCTCACCAGCACATAGGCTGACAAACTAATAAAAATCAGACCAGTCAAACCCATTGCGCCCATCACGATGGTGCTGCCACCGGGAATGGCCAGGTAGCGGCTGATAATCGGTCCTAAGGTCAGCCCCATAAAGCCGGTTAAGGCGAAGACTGAAGCCAGCCCCCATGCGCTATTGCGCAGTTTGGTGGTGAGAAATAACAAGCCGAAGTAACCTACCAAGGTGATGATGATGCCCATTGATGGCAGATTGAAAGCGATGCTAAGGCCTGCGGTGAAGGCAGAAAATAATAAAGTCATTGCCAGCAACATATAAGTGTTGCGCAATACTTTATGACTGGCGATCAGACTGGTTTCTGAATAATTGACGGTTTCCACATTACGCATGGTTGGGCGATTAAAAACGGCCATGTTGATTCTCCTGAAATGTTGAAGACATTATTTTGCGTACATGATACATACATGATGCAGTGAGCAAGCACAGGATATGTACCAGTCAATACAAATAATCTTCCCCTCCACAACGGAAGGTAAGAGTCAGTGTAGGTCTTCTTGAATTACAAAAAAAGTCGAATATAATTGAATAATATATCGATAAAATCGATGTTTGGTGAAGTACGGCGATATTTGACCTAGTTCACTTGAAAGGAAGCGCCGACATGGCTGGTATTAACTATAAGCATTTGCATTACTTTTGGGCGGTAGCTAAGGCGGGCAGCATCGCCCGTGCGAGTGAGCAATTACATCTGACACCGCAGACGATTAGCGGGCAGTTGAGTCTGTTTGAAGAGATTCAAGGCGAGGCACTATTTGAAAAAAGTGGCCGCAATCTGGTGCTGACGGAAGCCGGGCGCTTGGTGTTAAGTTATGCCGAAGATATTTTTTCGCTCGGTCAGGAATTGGAAGAAGTGTTGCACAATCGCCCCACCGAGCGCACTGTGCAATTAAGGGTCGGTGTGTCCGATGCGGTGGCAAAAACGGTGGCTTATCGTTTGCTGGAGCCAGCCTTGTCGCTGCCGCAAACCTTGCGCATCAATTGCCGCGAAGGTAAGTTGGATCAATTGCTGGCAGAGTTGGCGATTCATAAGTTAGATGTGGTGATCACCGATGCGCCGATGCCACCGACTGCCAATGTGCGCGGCTTTAATCACTTGTTGGGCGAGTGCGATGTCAGCTTTTTTGCAACCACTGATCTGGCTGCGCAGTATGCGGCACCCTTCCCTGCCTGTTTGGATGGTGCGCCGATCTTATTGCCAGGTGAGGATGCCGCTCTGCGTTCCAAGCTCATGCATTGGTTTCACGCGCATCAGTTGCATCCACGAATTGCTGGGGAATTTGATGACAGTGCTTTGATGAGCGCTTTTGGGCGTGCGGGCGCAGGCTTTTTTGCCGCCCCGTCGGTGATCGCCGACAGCGTAATGCGCCAATATGATGTGCAGGTGGTCGGCCATACCACGGAAATCAAAGAGCAGTTTTATGCGATTTCGGTGCAACGCAAATTAACGCATCCAGCCGTGCTGGCGATTAGCGACGCGGCGGCGCAAGATACCTTATGGCAAAACCAGATCAAGGAAGTGTAAGTC
>OFRM01000484.1_pt1 | contig 16506 bp, 32 predicted proteins | sample 1543101 | NCBI WGS metagenome assembly OFRM01 (sample SAMN07774223, study PRJEB24372) | wastewater metagenome | isolation source: Exp Tend VB 0WW | collected 2016-02
GGAGCAACGACCCCACCTGGGCGACGCGGGAATGGGCGTTCATCGGCCAAGCCAGCAACGGCCCCACCTGGGCGACGCGGGAATGGGCGTTCATCGGCCAAGCCAGCAACTGCCCCATCTTGGCAACGCGGGAATGGGCGACCTCCGCGAATACTTCGACCTGCTCGCCGAACGCCTGCGTCGCGTGCGGGTTTGTTGCGGCGATTGGTCGCGCGTCTGCGGACCCACGCCAACGGTAAAGCAAGGGCTAACCGGCGTGCTGCTGGACCCGCCCTACGCCGACGAAGCCGACCGGAAATCGGACCTGTACGCCGTGGATTCGCTCACAGTGGCTCACGCGGTGCGAGCCTGGGCAATCGAGCAAGGCAACGACCCACGAATGCGGATCGCCCTTTGCGGCTACGAAGGCGAACACGAAATGCCAGCCGATTGGGAATGCGTCCATTGGAAGGCTCGCGGCGGCTACGGCAGCCAGGGCGACGGCGAAAGCACCAACGGGCGGGACAACGCGAAGAAAGAACGCATCTGGTTTAGCCCGCACTGCCTGAAGGTGGACCGGATGCGGCAACGCTCGCTGCTGGGCGAGTAGGACGAACAAACGGCAAGGAAAGGACGTGCCGAATGGGTAAGCGCAAGGCTTCCGATTTTGAAGTTCGTGGTCCGGATAGTGGCTACGACAAATCCACGCCGAGGAAATATGCTGGCGGAGGCAGTTACGCAGACAAGCTACGCGATCCCAGGTGGCAAAAGAAACGCCTGGAGATCATGGAACGCGACGGGTTTGCGTGCCGCGAGTGCGGCGACAAAGACAGCCCCCTGAACGTGCACCACGGCTACTACGCTCGCGGCAGGTCGCCTTGGGAATACCCAGACGAGCACCTGAAGACGCTGTGCGAAGAATGCCATCGCGAGCATGAAGAATCGCGAGAGGAGCTGCTTGGCCATTTCGTCCAAATGAGCCTTTGGCAGCAGGCGGACCTTGCGCTAATCGCAGCGATTGCACGGCAGTCAAACAGCTCGCTTGCAGCTGCTGGCGTTGGACCTGGTTGCCACACACAAAACCTACAGTGGGCGCTGGATAAGTCCGCAGACCCGGCAAGCGACTACCAGGCCATTAGTTGGATCATTTCCCATTGGGAGCAGTTCAGCCCGGCTATCCACGGAATCGTGGAGACATTTATTCGCACATCGGAAAATGCATCCCAGGCCATGAGGCGACACCTTCAATCGGAGGCCGCAAGTGGCAAGGATTAGGTCAATCAAACCAGACCTCCCGCACAGCGAAAGCATGGGCCGCGTCAGCCGCGATGCCCGCCTGCTTTTCATTCTTCTTTGGACGCTCGCCGACGATTCGGGGACTCTTCGCGGAAATTCGCGAATGCTCGCGAGCCTTCTTTTTCCCTATGACGACGACGCTCCAGAGCTAATTGCCAGTTGGCTGGGGGAGTTATTCAAAGAAGAGTGCATCGCAATTTACGAAAAAGACGGATCAACATACGTTTATATCCGCAACTGGTTGCGGCATCAGAAGATAGATAAACCATCCCAAAGCAAGCTCCCCCAATGGGATGGTAATTCGCGAGGATTCGAGAGCCTTCGAGAAAATTCGCTTAGGAGTGGAGAGGAAGGGAATGGAAAGGATTCTTTGGGCGACGAGTCGCCAGAGCCACAGAGGCCGAAGGCGGAGAAGTTCCAGCCGCCAACCATCCAAGAGGTTCGCGAGTTTTGCCATGGACGCGGAAACGGCATCGACCCGGTGAAGTTCGTCGCCCATTACCAAGCTCGTGGGTGGGAATTGTCCAAGGGCCGCAAGATGAAAGATTGGCGGGCCTGCGTTGTGACCTGGGAGCGAAACAACGCCGAAGCCGAGCAAGAGCAACCAAGCCAATATCCACTCCTGGGGTAGCACATGAACGCAAAACTTAACCTAGACCGTCCAGTTCCGTGCGATCCGCAATCCGAACTCGCCGTCGTTTCGAGCGCGATGATTCAAGCATCTGTGCTGGACACAATCGGCGACGTTGTTCGCTCAACCGACTTTCTAGACAGTCACCTCGGAAAGGTCTTTGCTGGTCTGCAATCGCTGCACGAAGCCGGCAAGCGTACCGACGACCCGATTACCACGATTCCAGCTTTGATTGCTCTCGGCTGCGTGATTGACCAATCAGAGTTTGGGAGGATTTACACGGCAGTACCGCACGTTTCGCAGGTTGATTACTACGCCGAGCGTGTTAGGCACTTCGCCGACAAACGGAGGCTGATTGAACTCGGCAGCAAAATTATCAACGAAGGCTACGGGCGAGATGAGCCAGCCGCCCTTATCGCAGCTGCCGAAGAATCGCTAGCCGCCATCAACGGAAAGGCTGGTCGCAAGGGCGTGACGATTGGCGAATCAGCTAAAGCAGTCGTTAAGGCCCTCAGAAGCCCGCAGGAACGCATTGAAGGAAGGCCGCTATTTTGGTCGCTACCGAAGGTAGACGAGCTTGTGGGGCCGCTGATGCCCGGAGAAGTGGCAATTATCGCCGCCCGTCCCGGCTGCGGGAAAACGGCTTTTGGCGTTCAGGTCGCCTTGCACGCTGCGTTGCAACAGCGGCGGGTGGTTTTCTTCTCGCTGGAAATGACCTCCGAAGAACTGGCAAGCCGCGTCATGTGCTCTTGGGCAAACGTGGACTCAAAGCTAGTTCGCCGCAGGCATCTGGACGCGAACCAACTTGACGAAATGGAGTACCAAGCCGAGCAAATGGAGTCGCTGCCTTTTGTGATTTACGATTCTCCGAGCGAGCCTATCAGCCGCATTCGCGGGATTGCACGCTACGAGAAAAAGTCTCGCGGCCTTGATGCGGTGTTTGTTGATTATCTCGGTCTGGTTGGCGTCGAAAAAGGCGACGGCAGACTAGAGCGTCACGAAGCTGTTCGGCGTGTTAGTGCTGGACTCAAAGCGATGGCAAAGGAAATCGGCGTTCCGGTTATCTGCCTTTGCCAGTTGAACCGCGAGGCGGACGGGGCAGAGCCGAAGCTATCAAACCTCCGCGAATCGGGAGCAATCGAGCAAGACGCCGATATGGTGTTTTTCATTCACCATTCGTCAGACGGTGCGGGGCTTATCGCCGCCAAGCACAGACACGGAGCGGTAGGCAAGGTTCGTCTAAAGTTTGAACCGGAGCGGACGCGATTTGTTGAGCCTGATTTCCCGACGCCTACGGCATCCAGAGTGCGTGACTTCGACCAATACAACAGCCAGGAGCACGACCCGTGGAAATGACACCCGCCCAAAACTACCTCCTAGCCGCCCTACCCGCGACCGACGCCGAGCTTTTGAACGATAGCCGCGTGGCAACACGGAACCATTGTTGCGTCGGCCTGCCGGTAACTACCACGGAACTAGCCCGCATGTTGGCGGTGCTGCAATCCGAAGGACATTGCGAGAAGCGCGGCGGCGAGTGGTTCAGGACCATGCCGAAGCCGAAAGAACCGAAGCAAAAGGAGTTGTTCTAAATGCCCCGCAAATACACCCGCCGCCCAAAACGCGACCCAAACAGCCCCGCCGCCATTCTCCGCCGCGAGAAATCCAAGGCGAACAGGGAGAAGCACAACGCCCGCATTTTGGAAGCCTGCTCGCGTGCTGGAATTCCCATTCCCGACAAGGAGCACCGATTCCACCCCGAGCGGAAATGGCGTTTCGATTTTGCTTGGCCGCAAATTCGGCTGGCAATCGAAGTCAACGGAGGCGGAAGCAGAGGGCGGCATAGCTCGCTCACTGGCGCCACGGCAGACGCCGAGAAAATGAACGCCGCACAACTGATGGGCTGGCGGGTGCTGATTTACACGGCCAAGAGCGTGCTTGACGTAAAGCAGATTGCGAAGGATTTAAGGGAGGCTATTACATGAAAACAACCGGCTATTGCGTTTGCTACCGCGAACCATACACCGATGACTGGCGGTTCTGCCGAGCATCGACCTACGAAGAAAACGAAATCAGCGTTGCGGTTTTTGAGTCGGAAGACGAGGCGTTGAACTTTCTCGCCGAGCAGGGTTTTGACGTTGACACCGAAACGCAGATTGTGCCGGTGACGGTTAGCGGGAGGATGAAATGAGACCCTACGACTACGAAACCGCCCGCGAGCGACAGCGCGACAAGGCCGACACCTTCTGGTCGAAGCGTATCGCCGACATCCAGGCACGCCGAGCCGCTGGGCAAACCATGAAACAAATCGCGAAGGCTCACAACACGAGCGACACGAACATTTTGCGGGTGATGCGGAGATTCAAAATCAAGGAGAGCGAACGTGCAGATTGACCTACACCCAACCGGGCCGCTGGTGAAGTGGATTGGCCACGATGGCGGATGGCTGACGGGATGGATTTTGGAGCCAGTGCGAGACACCTCATCTCCATTCGTCCTGGTGCAACCTGAATACGGACGCAACCCAGCGTACGTTTATCGTTCTGACCTTATGCAGCACAGCCGGGAGGACAAATAATGATTTGCGGAACACAACCCTGGAAAGCCGACTTTGCACGAGCTAAGCAGATGCTCGCAAACGGAATGAGCTACAAAGAAATTGCCGACGCTCTTGGTCGAACGCCAGACGCGGTGAAGCAGAAATTTGTCTATGAAAACAATCGCGGCAACAAACCGCGTGCGAAAGAATGGACTGCTCAGAACTTCGAGCGTATGCGTGAAATGCTCTTGCAGGGTAAGACCTATCAGCAAATAGGCGAGAGTTTCGGCATCTCAAAACACGCCGTTTACGATATCTTCCGACGCCGCAAGCATCACGGCGAAAGCGGTAAGCCGAGGAAGACGATTACCCACGGCGACTACGGAGCCTACATCAAAAAGCTGCCGCAAGTGCCAGACCACATCGTGCGGAAGTTTGCAAAGGACGAACCGCTAACCGATGCCGAGTTTGCGGAATACCAAGCGGCGATTCAATCGGTTGACAGGCGTTACATCGAACTTTTACAGGCAGGCGAGATTACCCCAAAGGTGCAAAGATGAGCAAGCAAGAGAAACTGGCGGTTTTTTTGGACGAGTTTAAAGCAAGCGCGCGATACCTCGACGGAAACTTCAATCCATTGGTAAGGATGTTTGCCGACTATCAGGCCACCCCCGACGACCCGCCGCAGCCGCCGGAAATGCCGGAGTGTGTGAGGGAGTTGTGCGAACTCGGCGAAGATAGCGATGCATCAGTTCGCCAGCTTCAGGATGCTGCAAAAGCCGTCCGCGCCCACTACGCCCAGCCGCTCAAGCTGGAAGTGGGGAAGGTTTACGAGGATGGCAACGGCGAAAAAGTGCAGATCGTTTTCGAGAACAAGCAGCCAGGAACTAAGTACCCGTTCTTGTGCGTTTTTCTCGATACCGCAACGCCGTACTACAGCGACGGCTTCAGTCTCATCCGCGAGGTGAAGCAATGACCAACGAACCAACAATCTGGATTGCCCGCGACAGCGACGGCAGTTTGGTTATGTACCAGAACGAGCCAACTTACAACGAATCGTCCGGCGACTGGGAGCCTAACGGCGACGACCCGACAGTTGAATTTGTCGAGCTTGGCCCGATGAAATGGCCGGACATTGAGCCTGCTTGCTGCGTGATGTTCGAGCAGAAAATCCACTACCGGCAGAAGTTCGTTTGCCCATCGTGCAAAGGCACCGGAACGGTTTACGTGGACTTCGAGCATCCACAATGGGTGCGGTGCGGTACTCCGTTTGTGAACTGCGGAAAATGCGGTTCGCAAGATACACGGCTGGTTTATCCAGCTATCGAAGAATCGCACCCAGAATGCCCGCATTGCGGCAGGGAATTTGACCCGCCGCCGATTGTCGATGGGGAGCGTTACCCGCCAGTTTTTGCAAGGCACGTTTGCGACTGCGGATACAACTTCGAGTCGGAGCGTGTGGTTCGGTATATCAGCAGGCCAATGGAGGAACGGAAATGACCAACGAAAACATCGTCGAACGACTGCGGGATATCGCCGACTCGGCACTTAAAGACGGTCTTGCGGGAGTCGCATTGACCTGTCAGCAAGCCGCCGACGAGATCGAGTACCTACGCCAGCGGTGCGAGGAGATTGACCAGGAGTGGCGGCAAACAATTGATGGACAGAAAGAACCTTACGGGAGGCGTTTTTAATGGCAAGTAACGTCGGCAACGTGAAAATCAATCTGCACAAAATCGGACAGCCCGAATGCTGCAAAAAACTGCGTGAGGCTGGCTGGCATTTCTACTACTCACGCGATTCCATGTACGTCGGTGCAGAGCATCCGCTAGGGGGAAAGAAAAGCATCGTCGAGGTAATGCGAGTCTGCCGAAACGGATTTGACGAGCGAGAAATCGGCGAGGCAATCGCAAGTCTTTTGAACGGAGGCGAGGAACCATGAAACCACTTCACCACGGCAGCGGGTGCTTCATTCCGATCACTGTTGCCCAGTGCCCAGAGTGCAACGGCGAGCTTATGGCACGCTCGATGCAATGGAACGAAGCAACCGGAGCACCGCACGCGGCGGCGATTGATTTTCACTGCTGCGACGACCCGGACCTGAACCACGCTTACCACCAGGACAAGTGGCAGTCGGTGCGGGACAAGATTGCGGCTTGGTGCGGAGCGATTACATGAAATACCGCATTTACCGCATCACGCTCAACAACGGCGACTGGTACGAAGTGGCCACCAGCGTGCGCAACTGGGCGCTGGACGTTCTTTTGTCGATTCACTTCGACAACGAATGCAAGGTGGCATTTCGGCGGAAGTACAAGCCGAAGATTCGAGCGACGAAAAACTACACGGACACACAGGGGCCGCTGCGGTCGAACACGTACGAGGTCGAATAAGGAGACCAACAGCATGGACGCGGAAACCGAGCGAGTGATTGAAACCAAGAGCGGAACCTATCGGCGTCGGTGCTTACGCATCGGGCCGAAGGCTTCGCTGGTGATTGAACTTGGAGGCGAGCGGGTGATTGTTCGCGCAACGTCAAGGGCGAGCATCACCGTTGAATCTACCGAAAACGTGACGGCAAACGTCCAGTTGCCCGATGGCATTACGCCGCAAACGCTTGACCCACCGGACTAAATCCGCAATACTTCTGGTGGGCGTGAATATCCGCCAACAGGGAACTAGCCGCCGAGACTAACCGGGCCGGCCCCTTTTGCACACTTTGCAAGAGGGCGGCGGTATGTCTGTTACGTTTCTACAGATTCTCAAGTTTATTTCGTCCTTCAAGGGCGACCTTCCCGCAAACTGGGAAGATATCACGCTCATCATCGGCGCCGTCCGCCGAATCGCCGAGCGGTTCAATCAAAAAGTGCAGGCTGGCGAGCCGGGCGTTCTGCAATCGCAGAGCTTTACACCGGAAGAGCACGCGGAACTTGACGCAATCGCCGACGCTCTCGGCGGTCCCACGGCGGCGGTTGATCTTTCGGGCCTAATCGCGTTTGGCTCGCTGCTCAAGAGCACCGGCGGCAAAGCCGTGGCAATGCTGCTCTGGAAGATTCTGAGCGATTACCTCAACCAGAAGGGCTAACCGATGCACTTCTGCGGCGTACACCAAGAGCAATTCGCGGTGGGCGAGGTGGTGCGAAAGATGCCCACCAATCGCCCCACGTACGTTCTCGAAGCTGATTTGCCCGGCGTGACCCGCCAGCAGCTTTCGGAGTGGTGCGCGTTCGCGTTCTCGTTTTGGTCCGAGTGCTGCGACGTTGAATTTCGCGAAGTCGCCAGCCGCACGCAGGCTAATTTTCGCATCACGCACCACCAGTTCGGCGACGGACCTTTCGGCGTGCTTGCCGATTGCGAATTGCCGCACGGTGGACAGCAGATGATGCGGTTGGATATCGCGACGAAATGGGTTGCATCGGTAAACCCGCCGCAGGGCGCCATCGACATAGTGGCCGTGCTCGCTCACGAAATGGGGCATGGCATCGGCCTGTCTCACTTCCCGACTGGTGGGCCGCCCGACCTCATGGAACCCTCTTACCGTGCTGGACTTCGCAAGCCGCAGACCGCCGAAAGCGAGTACGTGCGGAAGCTGTACGGCGAGCCGAAATCCAAACCATCGCCGCAGCCCGTGCCAACGCCCGTTCCGCCGCTTGGCGATTCGCTGGGGGTGGAGTTGATTATTCGCCAAGCTGGCGAGGAGTGGATTGCACGAGGGGAGGCGAAACGAAAGTGAAAATGGCCCCCTTTCTCGCCCTCACGCTGCTAGTCGCCGCCGACTTCGCCCACCCGGAAGCCGACGCCGCGATTGCTGACGCTGCGGCGTGTGGTCTGAAGCATCCGGCGTATCTCTCGCTCATTGATTGCCCGGAGGAGCACCGTGAAGCCTGCTATACCTCCTTGCGATTTTTCGTCCCAAGCCTCTCGGCTAATCAGTACCTCGGGGACCAGCTTCCGCAGCGGGTTAAGGGAACGCAGTTGCTCAGGCTCGACCTTGACGGCCTTGGCTGGCCGCTGCCCGCATGGGAGGCAGTCTCGGCGGAATACGCCCGCCACTACCGCCCGGACCTTGCCGCGCACAAGCAAGGGCCTCTGGTGGTCTCTGGCTTGTGGTTTCTCAGTGTAGTGAGCGACCCGAACGAATCGGGCGATTTGCAGTATCGGCTGCTCTACAACGATAAGCCGCCGAAGACGCTCAAGGAGTTCGACGATTTTTGGGGCGTGAACGGCCAGCCTGGTTTTGAGTTTGGGTTTCTCGAATCACGGTCGGGAGTTAAGGCACCGAACGCCGACAGTGCCCGCCTCATGCAATCGCAGCCGACGAATCGACGCGGCGATAGGTGGATAACTTTTGACTCTAAGGTGGTGGCTGGCGAGAAAGACCCGCTAGAAAACCTGCTCGCTCGCCCGCCGAAGCATGACGCCAGCGAATCCATTGCCCGCATCTACAAGAGCCTGGGCAACGAAGGCGGGACTGCACAGGTTTACTTTCTGGCCAACGGCAAAGGCGAGCGGCAAGAGAAAGCCCCCGCCGACATCGTTTTGGGGGACAACGTTCGGGGCGTCGAGATAAAAAACACGCTCGACTGTATCGCGTGCCACACGCTGGGAATGAAGCTACCGAGCATCGACGGCTATCGGGAATACGTGCTCAGCGGCGCCAGAATCTACACGAAAGACAAGGCCGACCAGCGGGAGATTGACCGCTTTTATCAGTCGCCAATCGCCCGCGAACTTGCCCGAGCCAATGAGGATTACCGCGAGTTCGTTCGCCTCTGCAACGGCCTGGAACCGCCCGAGAACGCGGCCAATTTCGTTGCGTGCGTCAAGAGCTACGATGCTCCGCTATCGCTGGCACGAGCGGCCCAAGAGCTTTACACCGATGCCGACGATTTACAGTTGGCTCTGGGCTGGTATTCCCGCAAGTACGGGCTGACGGGACGGCTGGCGTTGCTGGCTCAGGATGTGCCGATTAGCCGCACGCAATGGCGGGAAAACTACGGGCTGGCGATTAAGGTTCTTTGCGAGTGGAGGAGCGAGTAAATGACGATTCGAGTTACCGTAAAAAACGAAGATACCGGCAAGGATCGCGTGATTGTCGTCGCCACCGAAACGGGCGGGGGAATGGCGGTAGAAGGCGCACCGCTTGTCTCGCTGGCAGGCGGGGAATCGTGCGAAAAGTACGTCCATAGCACCAATCGGCTGGTGATTGTCGAATCTGGCCCGCCCTGCGAACCATACGGCCCGCACGAACCGATCATGCAATTTTTTGCGTGGGGACACCTGCCGCCGCATCTGCAATCGGTTTCTCGCCCGTTCGGCGAACTGGCTGGAATCATCCAAAACACGCTCCCGCGAAGCCCTGAAAAAACCGTCGCTCTCCGCAAGCTGCTGGAATCGAAGGATGCAGCCGTGCGGGCGAAATTGTTCAAGGAATAGCCAGATGAACCGCCTTTTATTCGTTTCCATCGTCGCCGCAACGCTCGCTCTGTGCGCCGCCGCAACCGCTGGCGATTGTCACCACTTTTTCGCCCCGGTGATGGCAAAGCAAGTCGTCGCCCATCATGCCCAAGCGGTGGTTGTGCCTTACGTGGCGCCGCAGGTGTATTACCAAGCCGGGGCGGGAATTGAAGCCGAAGCAATCGCCGAGCGTGCAGCCGTGCGGGCCTTGGCGAAGTTTCAGGCGGTGCAGGCTCAGCGGTATCAGCCGCAACAGGCGAACGTGCCGCCGCCCGCGCCGATGAACATCGTCGCCGAGAAGTGCGGCAGTTGCCACGGCGGAGCGGCCCCGAAAGCTGGGCTGACGCTCGACGGCGTTACGCCTGTTCCGTGTGCGTCCGTGCTGGAAAGTCTGCGACAAATCAAAGACGACAAGATGCCGAAAGGCGGGAAGTTGTCGCCCGAGGAAAAAGGGCTGTTGATGGAAGCTCTGCTGGCATTGGAGGCGGAGTGAATCAGTACGAAAAAGACCGTTCCTTCGAGCAAGGCTTGCTGGTTGGCTTCATTGCCGGATGCGTGTTTAGCCTGCTTTCAGGAATTGTGGCTTACGAAGTTTTGACATCGCTTTATTATTAGGAGGCTTTATGCGTTTCGCTCTCTTGGCCCTTGTGGGGCTGCTCTGTTTGGCTGGTGATGCGTCGGCGTTCTTCGGTCGCCGTGCTCGCGTTCAGCGGGTTGTGGTTCAGCCGCAACAGGTGGTGGTTGGCCATCACGCCCAAGCGGTGGTCGTTCAACCCCAGCGGGTGGTTGTGCAGCAGCAAGCCATCCACGCTCAACCTGTGGTTGTTCAGCAGCAATTCCACGCCCAGCCGGTGATTGTCTCGCCGGCCCGAGTGTTTTTCGCCCGCTAGTAGCATCGCGGTTATCCGCCCTCCGCGAGTGCTCCCCCTGCCGGTTGCCGCAATCAGCCGGCGGGGGTTTTTTGAATAGAAAGCCTGCCGCATGGACGCTACAGCCTGGATTACGTTAGTTGGTATCGTGCTCACGGTGTTTTTCCTGCCAGCGATTGGCGGTTTGGTTCATATCGTTTGGATTCTTCGCGGACTCTCCAGCGACGTTTCGCACATCCTGCTGGCGATTGAAGGCGGAAAGAAAAAACAGGACGAGCACGAAGAGAAGCTGGGAGACCACGAGGTGCGAATTGTTCGCTTGGAGGGGAAATGAGCGAACCCTTCGACATTTCCGAAGCCAAGCGGCAGCGACTCATCCACGAGACGCCACGCGAGCAGATCATGCGAATCGCCCGCACGTACGGGCACGCTGGTTGCGAGCCGGGAACGCATCTGTTTTGTCGGTTGATTGAAGCCATCCACGCGATGGGCGAGCGGGAGCAGGAGCACCTACTTCAAGAGCTAAGGGGCGGAGCGTGAAACCGGGCTTTGTCCTTTGCATCGACGGGGCTGAATGGCGGGTCGAATTCCGCCCGCAGTCCCGCATGCCAAAGAACAAAACCACCGGCAAGCCAGACTGGGGCAACTGCAACTGGGAGAAGCGGCGAATACTGATAAACGAATCACTAAGCGACGAGCAGCAGGGCTTTACGCTCATCCACGAAATCACCCACGCACACAACCCGCACTACAAAGAGGAAGCTGTTTTGGAATTTGAAAACATCGCTTCCGATGCGTTTGTGAAAGCGGGCTTCCGAATCACGAGGGCGAGCGAATGAAGCCAATCGACTACGCCCGCCGATACCTAGACGCAAACCCAACCGCAAGCAATCTCGCGGCAGCTAGGGCTTTGTTCGCTAAGCATGTAGGAATGTGGCCGAATTTTGAAGCGACCGAAACATGCATACGAAGGGCAAGGGGAACACAGGGCAACAAAAACCGAAAGCAGATAAAAGACCACAGGCACAAATCAGAACACGGCAACGGCTCTTGGGCTGCCCCTGATAGTCACGCCAAGGGTAAGCCTGTCGTCGATGTTGGCGGTTCCCATCACTGGCTGTTGCTCTCAGATATCCACCTTCCCTACCACAACAAGGAATCGCTGGAACTGGCGGTAAACCACGGACTTGCCGAGGGCTGCGATAGCCTTTACCTGAACGGCGACACGATGGATTTTCACCGGCTAAGCCGATTCGACCAGGACGAGGAAGCACGGAGCACGGAGCAGGAATTAGCTTGCGGGCGGGAACTGCTGCAATCGCTGGCGTCGAAGTTCGGGCGCAAGGTTTTCAAGGTTGGCAACCACGACAACCGCTGGCGGATTTACCTAAATGCTCGATGCCCAGAGTTTAGCCGCCTACCTGGAATGGCCCTCAGCGGCCAGCTTGGGCTGCTGGACTTGGGCTACGAGATTTTGGGTTCTCCGCAGGTTGGGATGCTTGGCAAATTGCCGGTTTTCCACGGTCACGAACTGCCGAAGGGGCTAACCAACAGCGTTAATCCAGCACGCGGATTGTTCCTCCGCTTACGCGAGACGGCGATTTGTGGGCATTTTCACCAGCCAAGTACGCATAACGAGGATACCGGCCTAGAGAAAAACACGGTTGTCTGCTGGTCAACGGGTTGCCTATGCGACCTCTGGCCAGAGTATGCGGTGGTCAACAAGTGGTCGCACGGGTGGGCAACGGTGAAGGTTGACGCGGACGGACATTTTCAGGTTAGGAATTGGCGGATTACTAAGGGCGAGGTGACGCAAATATGATCGCCTTGCTATTCGCCATCCTGCCGATGGTCGAACGAATTCCAGCGGTGGAGTCGATTGAGCTTAATCACATGGTTTGCCGGGAGCGGGTGGATAGCGAGGACTGGCACACGGTGGGCTGGCGAAAGCAGTTTTGCCAGGTGATTGTGCGAGGCTATCACAGCGGGACGAAACGCATCGAAATCATGGGCTGGGCGGCGGGTGGAAACGAGCACCTACAGGCGGAAATGGTCGATGGTTGGTGGATTGTGCGAACGAATAGCGGCCCGGTGCGTAGCCGGTCGCTGGTCATGACTTACACGGATTACGATCCGGAAGTGGAAGAACGCGAACGACTGCCGAGCGAGCATAGGGCAGGGTGGCCGAAATGACAATCAAACCGAAAGGATAACCGATGGCAAGTTATGTGAAATTCCAGCCGTTCGTGGAGCATCTCGCCGAGAAGGTGCATAACCTTGGAAGCGATACCCTAACCGTTGCGCTCACCAACACGGCGCCGAATGCAACCGACGCCACGCTCTCGCAAATCACGGAAATTAGCTACACGAACTGTAGCAGCCGAGCGTTGACTACTTCGGCAAGCTCGCAGAGTAGCGGCACGTATAAGTTGGTTGTCACCGATTTGGTGCTCACGGCCAGCGGCGGCACGGTCGGCCCTTTCCGCTACGTGGTGATTTACAACGACACCGCCGCCAGCGACCAGCTTATCGCCTATTTCGATTACGGCTCGTCAATCACGCTTGCTGCTGGCGAAACGTTCACTCTCGACTTCGACGCCTCAAACGGTCTTCTGCAAATCGCCTAACGAAAGGAAACGTAATGTCGCAGACCGCACAATTTCAAGTTGATTTGCCATCAGTTGATGGCACTCTGAATATCGGCCCCTACTACGGCTCTGCCGAGTACGCAGGATTTTTCGCGATGGTCAACGGAGCACTTCCGGGCGTATTCGGAAGCATCCAGCAGAACAGCGGGACGCAATATGTTTTGGAGTGTGCAAACGTGATGCCTGACTACGGCAGCATGCCGCCGTCCGGTTATGACGGCGACGGAACAGTTCAACTGCAAATCAGCCATACCGACACCGAAAACGTGTCAACCAGCGTGCCGATTACAATCCTCCGCAGAAACGTGGCCGACCAGCCTGAATAATGGCCAACGAAGTTCAAAGACTGACGCCAGCAGCAAGCCCGACTCTTTTGGAGGACGGGGCTTTAGAACTTACGTTTGATGGGCAGACGACGGCCAGCATTTTGTATTCAGACATCAACACGACGGCCACGTTTGCCAGCAAGATTCAGACCGAGCTTGAGGCACTATCTAATATCGGCTCTGGCAACGTGGCTGTTACGTGGATGGGCAGCTATGCCAAGGTCGAATTCCAAGGCACTCTGGCAAATACAAACGTCGCGGAAATCACGGTTTCTAGCAACACGCTGAAGCGTGCTGCGGATACTGTTAGCGTCTCGACGACGCAGAGCGGGGCAGGCGGAGCCAATGAGGTAAAGCGATTCAATGGTGACAATGCAACAACTGGCTACGTCGAATTTAGCATTGGCTTAACGCAAGTAACGGCGCCATTCGATTCGTCGAATCTGCAAACCGCTTTTGACTCCATGTACGGGAGCGGGAATACATCTGTTTCCGACGTTGGCAGCAACCAGTTCACGATTACATTTCAAAGCAGTCTTGCGAATCAAGACATTGCCGATTTAACGATCAGCAGCAACACCACCGACACCAGCCCAAGCACAAGCACGGACTCAAACGGATCAACTGGCCAGCCGCAAATCGAGACGGTAACGCTCCCAGACTCGCCAACCGAAGGCACGCTAAACGTCACGCTAGATTCAGTGCTATCAAGCGATTTCAACTGGAACGATTCGACGCCAGCCGCAATTACTGGCTGGACTACTGGCGGTTCTGCCGGAAATTGGACCTACACGCGGGACAGCAACGCATCGAACGTAACGGCTAGCGGTGCAGAGGGCAGCACACCGCTACGCAAGGCGTTGACAATTACGCCGAGCACCGAGACGCAGGGAAGTGGCGGTGGATACACAATCACAATTGGGCAAGGCAGCTACACGCTAAGCGGCCAAACGGTTGGTCTGAAAGTTGGCCGAACAATCGCCATTTCGCAGGGCAGCTACAACCTTTCCGGGCAAGCGGTTGCACTCAAAAAAGGCTACACGGTAGCGATTGCCAGCGGCTCTTATTCGCTCAGCGGCCAATCTGTTGGACTCACAGCACAGCGAACGATTGCAATCGCTCAAGGCTCGTACACGCTTACTGGGCAATCCGTAGCGTTTGCCAAAGGTTTCACCATCTCCATCGGAACCGGCAGCTATGCACTTACTGGGCATGGCGTAGGGCTTAAAGCAGCCCGCACGATTGCCATTGCTAATGGCTCCTACTCACTCACTGGCCAAGAGCTTGGCCTAGCACGCGGTTTCGTTATCACGATTCAGCAGGGCAGCTATAGCGTCACCGGGCAAAGCGTAGGCGTTGCCGCACAGAGGAATCTGGCCATAGGGCAAGGGGCGTACGTTCTCTCAGGGCAGGCCGTTGGACTCGCCAAGGGTTACACGATTGCGATTGCCCAAGGGAACTACGACTTAACCGGGCAATCGGTTGGATTAAGCGTCGGGCGCTATCTGGCGATTGGGCAGGGAGCGTACACGTTAAGCGGGCAGGGCGTGGGGCTGGAGTACGTCACGCCCAGCCAGAGCGGTTACGCGATTGCCTGCTATGTCACCAGCACAGCACCGCACATTTGCCAGATAACCACCAGCCGAAGCCACAGCGCGGGATTGACCGCAAGCGACCCGATAGACGCCTTGCTGGTTAGCACATCACCGCAACCGATATACGTTCCACGGAGCGACCCGAGATGATTACCCACGAACTGCGAATCGGTGAAACCGGAAGCCCGCTAAGCCTCGCATTCCTCGACGGAAAAGACCCGGTAGACATGGCCGACTACACGGCGAAGGTCTACGGAGAGAACGAAGCGGCGGGGGCTTGGATTACCGAGACGACCACGGGCGTTACAGAGCACCCAACAAAGACGTTCACGGCTTCCGCATCGACCGACCGAATTACCAGCAACGGGCATAAGGTCGAAGAACTGCAACAGGTAGTGCTAAGCAACAGCGGCGGAGCGTTGCCAGCGGGCCTCAGTGCAGCGACGCGATACTTTGCCCGCAATGTCTCGCTGAACGACTTCCAGCTAAGCCTGCGGCCTTCTGGTTCACTGGTGAACATTACAGACGCCGGAACAGGAACGCATTCGTTCTATGTGGTGGGAGTGGTCAAGTATGACTTCCAGAGCGGCGACGTTGACACTGCGGGAAACTTCCGTTTGGAAGTGAGGCTGTATGACGGAAGCAACAAGCCACGGTATAGCGAAACGGTGAGGGTGGTGGTTAAGGACATGGACGCCATCTAATGCCAATCAAACCCAAGACACGCCAGACTAGCCCACCACCTAAACCATGGAAGCATGAGCAACCAGCAAAACAGCGTGGCTATGGGTGGGACTGGGACGAGTTCAGTAGGAGATACCGAGCAGAGCAACCACTGTGCGAGCTATGCCAAGCCAATGGAATGGTTGAGCCTGCGGCATCCGTGCATCACATAGCAAAGATAGAGGACGCACCAGAGCGAAGGCTAGAGCGTGCCAACGTGATAAGCCTATGCAGAGAGTGTCACAAGCAGGCGGATAGGATGGAACATATCAACGCACGATGCAGGGTGATAGCACAGCAGAGGGAGATGACATAATGACATGCCAAAACGGCAGAGCCAATGTGACATGCCACAATGGCAGGGAGGCTGCTAATAGTGCTAATTAAAACCTTCAAACGTGCCCACCCCCCCCAGGCGATTTTTTATACGTTTGAAGTCTAAAGAC
>OFRM01000487.1_pt1 | contig 16437 bp, 24 predicted proteins | sample 1543101 | NCBI WGS metagenome assembly OFRM01 (sample SAMN07774223, study PRJEB24372) | wastewater metagenome | isolation source: Exp Tend VB 0WW | collected 2016-02
GTATGTGGTCACAGCTCACCCATCAGCAGCGCCGGCCAGCCCTCGGCCAAATCTTCCACGAACAGCGCGTAGCGCGCCCCCGTCTCCTTGTTCGACACCACCATCGGCTGCTCCGCCGCCGCCGTGGCTTTCTGCAATTGCTCCTCCAGCCGCGACACCCGTTTCTGCAAATCGACCACCTGGTCGATCAGGTTGTTGAGCTGCCGCTCCCTGTCCAGTGTGTCTCTGATTGCCATTCCCTTACTCCACCACCAGGCTGCACGTGTTCGACGCCGGCAGATACTCCTGTGCCACGACCCGCACGCCCCGCTCCCGGCCGCCCACGCCGACCGAGAACATCTCCAGCCAGACCGTATCCCCAATACCGTACTGGCTGAATCGCCCCGGCGCGTAGTCGTAGGCCGTCAGGCTGTATATCTCTCGCGGCGCGGCCGACGACGCCAGCCGCAGCACCGCCGCCCCGTCCAGCGTCTCCTGCACACTGATGTCCACTACCGTCTCCCCCGCCTGCCGCAGGTCATAGAGCGCCCGGCTGTTCTCGTCGCGGGCCGCGCTATAGATGCGGTTGCTCTCGCCCCAGCCCGACCCCGCCCCGGCCAGGTAAATGTCATTGATAATCGGCCCCTGTTCGTCCATCCGCCCGGCCACGTTGACCCCCTCCACGAATCCCAGGCGCCGCCCCAGCGCCGAGCCGCTTGAGTAGTCATTGCCCCGCCGCTCGTACAGGTTGGCCACAAAGCGGATAATTCCATCGTCCACCGTCGCCCGCACGTCCCAATCCACCGCCTCCAATCGCCGCGTGATACTCCGCGTCACGATGTCATAGATCGACTCAAAGTGATACTCCGGCCCGTGCAGACCGCCGCCCGTCCACACGTAGCCCAGCTCCACACCGAAGTCGGTCGCCTCGCGGATGACCGCCCGGAAGATGTCGCCTGCCGTCGCGTTGGCGAAATAGCGCCCCCGATCCGTCACCCGCCAGTCGAGCATGTACTCACCGCTGTAGGCCACCACCTCCACCCGCTCCGCGTTCCACTTACGCGGCGGGTCGATGACCCCGCCACAGTCCGGCAGTCCGTTGCCGAAGCGGATCAGAATCCGGTTGCCGAAGCTGAATAACCACGGCCGTCCCTCGAAGTCCACCCGCGGCACCGTCAGCCGCGCCTGACCGTAGTTGTTCAACTTCCAGGCCACGCCCCGCACCTGCGGCTGAATCTCCCCGATCACCCGCCCCGTCGCGTCGCCGATGAGAATCTCCATCTCCGCCGGCCCGCTCCCAGCCGCGTTCGCCGCCAGCCACACCGGCGGCAGCGCCGTCGCTTTCGCCGCCAGCGGCCCCACCGCCGTCAGGAGAGAAGTCAGCCGCGTCATGCGATGTAGAACTCACTGTTGTTGGCCGGCGCTTCCGTCAGCGCCGCCACCGTCACGACCTTCGTCGTGCCGTTGTAGTCCGTAATCGTCGTCTGCTGTCCGGCCAGCGGCCCGCTCGTGAATGTCAGCGACCGGCCGTTATAGTGGTCGTTCGTCGTCTCCGTCAGGTCGGTCGAAAATGCCGTCGTCGTCAGCGTCCCCGTCACCGCCTTGCCCAGCACCAGCCCCTGATACCCTCGCGCCGCGTTCGTCGCCGCCGTCGCCGACCCGGCCACCTGCACCACGTTCGCCTCCTTGCTGCCCAGAACCTGCCCCGCCGTCCCCGCCCCGTAGGCCCCCGGTAGGGCCACCGACCACGGGTCGGCCGCGTTGGCCTGGTCGCCCAGCTTCTTGCCCGCGCTCCCGGCCGTCGCGTGCCCCGCCAGCGCCTCGTCCCAGATGGCGTCGGCAATCTCCGCCACCGCGTCGGCCGCCAGTTCGCTCGCGCCAATCGCGTCGGCGGCAATGGCCGTCGCCGTAATCAGCCCGGCCGTAATCTCATCGGCGTGCACCTGCAATCGGTCGGCCCCAAACAGGCTGTCCCACACATTCGCCGTCACGACCATGTACTGCTGAAACACCGGCAGCGCCCCCGACTCATGCACGTAGAGGTCAAGAACCCCCAGCGTGTTCGTGTCCGTCGTATTCAGCGCGCAGCTATAGACCCCCAGCGCGTCATGGCTCGCCGCCGTGGCGCTGTTCTTCTGGCCCATCGTGCCGCCGTTCTTGGCCAGCTGGATGTCGCCCTGCGTCAGCGTCAGCCCCGTCTCGGCCGTCTTGCCGTCCGTCTCATCCACGAACGGCCCGATCTTCACCGTCACCGCCGTTGACTGCTTCAACCATGCCATTGCCACCTACCTCCCGCGCCGCTGCCGCTGGTAATACATAAACTTCACCGCCGCGCCGCTGCCGCCCGCCGCCGCCGCCGTCGCCGGCCAATACTCGCTCCAGTAGGCCAGCGGCCAGTAGTCCTCCGGCCAGCCATAGCCCGTCAGCCCCGGATCGACCCCGTCAGCCCACTCCACGAATAACTCTGCCGCCAGCAGCCCCGCGCCGTAGTCGTAGCCCAGGAACCACAGGTCGCTGGCGCCGTCGATGAGGTAGAGAGCCACGTCATCCCCCACCGTCCAGGCCCCGTCCACGACTTCCTGCATCACCGCGCTGATGTCCGGCGATGTCACATAGCCGTCAGCGCCCCGTTCCGCCCACAGCCCCGACGCCACCCAGTCTACCCCCGCCGTCGTCTTCGTCCGGCCGGATAGATCGTATGGCGTCGCCTCGCTAAATGACGCCGGCGACGCCTCCGCTCGGATCGTCAGTTCGGCATCGTCCCCCGCCGATGTCACCGCCAGCCGCACCGCCGCCGCCGTCAGCGATGCCGCCGCCGGAACCCCGACCGCCCGGAAGATCAGCCCCGCCGTAGGAGCAACGCCCCGCACCCGGATCGCGCCCGTATCGAACTTCTGTACCCGGTTATTGCTGGTGTCGGCCACGTAGACCGACCCGTCCGCGTCCACGGCGATGCCCACCGGCAAGTTGAACTGTCCGTCGCCTGTGCCGGAACTCCCCCACTTGGCCACGAACGCCCCATTGGTATCGAACTTCTGTACGCGGTGGTTATAGGTGTCGGCCACGTAGACCGACCCGTCGGCGGCCACGGCGATACCCCGCGGCAAGTTGAACTGCCCGTTGCCTGTGCCGAGGCTCCCCCACTGGGCCACGAATACCCAGTCCCTGTTGACCAGCAGCGCAAAGCTATCGTCCGTCTCATAGCCGTCATCCGCCGCGGCCGACACCTTGACCGTCACCGAACCCATCGCCTAGCTCCCATCCCGCGTCACCGCCGTCCGGTTGCGGCTGCCGTCAATCGTGGCGCTAATCCGGTCTTTCGAGTCGGCGATGTCGCGGAAGGCGATCGTACTCGTCCCGCCGCCCGTGCTCTTGCCCGCCAGCGCGGCCATGAAGATGCGCATGAACTGTCTCCCCGTCAGCGTGCTCTCCAACACCTCATCCCAAATCTCGTCTACCGCGTCGGCCGCCAGCGCGTCGGCGTCAATCGCCCCCGTGGCAATCGCCGCCGCGTCAATGGCCCCCGCCGCAAACTTCGCCGCCGTAATGGCCCCCGTGGCAATCGCCCCGGCGTCAATGGCGTTATCGGCTATGGCTGAGGCGGTGATTGAGTTCGCCGCCAGGCCGTTGACCGTCGTCACCGCCGTTGCCGTCCCGACCGTGGTCACAGTCGGAATGACGTTGTTTGTCCCGGCGTAGCCCGTGCCGTCGAAGAAGCTCTCAGCATTGTCGGCCGCCGCGCCGTCGCCAGAAATCTGCACGGCATTCACGCCAAGCTGCGCCGTGGTGGTCGATACCGCCGCGCCCGCCACGTTGACCAGGTTCACCCCCAGCTGCGCCGTCGAAGTGGAAACAGCCGCGCCGTTGATGTAGGTCACGTCCACGTCAATGTCGCCGCCCTCTACCGGGTACAGCACAATCGGCGTCGTCTTCGCCCCGCTCGACGTGGTCTTGACGATGATCGCCACCGTGTCGGCGTTCATCTCCGTCGAGGTCAAGTCCAGATAGTACATGCCGCTAGAAGTGGCGATCTCCGTCGCCTCACTCGTGCAGTCGGCAAACGTACCGCCGTCCTTCGAGACTTCGCTATCCAGCCCCGTCGCCCCCGTGACCAAATCCCCATCGGCGTCCATGATAGGAAAAGTCACCCGGTACGCCGTGTTCTTCAGCGGAAACGGTCTTGCGTCAGTCGATGCCATTCATCACCATCCTTGTTGCCCGTGCGCCCGACCCATGCCCGGCACTAGCCGGCCCCGCGCGGCCTTCGGCTGCCCGCCGCCGCCATAGTCCACCGTCAGCCGGGCACACAGCGACGTGGACGTGTCATACGACGTAAATCGGAGGGATGTCGATGCCGCCGCGTCTAGGATAAGCGCCACATCGTTGCCGGCCGCGTAGCCGGCCCGCGTCGTAATTTCCGCCAGAATCGCCGCCAGGTCGGGCGCGTTCTTGTCGCCCGCCCCCTGTGCCCCCGCCGTCCACGTCACGCTTGCCGTCGTCCGCGTCCGTCCGGAAATGTCGTTGTTGGTCGTCGTGAATGTGGCGCTGTCGTCCACATTCTCGCCGTAAATAACCAGGTTGCCGGGGTCAGTGCTCCCGGCCGTCAATTCCAGCGTCAGGACGGCCGAGTTAATGGGTTCGCTGTTGGCGATGGGACAGCTTGGAAACCGCAGCCCCGCCCAGTGCGTGCCCGCCGTCAACGCAATCGGCGCGTCCGTCAGCGTCACCGTCGTGCTCGCCTGTTTTGCGTCGTCGCTGCTGGCCCCGCAGATGCCGTTCCACGTCGCCATAGCCTAGCCCACACGCCCTGTCATCTGCTCGATGAACGGCCCGTTCAACTCAGCCACCACGCTGCCCAGCAGGTTGTAGACCGCCTCCGCGTCGGCCGTGCTCGAAAGGTCCAGCAGCGCCGCCAGCGCTGCCCAGTCGCTCCCTAGCGCCGCCTGGTCGAAAACCGCCTTCAGCTGCTCCGCCCGCTGCCGCACCGATACGATGTCATCAACCAGCCGGCGTACCTGCTGATTGTGACGGCCGCTCAGGCCGTTAATTGCGATATGCGCAGATGCCATGTCCCATCCTCCTAGCTGTAATACTGCGGATAAAAGGTCACCGTCACCCGGACACCCGTCAGACCAATCTCATCCACCCGTAACGTGTTCACCCCCGGCGCAATGCCGAGCAGCTCCGCCCGCCGCGTGTTTTTGCTCACCGCCTGATAGTGGTTGGCCCCATCCTCTCCCGTCACCGTATACCGCCCCCCGTCGATGGTCAGCTCGTACCCCACGGCCGTCTCCATCTGAATCGCCAGCGCCTCGGCCGTCGTCGCGTTCGTCAACGTCGCGTCCATCGAGTACGTATCGTGCTCAGATGCCGGCGTACTCGGCAGCCCCGTCGCAAACTCAACCCCGATCTCCTGCAAAGCCACCGCCGACGCCCCCGCCGTCCGCTCGGCCAACGCCAGATACTCCACCTCGGTCGACGGCGCTACGCTATCGCTGATAATCTGGAATGACTCCGACCTTCCAACCGCCTGCGGCGCGGGTATATCCACCGCCATCGGGTAGCCCGCCGGCCCGGCCGTGCGGATGCCCGCCGTCCACGGCACGGCCTCCTCCAGATAGCGCGTCCCGACAATGGTTGCCTCGGCAATCTGCCGCACAACCGGCACCGACCACGATGACTCCGTGCCACCCATCGTTCCTAGAGCCGCCGCCGACACCGCGCTGACGATGATCTCCTGTGCATCCCCCGGCAGTTGATACCGCGCCAGATGCCCCCCGTCGTCCCGTGGCGACCACGATAGCGGCCGGTAGGGGTTCGTCGCGTCCAGAAACTGCAACCAGTACCAGTTCTTGTTGCCGCTGTTCGTCAGGTCGATCATCGGCTTGTAGCCGTCATAGCCGATCAGGCTGCCGTCCGGCGCGCGGTCCAAAAAGTCATCCTTCCGCGTCCTGTCGCCGTAGACCAGCCATATCTCGTGCTGCAGCCACGACACCAGGTCATCCGCCGCGTGCGCCGCCGCCGTCGTCCCATACGCCGCCCGCGTCACGTTCAGCAGCTCGCCCGCCTCCAGGTCCTTGCCCGCGTAGGTGAACACCTCCGCGCCGATGAGTACCATCCCCTGCACCGGGAAATAGGCCAGTAGCGCCCGCGTGTAGTCGGCCGCCACCAGCGTCGTCACCACATCCCCCGGCGCGAACCCCTCGCCCAGTCGGAACCGCTGCCCCGGCTGAAAGTCCAGATTGGCCCACACCCCCGTCTCAGTCGTGTTGTAGCCGCCGAGCCACCGCCGCACCTCCTGCCCGTTGACGATGACCCCGATGTTCGTCTCGTCGTCGATCTTGTTGTCCAGCAGCATCTGGTACGTGTCGAGCGGGTCGCTCCAGGCCAGATCGACCGGATAGCGGTTGAATGACCGCCAGCTATCCCACGGCACAGCCACAAAGCGGCGATAGCCCCAGGAGTCGCCGCCGACCTTGTTCGCCGTCGGCTCCACCGTAATCACCGGCCGCACCGCCGCGCTGCCCGGATTCGTCACCGCCAGCGTCTGCCCGCTCGCCGTCAGTGTCCAGTCGTAAGCCACCGGCGTCACCGCCGTCCACATCGTGTCTCCGTGCGTCATCAGCGTCGCCACGAAGTGACGCCCCACGCCGGCCGCGTCCGGCTGCTCCTCCGCCGGCGACTGGGCCACCACATAGCGATAGCGTAGCCGCCCGCCGTCGTCGTCCGTCACCGCCAGCACCACCGCGCTCGCCGTCTGGTGCAGCGCCGCCAAAATCTCTTCCCGCAACGTCGCCGCCGTCGCCTCGCTGGCCGGCAGAATCACAAAGTGCAAAATCAGCGTCGCCGCCTGCCCCCGCACCTGCGTCACCCGCGGCGGCCGGTAGAGCGTCTCCGCGAATTCCAAGTCCCGCGACGGCTGCGAATAGGGCAGCTCCAGCCACATGGCATAGTTCGCGCCGTCGTTGGAGTAGGTGATGCCTAGCGACTGTAGATAGCTGACCCTCATCGCATCAACACCTCCATCTCGTCCAGCGCCGACCCTCGCCCGGCCCCGTAGTAGTTATGCACCCCGCCATTGACCACCGTCCGCCGGCTGTTGTCGGCCGTTTGCGCGCCAACACCCGGCCCCGCCATCGCCGCCACCGGCTCCAGCGCCCCGCCCAGCACCCGGCTCAGACTCCGCTGCAGCCCACTCCGCTCCCGCTCGGCCGTCGCCGCCATCGTCCCTATCACGTTCTGCATCAGCCCCTGCGCCCACCGGCTCGGCGAATGCACCCCCAGCTCATCCTCAGCCGCCGCAATCATCCGCCGCATCGCCTCCGCCATCGCGTCCATCAGCCCGCCCGCGTCCGCGTCCAGCCCCAACTTAATGCCGTCCAGGATGCTCGCGTCCAGGTTGTTGTCCTTAATCATCTTGATTAGGTCCAACTGCTGCTGCAGAAAACCGATCTGCGCCCGCCGCTCCTCGATCGCCGCGATGCGCTCCTGCTGTGCCGCCAACTCCTTCTGCAGCTCTATCTGCTCCACCGTCATGTCCCGCCGCTCGCCCAGCAGCGCCAGCGCGTTCTGTGCCAGCGCCCGCTGTTCGGCCGACGAATAGTCGCTCGTCGCAAACCGCTGCAGCATCAGCTCCCAGCCCGGCTCGGCCATGTCCAGCCCCAGCCGCTTCACCGTCTCGCCAATCGAATCGTTGCGCACCTCGATACCGGCCTGCAACTCGTCCAGCCGCCCCAGCATCGGGTCAATCGTCTTGTCCTTAAAGATGTTGGCAAACCCGCCGCCCATGTTGGCCACGTCGCTCATCGCCTTAAACAGCGCGTCCATCGCCTCGGCCGCCGGCTGCACCATCGCCGTGATGCCGTCGATGAGGCCCTGCCCAATCATCGTGCCCGCCCAGTACATCAGCGTCGAGGGCGACGAAATCCCGAAGAACGCCTTCACCTGATCCCACGCCGCCTGCGCAAATCCGGCAATCGTGTCAATAATCGCCTGGCCCGCGTTCGCCAGACCATTCACGATGCCGTTGATGATGTCCAGCCCCAGCTGCTTCCAGTCCGTCGTCACAAACCAGTTCTTGACGTTGTTCCACAGACTCACCAGCCACGGCAGCACCATGTCCCACAGCCCCGTCAGGAAGTTGATCACCGTTTCCCAGGAGTCTTTCCATATCTCAAATATCTTGCGCCCGAATCCCTCCCAGTCCCCCTCAAACGCCAGCCGGAACGCGTCCACGATGTCCCTGATCGTCTCGACAACGCCCTCGATAACCCCCTGGATCAGGTTCCACGCATCCTCGGCCGCCTTCATAATCGCCTTGCCGTGCGCCTCCCAGAACCCCCGAATCGCATTCAGGAACCCCTCTACCAGCGGCCGGATGAAGTTGACCACCGCCTCCGTCTTGTCCCGAATGCCGCCCCAGTTGTTGACCCACGCCGCCCCAAGCGCCCCGACCGCCGCAATGATGAGCGTGATCGGGTTCGTCAGCAGCGCAATGGCCGATGTTACCGCCCCAATCACCAGCAGTGCCCCGAAGGCCACCGCCAGGGCGATGAGCACCTCCTTAAGCTGCGGCCCGTGCGTCTGCACGAATGGGATCACGTGCTCCTGGACAAACGTCGCGATACCCTGCACCACCGCCGCCAGCTGCGCCGCAAAGTTCTGGATCCCCGTCTGTACCTCCGGGCTGGCCAGCCACATTGCCAGCCCCTCCAGCCCCTGCTTGGCCAGATCGAAGAACGGCCGCAGCCCCTCGGCCGCCGCCATCATCAGGTTGTCCTTAATCGTCGATAACAGCCCCTGCCACGTGCCCGCCTGACTCTCCATCGCCCCGGTGAACGCCCCCAGGTTGCCCTGCATCGTCACCCACATATCGTTGGCGCTGGCTCCGCTGGCCTGCATCGACTCCAGTTCCGTCCGCACGGCCGGCGTCATGATGCCCAGCTCCTGCAAGCGCATGGCCGCCTCGCCAAACGGCTGCCCCCCTTGCAGGTTGGAATAGAGTCGGCCGATCCAGAAGGCTACCTCATCAATCGGCGCGTTGACCGCCGCCGCCGCGTCGCCCACCAGCGTCAGGTTATCCATCGTGTTCAGCGCTTCACCGCCGAACGTCTGCAACTTGAGACTGGCCGCGATGATCTCGCCGCTCTCGTAGGGTGTGTTGGCGGCAAAGGCAAAGAGGTCTTGAACGTGAGCCTGCGCTGCCTCGCTGCTGCCCATCAGCGTCGTGAACTGCATCGTCGCCGTCTCCAGCGACGCGTTCATGTTGATCGCCGCGCCCATCGCCGCGCCGAACCCCCCCACGGCCGCCGCGCCCACGCCCAGGAATGCCGCTGTGCCCAGCGACTTCACCGCGCCCAGCGCCCCGCCCAGCCGGCTACGCAGCCCGCCGGCGAAGCCCTCCGCCTTGCGCTGCACGTCGTCCAGCCCCTGGTTGAACTCGGCCGCCTTCAGCCCTAGAGACACCCACATTTTCTGCAGTTCCATCTAGCGCTGCTCCAGTTTCTTCGCATCGCCGCCCATTGCTAGAAAGGCGGCCCGCAGCGCCGCCTCGTTCTTCTCCATCTGTCTGGCCGGTGGAGGTTCCGGTGTGTGCCACCGCGGGTAGAACGCCGTCGGGTTCTTCGCCGCCTGCCCCTTGCCCCGATGCATGTTGTGCTGTTGCGCCATGAGCATGGCCACGTGTGTGTCCGCCCGCGTCTCCGGCAGCGGCTCGATCTGCAGATAGGCCACCCACGTCAGGAACTCTTCCACGTCCATCCCCCCGGCCGCCGTCGTGCCCTCGTTCAACTCCCGCACCGTCCGGCCGCCGATGCCGTGCGCCACCAGCCGGTAGGCCAGCAGCAGCGCCGGGTTATCTAGGAGTTCTCTTTTTTTTCCTCCACCCGGTCGCCTTCCTCGATCATCCCGCTCAGCTCCCTGACCGTCTTCACAACCAGGTTGGTGATCGCGTTGGGCGTGGCCGTCAGAGCCTTCTGCATCCGGTCGCGGTTGCCGAATTCCCGTACCCACACGTCGGCCATCTGCACCAACTCCGCCTCCGACATGGTGATGTATGGCGAATCCCCCGCCGCCGCAAAGGCCCGCTCCAGCAGCGCCCCGTCATCGGCGTCCGTCACCATCGCCTTTTCCAAAAAGCGCGGCCCGGCCGCCTCCGACAGCGCCGCCAAGTCCATCTCATACGACTTGTCGCTGTAAAACCGCGCCTTGCCCCCCTTGCCGCTGCCGGACGAGACATGCGCCTGCTCGGCCGCCGTCAGGTCGCGCACGTAGATCACCCCCGTGTAGCCGACCGTGCTCAGGTCAAGCCGGACCACCTTCCGCTGTTTGATCAGCCCCAGGAAGTCCACCGCGCTCAGGCTCACATGCCCGTTCTCGCTTGCCATTCATCCCCTCCTCTGCCCACTAGCTCAGGCCGTCCAGCTTCTCCGCCAGCGCCCGCACCTCGGCCGCCAACATCCGGTAGGTCTTCGGCTCCCGCGGCCCCCGCTTGCGCTCCAGCGCCTCAGCCGCCGCCAGCAACAGTTCGCCCGGCGTGCTGGGCGCTTCCGGCTTGGCCGTCGCCTTCTCGTCCTTCTCTAGCTTCTCAGTGGTCATACCAGTTCTCCCCAATCCGGCGCGCCCGTCGGCCGCAGGGTGATCGTCGCCATCACCAGCTCCTCGTAGGGAATCGAGCCGGTCAGCCCGCTGATAAACGCGCAGAAGCTCATGTAGGTCTGCTCGGCATTCATCAGCACCAGCCGCCACTCAGCCACCAGCCGCGTCTGCTTCATCTGGCGCATCACCGAAAACTGCGACCACAAGAATTTCATCTCGTACTCGACCTCTTCCAGCTCAGCCAGCGGGTTCGGGATGAACGTCCGGTAGCCGCCGCTCTGGTTGTCGGTCGTCTCAATCGCCTCCGTCGTGTCGTTCGGAAACTCCAGATCCCGCGTCCCCGCCACCGTCACCCACGCATCGGTCAGCGGATTCTTGTACTGCAGGAGCGTCCCGTAGCCGACCAGTTCCTCAGGCGGCACACATACTGTCATGTCTCATCTCCTATAGGGCGATAGCCGCCACGAGAACCTCGGCGTTGTTCGCCGTAAATTCGATGTTCCGGCCGCCGAGCGTCTGCTCCCAACCCCGCGCCTCAAACAACCGGCCGAATATCTCACCCGTCGCGATGTTGGTCGCGGCGATGTCGGCCTTGCGCCCAAACGGGTCAAAGCTCGATGGAATGGCAATCGTCCGTGTCGAAGCCCCGCTGTTGCGGAACAGAATCAGCACCCGGTCGGTCGTCATGTTGACCACGTTGCCGGTCGTCGCCGCCGCCGTCCACGTCAACGTCGAAAGGGGCGTCGTGTCGGTCGAGCCGACGTAAGGCCCGTTAATCGTCTGTACTGCAATCGCTGTCGCCATGTTTCTCTCCTAGATGGGAATCGCCAGCACCTTCACGTCCGAGCTTTCGCTGTCCATCAGCAGGTCTTTCCCGCCCAGCGTCTGCTCCCAACCCCGCGCCTCGAAGACAAACGCCAGCCAGCCCGACGCCGGAATCGGCTGCTGCGTAATGTCGGTCGCCCGGCCATATGGATCGTCCGACGCATCCACCGTCACCCACTCCGCGTTCACCGCGTCGCTGTTCTGCCACAGTACCAGACAGCGGCCGGTGGACATGACCACCTTATTCATGTTCGTCGCGTCCGTCGCCGTCATCGTCAACGTCGTGAACTGTGTGCTGCCCTCATTGACGTAAGGCCCGACCACTGTCTGCTCACTTACTGCCGTCGCTGCCATAACTCACTCCTATCCCGCGTACATAATCTCGAATTCCGACGACGCCACCCGCGCCCGCGTCGCCCCCTGGTGCGTGTCGGCCAGCGTCGCCGTCCGGATGTGGTGCACCCAGACACACGTCTCGCTGCCCAGCCAGTTGCCCCGAAAGCCGCCGAAGTAATCCTCCACCGCCTTCTGGAGCCGCTTCACCGCCGCGTACTGCTCCCCCTTAATCGTCACCTGAATCCGCGCCCGGCCCGCCGTCGTCACCCGGTCAGAACCAACCCGGCGATACGTCGCCAGCGGCAGCACCGCGTCCGGCGGGTTCACCAGGTCATAGACCCGGCCGCCCAACTCGGCCGCGAACCGCGCCGCCAGTTGCTCCCGAAAGGCCAACTCCACCGGCTCACTCATCGGCTTGCCCTCTCAATCGCCGCCCGCAGCTCATCGGCCACCGCCTGCACGATCGCCGACTTGTTGCCCTCCAGCGCCTCGCGCATGAACGGCTTAGCGCTCTGCCCGATGCCCAGCTCACCGAAGATGGCGTACTCCGTCGCCGGCCCGATCTCCGCCTCGGCCTCATCCCCGGACGAATCCCCCTCACGGGCGGCCGTGCTGTTCAGCGTCGCCCCCGTGTCGATGAAGTCATACCGGATGATGTTCTGCTTCCCTTCGCCTTCGACCACCAGCCCGCCGGCCATCACCGCCGAAGCCAGCGCCGCCCCCCGCGTCGCCCCGTCCAGCCGCGATAGCGCCGCCGTCAGGTCGCGGATGTCCACCGTGACGCTCAGTTCACCAGCCATCAGGTTGCCACCCGCCGCGCATAGATGAGCAGACCGCTTGGCCCCGGCGCCGCCGGCCCCACCTGCTCCAGCATCCAGGGTTGCGCCAGCAGCTCCCCGAACGCCTCGATGATCTCATACCGACACAGCGTCTCGGCCCGCCCCGCCATCCCCAGCGGCAGCCGAATCTTGTAATTGGCGATGACCGTACCCTCCGTCCCCTCCAGCACCGCGCCCTGCGGCGTGAAGGCCACCCCGCAGCGCGTCTCGCCGTCGGCCGTCCAGGCATTGACCATCTGCCCGCTGTCCGCGTCCTGCGCCGGCCGCCAGGGATAGAAAAGCGCCAGATGACTCATGTGGCCCACCTGCACCGTCCGCATCCCCGCCAGCTCCGCCGGACTAAAGACCGATGGTGACACAGTACGTCGCCTCCTCATCCGGCACAAGCCGCGTCACTTCCACCGGCGGCTGAGCAAAGGCCGGCAGCCCCGCCCACGCCGCCCTGTCCTCGGCCATGCGCCGCATCCGCGCCGCGCTCGCCGCCAGCTGGCTGCGGTGATAGCTCCCACCGTCGGCCGAGAAGTCGAACAACAGCCCCGTCCGGTTCTCCACCCACCGCCAGACCATCACGTCCAGCGCCAGGCGCACCGACGGCACCTGCTCGCCTGCCAGCGTCGCCGCCGCCGGGTCGATGCCCAGCAGTTCCAGCGCCTCCCCGGCGATGGCCGCCACCTGCGCCGCCTGAGACGCCATCTCGTAAGCCGACCACACGGCCGCGTGTCTCACCGCCATAATGTCGATCGCATCGTCCAGCGCCGTCATGCTCAGCCTCCGGCCCTCCCTCATGGCCGTCCAGGTCTTGCCCCCCGGACGGCCAGAGAAGAAGGAGGACTCATGCCGTTACCTACTACCTTTACAGAGCCTCACTAACCTTCGACCGTCCATGTGCCGCGATAATCCAGCGTCTCCCACTGGCCCGCCTTCACGCACACGACATGGACGTACTCGCCCACGGCGTCGGCCTCGATGTACTTGCCGGCCGCCTGCTGCACTCCGCTGGACGGTAGGCCGATGGTTTCAGTCCCATCGGGATTAATCCGCAGCGCGAACGCCGCCAGGACATAGAAATAGAATTCCATGCCCACCAGCGCCGCCGGCAGGTTGAACACCGCCGCCGAGCCGGAGGGCGCGTTGTCCACAATCGCCCCGGCCATAGCCGCATTGATGTTGCCGCCATCGACACTGACCGACTTGCGCCGCCAGCCGCTCACCTGGAGGCTCGCGTCAACCACCATCGCCTTCGACGCCGACACCGTGCCCGGCGCCGACGTGTCCAGGTATCCAAGTTCGGCCGCCGTCAGCGTCGCCGGGATGCCGTCCAGAACGTTCAACTCAGCCGCCGCCGCCGTCACATCGGCCAGCGCGGCAAAGTCGTCGGCCGTCGGGGTAATCGACGCCGTCAGCAGTTCCCGCAGCCGCTGATACGGATACTTGTACTTGGTCATCGGCTACTCCTTGCCCCGCTTGCCCTTCGGCGTGGCGGGTTGCGGCCTCGCGGCCGGCTCCTTGACCACCGAGATCACCGCCTCAACCGGCTCCGTCTCCACGTTGCCCGCCGGAGCGCCAATCCCCGCCAACGCCGTGGCGATGGCCTCCAGCATCAGCGTGTGCTTCACCTGCGGATTAGGCACGCGGCCGACGGCCAGGTCAAGCGACCCGCCCAGCCGCGCCGTTTCCGCCGCGATGGCGTCCAGCGCCTTCGCCTGCCGTTCGGCCATGATGGTTGTATTCATGGCGACCCCTTAGACCGCGACAGGAGTCGTGTACCCGGTCGGAACAGCGTAAGCGCCATTGCTGACACGGAAGGCCACCGCCCCGACGCGGTTGTAAACGCCGAAGCCTGCGTAGCGCAAGAATCGGTACTCTTGCAGGTTGCCGTCGGGCGAGTGGTTCTCGGTGAACAGACCCTGCAGACTGGCCGCCGGATACTCGCGCATCCGCAGCGGCTTCGTCTCCGCCCCACGGGCGATGACGATGCCGTAGTTGTCCGGCAGGAAGCTCCACTCAACCACGAACACGCCGTCCACGTAGCCGACCACCGCGTCGCCAAAGCCGCGGTCAATCCGGCCGGTCAGCCGCGGAGCCATGATGCCCGCGTCCACGTTCGCGTCAGCCACGTCGATGAAGTTGGCCAGCCCCTGCACCGCCGCCTTAACGTTGGTCGGGATGTAGGCCACATACGGCCCGCCGTTCTCCGGGTGCTCGCTCAGCTCCGTCAGCAGCGTCGGGAACGGGTTGCTCGCGTCGGCAATCGCCCCGGCCTGAGCGTAGAAGTGCGTGTCGGTGGCCGATGACCCGTTGTTGCGCGCGTAGGTCACCGCGTCGCCGTTCGCCAGCGGCTGCACCGTCAGCGTCCCCTTCTCTTCGTCGGCAAACGACCAGGTCGTGTTGTCGAACAGGGCCGCCAGGAAGTGCCGGCGCATCCAGTCAGCGTCACGCCGCAAAGCGCCCAACGTGAAACGCTGCGCCTCGCCCACGGTCATCAAAGCCCGGCTCACGCGGTTGTCACCCCAAGCCGTGCCGCCGCCCTGAATCGGAAAGGCCACGTCGTAAAAGCCGCTGTCCTTCACCGGCAGCGGGTTCCCCCACTCATCCAGCGGCTGCAACGTGCCCCCGCCGCCGCTCTTGTAGCGGACGGTGTAGTCGGTCGTCCGCTCCACCAGCTCAGCGAGCGCGGTCGTCACCTGCCGGTTGTGTTCCGCAACCGACGCCGCAATCGCCGTGTTGACGATCTGCACGTTGTTGCCGTCGAGAACACGTTCGTCGGCAAGGTCTTCGTACCCCACGAAACCAAATGCACTCATGATGTTTCCTTGCCTCCTACAGTCCGTTCAGCCACAACAGCTTCTCGCCCGCCGTGGTATCCCAGCCGGGGATGACCCGGCCGACGATGGTATCCACCGTCGAATCACCGGCCGCCCCGCCGAACGCCCCGTCAGTGTCGCTAACGTAAATCGGATCGCCGTAGTTCAGCGCCGCCCAGGCGGCGATGTTGCCCACGTCCACGATGCCCTGATTGATGATGGTCAACGCCTCGCCAATGGCCGCCGCGTGCGTGGCGATGCCGCCCGGCGCGATCTCGGCCGCGTCCGTCCCCTTGCCCAGCGCGATGTAGCCGGTCGTCGCATCGAACCGGCAGCGCTGCCCCTCCGTAATCGCCTCCACCGCCGGCCCGGTGAACTGCTGAATCACCTGTACCTGGTCGGCCTTCGTGAAAACCAAATCTGCCATTTCGTACCTCTCTAGAATGTTCTCGTCGCCAGCGCCCGCCGTTCCTCCGGCGTCAGCCCCTTCGACCCCTGCGGCGCGGGCGTCGGCTGTGTCGCCTGCCGCGCCGGTTGCCCGTTACCCGATTGCGCCGGTTGCATCATCGCCGCCAGCGCCTTCGCATCCTCGGCCAGCTCCTCCGGCGTGCTACCCTGTAGCCGCTGCCAGAGTGGCGCGATACCGGCCGCCTGGGCCGCGTCCCGCCGCTGTTGGTCGTGTTCCATCTGGGCCAGCCTGGCCTCAGCCTCAGCGCGATTAGCCTTCTCGGTCTCATAGAGCCGTTGGAACTCTCCGCGCTCTGCGGCTTGCGATGCCTCGGCGTCCGCCTTAGCCTTGTCTATTGCCGCCTGCTGCTTGTCGCGCTCGCGCTTGAGCCGGTCGCTAATCAGCTTGTCAATGTGCGCCTGCTGCTCGGTCGTGAATGAAGGCGGCGCTGCGGCCGCGCTAACCGCGGCATCGGGTGTCCCGGCTGCCGCGCCCTGTACCTGTTCCGCCTCCGTCGAGGTGTCTTTTACCGTTAGTTCAGTTGTCATATCTCTCCATGCTGTCCGTTTTTGCCGCCCGTCGGCGTGTGGGGAAACAAAAAAGGGGCGGG
>OFRM01000490.1_pt1 | contig 16395 bp, 15 predicted proteins | sample 1543101 | NCBI WGS metagenome assembly OFRM01 (sample SAMN07774223, study PRJEB24372) | wastewater metagenome | isolation source: Exp Tend VB 0WW | collected 2016-02
TAATCCATTGAATGTTACTTTGACGCGATTAGCGTTAGGAACCGTCTTACCACTCTCGTTGTTTGTGGAAAAAAACATTTCATTTAGACTATCGTAAGAAAAGAATTCGCCCTCCAACTCCTCAGTAATTTTTTTACCATCGAGATAACGTATTTTCGCGTTGGATATCAATCGCACCTCTTGACTGATATCGTTATATTCAATTCGTTTCGCTTCAGCTTCAAGCCATAAATTTTCTCCGCCATCACGTTTCTGGCGAAAAGTTACTGGTTTTCCAAGTGCCGAAAAAAATTGAAAATAATATTTTTTATTACTGAGTTCAGTCACAATCGCGCAATTGGCCTTCGCGAGTAGCGAACCCTTTGTAACCTCGACATTACCTTTCAACACATAGGTACCTTTGTTTAAGTCGCCTTCTTGTGATTCAGCACTAGCGAAAATTTTTTTCTGTCTGTCGGCTTTTTCAGCATGAGCGTATTGCACTCCTATCCCACCAGCCAACAATATGGCAGCACAGCAGGTATTGACTACAGAGATATTTTTATATGGTCTCATGCATTTCTTTCGACAATTAGCGTGGAAGGGGCTGTGTCAGTGGATTGCCGGGTGGCGCGAATCGTGCTCGTACTTTGCTTAATAAACTTAAATGCTGATCGCGATTATTTGCTAAGAGGCCGACAGCGTGAATTTCTGCACCTTCGGTGTAGATGGTGACATCTTTCTCGGTTTTTAGTAAATCGTCATCCGGTAAAAATAATAAGTATTCAGTGTAGACCTGCAACATGCCGGAATTAGCGCTGGGGAATTTTTTGACTTGCACATCCCCCAGTAAATGAATTTTGTCGTGCAGCCGATCTGAGTTACCGGTTTTATCTTTTTGTTCCACAATCGCCTTTTGCGCACGGATGTTAATTGGCGTTTCTTGCTCACCAAAACTGCTGACCCGCGGCAAAGCGATTTCAAAGCTGTCGTTTGCAGGAATATGGGTCAGGCGTGCGCCAGTCATGTGGTAATTGGCCTTGCCATCATTGGGCAGGCGAATCAGATTAAAATTTTCGACGTAATAATCAGGCTCGTCGCGCGGTGTGCTGGGTGAGTTGCCTTCTACATCGGCGCGTCGCATCACTTCCAGTAACCAAAAGCTGCCAAGCGCGATTAAGGCGATGATGCCGACACCGAGCCAGGTACGTAGTTGATCGACGCTAAAGCGACTTTTCATGATAAAAACCGATTCAAGATTGGTTCGTATTTATTTTGCGCACGCAAAATAAAATCACATAGCTCACGCACTGCACCGTGCCCTCCGCGCGCCTCGGTGACATAGTCCACCCGGATTCGCACTTCGTGATGACCATTTGCCACGCTAGCGGCAAAACCAACCCGTGTGAGTACCGGCAAATCGATCACATCGTCGCCGATGAAGCCGCAATGCATCGGTGCGATGGCTAGCGATTCGCTCAAGGTGATGAAGGCAGTTTTCTTATCGTGAATGCCCTGCATCAGATGCATGATGCCCAGATCTTTGGCACGTTTGGCGACAATCGGCGATTGTCTGGCGCTAATGATGGCGGTGACGATGCCGGCCTCTTCCAGTAATCGTATGCCTTGGCCGTCAAGCACGTTAAAACTTTTGATGATTTCCCCCGTCGCATCGAAATGTAGATTGCCAGGCGTCAGTACACCATCGACATCAAAGATCATCAGGCGCACATTGGCGGCCTTGCTGATTGCAACCTCTTGATTGGTAGGCGCCGTCATTGTCAAATCACCTTGGCACGGGTTAAGTCATGGATGTGCAAGGCACCAACCAATTTATTTTGCTCGTCCGCCACTAGAAGTTGGTTGATGCGATAGGTTTCCATGATCTCGACGGCTTCCACCGCAAGTTGGTTGGGGCCGATGGTGCGTGGCGATGTGCGCATCACGTCGGCAATTTGCAGGTTGGTAAAGTTTTGTTGATTTTCGATTAAACGGCGCAAGTCGCCATCCGTAAATACACCGATGATTTTTTTCTCGGCATCGACGATAGCCGTCATTGCCATGCCTTTTTGCGTAATCTCAAGCAGGGCAGTCGTCAGCTTTGTCTCAGGCGCTACTTGGGGAATTGCATCACCAATGCGCATTACATCGTGCACGTGCGTGAGTAAGCGTCGTCCCAGGCTGCCACCTGGGTGCGAGCGCGCAAAATCTTCTTCGCGAAAACCGCGCGCATCCAGAACCGCGACCGCCAAGGCGTCGCCCAGCGCTAAAGTTGCGGTGGTACTGGCAGTTGGTGCCAGATTTAGTGGACAGGCTTCCTTTTCAACATACACATTAAAGTGAATATCAGCCAGCTTGGCCAAGCTGGAGTCAGGGTTGCCAGTCATTGTGATGAGCGGTACACCTAAGCGCTTGACCGTTGGCACAATCGACATTAATTCAGATGCTTCGCCTGAATAAGAAATCGCGATCAACACGTCCTGTGCCGTGATCATACCGAGATCACCGTGCGCGGCTTCGGCTGGGTGCACAAAAAAGGAAGGCGTGCCAGTCGAGGCGAAGGTTGCGGCAATTTTTCTGGCGATATGGCCGGATTTACCGATGCCAGAAACCACCACCCGCCCTTGGCATTGCAAAATGTGTTGAATGCCTTGTGTGAAGGCCAAAGTGCCGGTACCGATGAGCCGCTGTTTGATGGCTAATATCGCATCGGCTTCGATTTGCAAGGTATCGCAAGCCAATTGCAGCGCATGCGCGCTTGCCGCGGCATCAAGAGGACGCTCAGAATCAAGAGGACGCTCAGAAAAGTGTGGTTTCATGCCCGCAGTATAAACCAAATCCGCTAAGCAAGAACTTTGCCAGTTACCAAAATTGGCTGATATTGTTGTTAATTACTCGTGCAGGTTGACTTTTTAAATGAAGTAAAATCTGGTATTTATTTGTTATTTTAATAATTTCTCTCACTCTTCTAGGGAGAATAGATTAATTTTTGGAAGAGTGCGCAGAATTAGGAGCTCTTCAAGCATAATTCAAGCATGAGCCCACTTGATACAACTTTAATGCTTTTAGGCGCCGCCGTGCTTGGTGTGGTGGCGTTCCGCATGTTGAATTTACCGCCAATGCTTGGCTACCTGCTGGTTGGCGTGCTGGTAGGACCGCATGCGCTTGGCTTGGCTGATGATAATGCAACCACCAGTGAGCTAGCAGAATTCGGCGTGGTGTTCCTGATGTTTTCCATCGGCTTGGAGTTCTCGCTACCCAAATTAGTCGCCATGCGCCGTTCGGTTTTTGGTTTGGGAATGGCGCAGGTGGTGACCACAATTTTGCTCGCGATGACTTGTTCCTTGTTCGCTAATCTTTGGTTGCCTAGTTTATTTCATATTAGTTGGGAAGCCGCATTAGCGTTGGGTGGTGCGATGGCGATGTCATCCACCGCGATTGTTTCCAAAATGCTGACCGATAAGCTGGAGTTGGAAAGTGTACACGGGCGGCAGATCATTAGTGTGCTGCTGTTTCAGGATTTGGCTGTGGTACCGCTTTTGATTTTGGTTCCCGCCTTGGCGACCCATGCCGAAAATCTGTTGGAAACCTTGGCGTGGGCGGCTGCTAAAGCGGCTCTGGTGTTATTTTTATTGTTCTTCTTGGGGCAAAAGCTGGTACGTGGTTGGTTTAGCATTGTCGTCAAGCGGCGCTCACAAGAATTGTTCATGCTCAATCTGTTGCTGATTACTTTAGGTGCAGCATGGTTGACCGATAAGGCAGGCTTGTCTTTGGCGCTCGGTGCTTTTGTCGCAGGCATGTTGATTTCAGAAACCGAGTATAAGCATCAGGTGGAAGAAGACATTAAATCTTTCCGCGATGTGTTGTTGGGGTTATTTTTTGTCACGATCGGCATGCAGCTTAATTTAGGGCTGGTGGTTGAGCACGGATGGGCCTTGTTACTGCTATTAATTGGCCCGGTGATGCTCAAGTTTGTCCTGATTGCGCTGTTGGCGCGCGGATTTGGAAACACCACCAGCGTCGCCTTGCGCACCGGTCTTGGTTTGGCGCAGGCGGGTGAATTCGGTTTCGTTTTATTGAATCAGGCAGGCGTTTTGAATTTGCTTGATCCTTTATTGATGCAGTTGATTCTGGCCTCGATGGTGCTATCGATGGTGGCTTCACCACTGATTTTGGCGAAATCGAATGCAATCGTCATGAAGTTATCGGCGAATGAATGGATGATGCAGTCATTGGCGTTGACCAATATCGCGGCGCGCACCATGAGTACTAAAAAGCATGTGATCATTGCAGGTTTTGGTCGCAGTGGGCAAAATCTCGCGCAGTTATTGACCGAAGAAAATATCGATTATCATGCGCTCGATCTTGATCCTGACCGCATCCGAGAGGCGCAAAATGCTGGCGCGCATGTGTCTTATGGCGATGCAGGGCGGCGCGAAAGTCTGGTCGCTGCGGGGATTCACCGCGCTGCTGCCTTGGTGGTCACCTTTACCGATACTAGCTCGGCGCTCAAAGTTTTACATTTCGTGCACGAGGTGCATCCTGATTTACCCGTGATTGTGCGCAGCCATGACGACACCGATTTAGAACGTTTGCGTGCCGCCGGTGCGACCGAAGTGGTGCCTGAATTGATGGAAGGCAGCTTGATGCTTGCGTCGCATGCACTGGTGCTGCTGGGGGTGCCGTTACGGCGCGTGGTGCACAAGGTGCAAGAGGCACGTGATCAACGCTATGCCTCATTGCGCGGCTTTTTCCACGGCATTAGCGACGTCGCTGACGATACTGAGGCTGTGCAATTGCGCTTGCATACCGTGGTATTACCAGAAGGGGCTAAAACCTTAGGTAAACAGCTAGGCGATTTACATCTGGCGCAACTGGATGTGGAAGTCACTATGATCCGGCGTGGGCAAATGCAGTTGGAAGCTGAACCAGGATTAGTGTTACAGGGCTTGGACGCCATCGTCGTGCGCGGTACCGCAGAAAACGTGGCACGTGCTGAGCAGCGCCTGTTAAAATCCGGCAAGAACTATTAATCAAATTAACCAACGTGACGTGCAAATGATTCAGTATCGCCCGCTAGTAGATAGGTGGCAGCATGTCTTCACAGAATAAAAAGGATCAGGTTTTATGTTGAGCATATCAGATTATATTAAAGATCATATTCGTACCGTGCCGAACTGGCCGCAAGAAGGGATCATGTTTCGAGACATCACGCCGCTTTTGCAGAATCCGAAAACTTTTCGGGTCTTGATTGATCTGTTTGTACATCGCTACATGGACGCCAAGCTCGACATGATCGCCGGCCTAGATGCGCGCGGTTTTATCATCGGATCGGTGGTGGCGTATGAATTGAATCTGGGCTTCGTGCCGATTCGCAAGAAAGGAAAGTTACCATTTCACACGGTATCGGAACAATACGAACTGGAATACGGCAGTGCGACCGTTGAGTTACATACCGATGCCGTGAAAACGGGTGATCGTGTCGTGCTCATTGATGACTTAATCGCCACTGGCGGCACCATGATGGCGGGTAGTAAGTTACTTAATCGCTTGGGTGCCACTGTTGTTGAAGGCGCGGTTATCGTTGACTTGCCAGAATTGGGCGGTTCCAAACTGATTGAAGCCAGTGGTTTGCCGCTGTATACGGTTTGTAATTTTGCAGGGCATTAAAATCTGGGTTATTTTACATACTGGTAAGTGTATGTATATTATCCACCCGTAAAATAAGCGGGAATTGCCATGTTTTTATATATACTCCCGTATTTTTGATGAGCGCATAGTGGAGGCTTCTGCATAACCTACTGCGCGACCAAATTTTGCGTTTGCGATGCTCGCTGACCGGTCGATCAGGTGTGCTTCTCAACGCGAACTTTGGCCGCTCGCTATAGTTGTGCAGAGGTCTTTGGTATTCGGTGCGCTTGAACCGAGATTTTCCATTAGACGCACCATAGGTGCTATTTGAGCGCTGGCGGCGCATTTTCGGTCAATTTCGGCGTTCTTCCTTATTGTCATTCCTTGATGGCTAGCCATGAGCGCCTCATTCACGTCAAAATTGCCTCGAAAAATGCATCCGCCTTCATCTCAAATCCTAATGGAAAATCTCGGTTGAAACTGCCAAAATAAAAAGGCATGTATCGTTATTAGATTATTGCGATACATGCCTTTGTATTTAAACTAGCGCTTATTAAAAACGCCCCACATCTGTCTTATGTTTGTCTCATGTTGGTTTGGCGCACACGAAACACGCTCATCAATTCTGCCTGATCGGCCGCTTGATTTTGCAAGGATTCCGCTGCCGCAGTGGCTTCGCGCACTACCTCAGTATTTTGCTTGGTGGTTTCATCGATCTCCATCATGGAGCGATTGATTTGCTCGATGCCTTCGATCTGGTCTTCGCTGGCCGCAGAGATTTCCGCCACAATGTCGGTCACGCGTTTCACGCTGGCCACGATTTCATCCATGGTGCTGCCCGCCTGCGCCACGAGTTTACTGCCCGAATCTACTTTTTCAAACGAATCAGTAATCAGTGCCTTGATCTCTTTGGCCGCGCTTGCCGATCTTTGTGCCAGATTGCGCACCTCACTCGCAACCACCGCAAAACCACGCCCTTGCTCGCCAGCACGTGCCGCTTCCACGGCGGCATTTAACGCCAAAATATTGGTCTGGAAGGCGATGCCATCAATCACGCTGATAATATCGACGATTTTTTTCGATGACTCGTTGATCGACCCCATAGTATCCACCACTTGCAACACCACGTCGCCGCCTTTGATCGCAACCTTGGAGGCTGAGCTAGCTAACAGGTTGGCTTGACGCGCATTGTCGGCATTTTGGCGTACCGTATTGGTTAATTCGTTCATCGATGCGGCGGTTTCTTCGAGCGATAATGCTTGTTGCTCATTGCGCGCAGAAAAATCGTTGTTGCTGGAAACAATATCGTCAGAAGCACCAGCAATTGCCACCGTGCCAGTGCGAATTTTGCTCACGATATTGTCGAGGCTCGCATTCATATCGCGTAGCGCACCCATTAGTTGTCCGGTTTCATCATTCGAGGTGACTTCGATTGAGCTAGTCAAATCGCCGGACGCCACGGTTTTTGCAATATCCACCGCCAAGTGAAGTGGTCGCACAATATTGCGGATCAGTAGCACCGATAGAAGAGCGGCTAGACCAACTGCAATGATGCCGCCACCGATCAAAATTGAATTCGTTAATCGTAATAATGTGGCGACTTCAGTTGAGCGTGCTACCAGCAAGCGCTCTTCTTCGCTGCGTATTTTTTCTACCATCGCGCGCATGTCGTTCATCGCTCGTTCGCCACGGCCAGTTTGCTCAAACATCACCAATGAATCCATCTGAATCGTGCCAGAGGTAACGCCTTTACGCAGTTTCAGCACCGGATCAATCGCCACTTTCAACCATTTTTGCTGTTCATCAAATAGTTCTTTTAAACGCTCCTGCTGCTTGGGATTATCGGCGGTCAGTTTTTTGATTTTCTCCAGCCGTTCCATAAACGACTTTTTACCGTTGTTTAATGGGTCTAGAAATGATTCTTGGCCAGTGAAGGCAAATCCACGCTCACCAGTTTGGATATTGATCAGGCTTTCCAACAAGCCTTGCGTTTGGTCAAGCGCTTCGTAAGAGCGAATATTGTGCGCATTGGCTTGTGCAAAACGCGAAAAATTGACATAGGCGACGGTGACTAACATGATCAGAATCAGCACGATCGCGCCGAAGCCGATGTATAGCTTGGTACCAATTTTTATGTCGGAAAACTTCATAGAAATTTTTCAGCCAGGTAATGTGTCATTGATTAGGACTTACGCAAAATTGCGTTGGTAAGGCGAAGCGACAACGCCAACGTCTGTTTTGCGTAAGTCCTATGATGTTATTTGTCTTTGGCAACAATAGAGCCTAAAAAAGTGACTACGTCGGTGACCTGTTCATCGGTTAATTCTTCGCCCCACGGTGGCATGAATTGGGAGCGCCCCAGTGCCTTGCCGCCGCGTCGAACAATTAATTCTTTGTATTGCGGATTTTTATCGCTGAGCACCAGATTGGCTGGTTTTGGATCATACAGACGCGCGGCACGACCATGTCCGTCTCCTTTAACGCCATGACACAAAACACAGTAGTTGGTGTACACGATACTGCCACGAAAAATCGATGCCTCTAATGAGTTTTTCCCTGGGAATTCCCCTTCCAATTGCGGTGTTGTAACGTCAGCAGCAGAAACAGCGGCACTACAAAAAAGACCTGCAAACAGCACAGTGATCAAACTGGTGTAACGGAAGCGGGCAGCAGATTTCATTTTTGTACCTCGACAGTGAGTTTCATATCAGGATGAATGGCGCATTCGATTTCTACCGTACCTGGCTTATCAAATGTCACGCTTTTCGACTGACCTTTTGGATAAGAGCCGAGGTCAAATGTTTTGATATCAGACAGAGAAAAAATATTATGAGAAAACGGATCTTCGTTTTTGAACACCACCACATCACCAACTTTTACTTTGAGCGTGGTTTGACTAAATTTTTTGTCTTTTTGAAGAATCTCATAATCCTTAGCATAAGCAGCTATAGGTGCAGACAAAATCATCGTAGACAGGAGAATAAATAATGGCTTGTGAAGAGTGAACATGATGAGTCCTTTCTAAGAAACTTGTTTGCGTCATTTGTCGATATTCGTCAACCTTAATCGATATCAGTTGCCAATAGATAGTAGAACTAACGAACCTAAATAAATACAGCGATAAATATTTGCAGCACTAAAAACTTATATTGTTTCATCTAAATCTTGCGCGGAAACAGTTGCTATTACATTGGCCTTCGCAGTACCCGGCGCACGCGCTGGCACTGTGCCATCGATTGCGTCTTGTTGTAGTGTAATTTTTTGCCACTGTTTGATCAATCGATAGATGAAAATAAATCCAAGTATCCAAATAAACGGACGGTAATGCAGCACACCAGGTTTCGACAACAGATAAAAATGACAGACTGCCAGCAGTGCTGCGATATAAACCGTTGAATGCAATGTTTTCCAGTTACCTTTTAATCGCTTCATCCAACCATCGGTCGATGTCACCGCTAGTGGAATCAGTAAAATAAAAGCGGCTAAGCCAGTGACGATATATGGTTTGTGAAATAAATCGTCTTCAAAATCATTCCAATTGAAATCCAGATTCAAGGCCACATAAATACTGCAATGAACGACCGCATAAAAAAAAGAGGCTAAGCCAATAGGGCGCCGCAAACGAATTAAAAAATTCCAATCCGATAGGCGCTTTCCATATTGCCAATGCAAACTCTTTGCCGTAAATACACAAGCATGCCGAATTGGCGCAACACATAAAGCCAGCGTTAAAAATACTAAACTCCAGTAGCCGGGTTTGCGGGTTAGTACATCCAAAGGATTAATCCCCAAGCGCCCCTGTACAGCCGCTATGATCAACATCACCAGCGGTAGCGCCATGCCACTACAAGCCAACCAAAGCAGTAGGGCAGGAGAATCGTTGGCACCACCCAAAATTTTCTCGGGTAGCGCCTTATAGGTTTTTGTCAAGATCAAGTCCGGCATATAAATGAGCGACTTCATTGGCATAACCATTAAACAGCAAGGTTTCACGCTTGCGCAATTCACCAACGCGGTTCTCCCTTGATTGCGAGCCTCGGCCAAAACCAGAGCGTGGATTAACATTGCCGTAAAACCCGTAATCACTCGATGCCTGCGGCCAAGTCGTCATTGGCTGACTGGCGACGAGCTGAATTTTCACAATCGATTTGATACTTTTAAAACCGTATTTCCAAGGCACCACCAAACGAATCGGCGCACCGTTCTGATTTGGCATTGGTTTGCCATATAAACCGGTCGCCATCAAGCTGAGCGGATGCATGGCTTCGGCCATGGTTAATGCTTCGGTGTAAGGCCAAGCGAGTGTTGATTGGCGTTGTCCATAAAATCGATTTGGATCAAGTAGCGTGACAAACTTAACGTATTTTGCTTTCGATGTGGGCTGTACCAGATTGAGAATATCAGCCAGCGGAATACCATCCCACGGAATTACCATCGACCAACCTTCGACGCAGCGTAAACGGTAAATACGCTGCTGTGGTCGAAACTGTTTCAGCAATTGATCAATGTCGATGGTGCGTGGCTTTTCGACTTCACCATCAATCATGATCGACCACGGACGCGGGTTCAGATTTTGTGCCAATGTCGCAATCGCGGTTTTTTCCTGCGAGTATTCGTAAAAATTATTGTAATTGGTAATTTCTTCCCAGGTATTCGGCGTTTCATTGCCAGCGTAATTGGCGGCATGTGCCTGAATACCAACACTCGAAAATAAAACCCCGCCCGCCGTGATTGCCATGTCGCGCATAAATTGGCGACGCTTCAAATACGTCGCTTCAGACGTAATTTCGCTAGAAGGAATCGACGGCGGACGGAGGGGTGACATCATCATTAATAAGGTTGTGGAGGCAGTTTAGGTAAAACCACAGGTGGACGTTCGGTCGTGAGCGCTTTCATAAACGCCACTAAGGCGGCCTTTTCTTCAGTATTCAAATTCAAGGGCTTCATGTTGGGTGATAGATCTGTTTTAATCGCACCGCCAGTGTTGTAATGCTCCACCACTTCAGCCAAAGTCTTGGCTGAGCCATCGTGAAAGTAAGGCGCGGTCAGTGTGATGTCGCGAATGGTGGGCGTTTTAAATGCCCCTTTTAATGAAGGCAGCGGTTTTTGCAAATAGCGGCCTAAATTAGGGTTGGGCAAGCCATACGACGCTAGGCCAATATTATGGAAGCCGTTATCGGTAAAGTTGGGCGCTTGATGGCAAGCCACGCAATTACCTTTGTTGGGATCATTGAACAAGCGAAAGCCGATGATTTGCTGCTTAGTCATGGCTTTTTTATCGCCACGCAGCCACTGATCAAATGGCGAATTATCGCTGACGATAGTACGTTCAAAAGTCGCTACGGCTTTTGCAACGGTGGTTTTATCGATTGGCTCGTTCGGGTAGGCTTTGGCAAACCAAGTTTGGTAAGTTGGTTCGTCGTTCAGCCACTTCACCAAAACACCTAAGTCCATCGCCATTTCATCGCTACTGGCCATTGGGCCTAATGCTTGCGCTTCTAGGGTTGGGCTGCGGCCATCCCAAAACTGAATGGTATTGAAGCCGGAATTGACAATCGTTGGTGTTGCTTTACCTAGGTTTTTATTTTTGATGCCACGCGACGTGCCTAAACCATCGGTCCAGCCAAATGCAGGAATATGGCAACTGGCGCACGAGACATTGCCTTCGGCTGATAAACGTGGATCAAAGAAAAGTGCTTTACCCAATGCCACACGCTCTGGCGTGATTTGATTGTCAGCGGGAGCAGGTACGGCTTTGGGCAATAGCCATTTTTGATCGTCCTGAGTGGGTGTCAGTTCGTAATCTATGGCATGCGCACCGATGGCGCTGACCGTGCCAAGCGAAAGAAAAATCGTGGAACACACAAAAGCGAATTGCGCAGTTCTCATCACAGCCTCCAGTTGTTATGCCAGATGCGTCGGCATAGTTTGAATGTGAATTAAAAAAGTAGTGACTTCTAAAATTCCTGCAAGTGTCAAACATCGACTATTCCGAAAAAAACAAGTCAATTTTTCAAACGTTTACAAAATTCAAACCAACAATTGAGTTCAGCATTGGCATGGGTTGAATAATTGAATGAATCATTTAATGCGTGTGGCTGAACACGTACATCTGCCAAGTTCAATTTTGCAGTTCTGCAATGCTGAATTCGCTGTATCAATCTACCCGTTGAATTAACTATACTACCTAGCAACTGTATGGAGCAAGCCGTTTCCCGTATGAAAATCGGTTTCGAATTGTTATCCTAACGGAGTGTTGTAAAAATAAGGTGAAGGATTGTTAAATCGCGGCAATAAACTTCAGCTGGCTGTGAGTTGGCAGCGTTAAACGTCATTTTGACTCGTGCGTTTTCTAGCCAATCTGTTGATCCCAACAGACTTGCAGGATTTCACGAACGGTGTTTGCGCGACGAATTTGCGCTGCAAATTTGCGTTGCACAGTGAAGAAAATTTTTAGCGGTTTTTTGCGGGCAGGCGTGGGTGAATAATGCGAAACCAGAGTGGTGGCACTAACGCCAGTAACACCATTGCGCCATAACCGCCGGGCAATTGGGGTGCTTCTTCCATGTGGCGTAATTCTTGGTAACGACGTGCGGCATTGGCGTGATGATCTGAGTGACGTGCCAGATTCAGTAAAAACCAGTTCATCAAACGGTAACTCGAATTCCACGAATGTTGTGGTTTGACCCGTTCATAGCGACCATCAATCTGGCATCGCTCCAGCCCATAATGCTCGACATAATTGATCACTTCCAGTTCTGAAAACGCGACGATGGATTGACCAATAAAAAACACCACACCAGCACCGCCGAAAATAGCAAAAGCACAAATCGTCCATAGTAGTGAAAAGAGATTCCAGCGCAGCACTTCATTGCGCCAGAAAGGCAGATGATGCCGCCGCAAGCGCGCCGTTTCCAGACGCCATGCGTTCAGACTGTTATGCCAGATGGCTCTGGGCAGAAAATGGTAAACCGATTGTCCATAACGTGCCGAAGATGCATCGCGTGGTGTGGAGACATGCACATGATGGCCGTAAATATGTTCGATTTTAAAACCGCCGTAACAAACTGAAGACAGCAAAAGTCCGCCAATCCATTGCTCGAATCGACTGGGTTTGTGAATCAATTCGTGCGCCGCTGTAATCGCCAAGGTGCCAGAGATTGCACCCACTGATAAGATCCAGCCGAGCTGACCCCAGCCATTGAATTCACTGGTGGTATAGACATGCAAGCCCCACCATAGCGCCAGCCCATGCGCGGGCAACGTCGCCAAGGCGATCCAGCGATACAGTTCGACTTGTTTAACTTGTTCAGATGGTTGTGCAGTATCTTTGCCGACCAAGTAGTCGATTGCCGTGAGGAAACCATAATTAACAATCAGTGGCCAAAAGGCGAACGCATTTGGCATCTCAAAAAAACGGCCCAGGCGCACCGCATCGAGCATCGATAAGGGAATGATTAAAATCAGCAGAAAGCGCAGCGGCGCTATCCATCGTGTCTGTAAGCGCGACAAGAAAGGCTTGAATTTGCTCTGGCGCTGTGTACCCATTATCTTACTCTCCTGCAACTATGTGATATGCCGCTCAGGTAATTTCGGCCTGCTCTCAGCATAGACTATCTGGCGCAATTTGCGTTATTTGCGTTATACTGACGCTCTTCCAAGGAGCGTTGCGACAGATTTCTTTGATCTGCCAGGCTTGGAATCTCACAACCGCGCTCACGTTACTTTTTTCACTAGAAAGGAGGGCGTGATGAACGCCACCGTAACAACATCCACAGCACAAAACGTACAAAACGCACAAAACGATTATTTGGTCGCTGATATCAGCCTAGCCGATTGGGGTCGTAAAGAAATTCGTATCGCTGAAACAGAAATGCCAGGTTTGATGGCGATTCGTGAAGAATTCGCTGCCAGCCAACCATTAAAGGGCGCGCGCATTACTGGCTCTTTACACATGACGATCCAAACCGCTGTGTTGATCGAAACCCTGAACGCCTTGGGTGCCGAAGTGCGCTGGGCTTCCTGCAATATTTACTCAACCCAGGATCACGCAGCGGCAGCGATTGCTGCAGGTGGTACCCCCGTGTTTGCGTTCAAAGGTGAAAACCTGGACCAATACTGGGATTTCACGCACCGTATTTTTGAATGGAAAGACGGCGGTTTTTCTAACATGATTCTGGATGACGGTGGCGATGCAACCTTGTTGTTGCACCTTGGTACCCGTGCAGAAAAAGATATTTCTGTGTTGGCAAATCCCGGTTCAGAAGAAGAAATTTGCCTGTTCAATGCGATCAAATCGCATTTGAAAACCGAACCAGATTGGTATTCAAAACGCTTGGCCGCCATCAAGGGCGTGACCGAAGAAACCACTACCGGTGTGCATCGTCTGTACCAGATGCACAAAGACGGCAAGCTGGCTTTCCCAGCGATTAACGTGAATGATTCGGTCACTAAATCGAAATTCGATAACCTGTATGGCTGCCGTGAATCATTGGTCGATGGCATCAAGCGCGCAACCGACGTGATGATCGCCGGTAAAGTCGCGGTGATTGCTGGTTATGGCGATGTGGGCAAAGGTTCAGCACAAGCCATGCGCGCCTTGTCAGCACAAGTGTGGGTGACCGAGATTGACCCAATCTGTGCCTTGCAGGCAGCAATGGAAGGCTACCGCGTTGTCACGATGGATTACGCTTGCGAACATGGCGATATCTTCGTCACCACTACTGGTAACTATCACGTGATTAGTCACGAGCACATGCTGAAGATGAAAGATCAGGCCATCGTTTGCAATATCGGTCACTTTGATAATGAAATCGATGTCGCCTCACTCAAGAAATACACCTGGGAAAACATCAAGCCGCAGGTTGATCATGTGATTTTCCCAGATGGCAAGCGCATCATTTTGCTGGCCGAAGGTCGTTTGGTGAATCTGGGTTGCGGCACCGGTCACCCATCGTATGTGATGAGCTCGTCGTTTGCCAATCAAACCATTGCGCAGATCGAATTGTTTTTGAACAATGACAAATACCCAGTTGGCGTCTACACTTTACCAAAACATCTGGACGAAAAAGTCGCGCGTTTGCAGTTGAAAAAACTCAATGCGCAATTGAGTGTTTTGACGGACGAGCAAGCGGCATATATTGGTGTGAAAAAAGAAGGCCCATACAAAGCCGATCACTATCGTTATTGATGGGTGCAGCAGTGTTGTAGAAGTAGCACTGTTGTAGTAGTCATATTGCAATAGTGGCGTAACAGCGGAAAGCGGTTTTTACGGTGTATGAATGTGCAGTATTGGTTGCACTGGTAAAAACCGTTTTCCATATTTGTCCCGGTATCCCTAGAAGGAACTCTCATGCGCTTACTTGCTACCTGGTTGATCAATGCGCTGGCGCTATTGGCCTTGCCTTATCTGATGCGCTCAGTGGTCATCGACAGTTTTGGTACAGCGCTGGTGGTGGCGGTGGTGCTGGGTTTGGTGAATACCGTGATCCGGCCTTTCTTCGTGTTGCTGACCTTGCCCGCGACGATTGTGACGCTGGGCTTATTTATTTTAGTAATTAATGGCTTGATGTTTTGGGGTGTCGCGCAATTCATCAATGGCTTTCATGTTGCCAGTTTTTGGGCCGCCGTTGGCGCTGCGCTGTTATACAGCGTGATTTCATGGGCGCTCTCCACTTTATTTTTACAAAACGATGACCGCGCCTAACTTCAGTATCGAATTTTTTCCACCCAAGACGCCGGAAGGCAGCGACAAGCTGCGCGTAACGCGGCAGAAACTGGCGTTGCTGCAACCGACTTATTTTTCCGTGACCTTTGGTGCCGGTGGCACTACACAACAAGGCACGCTCGATACCGTGATCGACATCCGTCGTGAAGGCTACGACGCCGCACCGCATCTTTCCTGTGTAGGTGGCACCCGCGCTTCGATCCGGCAGATTTTGACGCAATATCAAGCGCATGATATTCATCGCCTAGTGGCCTTGCGTGGTGATTTGCCCAGTGGTTATGGCATGGGCGGCGAGTTTCGCTATGCCAATGAACTGGTTGAATTTATTCGCGCCGAAACCGGTGACTGGTTTCACATCGAAGTTGCCGCGTATCCCGAAATGCATCCGCAGGCACGCTCACCACAAGATGATTTGCAGCATTTCGTGCGCAAAATGCAAGCTGGTGCGAATGCGGCGATTACCCAGTATTTTTATAATCCTGATGCGTATTTTCAGTTTGTCGAGTTGGCACAAAAAGCCGGTGTGAGCGCGCCGATTGTGGCGGGCATAATGCCGATCACCAATAGCAGCCAGCTGCTGCGCTTTTCGGAAATGTGCGGCGCTGAAATTCCACGCTGGATTCGCTTAAAGCTGGCCAGCTACGGTGATGATCAAGCATCGATCAAAGCGTTTGGTCTGGATGTCGTCACTCATTTGTGCGAGCGCCTGTTGGCGGGTGGCGCACCGGGTTTGCATTTTTATTCTTTGAACCAAGCCGCCGCTACCACGGAAATCTGGCAGCGCCTAGTTGCTTGATGATATGTATACTATCGGTAGTATTTTTATAGAACGTAATCAGTACGTGCGGGAATTGGCTTATTTTTTATAAAAAAGATGGAGTATATTGCTTTTGTAATTTCTTATGCGGTAAACCTAGAAACGGCAGTTGACCGCTAAAATTTACTAATAAGATCTTGTTTTTAATCATCCATTTCGTGTTCTAAACGTCCACCATGTTGGTGGCAGCGCTACGAACGTGATTGCCCATTTTTGCGGCTCCCTGCCGTTGTTGCTCCTC
>OFRM01000491.1_pt1 | contig 16381 bp, 22 predicted proteins | sample 1543101 | NCBI WGS metagenome assembly OFRM01 (sample SAMN07774223, study PRJEB24372) | wastewater metagenome | isolation source: Exp Tend VB 0WW | collected 2016-02
CGCGATACGGGCAGGCGTGTAGCCTTGCGGGTCGAGCCAGGGGCGCAGCGTGTCGAAGATGGCGCGGTTGTCGGTCACAGCTTCACCTTTCGTTGGATGGGGCACGGCTGCGCCCCTCGATCGCACGGACGCGCTCGCTCAAGTCCTGATATTGCCGGTCACGCATCTCGCGCCGGATAGGCAGCTCGGCCTCCAGCGTCGTTATCTTGTCGGCAAGCCGCTGGACCGCTTCCTGCGTGTCAGCCCGCGTGCCGATGAATGTCCCGATTGCCGCCTGTACCGCCGCCAGCGCATAGATGATGTACGGCGTCCGGTCAGTCCGGGCGGCGCCGGAAGGCATTACGCCCAGCCCTCAGGACGGGAGGGAGCAGCCACCGGATGACGGCGGTTCCACCAAGCAGGGCTACCCAACCGAGCATGGACCCCCCATCCGATGACAAGTAACAATTGCGCGAACGCTATTACTGTAGTCACCCAATACAGGAAAGTTATGTCGCCCGGACCCACATTTATTTCACGCGCAACCCGGCCAGTGTCCGCGCCTATTTGCAGGATGAACGACCAGCCGATGAGTGCTTGCCATTCCGCAGCGGGGCGCATGGTGATGACCCGGCACGCCAGCGCGTTGACGAGGACCATGAAGGCGGAATAAGTCCAGTCGCTCCCCACGAAATAGTGGTAAGCGTAACCCGCCACCATGACGGCGAACAATGTCCAGACGGTGCGACGCAAAGGCCCTCTCTCGCGTTGGATCAATACCAACGCGCAAAGCAGGGCGATGTAGCCAAGCATGATGCTCATCCGAGCGGTTCCTCGTCCTTGGGCGGTGGCTTTGGGGCTGGCGTCGGGGGCGGAGACGGCGGGGCCGGGGGCGGGCTGTCGTCCATGCGGATCGGCGGCATCTCCCCCAGCTCCACATCGGGGTGGCTGAACCGCTGGCGTTCGTCGTCAATCATGGTGGGTCTCCTTTGGTGGATCAGGTGTCGATCAATCCATGAGTTCGCAGCGCCGCCAGCGCCAGATTAAGCTGACTGATAGCGGAGGGCGCATCGGTAGCGTCGGCAATGGCCGCCTGCTGAGCCGTGACAACCTGCACGCCGTTGACCCGGTAAACGCTGTTGGTGCCGAAGCCTTGCGCCGGGGCTGAAAACGGAGCGCCGCCCACTTCAAGAGAAGCGCCGTTGCGCTGGATGAACACCGTGTTGTCGTAAGGGGCTGTGGAGCTGTTATAGAATACCGGCCCGCTCAGATAGGGCGTGCTGTACTGCGCCTGATAGGCGAACGTGTCCGCCTCGGAAGGAAGGTCGAGCGTGGTGCCGGCTGCTGTGATCGTCGTGCTGGCGGCGGTCTGGGAGACGGAGACCTGATAGGTTCCCGTTCCACCCGTCGCCCCGGTAAGCTGTGCGAGGATCGACGTGCCGCCCGTCACGCCGGTTCCCGAAAGCACCTGTCCTGCATAAAGGACGCCGGACGTGATCGCGGTGACGGTCATGGTGTCCGACGCGGGACCAATCGAAGCCGTCACCACCGCGCCGCCGAACTTGATCTTCTGCCCGCCGTGGCGAAGCGAGCCGTTGATGAAGCGGGATGGTGCGCTTTGCGCCTGGTCGGTTTCGATGATGACCGCGCCGGTCGCGCCGGGATCGACCTTCTGGTTGAACGGGACCATGAAGGTGACGCCCTTGAGCAAGACGCCGTGGTCCGGCGCAACGTCCCAATAGCAATTCACCGTCTCTACGGGGAGACTGCCCGCCACCGCATTGGCCTCGCAGGCATAGCCGAGCGTCGGGCCGTTGATCTTGAAGCAGATGAAATTGTTGTCGGTATTATACCCGCTTGCCGAGGTGTTTTGCAGGTAGAGCGTGCGAGCGGACGAACTGTCGGTAATATCGTTGCGCGCCGTGCAGGCGATGAACCTGCACCCCGTAACCGGATTCGTGGAGGACGGAGTGAGCGCAACGGTCTGGACGCCGTTGTAGAAGACGCAGTTGATCGCGGTGAAAAACACCGTGCCGCCCTTGAGCAACAGCGCCTGCGGGCAATTCTTGGCCGCCTGCGTGTCCGAGCCTGCGGTCCCGTCAGCCCCCGAAACGTGGAGGTTGAATATCCCGCAATTGCGATAGTCGGTCGTCCCGTCGCCAAAGGTCAGCGTCGGCTTGGTGATGTCGAAAGGACGCAGGCAGGCCTCGTTGAAGTCGCCCAGGCCGCCCATGCCCTCAAGCGTGATATTGTTGCCGGCAATGACGCCGTTGATGAGATAGTCGTCGTCCGAGCGGGGGAACAGGACCGTGCCGCCTTCCGCCCCGAGCGCGGCAATGGCGAGAGCCAGCGCGGCGGTGTTGTCGCTGGCCCCAGCCGCACCGCCGAAGTCGGTGATGCTGACGGCATAGTCGCGCAGCTTGGCCTGGACGGTGCGGGCAACGGCGCCTGTACCGGACTGGATAAAGCCAACAAGAGCCGACCCCCCGGACGCGGCCAGCGCCGCCGAGGTCGGGCGGGCGTCAAGGTCAGCCTGCACCGTTGAAGGGCCGGTGGAGCCGATCAGCGCGGCCCCCGTGGCAGCGGCAAGGGTGCTGTATTTGGCGAGATAGAGACCCGCATTATAGCGATAGTTGGCGGTCGTAACGAGGCCGCCGGTATTGCTCTCGACCACCATGGGCACAAACGCGCCATCCGGAAAAACCGTGAGGCAATCGGTCATGTCGCTGATCTGGGTGCCGCTCATGATATATCCGAAAAGTAGGAGGTAAGTTCTTCCGAGGTCGCCGTGTTGGAAAGACTGTCCGTTACCGTGCAGGTCCAGATGGCTGATTCAGTGGTGTTCGGGTCGATGCCGGTCTGGGTGAACGTGCTTGCCGCCGCCGCCGGGCTGTTGGCCGTGGGCGGGAAAGCGACCAGCGTATAGCTAACGAGGTTCCACGCATAGGTGTAAGGCCCGGTGCCGCCGCTGCCGGACGCGGTGCAGGTGCCGGTCGTCGCCGTACCAGTGCCGGAGGAAAACCCCGAAACGGCAGTCGTGTCGAGGGCGCACGAAAGCGTCACAGAGCCGGAGGGGTTGAACACGAGGCGCGAGACGTTGTTGGTATCGCGCACCCACATTTCGGTGATCGTCCGCAGCGTGTTCGACGCATCGCGGACCTTGAGGACCGTGATCGTGCGAAGGGTGTTCGTGCCATCGCGGATTTTGAGCGCGGCGGTCATTAGTAAGCCATCCAGACATCGCCCGCGACGGACGTAGGATCGGGATCGCCGGACGCCGTAACATAGACCGTGCCGTTCACCTGTCCCGCCGCGTTCCAGTAGAGATAGACCCCCTTGCCGGAACGGGTGATATCGTCCGTCATCGTGCCGCCAGCGACAGGCAAGCCCCCCAAGGCCCCGATGGCGTTGACCGCGCTGCTCTGGCCCGTACCGCCGGATGCGATGCCGAGCGGATCGTTGCCCGCCAGAAAGTCGTCAAGGCCGGGGTCGATGGTGGGCGGCAGGGTCGCAATCTCGTAATCGTCAACGGTGGTAAGGATAGCCCCGTCAGCGTCGGCCAGGACCCACTTGATCGTCTGACCGTCCACAATCCAGATTTCGGGGAAACGCCCGTCCCCGTCCGAAAGCACGGGGTTCGTGTTTTCCGTCGATCCCCCAGCCGTGGTGTAGGTGGTGATCCGGGTCGTGGTGTTGGCCGTGTAGAAGCTCAGCTCCCAGCCGATGCCGATGGCGCTCGCCTCGTCAATGACGCTGAAAAGGCCGGTGTCGAAAAGGATGCGGGTCATTGTCCGGTCTCCCGAAGCGGACAGACGCGGCGCGACGAATCCGCAAGTTCCGGCTCGCCCGCCAAGGCCGCGAGCGTGAACGAATCCTCGCAACGGCGCTGCTGGATCAACACCCGCATACGCGACATAAGCTCATGCTGGAATGAGGTGATCGGCTCGTCCTGGACGGAGCGCGGCTCATAGCGCGGCATGTTCCGAATTGCGGCCCCCACATCAACCTGCGTGATCGGCGGGGCGCGATAAGCCGGAGGCTGCGTGCTGGTGCACGTCACCTGTCCGCCAAGGGGGACGCAGGTGGTCGTTACCTGCATCAGGAGAAAGAGGATCATAGCCGCGGCCTCCAGTTCGGATTGGCGGGGTCGTCCTCCAGCGTGGCCTCAATAACAGGGATGGCATAGGCGCGGCCAACGGCTGAGCCGGCCCCCTGAGAAAGCCCCCCTTGCAGGAAATCGCCGCCGCGACGCATGAAGTTCGGGCGGCTGAGAAGCGCCCCTTGCAGCACATCACGCCCCACGCCGCTATACGCCAGTCTCATTGCGCCCAGGCCCGCTGCGATCTTGGGCAGGAGGCCGTAGGAGCCGCCGTTGGCCGCGCCGTATGCGTCCAGTACGCCGCCGCCAGCAAGCGCGCCGCCGCCAACGGCAAGGCGGGATGCCGTGCCGCTGTTCGGCAACCGATCCGGCAACACGCTCCGCATCGCGTCCTGCAACTCGTAGAACGGGCGATTTGTCGAAGCGGCTTGGGCATTGCCGCCATAGCGCCGGGTCTGGCTACGGATCGCCAAGCCGAATTGACCCGGCGAAACGACACCATCCTCCGTATTGACAGCCCGCATCTGGGCATCGCGAAGGATGGAGGCGTGACGGTAGGCATTGTCAGCGTTGCGAAGCGCCGGAATGACGCTAGGCTCTTGACGGCGCGCAAGCCCCCGAAATGCCGCCTCCGCCCGGTCGAGCGCGGCCACGGCTGGCCCAGATAGGTGAGTGTCCCGAACGGCCACCCGCGCGTCGCGGATGATCTGCATCGCCGCCTGATAACGCGGGCCGTCAATGCCATTCGCGGTAAGGTCGCGGATTTGCTGGAAAGCCGACTGGAGGAGCCTGCGCTGGTCCTTCAATAATCCACGGCGCGTGCCCCTCGCTTCCGCTGCGGCGAGAAGCCGATTGAAGCCCTCATCAGGCGTGAGGGAACGCCCCGTGAGCGCATCGCGATAGGCTTGCCCGACAGCCTCATCCGTGGACTGCATCAATTCTTCGCCGGTCGTCGCGGCGCGGTTGGCGGTCTGGCCGATTGGGGCCAAGGCTTCGTCATGCGCGGCGCGCTGGGCATCCCAATAGGAATCAGCATAGCGATCGGCTATCGCGTCTCCAGCAATCGGAAGGCTGGTCGAAGCCTGTTCCATGTTGGAAGCGGCGCGGCCAAGTTGCGACCCTACCGGCCCTTGCGTGTCGCGAAGGATTTGCCCCGGCGTCATCCGGACGCCACGATCCGCCAGCAAGCGGGCATTGGGGGCGCGGACTCCCCCCACCACAGTCCCGGCGCCGCGCATCGCGCCAGCCCCGACCTCGCCGCCGACCACGTTCGTCATGCCCCCGATAGCCGCACCGGTCAGGGGATCATCCGGATTGCTGGCCGCGCCATAGGTCGCCCCATAAGTGGCGTTTCCGGCGACGCGCGGGAGGTATCGAGCCATCGACTGCTCGCCAAGATCGACGCCAAGTCTGCCCATCAGACGGCCAGCGTTCGCCTCGATTGCTGTGGTGGGAAGCACGGACCCAGCGGCATCGCCAAGCCCTGCTGCCCACGGATGCTGTTCGCGGGACATATCAAGGCGCTGCTGATAGTCGCCGCCCAGCGCGAGCGGGACGAGGTTGGCGGTTGCCGCATTGGCAAGGTGCCCGATAAACGCGCCGCCAGCGGACTGCGAGGACGCCGCGTTGGATTGCTCAGCCGGCGTTAAGTCCCGGTTTGTGGTCCATGTCTCGGGGTCAAATTGAACGCCCCCGCGCCTGTAGGCTGGCAATCCTACCCTGCGGCGATAGTCCAACCCTTCCTGGAGATTTCCGACGCCTCCCAGTGTCCTCTGCGCTTCTGCCAGAATATCGGCATCGGGCGCACCCGCCAGCATCATTTGGCGGATGTGGTCTGCCGCCGCACGTCGCGCTTCATCGACCACGGCCTGCTGCTGCGTGTTCAGTTCGGTCTGGCCGGGCCGGTCAATTAACGGCGCGTTCGGATCGAAGCCGGGATCGACGTTGAGCGCCGTAGGCCGGCCTTCTGCATTGGATGGGGCCTGTTGGTGCGGTCGCAAGGCAGCTTCGCGCTGCGCCGAAAGCCGCTCCCGCTCGGCGGGGGGGAGCAATGCCGTATAGTTTTCGATAGAAGCGCTCAGTTCGCGGCGGAGCTGGGTAATCCGGTCGCGGTTGACCTCATCCCTCTCTGTCGGGGACGGGACCATGCTTATATAGTATTGGCCTTCCTGGTCGGTCGTGCTGGCATCCGGCGTGCGGAAAAGCTGGCGGATCGAGCTAATCATGCGCGTGTGAGCATCGCGGAAACGGGCCAGCCCCGAGGTGTATGGAAAGATATTTCCGGCAACTTCGCCCGCTGTGACCCGGCCCTCGTAAGGCTGGAAAGTCTCCTCCACATCGTTCAGTTCGCGAAGCAGCCGCACCGCGGCAAGCGCGCGCTCGCGGGCGGCGGCGGTGGTCGCCTCGTTCATGCCCGGCGGGAGTTGAAGGTCGCGCGCTCTACCCTGATTCTGAAGCGCCTGCCCCTGCACCTCGACAGGCGTAATCGCTGTGGTGCGATTGGCATTGGCCACCCCAGCCGCAGCCGTAGCGCGAGCCGAAGCGTCCTGCGCCGGAGTCTGCGGCGTGGCGATAGGCGTAATCAGGGGGCGCGGCGATGCCGCCTGCCCCTGCGGATGCCACGCACCGCCCTGATAGACGAGGGTTTCACCGTTCTCATTGGTGGCAATCTGGCCGTCACGATAGGTCTGCAAAGCCATCAGTAAGCCCCCCTTGCGCCGCGAGAGCCGAAATAGGGCACCCGGCCAAAACCGCGCTGATCGACGTGTACATGATCCCCTTCATTGAGGATATGCGCGCCGGGGAAATGCCGCCGGGCCTGTAGGTAAAGCTCCCTCATGCTTTGCCCTTGGGCAGGAACAAAGTCGGCTGCATCCCCAAATAGGTGACGAGAGTTCGGAACCCCTCCCACGGCACGATTGCCCTCGGGGGTGCGCCGACCGGACGACATACGCCCTGCGGTGAAGGTCGCCGGGTCAACGAAAGGTGCGCGGGCCTTGCGGACCCGCCCTCCCCGGTGCGTGCGTTGGATATTGAGAGCGGCGGTCTTCAAGTGTCAGCGGGACATTGCCGCTAAAGGCAGGGGCTGTTCCATTCGCAGGCTGCACCACGAAACCCGGCGGAAGCTCGCGCGTCGGGGCCGTGACAGTCGGGGCGGTTGGACGCGGATATGGAACCCCGTTTATCGTCATCACATCGCTGCGATAGACGGCGCGCGGGCGCCCATTCACATCGCGAGAGTTTAGGTTGATTACGTCATCGCCCGGCCCGACATTGCGATATTGCGGGTTGGCGACAGATGCCAGCCGCTCCACGTCCATCGCGGACTGGATCACGTAATCGAGACTGTTATCGTCCGGGGTGAAGGATTGAAGCTGCTGCTGCGTAACGCCGTGCGCCAAGAGGTCCGGCGCGATGCGCTGCAATTCCGCCGCACGCTGCGCTATCGGCACGCCGCGAAGGTGTTGCGCCGCATTTGCCATGTAGAGGTTCGCAGCGGACATGCGCGCTCGTTGGCCCGTGTCCATCCCGTTCAACGCTGTGACGATCTGGCCGGCACGTTCCGGAGCAAGCACGGTCAACGTCCGCAGAACGTCGGGCGGAATGTCGTAAGACGGTGCGGAAGGGGCGGCTGGTGCCGGCATGGAAGGCACCCCCACTGCCGCGTTTATGCCATTGCTGACTTGCTGCCCGACATTAGGGGCGGTGGGCTGCGTATAGGCACCTTTTGCGCCAGCCTGCGGGCGCGTGACATTCCCGAGCAGGATTTCGTCAAATCGCTGGCGGCGGTCTGCCTCACGCTCCGCAGCGTCTGCCTGCTGCTGGCGAAGCAGCCGATTGACCCGCGCCGTCTGGCCCGCCTCATACGCCCCCAGCGCACCGGGGATATCGACTTCTGTGATGCCGAACGGATTTGGCATTATCCACCCCCGAACGGGTTGGCCCACTTGGTCGGGTCATAGCCCCCGCCCTTGTTGCCACCACCACCGCCGCCAAAACCGCCACCACCCTGGTACAGATAGGCTGACAGGGCATTATTGATGCCGGAATTGATCGCGGAGCCGGTGTTGGCATAGGAGGACGCACGCGCATTGCCCTGTTGCGTGTAGGCGTTCGAGATGTTGTTGGCCGCATTGGCCCCCGCCGCCGCCGTGCCCCCAACCGCTTGCTGGCCGACCCCGGCAACCCCGGCAAGCCGATTCCACCAATCCCCGAACTCGCTGGCCGCCAGCCCCTCGCCGAACCTTTGCTCGGCCTTCACGCCAGCGCCGGAATGCAGCAGTCCCCGCGCCGCGGCCCCACGGTCGATTGCACGCAAGCCCTCGTTATAGCGGAAGTCGTAACCAGGCGACGCGGTGAAGGCGGTCAGGTCGGGGGCCTGTCCGCCTATCCCATAAGCGCGGGAAAGCATGTCAAGCGCGCCGGACCCCGCAGCGCGCCACGGTGCATAGTCAGCGCGGGTCTGGTCGTATTGGCGCTGTTGCTCGGCAATGGATTGTGCGGCGGCCTGCTTCTGGGCCTTCGCGGCCTTGTTGCCGGAAATGATCTGAGCGCCGGCGCCGACAACGGCGGCACCTGCAAGGGCTACTGCGGGAGGCATGACAAATCCTCTCGGGTGATCTGGAACCATTCGACCAACGGGCCGCCGGGTTCGCGAGCGCGGATGCCATCGGACTTGAGGCCGATCAGGCGCGTGAATAGCCGGGCTGCACGATCCTCGACCGGGATGCGGCCAAAGACGACATGCGCTTCCATCGCAGTCAAGGCATGGCGCAGACCGGCCCGAGCGGCGTGGATCGCCTCCTTTCCACGCCCCTCGGAACTGAATTGCATGTGAGCCTCAAGCACCGCTGAGGTGATGGGTTCGAGGAAGAAAAAACCGTGGTCGCTGATGAGCGTCGTCACCCGCGCCATATATTCGCCAGCGTCCTGCCCGATCAGGGCGGATACAAAAGGCGCGTCCGCAGCCGTCGCCACACGAAGCGGGAACGGGCTTTTGACGTAGCGCTCTGGCGTGACTTGCTGCACGGGCGACCCTAGCGGAACGATCTTTTCTAGCTAGGGTCACCGGGCGATCAGGGCGGTGCCCTTCCCCTATAGCGCGATCGGAATGGAAAATCTAGCCTACGTTCCACGCCGCCCCTGTCGAAAAGACAGGAACAGGAACCGCTCCCCCGCCAACGACTGCTGCTCCAAATACCGGCCCCAGAGCATCCGTCACAAAGTCCCTTGCACCGGCCCCTGCGGTAGCGGCGGCAGTCAGAGTGGCGACCGTCTTGGCTGTGGTTTTTATCCAAAGGCTGGCCGCGACCGAAGTGGGGGTGATGGCCCCGAGGGTAAGAGTGATCGCGGGCGTAGTGGTCGCCGTTGCGACCGACCCAGAGACGCCATTCGCCGTGACAACCGAAACACTCGTTACCGTACCCCCCACATCGGCAATCGGATAGAAGGCCAACACGCCGGACATGCGGGCCAGCACGCGGTCGTCCGCCGTCGCCACGATATCCGCCGGGCTGCCGGCGGTAGAGGAATAGCGCCCGATCACGGAAAAGGGCTGGCTGTCCCGCAGCATCGCGTTGGTGACCCCGGCGGGGGCAATGGACAGGGTGATGCCGTCCGATACCTGGCCCCCGCCATCAAGACCCGAACCCGCTGGCGTCGCTACCTCGCCCGCCGCCGCCATGTTGCTGCTGCGGGTGATGGAATTGAGGAAATTGTTCGCCTGCCGCGTGAGAAACCCGGTGGCGGGATCGATGAATTGCGCGGGCGGCGGAATGTTTTTGTTGTTCGCCACGGCCTATCTCACGTCCGCGAATCCGCTAATCACGTAACGCTTGCTGATCGATGGCATTTGCAAGCGTATCTGGAGCTGCCTGAACGAGACGCCTACTCTCCAGATGCAGCGCGTGAGATATTCGCCCACCCGGCCAAGCGTGCGGGGTAGCGGCGCGCCGAATGTGCGTCCACCGTCCTTGGAATATGACAGCAGCACCTGCGGGTCGGGATCAAGGCTGTTGCCCACCCCCGTCTCGCAATACATCTCGAACGAATAGAGCGTGGATTTGAGCCGGTTGGTCTGGATGCCGGGCAGCACGATCTCGATAGGGATAACCTCCCCGTCCTCGGTCTGCACATCATAGCTTTGCGTGTAGAGCTTGCCGGTATAGGCGTCCCCGAAGATGGTCGTGCCGTAAGCCTCCGATGCATTGGCGACCCGGTAATTGTCCCGACCCAGGGAGCGCCGTTCATGCCACGCCCCGGTGGACATGTCATAGCCGAACGTGCCGACATCCGTATTCAGGATGTAGCATTTGTGGCCCTCGATTGTGCTGGTGAAGGCGCGGAACCATGAAGCCGAGGCGATCTTGAACTCGATGGCGTGCGTTGAAATGCGGGTCGGGAGATAGCCGTTGAGCCGGTACACGATCAGGTCATTGCCGACAAAGTGCACGCTGTTGTCGATCTTGGCGATGCTGTTGCGGTCTCGGCACCCGCGCTCGATGAAGGCGTTCGGGGAACGCTCGAACGGGAAATCCGCCGCCCCGGTGTCGATCCATATCTCGATCGTGTTGGTGCCGAAGAACTGCAATTCCCTTTGCAGATTTATCACCCCCACAATATCGTCTGGGTCGCCCTCCACCGTCGCAACGTCAAGCGGGTCATAGGAAAGCCCGTCCCCGATTGCCGAGATGATGAACTGGTCGGATTCAAACACCGGCCAGACGAAATAGCCGTCGATATAGGTCACACCCGAAACCGGGGGCAGGTTGACGATGTTTGTGTAAAGCGTGCCGCCGGACAGGACATAGCCCTGATTGTTCAGCGCGCCGCCCTGGATCGCCAACTCCTCGCCATTGTCGGCCATCTGGACCGGGAGCGAGCCGGCCACGGTGCCGTGGCTGGTCGCCGTGCCGCTCTCGTCAACGCTGTAGAGCGTCGTGCCGATCACGGTATAATAAACCCCGCCCATCGTATGCGAGCCGCGGGTTGCGCTGGTGGAGATATCGGAGAAGGGCACGAGGCCGGGGATACCGAGAACCGCGAACGCTTCCGCCTTGTCGCCGTCGCTACTTTCCGCATAGGCGTTGACGAGCTTCGCGCCCGACCAGACTTTCGAGCGGCCTTCGGAGTATTGGAGTGCTGGCCTTAAATGCTGAGGCATGGCGCGACCTTCTGCGGTCGATTTTTACGCATCCATTCGGCATGGCGCACGTCAGAACATGTCTTGCACTGCCGTCTCCCGTTGGGGTCTCCGTACAGATTGCCGGGAACCATCGCATGGCCCCGGATGCAGAAATCTTTTTTGGTCGAATCCATCCGGCCCCGACCTCGACGAACCATATCGTTAAAATTATCCTGCACCGTTCCCCAATAAAGATGATCTGGATTCACGCAGGATGGAACGTCGCAATGATGAAGTGCCATGTGCTCTCGACTTGGGCGAGGCCGCTCATGAAGCATGAGGCTGGCATGTGTGGCGTGCCAGTATTTCCCGGGGCCATCGGCACCACGAGCAATCAAACCATAGCCTTTTCGATTGACCGCAGCGAGCCACAGCCAACACCCCGAATTTGGCTCAGGAGTGTATTTTTCGGCGAAGCGTTCTGCCAGCGATCGACGACGTGTATATGCCATGGCTGATTTCTACCCGATTTTCCAACCATCGCCAATCATTACGGCTGCATCCCGCCCTGATAATTCGGAGACATATAAAGGCTGGCCGGCTCATTGTCCCAGGAACGCAACTGGTCCATCGTCTCCTTGGCGGTGCCCATGACGATCTGCATCAGGTTCGGGTCGTTAACCGGGTATTGCGTGATGAGCTTGCGGGCGAGGTTCCACGTTACCGCCTCGATCCACTGCTGGGGAAAGTCGAGGGTGTCGTTCGATGCGGTCTGGATTTGCAGAAAGCGGACATAGGTGTAGCGGATCGTATAGGCCGCCGCCGTTGCCGCCGATGGGCACGGCCACAGGTAGAGCGTCCCGTCCGCCACCTTGGGGTCGAAGTAGAAATTGACCGGCAGGCTTGGGGACGTGGTTTTCGTCGGCTGGTCGAAATACTCCTGCCGCGACATTTCCGCCATCGGCACGTCGATCAGGCTGACATTGTTGCGATAGCGGCAGTCCGTCACCCGTAGGGCACGGGGCGACAGGACATAGGACGGCGTATCGGCGGTGGGCGTGAAATAGCCTTCCTCATAGGTCCACAGGTGCACCTCAGCCGACATGGACTGGATAAGCTGGTTCAGCGCCCTGAGGCCGTCCTGGTACATGCGCGGGGTCAGGGCTTCGCCTTCCTGCGCCACCCCGAGGACGTTATATGCCCCCTCGATGATCTGGAGCGTCGAAGGCTCGTAGGTGATCTGGCCGCTGCTGGTCATAGGGTGTCCGCCGGATCGACGCCTTCTGTGTAAATGTCATTCCCGCCGCTCTGGGTGGTCATGAAGTCACCGTTTTCCCACGCTATCGGTCCGGCAACATATTGGTTAGCTGTCTCGGGGCGCGAGTAAGGCAGGGCCATGTTGTCCTTGATGCCGCGGAGGAAATCTTGCTCGTTGCGTCGATCCGGACTTACGGTATAAAGACCTTGCCAGTCTTTTTTAAGCGCGGATAGTGGCACTTTAAACCCAGAATAGTCATCAATCCCCTGGCTTTCAGGAGGATTTACTGTGGGCGTGCCGTATTTCTTGCCGACTCCGGCACTATACCTCCCACCATCCCGCCTACGCATGACCGTACCTCAACCGTTGACGACTAGCACGTTGCCCACTATCATCATAGCCATGAGCAAAAAGCGCACTCACTTTATCTGTCGCGGCTGCAAAAAGCCATTTCCAAATCCTAACTCTCGGAAGGCGCATTGCTCGCTCTCCTGCGCGGTCTGGCACAAGATCGACAAGCGCGGGCCGGATGAATGTTGGGAGTGGCAAGGAGCGCGAACGGGGTTCGGCTACGGCTCGCTGCGATACGAGAGCGCCCATTATTACGCTCACAAGGTTGCGTATGCCGACGCCAAGGGAGAGCCGTTCCCCGAGGGGCTTGAAGGGTGCCATTCCTGCGACAATCCGAAATGCTGCAATCCGGCACACATTTTTCCTGGCACCCATCTCGACAATATGCGGGATATGGATGCCAAAGGACGTAGGCGCACCGTTGCCCATAAGGGCGAGCGTTGCGGGGCATCTCGACTGAAGGAATATCAGGTGCTCGCCATTCGCGCCGAATACAGGCCGGGGATTGGTTACAGGACGCTCGCTGCAAAATACGGCTGTGGCGCGACCACTGTTGCTCGCATTGTCAGGCGAACGCACTGGCGACACATCTAGGCCGACCCCTGCGCTATATCGTCCGCCGTCTCTGCGCCGCATGTTACGCCGCCACAGCGAGAAGTTTGTAATCCACCCCGTTGGCGCTGATGGTGATGGTGTGCGTCTGGACAACCGCGCCAGCTGCCGCCGCCTGATCGATGCGAAGGGCATCCAGACGAGCCCGCGCCGCCGCGAGGCCGGTAGCGCCCACGACTTGAGCATTGCCGCTCCCAGACGGGACGATGCGGATGTTCTGATCGGTGCCGTTGGCGTAGATGTAGAGGCCGCCGCCAGCGGCATTCGAGGTGATGCCCCCCGCGAGGGCCGCGTTACCGCCCCACACGTTCACATCGCCGCGCGCCGTGACATTGCCCGCGAAGTCAGCGCCCGCCGCCCATGTGACCGCCGCGCCGTTGCAGACAGGAACCGTACCACCGCTGGTCCCGATGTTCTTGAGCGCAGCGGTGCCGAGGCCGATGACCTGCGAAGCGGTAGGCGGGTTATAGATATTCATGGCCGCTACCCCGCATAAACGATAAGGTCGTCATTCGCCGTCGCCGCGATGCCGGTGATCGCGTTGGCAATGCCGGGCTGGATCGTGATGTAGCCGTTTGCCAGGATCGGGACGCCGGAGCCGACAACCGCCGTACCCCCGGCAAGGTTGACCCAAATCGTCCCGGCATTGGTGGAAAGCGCCTGCATGTAGATGAGACCGTTGCCCTGCCCCGCCGTAAGGATCGTCTGGCTCGCCCCGCTCATGTTGGTGATCGACCTGTCCGTGACGGTCGTACCATCGCCTCCGGAGGCCGTGTTGACGACCAGCGGGTTGCCAGCGGTGCCAATCGCCGTGTTGGTGGCATCAACGAGCTTGGTGCCCGGAATGAACGCGGGCTTATCGTTGGTCGGGGAAGATGTGACCGTAACCTGGTCCCCGACCGTATAATCCACATTTTGGCGGTAGCACTTACTGACGGCCATCTACAGGCTCCCATCCGTTCCGCTCGATCGCCTTCAGCAGCTTGCGATCCTGCCGCGCCTCGTCGAGCGTGTACGTCCTCAATATGCCGTCATGGGAAACAACGTAATTGTCCCCCACGACCTTGCCCTCAACCCTCACTGTGCTCTCGCGCCTTGCGGGCCTCGTCCTCGGCATCCTTGGGAGAATGCTTGTGCTCCTTGGGAGCCTCTTTCTTGTCAGCCATGTTCTAGCTCCTAGGTTGGATTGACCGCGATGCCCGTGGTCGCCGCAGTCGGTGCCCCGCCGTCCACGTAGATTTGACCCCGGCTGGTCGCGTCCGTGCCGTATTCCGTAATGCCGACAAGGGTGCTGTCCTTGTGCAGGTGCAGGCCGCCCTGCGAAGCCGCCAGCGTCGAAAGTCCGGACATGGCGGTCGAGGTTGACTGGACATTGTTGATGAACGTGCAGCGATCGAACTTCTGCCAGCGATCCGAACCCGCAGCCGCCGACACGATGATGCCCAAGACGGTCGCCGCCGAAGTCTGGAACGGGAAGATGCAGTTGGCGAACGTGTTGCGCGGCGTGCCGCCGGCAAACTCAAGGCTCGCATTCGCAACCGTGCGCGTCACGGTGTCGAGGCCGATGGTGCAGTTGCTAAACAGGTTCTCGCCCGTGCTGCCGGAAAGAAGCAGAGAACGCGAACCCGTGTCCTGCGCCGAAGCCGCATCGCCCATGCCGCCGACGTTGACGTTGACGAAGGCGTTGCGGCCCCCGGAAACAGTCAGGGCGATCTGGTTGACGCCGCCGGTCGAGAAGCCGTTGAAGATCGACAGGTTCTGGAACAGGCAGCCGTTGCCGGACACGACGATGAAATTGCCGCTGCCGAAGGTCGCCTGCGTATAGGTGCCCGAAGGCGGGGCGATACGGGCGCGCTGGGCCACGTTGGTCGGAGAAGCGATGCCGATCAGGTGGCAGGCATCCTTGGACCAGGTGAGCGTGCCGGTCGAGGCCGTGCTGTCCACGGATTGCGCGTTGGCAAGGCTGAGCCGGGCCGAACCCGAAGCCGCGCCGTTGCCCACCAGGTAGCACACATCGTTATTGCCCGAGGTCATCAGGCTGTGCGCCTTGTAGAGCGTCGCCAGCGGGGCCGAGAGGCTGTCGCCGCGATTGCCGTCCGACGCATTGGCAGCGCCGGGAGCCACGAAGAACACCTTGCCGGTGAACACCTGGCCGGCAGGCGGGAGAACGGGAACGCCGAAGCTGGAAAGCCCGTTCGGGAAATTGGTGGTCGTCACAGTCAATGCTCCTGGCAGCATCCGCTTCAACCGGAGAGGTCAGGGGTGACGGCCCCAAAGCGGATCGTGTGGCTTGCTACCTAGGAGCGCGCTTCGCCGGAGGCGCGACAGGGGCCTTATAGGGGATTATGCGGGCGGGGGCAAGTGCTTCTCCAGATAGGCAATGGCGGCGCGAAGGAGATCGGGGTCGTCCTTGAAGCCGCCGAGGCCGGTATTGCAGCCGGTGCAGAGCAACGCACGAACATGGCCGCCAGAGTGACAGTGATCGACGGCAAGGCGGCGCGGAACGCCTCTGGTTGTTGCGGTTTCCTGGGAATGGCAAATCGCACAAAGCCCACCTTGCGCCTCCATCATGGCGGAATACTCATTCCGACCTAGTCCATAATGGCGCTTCAGGTCGTATTGCTGGTATGCTTCAGGTCGAAGCTTACGCATTGCGCGCTGGCGGCGGGCTTCCGTTGTTTTTCGACTCTCTCCGTCAACACGCTCAATGATCGATCGTTTCCAGATAAAATTATCGGGGCCGATGGGCAGAGATTCATCCGCCGAAAAAAGCTTGTGCCCCTTTGACGGCCTTTCTCCGATATCCAGAATGAATTGCAGGAAATCATCCCACTCAGTCGCGATGGGGTGAACTGACTTATGCCGCTGAAGCCACGCCCATGAGTGATAGAGCGGGTGCTTGGTTTTCGCCCCCCACCAGTCCGGGCCAGCGTTATGAACGTCCCCGTGCTTATTGAGG
>OFRM01000492.1_pt1 | contig 16369 bp, 15 predicted proteins | sample 1543101 | NCBI WGS metagenome assembly OFRM01 (sample SAMN07774223, study PRJEB24372) | wastewater metagenome | isolation source: Exp Tend VB 0WW | collected 2016-02
GTCGGACTCCGGCCCGCCACCGGCGCTACGGCGCAGGTGATCACCCTCACCATCACGTCGCCGTCCAGCGGCGTGGACTACGCCATCAGCATCACCCCGTACGGCGGTGCCGCGCGCACTATCACCGTCACCTCGGCGTCGACCACGCCGGGCACGCCGGCGAAGGCGTCTGCTGCACCGCTGGTGACCTGGGTCAGGCGCTGCGCGGCAGCGTTGCGCTGCGCCTCTGCGGCGGCCACATAGGCGGCGGCGGTAGCGGTGGCGGCCTCGGCAGCGGCGGTGGCCGCGTCTTTGAGTGCTATTTGAGCCTGCACCTGGTCAAACAGCGCGAGGTTGGATGCATCAATGGCACTGCGCTGCTTGGCCAGCATTTGCTCACTGCTCATGGTGAGCTGGTCGTACTGGTCTTGCAGGCGGGTTCGCTCGTTGGCGATGTCTGCAATGGAGCGGCCGAGCGAGACGAGCGAGCTGTCTGCCTTGCCGGTGGCGGCGGCCAGGTCGGTCATGGTGGTTTGCAGGGCCTGCCATTGGGCCAGGCTGTCGGCACCGATGCCGGCGTCTATGGCGGCGACAAAATCGGTCTTGAAACTCTCTGCCGTGGTGTGCAGGGCTGCTGTGCCGGCGGCCAGGTTGTCCTGCAGGATTTGCAAGGGGGTGCGCGTCTCGGTCAACGCATCGCGCACAGATTTGAGGCCGTTGGCGAAGGCCAGGGTGTTGGTGATCTGGTCTTGCGATGCGGCGCCGGCGTCGATGTTGTTGAAGACACTGGCGAGGTACTGTGGCAGCTCGGAGCCTTGCAGTGCGGCGAAGACGGCGCGGCTGGCGGCGAGCGAGACGGCGGCGTCAGACAGGCCGGTTTCGGACTGGTAGAAGCCTCGCGCTGCCGTGCCACCGCCGAGCGCGAAGTTTGGGCTTTCGCCCTGGGCGCCGGTGTTGCCGGCGTAGCTGAATGAGGTGGCGGCCGTGCTGATGCCAAGCGCCATGGCGGACTTGATGTAGGCAGACTGGAGGTCGGCCACGACTTTGTTGGCGCCAGCGCTGGGGTCGTTGGAGCCGGTACGGTAGGAGGCCAGGGCGCCGGATGCGTCGAAGTTGCTGACGTTGCTGCCGGTGGGGGCGCTGGACTTGAAGCCGCCGCCGCTGAACAACTGCGACAGCAGCAAGGCACCACTGACCCACGGCATGGCGGCCGCGAACGCGCTGCCGGCGCCGGTGAGCGCGCTGCTGGCGGTGCCGATGCCGCCAATGGCGTCCACCCCTGCCGAGAGGCCGAGGGACTGGCCGACGCCGCTTGTGGCGAACTGGGTGAAGACGCTGGAGCCGGAGCCGAAGCCTGCGAGGTTGGCCGCACTGGAGAGCGACGACGCGCCCGAGAGCAGGCTGGAGCCGGTGCCCGCTGCGTTGGCCGCGCCGGAGAACCCCAGGGCGCCGGTGAGACCCTGTGCCACCGGGCTGACGACGGCCGAGATGACCGGGCGCAGCACCAGGGTTTTGAACATGTTGGCGACGGTGTCGCGGAAGTTTTCTGCAAAGCCCTTGCCGTCTTCAAAGCCGCGCATGAGGGCATCGGTGAGGGACACGTTGATGATGTCTGCGGTGCGCTTCCATTCTTCGGCGGCGACGCGGGCGGCTTCGGCGGCTGCGTTGGAGACACCCTTTTGCGCGGTGAGCGCGCGGCGCTCTTGGAGCAGGCCGATTTCGATACGAAGCTGTTTGGCGCGGTCGGAGCCCGTGTTTTCGGCTTCGAGCTCGGCGGCGGTGTTTTCTTTTTGCGCGATGGTGTTGGACAGCAAGGCCATTTCGTGATCGACCAATGCCTGCCCGCTCAGACCGATGACGGCGACCTCTTCCTTGAGGGCTTCGTTGCCGTCGCGCAGGGCTTTGATGGCGGCGTTTCGAGCCTCCAATTCGCTCTTTAGGTAGGCATTGACGGAGTCGTAGTCAGCGTTGCGGGTTTTCTGGCGCTCGATGGCGGATTCTCTGGCGGCGGCAATCTGGCTTTTGTCAATGGCCAGGAGCAGGTCTTGCACGCGGAGCTGCTCAAGCCCGGCGGCGATGCTGTCGCGCTGTTTGGTGGTGATCTTGCCCTTGGCTTCGGCCAGGTCGGTGGTGATCTTGGCGGCGAATTTCTCCTGGTCTGTCAGCGCCCTGCCCGCTGCGAGTTCGCTGGAGACAAGTGCGAGGCGCTCCTTGATGGATTTGTTGAGGGCGTCGTATGGGCTGGCAGCGGCGGCCCCGGTGGCAGTGCCAATTGCTTTGGCTGCTGCACTGATGGCGGCGGAGTCGCCTGTGGGGGTTGGTTTGGCAGCTTTCTCGCGGGCGGTTTCGGCCTGCTGCAGGACGGTGCGGTAGGCTTGCGTGGTCTTGAGGATCTCGCGCACGCCCTGGAGCTGGGCGTCGAGGTTCTTGATGACGCGGCTGTCTTCGGCATAGCCAGCGCGCTTGAATTCAAGGCGCTGGTTTTCGAGGCGCAACAGGGCTTCGGTGTTTTCCACCAGCGCCTTGTTGTTCTTGTATTCGTCGGTACCGGTGAGCAGGGTCTGGATGCCGGCGATGACGGCAGCGTATTTGCCTCCCTCGACGGCCGCGTCTGCCATGGCTTTGGCGGTGTCGCCCAGGCCTTTGACGAGGTCGCTGGCCAGCGTGACGAACAGGCCGTCACCCGCGATCCGGATTTTGGTGAGGTTGTCTTTGAACTCTTCGGCATTCTTGGCGAAGTCTGCCGACATGACGATGCCGAGCTTTTTGGCCTCGTCGCCCATGTCCTTGAGACCGGCTGCGCCCGAATTGAGCAGAGGGATCAGGTCGGCACCATTTTTGCTGAGCAGCGCCACCGCGACGGCGGTTTTGTTGGCGCCGTCTGCACTTTCGGAGAATCGGTCGGCGATCTGGGCGAAGACCTTGTCGGCGCCCAGCACGTTGCCGGCGGCGTCTTTGATGTTGATGCCCAGGGCCTTGAAGACAGCGGCTTGTTCTTTGCTGCCATTGGCGGCGGCGCTGATGTTGACGTTGAGCTTCTTGATGCCACCGGCCAAGCCCTCGGTGCTGACATCGGCCAGGTTGGCGGCGTACTTCAGGCGGCTGAGGTCTTCAACAGCGATGCCGGTCTTTTGGCTCAGCTTGTTGAAGCTGTCGGCGAGGTCGATGGCCTGGTTGACCTGGGCACCGAAACTGATAACGCTCAGGCCCGCAATGGCGGTGCTGGCGAGCGCGGTGAAGCTGCCGCCCACGGCGGTGACGGAGTTGCCGAGTTTGCCGGCCTCTTGCGAGACGCGGGCGAAGACGCCGCTGGCTTCGTCGGTGGCGGTGAGTTTGATGCCTACGTTTTGCATGGGTCAGCCTTGGGGTGATCGTTTGGCAGCGACTTCGGCCCACGCGTCGAGGCTGGCTTGCTCTGCTGCGCAGATGGCCTGGTAGATGGTGGTGCGCTCGGGGCCGTGCAGGGCGAGTTCGTCAAGGTGGGCGCGCACGCCCGCGCGGGACAAACCCGTGCGCCTGCCGTCTGACACGCACCACTGGGTTTGCAGGGCGCACCAGACCTCCCACGCAGGGACGCTGCAGGGCCAGAGGTAGGCAACGGCCTGCTGCACTTGCTGGCGCGATGCCAGTACACCCCTGACAAAGGGGTTGCCTGCGTCCTCGGGGTGGGGTTCATCTGGCTTGGCGCTACTGATGGCTATTTGACGGGCGAGCGCGGCTAGTTTTTTGCGATGCAGCCGCAGTGGATTTTGTAGAGCCGCCAGGCCAGCAGGTTGAGGCCAGGGTGGGCGTCGAACAGGTCGCGCAGGCCGGCTTCGGTGTAGGCGATGTTGGCGCCGGCATCGTCGCGGACGTCATCCCAGTTGGTGATGAGGGTGGCGAGCTTGTCGGTGATGGGCTGGTAGGTGCCAGCGGCGGTGATGGCGGGGGAGACTTCGGCGTCTACCGCGTCAAGCTCTTTTTGCTTGAGCCGTTTGGCGATGAATTTGACGGAGAAGTCGGTGGGGTTGCCGTCGGGGTCTTGCTCTTGCCCTTCGACGGTGAAGCCAACCATGTTGGCGACTGCGATTTTGATTGCCATGATGTGCCCGATCTGATGAAAAAATGAAGGTTGTGCAGAGAAACAGCGCCCGAACGGGTGCGCACGGCGTGCAAAGCTCGGGCAGATACCTTGCGGGCAGCGCCTGGGCGGATTCCCAAGCGTTGCCGTGCCGTGCGCGAACCGGATCAGTAGCTGATGGTGCGACCCTGGAACGAAAGCGCGCAGGCGACCTTGTTGGGCTGGCCGCTTTGCTGGCTGGGGACTTCGCTGGTGATCATGTAGCCGTAGCCGTAGATGGCACCGCCACCGCCGACGACTTGTTTGTAGGCGACCTTGGTGAAGGTGCGGCCGACGTCAAGCATGGTGGCGTAGTTGGCACCGGCGGGGTCGTGACCCAGGTCAAGGGTGATTTTGCTGGGGTTGAAGCCGATGGGGATGGACAGGCCATTGCGGTTGGCAAGAGGCTGGATGTCCATGAACCGGGCGTCGCCACCGTTGGTGCTGATGCCAAGCACCTGGGGGATTTCGAGCCAGCTGCTGACCTTCTGGATGGTGCCGACGCCGGTGCCAGCGGCAAAGAAGTTGGTGTTGAGGGTGTTCAGGCCCAGCGGGCTGACGGTGTCTACCGTGAGGGTGTCTGCCTTGAAGACGCTGTCTTTGGCGTCTTCCCAGCCGGAGTTGAATAGGAATTCGTCACCATCAACCAGACCATGGGCTACGGCTGTCAAAACAGACGGGTTGGCGTTGGTGGCGATGGTGACGGTTTTGGTCGCTGCAAAGGTGGTGGAAAAATAGAACTTGGAACCTTCGGCACTGTAATAGGACATGGTGAATTACTCCTGTGAAAAGTTGGCGGATTGATCGAACTTGTGGACGCTGAAATTGAGCGTGGCGCAGACGGTTTTTTCGCCATCGACATCGAAGTCGAGGGCGATGGTCTCGGGGTAGGTGCCGACGACGGCGCCGCCGAGCGTGGGGTCTGCGGCCAGGCGCTGGTAGATGGCCATGACGAGGGGGTCAACGACTTCATCTGCTGACGTGGTGCCGGTGGCGCGGGCGTAGGCCTCGACCTCGACATGGATGGCCCACCGGATGGGCATGCCCTGGAGGTTGCGCTCCAGCGGATCGGCGCGCAGGGGGCGCACAACGACGGCCAGGGGCACGCTTTGCGACACGGGGGCCTGCTTGAGCCGCTCGATAGACGCGCACACGGGTGTGCCGCTGCGCAGGGATGCGACAACGGCTGTGGCGGCGATGTTGAGCAGGGTTTTCATGCCACTTCCAGCACGAGGACAGTGACGCCAGAGCTGCCGGGCTCTGTGCCGCGCACGGTGTAGCGGATGCCTGCACGGTCGAACGCCATGCCAACGACGTTGGCGGGCACGCTGGTGCTGGCCAGAGCGAACGACGGCGCGGTGGTGGCCATGCCGTAGGCGCCGACGCTGGCGAGCTCATACGCTTCATGGAACTGGCCCACCACGGGATCCCATCCGAGCATTCCATCATCAGCGAATTCTTCGGGGTCGAAGAAGACGGTGAGGTCGTCGGTGATGAATGAGCCGGACATGGTGAGCGGGTCTGACGTGGCGTATGGGCGGGCTGGCGTGGCGGTGTGGTGCGCTGGATTACGTGAATGTGGTCAGCGCGGCGCGCTGCCAGTAGCCGTAGCCCACGTTGCGCATGGCCTTGACGCCGTAGTGGTGCTTTTTCTCCTTGAACTCGAGCTCGGAGCCTTCGGCGATGGCGTCGATGCTGACGGCCTCTTCTTCCTGGCGGATGAGGGCTTTGGTCTGGGCGTCGGTGCGGAAGGTGGCGAACTTGGTGGTCCAGGTCAGGCGGGCATTGACGCGCAGGGCCACCTGGAAGCCGCCCAGCGACCCCATGGTGATGATGCGGTTGCTGCGGCTGGTGGAGGCGTCCACAATGATCTGCGAGCCGATGGCGCCGGCAGCCGACGACATGAAGGGGACCGGCACCATGATTTCGAACGCGCGGGCGTTTTCGTTCATGGGCTCGCCCTGGTTGTCCTTGAAGCCCATGATGGCCTCGATGGACTTGAGGATGGCGGTCTCCATCTCGCCGCTGGTGGGCGCGGTGGTGGTGGTGATGTCGGACGTGAGGTCGTTGCTTTGGCTGCCGCTGGCGTCTTCGACGTGGTCGGTGTCGAAGAAGAACTGGCCGTCGTAGCAGACGGTGGACTCTGCGGCGATGATCAGCGCGGAGAGCAGGCTGGCCCAGTGAGCGTTGGTGCGCTCGGCGAGTTCGCGAACGCGGACCATGATCTGGCCGGTTTTGTCGCGGCGCATTTCATCGACCAGGACTTCGAGCGTGGCTTCGAAGTTCTTGTTGGTGATGGTGATGCCGTCGTTGCGGAAGCCCTTTGCCTGGCGACCGCCGATCCACTCACGCATGGCCGGGGACATGCCCAGCCATTTGTAGGTCTCGCTCTCCTGGTTGGACTGGAACAGGTTGGAGACACTGTCGACCCAGGACGCGCCGGCGTCTTGTTCGAGGGTGTTGTAAAACTCGCCGATGATGGCCCGGCTGGATAGTGCTGAAGCGCCCATGATGTCGGTTCCTTGTTAAAAAATTGAAGGGTTGGGTTGCGAGGTGGTCAGGCGATCAGATCGAGCGCTTGTAGATGGCCTCGAAGGCCACAATGCAGGTGGTGCCGGTCACCCAGCGGGAGACCTTGCCGATGGCGGTGTTGGAGCCAACGGTGAGCGTGAAGGTGTCGTCATCAGATGCATAGACCACTTCGCTGACATCGGCCGCACTGGCTGCGCCGACGACGGTGAGCTGGACCTGGCCTTCGGTGCGCACGCGAACGTTTTTAGCACTGGCGGCGCCGGCGGAGTTGTCTGCCGTGGCTTCGGCAAAGCCGAGGAACGTGTCGCCAGCCACGAGGGGGCGGGCCAGGCCGGAGGCGTTGTCACCCACGGCAGCACCTTCGTAGATGATGTCGGCGGCAATCATGGGCAGCTCTTGGATAAAGCCGAGTTCGTAGGCGCGGGATTTGTCAGCGGCTAGGGTGGTCATGATGGGGTCCTATGAGTTGGGAGGGGGTGGCTGGTGTTTTGCTGCGGCTGGATTCAGGCGCGCTTGTAAATGCGGGCGTTGCCGGCTTCGGCGTTGCGGGTGTAGGCGGTGAAGGCGCCCAGCGAGCCGAATTCGGCGTGCAGGCTGGCGTCTTTGGCCCATGCGGCTTTGCAGCGCTCGTCCACCGGCAGGTTGGCCTGTGCGGCGGCTTCTGCGGCAGCCACGTCCGACGCGGACGGCTGCACGGTAGGCGCAGGCACCAGGGCGAGCGGCTTGGGTGCTTCGTCAGCACGGTCTGCGCCTGCTTTCACGCGGGCGGACTTTTCGGCGGCGAGGATTTGCAGGGCTGCGTCACCTGCGGTGGCGGTGCCGTCAGCGACGAGGCTGGCGACGAGGGCTTCGTGGCCGGGGATGCTGGCGCTTTGGATGGCCAGAATGCGGGTGCGCTCTGCAGCGGCGCCAGCGGTGCGGCCTTCAGCCAGGAGGGATTCGAGCAGCGCGGGGTGCGCGGCAGCTAGTTCATTGCGGTCCATGGAGGTTCCTTTGAAAGTGGTAGGGGCGGGGTGACGGGGGACGACGGCTTCATGCTTGGCCTGTGCGTTGGCTTTGAGCAGGGCCTGGCCGCGCTTGGCCTTGGGGTCTGCGAGGCTGGCGGCGTAGTCGGCGTTGAGGGCGGCGATGACCTGTGGCAGGGTCTGGATGCCGTCGATCAAACCGGCATCAATGCCCTGCTGGCCAATGAAGGTGCGGCCGTCTGCCATGTTGGCAAGCACGGTGTCAACACTGGTGCCGCGATGGCTGGCGACGGCGTTGACAAACAGGCTGTAGTAGTAATCGACCTGCTCCTGCAGATGGGCCTGGCCTTCTTTGGACAAGGGGGCGTTGTCGCTGGCGATGCGCTTGTATTTGCCGGCGGTGATTTCAGTGACTTTGATGCCGCTGTTGGCACGGGCCTGGCTGTAGTCGGTGTGGTTGGCGACGACGCCCACCGAGCCGGAGACGGTGGTGGTGTCAACGATGTACACGCGGGAGGCTGCGGAGCCGAGCCAATAGGCTGCGCTGGCGATCAAACCACTGGCGAGCGCGACAACGGGCTTTTGGTCGGTGGCGGCGCGGATCTGGGAGGCCAGGGCCTGGGTGCCGTCAACGCTACCGCCGGGGGAGTCGATGGACAGGACGATGCTGTGCACGGCGGGGTCTTGCAGGGCGGCCTGAAGGTCACGGCCCAGCAGTTCGGTGGAGACGCCGCCAGAGATGTCCATGAACATGTTGGCGCGCTTGGCGATGACGCCGTCCACCGGCAGGATGGCAACGCCCTGGTCGATGGTGTACGGCTTGGGCTCGTTGGCCAGGGGGCGGCCCAGGCGGGCTTCGATGGCGGAGAGGTCGGACTTTTCGCCGCGAGCGTGGGCCAGGTAGATGGCCTGAATCTCAAGCAGTTTGCCAGGCTCGATGGCCCAGGGTGCTGTGAGGATGTCTAGGATTTTCATGGTGGCGCTGAATGTGTCGCGCCACTTTAGGATTTAAGGTGTCTCACGAACATGGCAAACCTGAGACAACATTTTTTGAAGGGCTAGAGCGTGATGGCCTTGATGTCTGCCGCGACGGTGTGCACGGTGCCTGCATCGGTGGTGGCAATGGCGCGCAGGTGGTAGGTGGCGCCGTCTTGCACGGTGCTGATGCGCTCGTAGACGCTGGTGCCATCAATCAACGGGGAGCCGGTGAGGCGGCTGGAGGGGGTGGCGTCAACGCCTTCTTTGACGGTGATGTTCACAACGGCGCTGATGATGGTCTCGCCCTCGCCTACTTCGTCAACGAATGGGAATTCGATGATCTTGGTTTCTGCGACGTCAATGGGGCCGATGGTGGTGATGCTCATGGGGTGGTCTCACTGAGGGTTGGGAACGACCCAGATGCGGGAGCGTTGATTGACGCGCAGGACGGTGCTGGCGGCCGGATCGATGGGGATGGCGCCACCGCCCGCCAGGTTGCCGGTTGCAGTGATGCCGCCCAGTGTGGCGCCGCCTGACAGGTCGGACGCGCCGGCATTGCTGAGATTGCCGCTGGCAGTGATGTCGTCAAGGGTGGCGCTGCCGGATACGTCAGCACCAGCACCGACACCAGAGCCATCGCCAAAAAGGTACGCGCCCGCAATGGCCGAATCGTCGAATTTGTAGGCCATGGTCAGGCTGCGGTGTAGGCCTCGCAACCCCAGGCGGTGGCCGCCGTGTTGCAGCTCACCACCAAGTACGTCACGCCAGGAATGATGGCGATGTTGTCGATGACCAGCACGCCCGCGCCATTGGTGACTTGTGCCGTCAGGCTCAAGACGATGGACATGTCGCTGGCGCGCACGATGACCACTTTGTCAATCGTGGTGCTGGCCAGCAACACGCTATCGTTGTCGCGGAATGGGTTGGTGGTGATGGTGCCCGTTGTGCTTGACATTCCTCCGCTGGCACTTATGTCGCCCAGTGAGGCCGACCCCGAAAGCTCAGACGCCGTGGCCAATATCCCCGCGTTGTACTCAAGCGGAAGCGTCAGGGCAGAGTTATCTTTAACGACGCCCGTGATGGTTGGTGCAGTGCCGTACAGGTAATCAAACGTCGGCATGGACCCAGGCGTCGAGGCCAAAGTAATGCGGACTTTTGAAGCCGACTGCCGAGCCACACTGCTGATCGTGACCGGAGAGCCCGACACCAGCGCCCGGAATCCCGTGATGCTGCTTGTCGGCGTGAAGTCAGTTCCTGAGCTGTTGTGCGTCAGGTTCACGTCATAGACCGTGCTCGATACCTGAGTGACCGTTGAATATCGCGGCCCCCGGTAGTACGACACCAGCCCAAGGAAACTCAATACAGCCTGTGCGCAGCGTTGGCCCAATGTTGTGAAGCCCGCTGCTGTGTGGTGAACATTGTCAGAGTGAAGCGGTAAATCCTGCCGGTCTACACGGTAAATGGCTGTGTCCGCGCACTTTTGCACTTGCGCCAGCTTTATAGCCTCACGTTGCGCATCTGTCTGGCCTCCGGTAAGGTCTCGGGCCAAAGTCGCCACAATGTACGGGTGCCCTGAATCTGAAACATCCGCGCGGCGCAGGGCAATCATCTGTCCTAAGGCCGTATTGTAGGCAGACTGAGTAACGCTGCTCCCTGCGTCGTTCTCGCCCTGAATCCAGATCGTTGCCACGGCTTTGTTACCTGCTGCCGTGAGCGCGGCAGCGCTGGCCGTGTAGGCGTTACCTGCAACGCCTCCGGAAATCCACTGCCCACCCGCTCCGGATACCGTCAACCCCGACCCATTCCATGAACCATCAATCAACGCGACAGGACATCCGCAGGCCGTTACAAGGGCATTACCGCAGGAAATAGCCGCGTTCATGGTTGTGGTGGCTGGTGCCGTCCACAAACTTGACGGCTGTATGCCAGTTATTCGAAGCAGCGCGTTAGGCGTTAGGCTTGAATCTCCCGCATACGATGTGCCGCTGAAAAACAGCCACGCTGGGGATTGCCCATCCACCATAACCAGCACACCGGTCCCGACTTTCCCCGATGTGTAAACAGTGCCAGGCGTGCCGCTGTTTCGTACCTGCACATTGAGCCAGCCAGACTGTTTCGGTACGCTTGAAATGGTTTGCGAAAAGTTCCCACCCGATGGCGCACTGCCAAACGAAGTCCAATCGAATCCACTCACGGCAGTGCTGGTGCCATCCTGAACGAGTCGCCATTGATCAGGAGCCGTGCCTGTATACGTGCCGGTTGTGCTGATCGTCGCTGTGCCGGTTGATCCGCTCGATAGTTGGTTCACCTTGCCATCGAGTGGCGTAGTGAAGGTCATCGAGTTTGATACGCCCTCAGTGTGAGTGATGCTGGTTACATGCGTGCCGACACTGTTTGAATTTGTGGTGTCAAAGTACAGGCCGCAGGTGCCGAATGTCGTGATGCGTGAGCCGGATGTATCCGATACGGACAAGACGACTGCGCCATCAATCTTGAGTTCAATGGCTACCGATGCGCCCGTTCCCGTGACGGTGACACGGATGGTATGCGAGCCGATAGACAGCGCCTGAGTTGCTGTTGTTCCGGCAATAGCAGAACTGAATGTTGTGCTGTTGTCCAGCCGAAGAATCGACCACAGGCCGCTACTGTTGTTGTAGTAGGCCATGTACCCGCGCGGAACACTGGCCAAGCTGACATGGCCCCGCGCGAAGATGCCAAAACCGGAAGCCGTCGTGATTGTCTCGACGATGGCCTCTGCGTACTCGCCGTCAGTAGTCGATACGCCTGTTGCAAAAACGCAATGACCAAAGCCGCCAGGGTCTCCAGCCCTTGCGCGGTTTGCATTGCTGATGACGGCGTGATTACTAAAGCCAGAGCCCACCGTCCACGTCGCACCAGTCGCGCCGACGTGAGAATCAACGTTGGTGCCTGCGGTGTTGACGAAGGTGCTATTGACTACGACTGCCATTGAGAATCCTTATCCTGACCGTGGGCGCGCAGGGGAGTGTTACGAGTTGCCGGCGGTGAAGACCAGGCCCGTCAGGGTGACGTTTTGACCGGTGGCCACGGCGCCGGTGAAGGTCCAGCACGGTGCAGATCCGCAAATGTCAACCCGGGCGACGATCACGTCGGCACTGGTCGTGATGTGGGCGAATAGCGGCGTGCCGGCGACGTGGCTGCCGTTGCTCTGGGTCATTCCCGACTCATCCCAGTCGATGGTGCCGGATGTGGCGGTGCCAATGGGCACGCTGGTCCAGGTGCCAGTAGCCAACAGGGTGCAGCCAGTCGCAGCAGCCACGCCCGAGGGGATTGTGCATCCGTTGTACAGCTTGATCTTCGCGCCCGTGGCACCTGCAGCCGTGATGATGGATTGCATCATCGCGGTGCGCGTGGTGGTGCTGAAGCTGATGCCGGCATTGGCCGTTGGCAGTGATACCAGGGCGGCAAAGAGGCTGGCGAAGATCAGGGTGGCTTGCAGGGCGAAGCGGTTGAGGTAGCGTTTCATCATGGTGAGGTCCTTTGGGTGGGTGGGTTAACGGGTTGATTTCTTGACTGGCACAGGCGGCGTTTCGGTGTCGTCGTCGCTGCCATCGCCTGCCGGGTTGGTGGCATCTGCGGCATCAGTTGGCTGCACGGGCGCACCGGCTTTGGCGACGTAGGTGCCGTCGCGCTTTTGCATGGCGATTTCTTTGGTGCGCTGCTTGTGTTTGGTGGCGAAGTCGATGCCGTCGTGCAGGATGGATTCGGCATCGAGCGTGCTGATTTCCATCTCTACCCGGTCGCGGGCGGCGGAGACTTCCTTTTGTGGATCCACAGAGCCGGGGCCGTCGCCGGTCCAGATGGCGTTGCACCAGGCGGCGCGAATCTCGGGACTGGCGAAAAAGCCGGGGCAGGCGCGGCGGCCTTCGGACACTTCCAGCGCCAGCCAGAGTTCATACGTGGGCTGGCAGAGTTTGGTGGCGAGCAGGTCGCGCCGGGCTTTGAAGAACTTCCAGGCCATGAGCAGGGCACCGCGTGCGGCGGTGTAGCTGGACTGGAAATGCATAACAAGCACTTCGTACGGGATTTCCAACGCCATGCCCATCTGGCGGACCATGGCGGTCCAGAAGGGATCGAACTCGGGGTTTGGGCGGCCCGGGCTGGCGCTCTGGATCTCTTCGCCGGGGAGCAGGTTGATGGCCTTGCCGCCGTTGAGCTCGCCAGACCAGCGCTCTGCGCCATCGAGGGCGGCTTTGGCGGCGTTGGTGTCTTTGAAGAGGTCTTCAAAGGCGTCGGGGTCCATCTTGACGAAGACGCTGAAGATGGAGCTGGCAACAGCGGCTGAGAGCTCGTTGTCGGTCCATTTGTTGAGCTGCTTCAAGGGCTCCAGGATGGGGGCGATCCATGGCACACCGCGCACCTGGCCGAAGCGCAGCGGCTTCATCAGGTGCAGGACGTTCATACGGCCGGTGCTGTCGCCACGGATGGTGACGCGCTCCCATTTGTCGGGGCGGGCAAGGTGGTCGCCGGGGTGGCGGTTGGCGACGTGGACAGCGATGGCTTCGCCGGTGGCGGGGGCGATTTCAATGCCGTCGATCAGGGTGGCGGTGTCTGGCTTGCGGTTGGGGTTGCAGACGCGATCGGCCTCAAAACCCTGCAGCGCCAGGCGCCTGGAGCCGTAGCGGTTGATGATGGGCGTGAGAAAGAACGCATCGCCACTTTCGAACCAGGTGCGCTGGCCGACGTCTTGCAGGCCGTAGAAGTTGGACTGGCGGGCGATGTCGCAGTCGGTGCTGGAGGCCCAGACGTTGAAGTCGTGCTTGGCGTCCTCGTTCCACTTGTCGGCGGCTTCTTCGGTGAGCCCAAGGCGTTTGGCGGAGATGGACGGGGTGCAGGACAGGCCAGTGCCCACGATGTGGCTGACGGCGCTGTTGAGCGCGCCGACGGCCACGGGGGCGTTGCGCATTTGGTCGCGGCTGCGGTCGCGCAGGGCTGGCAGGTCGGCAATGATGTCTGCCGTGGGGGAGCCGCCGCCGGTGTTCCAGTTGGCGGTGGCGGCGCGGTCGCGCCGGGCGCCGGTGTAGCCGCCCGCGCCGCTGTAGGCACCGACGGTGGCCAGGGACGCGCGGGCCATGAGGCGGCGCTGGGCGGTCTTGGGGGAGACCCAGGCGATGGCCTTGTCGAGCATGTTTTGCTGGACGAGGGGGTGGCGCTTGGGGCGTTGTTCTTGCATGGGGCGGGCCGGTTGGGGTGGTTAGCCCGCGACGATCGTGCGGGCGCGGGAGCTGCCACGGGCTTTGCGGTCGAGGTCGATGACGCGCTGGTTCCAGGTGGCGATGCCGCGCTGGATTTCGGCCATGTTGGCGCTGGTGAGCTTGCGGCCGTCAATCTCGTACGACTGGCGGGCGTTGACCTTGGTCTCGGCGGCCAGGTATTCGGCGAGTTTGGCTTCTGCGATTGCGAGGGTGATTCCGGCCATTACATGGTTGCTCCTGGGTGCAATAGCGCCAAAAAGAGCTGGCGACTGGGGCCGGGCCAGTCTATGAATTAAGGTGTCTCACGAACATGGCAAACCTGAGACAACCCGCCCTGCACTGCCCGGGTTTGCCTACTTGGCCGGGGGGGATTTCATCCACCGGTAGAGGGTGGCGCGGCTGATGCCGAACTGGCTGGTGATTTCTTTGTCGGTCTTGGCGGTGAGGCCGGCCTGGTAGACCTGGGTGCGCAGGGTTTCAGACAGGGCGACACCGTTGGCGCGGGCGTCGCTGTAGTGGAGCTTTTTTTTTACACGCAGGCGCTGGTCGCCATAGCGCTCCTTGAGGCGGCGCTCTATGGCGGCGGCTTGCTCGGTGGTAAGGCCGATGTCGAGCGCGAGGAATTCGCGGATGGCGGCGACGACGATGTCGGGATTTTCGTCATCGGGCGAGGTGGCCTGGTGGTTTGATGGCATGGGTCAGTTGCCTTCGCGCAGGGTGCGGGCCAGGGCGGTGCGCCAGTTGCCGGCCGGTGGTGGCGGCGGTGGGGTGCGGCGTGGGGCGGGCGGCTGGGGTTCGGGTGGCTTGGTTGCTATTGTTTGTATAGCTGCCTGTGCACTGTTGGCGTGGGCCTGTGGCGGGTTTTGTGAGTTTTCTGGGGTGGCATCCGCTTGAGGTTGGGCCTGGGGCACAGGCACGGCTGGCGCGGGGTCTGCAAACAGGTCGAGGCTGGAGACCATGAGGCGGTCGCGCAGGGTCTGCCACTGGTAGGCGGTCTTCTTGTGCAGGCCGAGGTAGTGGGCGGCGCCGAGGTTGTAGACCATGAGGTCGCCGTCTTCGTTGTTTTCGCCCTTCTTTTTTTCCCAGACGCGCACTTTGTGGCCGCGCTTCCAGACGAATGTGAAGTATTCGGCGGTGAGCTGGCGGTAGTAGTCCTCTGGCAGGTCCTGGCTGAAGTGGATGGCGCCGGGGCCCTCGGTTTTTTTGTAGCGGGCAGAGAGGTAGTCTTTGGCGGTGTCGGTACCGATGAACCAGAGCTGGCAGCCTCGCTTCTCGGTCTTGCCTTTGTGGTTGACGTCAACCAGGGTGGGCTTGGCGCCGATGATGGGGCGGTTGGGCTTGCTGGAGCCCTTGACGGCAAAGATGTTGCGCCGGCGTCGGGCGTAGCAGTAGTTGTAGACCTCTTGGGTGGTGCCGTCTGAGCCGCCGGAGTCGATGAAGGTGGCGCTGATGGTGAGCATTTGGCCGTGGGTGTGGCGGTAGCGGCCGGTGAGGATGTCGTCAACCTTGGCCCATGTTTCGGATTCTGTGGGGGAGCCTTCTACCCTGCCCCGGTCGACGACCCAGCATTCCATGCCCTCGCCCCAGCCTGTGACCTTGTATTGCAGGTAGGTGTGCTGGCAGTCGATGGCGCAGGTGAGCACCAGGGCCCGGGTGGGGACGGTGCCCAGGGCGTAGGGTTCGGCACGGGCCATGAGTTCGTCGTATTTGGCCTGCTCTTTTTCCTGAGCCCAGCACAGGGCGAGGCGGGTGTTGTAGAACACGATCATTTCGTGTTCGTTGCCGGCGTCGCGCAGGGCTTTGGCCTGGTCGTATTTGTTCATCAACCCGATCCACGGGAACCATCCGTACGGCAAAAACATCTGGCTCATGGCGAAGGATTCGGTTTCGCCATCGCCGGGGACGCCGTCGGACCATGCGCCGCGCTTGAACATTTGCTCTTTGTCGGCCTCGGTGTGCAGGCCGCCGCATTCCTGGCATGGGTAGAGGGCCTGGGTGCCGTCGGCGCTGCGGATGAGTTTGAAGAAGTCGAGCGGCTGGGCGTGGCCGCAGTGGATGCAGTCGGCCAGGGCCTGCCGCTGGGTGCCCTGCTTGTAGAGGTCGTCAATGGGCGAGGCACCCTCTATGGTGGGTGAGCTCGGGTAGTAGGCTTTTCGGTTTTGCTCGTAGGTCGTCTGGCGGGCTTCGGCCAGGGCGCTGGGGGAGCCTTCGCCCTGGACGTTGCTGTCTGAGCGGTCGATTTCGTCATACACCAGATACCGGGCGGACACTTCGGACAGGTTGGCAGCGGCGCCAGCGGTGAGCACGTGCAGGGTGCCGCCGATGTATTCCTTGGTGGTCAGGTTGTTGAGGGCGTCGCGGCTGCGCTTGGCGGCGACACGTTCCTCGAGCACGTCGATGGCCTTGATGGTTTTGTCGATCCGCGCGGAGGCGCGCTTGACCAAAGTGCCGGTGGGGACGATCCACAGGAAGTTGGATGGCGACTGGTGGACTGTGGCTCCGAACCAGTTGAGGGCCACCTGGGTTTTGAGCATCTGGCTGGCGACCTTGGCCACGACGCGCTTGCATGGGTGGCTACCGCT
>OFRM01000495.1_pt1 | contig 16349 bp, 25 predicted proteins | sample 1543101 | NCBI WGS metagenome assembly OFRM01 (sample SAMN07774223, study PRJEB24372) | wastewater metagenome | isolation source: Exp Tend VB 0WW | collected 2016-02
CTTCGTGGTCAAGTATCGCAAGGTATTTGTTTCCCTCTTTCAATTTTGCCAACTGATTTTCAAATTATTGAAGATGCCGACTGTACAGATGTTTTAGGAATAACAAAGTATGAGCCTGCTATGCCTGCTTGTTTAAGTGGAATTGCAAAAGGCAAATTCCCTTCTTTTATTCCAAAAACGGATGAAACGAGAGTTCAGGTTTTGCAAAAAGTGTTGGATAAATACAAAGGCGAAAAATGTTATGTTACCGAAAAACTTGATGGCAGTTCTGCAACATTCTATGTAAAAGATGGGGAGTTTGGAGTATGCAGCCGAAACCTTGAACTCATTGAAGATGCCGACAATAGTTTTTGGAAAGTTGCAAGGCAAATGAATATTGAAAACAAACTTCGTTCTGTTGGTAAAAACATTTCTATTCAAGGGGAATTGATAGGGGAAGGGATACATGGGAACAAGTTAAAATTAAAAGGTCAAACGGTTAGGTTTTTCAATGCTTTTGACATTGATAAATTTGAATATCTAAACTTTTTTGATTTTAACAAATTGCTTGGTGAACTTGAATTACCTATTGTTCCAATTGTAGCGTTGGATTATGAATTGGAAAATGATATTGATGCAATCATCAAAATGTCAACAATCCGAAGTTTGATTTTAAAAGACGTTTGGGCTGAAGGAATTGTTATTCGCCCATACGCTGAAAAAATTGACTTGCTTTTGTCAAATGAAAACTTTAATAATGGTCGGGTAAGTTTCAAAGCTATTAACCCTGAATTTCTGCTCAAATATGGTGAGTAGTTGGGTTCTTAGCATTGGGCATAACGGATGGCAGCTAATGGATGGCGGCACGTTAACCACAAAGAAGATGCCGCTATACATTAGGTGCGGTTATAGGCTGCCATGAATACTAATAAAATTATTAATTAAATAAACAAATACACTATGTTAAATGAACTAGCAAACGAAGTCCATCAAATGGCAAAATCAAAAGGTTTTTATGATAATGTAAACATTGGAGAAAAACTTTGTCTTGTACATTCTGAAGTATCAGAAGCATTAGAAGCTGATAGGAAAAAACACTATACGCAATTGCATAAGGATTGGTATATCAAAGGATTGGCTAATCCAGATTTCGGAGAAACTTTTTGTGATAATATGCCATTTATAAAAGAATTTGAAAATTCAGTAAAAAACACATTTGAAGATGAGTTGGCAGATGTTATTATTCGAGTTCTTGAGTTGTGTGCATTCAAAGGAATTGATATTGAAAGTCACATTAAAGCAAAAATGAGATACAATTCTATGAGAGAACATAAACATGGTAAGGCATATTGAGGTTGCCTATAACGTTTCGGGGCTTAAAGAATTAGGGGGATTTAACAGATAAAATTTGATATGAAAAACGAAAGTTCAATACAGCACAAAAGTTCATTAGAAGCAGGAATCCCCCTATTTCTTTTAAGCCCTTGTTATATGCTGTGCTTTTTTTAACGACTATTTCCATTTTGGAAACGGTCATAAAACAAATTATAATGAATAGAGAATTATTTATAGAAACAATAGAAAAAATAAATCAACAGCATTTACACGATGTAAAATGTTCTGAGTTGTTAAATCAAGTTTATTCAAATAGTTTTCAAGCTAATTTAATGTATGAAAATCATTTATTGATAAACCAAATAATTAAAATACTTCAAGTTCAAATGAATGACGAAAATGGTCATCATAGCTGGATTGAATACTTTATGTGGGAATTAGATTTTGGTAGCAAAAACGATAAATTAAAAGCATATAGGCAAGATGATAGCGAAATAGATTTATCTGATGCTGGCAAACTGTACGATTACTTAAATGAAAATATTAACTAAAATGGAACAATACCGAATACAGGAAATAGCAAAATCTTACCCAAGCTTCAAACCTGAAATTGTGGCTTATGGTCAGCAAATTCTTTATGAAATGGAAATGGATTTAAAAGCAATGAAACAAGCAATTTCATATTTGTCTGAATATATTGAGTATAGAAAAGGGATAAAATATACTCATACTTTTGGCGATAATTCTTGTAACCAAGCCCTTGAATTGTTAGTAAAAAGGGTTTCAGAATATAGTTGTCCAAACAATAAAAAGGAAGAATATAAAACAAAAAACAATTGTCCGCTAAAAGAAAACTGTAAATGTTTGCAGGGTGTCTCTTAGCATAGCATATAACGGTTTGGGGCTTGTAGCAGTAGGGGATTTATATTCCAAATGCTCAATATAGCACCACAGCCTAATAGAAGTACTAAGGCTTAAAACTTGCACTTCTGCCCCTATTGCTACAAACCCTTGTTAGCGGTTCGGGCTTGGTTCACAAGGGTATCAATTTTTAAATAACAATAAAATGTCAAAGAAAAAAGTAGCTGAAAAGCAAGAAGAAAAAAAAGTAATGATTGTCAAAACTTGGACAATTAAAGAAACAACATTTGAAGACGGAACACGTCAAATGCAAAGAACTAATGACGGATTTAATCCGCTTGAATTAATCGGGATTACCGATTTTATTAGTTGGGAAGTTCGTGAGCAAATATTAGGTCGAATAGTTCCCGATACTGTTAAACGTGAGGTGGTGGTTTCTTAGCCTGACCGCTAACGGTTTCGGGCTTTGCGATGTGGTGGCATTCAAGGCTCAAAAGTTCAATAACCCACCAAAGCTAAATAGAAATACAAATGATGAAAGATAGTACGTCATCCACCATATTGCAAAGCCCCTTGTTATGTGCTGCTACGGGTGGTAAAAAGAAGTATCAAATTATCTACGCAGACCCACCGTGGGAATATAAATTTGCTGGCACAAGAAGCGAAGGAACGGAAGATGATTACCCCACTATGAAAACGAAAGATATTTGTGCTTTTAATGTTGCTGAATTGGCTGATGATAATTGCATACTGTTTATGTGGGGAATTTGGACGAAATTACAGGATGCTATTGATGTGATGAAGGCTTGGGGATTTGAGTATAAGACAGTTGGCTTTGTTTGGGTAAAAACCAATAAACGTGAAAAGGTTACTCAATACAGTTTTTTACCTGCCGACTCCTTTGATGAATTTTTTGGGATGGGGATGTACACAAGAAGTAATACAGAATTTTGTTTGATAGGAACGAAAGGGAAGCCACAAAGGATAAGTGCAAGTGTACGGCAACTGGTTTATACTCCTATTCAGCAACATAGCAGAAAGCCTGATGAAGTTAGAGAAAAGATTGTAGATCTTATGGGTGATTTGCCACGGGTAGAATTATTTTGCAGATTTCCAAAAGATGGCTGGGATGTTTGGGGTAATCAAATAGAGGCAACTGTCGAAGTAGGAATGTCTGGTAGTAGTAGCACATAACGTATCTGGTATTTGCGTTCGTTGCCCACGTAGATACTTTAATATTAACAACAAGTGTCAAAGGGCAATGACGCAAATACCTTGTTATGGGTAGTAAAATTTACGGATTATGGCATCAGGAAATATAAGAAGCGTTGCATCAAAATACAGATATGTTCAAGGGCTTTCGGCTATTGGTTCGGATGAAATTAAATGGGTAGTTCACATGAAAGGAGTTGGAAGAAGTGGGTTTGACACAGAACGAGAGGCAGCACTGGCGGCAGATAAATATTTAATTTCAAAAGGGAGAAAGCCAGTTAATATATTGAAAGCTAAGTAAATTTTATTACCCATAACGTATGGTGCTATACGCTCGTTTTAATGGCGTATAGCACGTGTTAGCTGCTGGCACGGTAAATTTAGCAGGAACTTAATTTGAAACACTAACAAAAAACTTTTATTAAAATGAGCGAGGGCAAAAAAGAAATTATTTACACAGGAGATTGTATTGAAATATTAAAATCAATACCAAGTGAAAGCGTGGATTTGGTAATTACAGACCCACCTTATGGAACAAAAACAAATCCCAGAGATACTTTTATGATTGGGGAATTTTCAAATGTTATGCCTTTGGTATTGCCTGAAATATTTAGAGTATTGAAAAAAGATGGTGGTTTTTATTGTTTTACAAGTTGGTCAATGATGAGTGATTGGCTTTTAAGGTATCAGCAATATTTTAAATTGCAGAATATTATTGTTTGGGATAAGCAAAGGCATAGCGGTTGTTATTCATCTCAAAGTTGGCAATTTACTTGGGAAGGAATTTTTTACGGAATAAAAGGGAAAAGACCTATAAGGGAATATATGCCCGATGTAATAAAATCAGAAGAAAAAGGCAAAAGAATTGCAATGCAAAAACCCGTTGATGTAATTGAAAAGCTAATTAGAGCAAGTTCAGATGAAGGACAAACTATTTTAGATCCCTTTGCTGGCAGTGGTTCAACATTGGTAGCTTGTAAAAACACAAATAGAAATTTTATCGGAATAGAAATTAATCCTGAATTTTCTGATTTGTCTAAAAAAAGGGTGGGAGATTTTAATAAAAGTTTTTCTCACGGAACTTTATTTGATGCAGGTCATTAGTGCTTGCAGCTAACATAAAATATGTACTAATTACTTTGTAAACCTAATAAAATCAATACTTACAATGAATTTTCCTAAATACGAGATAGTTTTCATTAATGAAATGACAAGACGTAATTATTCAAAAGAAACTATTAAAAACTATGTTTCTTGTCTAAGAATGTTTTTTGATTTTTATAAAACAAAAGAGCATCCGATACATATAAACGAAACCGATATAAAAGTTTATTTAGGTAATTTTAGTGTTGCTAATACACAACGTTCTCAACATGGTGCAATTAAAAAATTCTATGATATTTGTATGGGTCAAAAAGAAAAATTCAAATATATTCCATACTGCCGAAAAGAACAAAAACTTCCAATAGTTTTATCGGTTGAAGAAATACAAAAAATGTTTTCTGTTTGTGAAAACACAAAGCATAAGCTAATACTTGCGTTATTATATTCTTGTGGGCTTCGTGTGTCTGAATTAATCAATTTAAAGTGGGAACATATAGACAGGTCAAGAATGATTATAAATATTATTCAGGCTAAAGGGAAAAAAGACAGACAGGTTATGCTTACTCAATCACTTATTCCACTTCTTGAAAAATATTGGAAAGAATATAAAAGTAGAGTATATGTACTTAATGGATGGAAAGATGAACTTCAATATACCGATAGAAGTGTAGGTCAAGTAGTGAAACAATTAGCCACGAAAGCAGGATTAAATAAAAGAGTATATACTCACCTACTTAGACATTGTGCTTTTACTCACATGGTTGAAAATGGTACTGATTTAGGACTTATTCAAAAATTAGCAGGGCATAATAATATAAAGACCACACAAATTTATACTCACATTTCGCATAATTTAATATCTAAAATACAATCCCCATTAGCACAAATAAATTTATGAAACAGAATAAAGGTAAATATAGAGAAGTATCCACCCTACCCAAAAAAGCATTATCAGTAAAAGAGTATGCAGAATCTATGAATATTAGCCATCAATACGTTTATAAACTTGTAAGAGAAGGAAAGAATAAGTTTGAAATGGTAGTATTCAAAGGATTCAATTTTATAATTCCTCAATAATATATTAACAATTAAAATATACAACTATGGCACAAAAGTTATGCGATAAGTACTTTAGTTTAACACCAATAGAAAGAGTATCATTGGTAGGGGAATTGGTACACGCAATACAAAGTGATTCAGAAATATTTGACATGGCAGAAAATATAATAAAACTTGCTATGCTTAAAGGAGTTTATACTGATGTAAAAATACTTCCCGAACAACAAAACGATACACATGAATAAGCTAACACCCTTCCTTAACAAATTAGATAACATTATATCAGTAATACTTATTGTTGGGGCTGTTGTAGGGGTTGTTAAATCTATATTTTTCTAAATCAAATTTGGTGGTTTCAAAAATACTACTTACTTTTAATTTTTAAAAACACATTTTATGGCTATAACTACTAATAGAGGAACAAAAAAAGATGCTGAAAGTCAATTCAGTAAAGGTTTTATGTAAATAGTTACGCCATAAGTGTACAAAATATAAACTTATGGATGGTGTTAAAAAACTCACAGTTTTAGAGATTAGACAGGATTCGGAATTGATTAGGATTAATAATTTGATAAGAGATTTACAAGAACAAAGCCGACAAAGGACGTTACACTTGTATAAAGAGAATGATATTAAGCCTGTGGAATTTGTCGGGGGCTTGTTCGATTGTAATTCCTCTTTACCCCATTAGGTTCATCAATGTATAAAATGCCTGTCCACGAATTTAATGTGTGCAAATTATGGTAGTGGGTCAGTTTGAAAATAGTTGTATTTTTACAGTATAAAAGCAAAAAGCCTACTCTCAATAGGCTTGCTTGTTGTAATTATTTTTTGGTGCTTATACCGTAACAAATTTAAAACAATTTATTATGGCAACCAAAGAAAATTCTACTGAAAATACAGCCGATACAGTCCCATTAACTCGGGAGCAAATAGCCGAAATTATTAATAATCCAGAAGAATATAAAAGACGGTTAAGATATTCTTTTTGGGTAAGTGATGGTAAAGGCTGGGGGTATTATCAGCTAGTTAAATCAGAAGAAGAAGTACCTAAAGGAAAGCCTTTCCATGTGTCAATTTGTATGGGATAATGAAATCCTGCATCTACTGTTGCTGTCATTAACTCGGCTGTTCTTTCTAATGTAGTTGGTTTCATGTTATGATGAAATAAAAGTCCTATAGATTTATCGCTCGGTTGTTTCTTTTAATGCTTAATCGGTCAAGCATTTTGTTCACTTTCTTTTAACAAAAAATGTTTCTTTTTATGCTGCTTTATTCAAATCTTCTATTATCTTTGCACTATCCTTAATTAGTCGGGTAACGTCAGCGGAATTGGACTGCTGTTTGCCCAACCAGTTGAGGAATTTTTCTTTATGGGCATATTCTAATAGATTATCCTCCGCAATCCATCCTAATATTGCTTTTATATTATCTTTAGGGTACAAACTTCTTATTGAATTTACATTGTAGCCTTTATAGTATTGATTAGGGGATATTATAACAACAATATTAACCCCATCACATTCCATTTCGGTTAAAACAACTTTTACATCCTCAACTTTAGTAGCACTTCTAAAAATGGCAATCGGAGTACTGATAAATTCTGGCAAATGAATTACATCCAATAATTTAAAGGGATGATTATCTTGGTCTTTTTTTATCATAAGTTTATTAACAGCAATTTGTATTGGTAGATTAGGTAGTCCAGTTTCTAACAAAATTGAACTTGGACACCCTAAATCCAGCGGGGTAAAATCTGTGTTCGCACCTGCCAATATTACTTTAAGGCGTTCATTGTAAGTATTATTCACCGCTCTTATAACAGTTATACCCGCTCCATCCTGATTACATTCCTGACAATACGCAGGGGTTTGTTCCTCTTTAATTTTACCCATTACATTATTTTTTTTATCAAATTTTATCGTATATTTGATATGTAAAAATGCCACCGGCGGGATTCGGACCCACGTCTGCAACTTAGTAGGGAGCTGTTCTGTCCACTGAACTACGGAGGCTATTATAAAATTTTAAAGCTATTTATTCAGGCTGCAAACTTGGAGTAAATAGCTTTTTTGTTTACTTAGTTAATTATTTAGCTTATATAAAAAATTACCTGCTTGATCTTTATGCCGAATGTATAAAGGGTTTAGCATACTCGTCCCAATGCTTAGTACCGTTGAAACATTCTTAGACGTTTTCTCTTCCAATTCTTTAGTCAATTTTAATTCAGGTTGCAATTCAAGTATTTTATTAATAATATCTCTGGTATATAGAGGCTCCCCTGCATCTTCAAGAATTGCTACTATTCTACTGTTGATTGAGCCTGTAGGAAAATACCCTTTTGGATATCTATGGTCATGTTCAGAAACACTTCCTGTTATTTTAGATTAATTTCAAACTGACCCACTACCCAAATTATAAACAATTATTTGACCAGAAGTTTCAACTTAATATGTTATTATTGCAAACGGTTTACTAACTCAAAAGGTTACTCATTTCTGAATAACCTTTTAAATTCTTGTGGGCTGTTCTGGTGACTCACGGCGTTCTTCCCAGTCTGCTTGAGCCAGTTCGATTCTGGTAGCCTACATTTTATCGCAAAAAACCTAACGGTTTCCCTCTATCTTGGAAGTAGAGGGTTTTTTATTTAATCTTATTAGTTGTTTTGAATCAACACTACAAATCTACAAGAATACAGTAATAATACGTATCAATCCAAATAAACGAGTATTTATACCCATTATTGCGTAATTTTACTACGCATTTTTACTAAAATATTTATTTTTTCTACACTAATTTTTTTAGTTTAATTTTGTAAAGCCGTCCTTACTTGGGGTAAGAAACGGCTTATTTATTCAAAATAAAAATATCAAAAAATGACATATTCGTTATTCGGTGGTGGTGGTGGATTGCTTGGCAACCCTTACCAAAACAAAGAGCCTAGACTTGAATTTTATTTAGACACTAATCAAAAGCATAGATGGCGTATTTATATGTCAAGTGATATAGTAGCTGCTTCAACTCAAGGATATGCAACTAAGCAGTTATGTATTGATAACTTGAAGAAAATAGCTAACCATATTATCCAACTGGATAAAAGTGGGAAGTTAATTTGATTGAATTACCGCATTAGCTGAAAAATCCTCTATTACTATATCTAACACAAGTTTTGCTTGTGCTACGGATAATCCTTTCAGTATACCCAATACCTCCAAATGTTTTGCCTTGATTATGTTTTCTTCTTGCTCGTCCATCTACCTTGCAACTAAGACAAGGAATAACAAGAAGATTATTAAGAACAATATGAACTTAATATACTGTTGATTGTTTTCTTTCATAATAAGAGGTTTTAATTTTCAACTACTTGGGTTTGTACCCGTATTAGTAGTTGAAGCCTCTTATAAATAACTGAAAAACAATAGTACCTCTTTCTTGTACCCTTATTAGTAGTTGTAGCCAAAATTACAATTAATATTCATAATACCAAAATAAAATTGAACTATTTTTTAGTTGGTTTGAGATTTATTTTTTAGCTTTGGGAAATGAAAGTAAAGACAAAACAAATAACCCCGAACAGTATGCAAGTTATAAAGGCTGTTCAGTACAGTATATACATAGGCTTTTAAAAAGTAGGGATATGGGTAAAATGCCTGAAATAATAGAAGTTAAAAGATACTCCCGTTTCTATGTATTAGTAGTAGATATTACTTTAGGGGAGTAGGGTTATACGTACCTTAAATATCCTTTTACTTTTGCTCTTGGTCGTTGCTTACGGCAAACTTCTATACCTTCCCTACTACCTGAATCGTTTGTGTTACCATCTATTGTATAGATGAAAGTTTTATCTACCTTTTCAATAATGCCTGTATGTCCTAAACCTTTGCCGTAATCCATAATAAATATATCTCCTGCTTTTGGTTCTCCTACTACTCGGTATTTCTTATCTGCTTTATTCCATAGGTTTAATACACCACCTGTTTTTACTAATGGATTATTCCCTTCTGAAACTTGGTCAAAGCACCAATACAAAAAAGCTAAACACCATGAAGCAGGGAAGTTAAGCCCGACTGATTTAAGATAGTTTTTAACGGGTACACCCCAATTACTACCTAATGGATTTTCGTGCTGTCCTAATTGACTTATGGCTACTTTAAGAGCCTTTTCTGATAATGTTGGCATGATTTATTTCTTTTTAAACTTACTAATTAATGACTTAAAGAATGTATTGATTTTAGGCTTAAATAAGAGGTAAAGTATAGTGAGTAATGCAACTGTCCTCCAAAACCAATTTTCGTTTGATTTAGCGGCTTTCTGTGCTTGTAGGGTTATGTTTTCTTTGGTTAATGTCTTTATGCTGTCCGTTTGGTTTTGTAGTTGTAGTTTTTGATTAAATATAGCTAATACTGTTTCGGGGGTATCTTGATATAATGTGTCGGTTTGGTGGGTGGATGGTGGAATGTTTTGTTTGGCATCGTACAAGCCTAATTTATATCCGAAATGATAACCTTCCTCATAGCTTTGGATTGCTTCTTTACCGCAACTATCCTGCAACGTTAGTATATTAGGTGGTGCTTTTCTTAAACTGTCCGATAACTTTTTATAGAAGTTAAGACTATCCTTACTTTGGATTACTATTGTTTTACCTTGCTTTACTATTGGTGGTTTAGGCTTAATAGTCTTTACATACCTATCTACTAACCTTACTGTATCTTTTAATGTATGTGGTTCTTTTTTACCGATACCCTTGTAAGGATTGCAACTTGATAAAGACATAGTAGCCACGATTGCAGCTACTATGAAAATACCTAAAATAAATTTATCAAACTTATCCATTAGTCGATATGTTTTACTACTGTTGAGCTATTTGCTATTGCCTTTCTGTTAGGGAATATAGAATTTATAATTGCTATAATCTTACTAAGGATTGAAATATTTTGAATGGTTGGGTATAATCTTGCAGCCAATTCATATAGTCCTAAAACTATTAAAGCTACTGTACCCAAGTGAGTTTTTACCCATTCGATTATTCCACCACTTACAGGAATACTAACTACTGTACTGTCTTGTGCAAATAAAATAACTGTTGCAAATAGCAACGATAATAATAATGATACTCTTTTCATAATACTTATTTTTGGTTAAAAGTTAAATTATAGTTTTTGTTCGTTTTCTCCACTAACTTCATCTTTTGTTGGTGTAGTGTCGTTGCCAAATGTAGCATCTATTATTTTTTGTGATTTACCTGCAAAAGATATTACTACTGATTGAGCCATAAACCCTATTGCTACATATCCGATACCTAACCACTTACCTGCAAATTCTAATTGCTTAATTTCTGTCTTTGCAATAACACAAACTATCACTAAGCATATAGATAACAGTATAGCATACACTTCTATTTTAAAGTATTGCCAAATGTTTATATTTCCTTTAGATGCTTTGTTTATGGTGTTCATATTTTTAAGGTTATGGATAATAATACCCAATAACCCCAAAGCGAATAAAAGTAAGTTTGTGTATGTCATTGTATTAATATTTTGGTTCTGTCTTGTTACTTGTTTCTATTAATTTATTTCCTTCAATCATTTCAGCTATCTTTAAAGCTGCTCTTTCAATACCTACTATTACGGGTGCTTGTTCAGTATCTACTACTACACTCACATTCTGTCTTATTATCTCTGATATTAATTTTGTCATTTTTTAAATTTACGAAAAAACCGTTTAACTTTCGGCTGTAAATATTGGGCATATAAATCTTTACTAAACATACCAATAAGCCCACCAATCAAAGATACTATTATTGTTATGATTATCTTACCAAAGGCATCCTGAAAAAAATGTTCTGGAAGTATTGCTGCTGTATAGATTCCCGTTGCAAAAAACCCTCCTATAAATCCTGCCAAATCGTTATTATGGTTCATCTCTTTTATCATTTTTAATTAGTTTTTTTTTAACCACAAATAAATATCCGTTCCTAACATATTTGCCATCCCGATAAATGTCCCGACTATAAAGCAGTACATAAATTTTATAAAACTTGTTTTAACAAACGTTGCCCCATCCATATTTTTAAAGTCCACAGATATAACTGCTAATATGTAGCCGATTATCAAGTACTTAAAAAAGTTGTTAAGGCTCTTGTTCATTGATTTCTATTTCATTTTTAGTACAGAAATCTGTAATAGCTTTTGCTCGTTGCTCATCTACCTGAAAGCCTGTTTGGGAGTTATTGCTCACTACATCAATACACTTACTAAATCTTTCATCTTTTTGTAAGCCTGATAAATGTTCTAAGGTTAAATCAATAGTAATTGAGTAGTTACCTTCGCTGTCTGTGTCGGTTTCTTTTCTGAAATCGGTTGAAATTAATTTGTATAACATATATTTTAAGTTTTTATTTTAAAACAGATACTTTAAACGTTCCACTCGCAGGGTCTACTGATGCACTTGCATCTAAGTTGCTACACTTCACACTTACCGTATTGGCTGCCGATACCCAAGATGTAAAAATTACGTTAGTTACATTACTTGCGTTTGGAACACCTAAACTAACTACATCGCCATCCGCTGCACCCGTAACCGTTATCGTTAGTACCTCTTCGCTGTGGTGGGCTATGCTTCCAAAATTTAATGATGCTGAATTAATTAAAACTTTGGGGATAGTATTCCAACGGCTATCTGCATACATACTTAACTTAGAACTATCGCTATCATAAACTATTAATGAAGTTGCAGGACTACTTATTGCAGCACGTTGTGCTGCTGTCATTCGGGGCACTAATAGCCCTTTAGTCGTTGACGTTAGTTCTAATAATGCTGATGTAACCGATGCAGAACCTTTGCCAATAGATGCTGTTGCGTTTCTTGTGTCAAGTGTCAGCCCATTAAAGTTATATCCTGCACCTGCATTTGTGTATTCACCAAAACCTAATATTCCTGAGCCTGATGCCTGTATACACGGCTTATACCCTGCCCCGTTAGTGTTGTCAAAAAATAAACCACATGCCCCACCACCCCCACCAGATACATTTTTTATTGATAATGTTGCAAAACCCGGAACAGGTTTATATGCAGGTTCTCCGCCTATTAAAACTTGCTTAGTCGAGCTATCAATCTTTATAGCTGTGGTTGCGTTGGCTTTAATGTAAAGGCTTTGTGCATCGCTTGTACCGATATAATTAGTAGAAGATAACCCAGCATTTCCACCCGTTCCCCACTTAGTATCTAATTGAGTTTGAATAGCACTTGTAACACCATCCACATAATTTAATTCAGTACCCGTTGGCGTTACTGATGTAGCACCTAAAGTAAATGGTGTTGCAATAGTAGTCGTTCCGCTAAAAGTCTTATTCCCTGCAATGGTCTGTGTGCCTGTGGTAATTAGTCCTCTTGCCGTTGCACTTGCATCAGGAATATCAAACGTATGAGTAGTTCCACTACTTGATATTGCAAAGTCCGTTCCTGCCGTTCCCGTTGCAAAGGTTTGGGTTGCTCCTGTTAAGGCGTTTAGGGAGGTTATGCCGCCACTTGAAATAGTTATATTACCATAATCATCTGCGAAATTACCATTAACTGATGTCGGTATAAATCTATTCATTGTATTTTTGGGTAGTTTATACACCATTAAACTAGCAGTATCTGCTAAATCTATTTGACCCATATTTGAATTTCCTAAATCTAAATTTGATAATCCAAATGCTATTGAGCCGCTCCTGCTATCTTTTATGAACAAATACGAGCTGTCTTGAAAATATATTGAGCCATATTTTCTGCTACTTAAATCGAGTATATTTATTCCGTCTGATTCTGATGCAAAATTTATACTATCGGCAGCATTTATACTTAATTTATTAACATCAAATTTCCTTACCGCCACATTACTATCCACATAATCAAACCCTCCACCATCAATAGTATTATTTTGTGTTAGTACATTATCTACTGTGATAACATCTTGTAAGCCTTGTGAACCTCCGCCACCTGCTAACTTCATTTTTACATTACCATTTACGTCTGTTGTTAGTACACTATCTTCTCCTACGTTATTGTGTAGGTTATTTCCTTTAAGTATGGAAAGGTTAGATGTACCTCTATATCCTAATTTTAATGAATTTGCAATGGAATTAGACAATCCAACTCCTACTATCCCACTACTATCTGCCATTGCTGAATCTTTTGAACCTAACACAAAAGAAGCGTTACCATCGGCTTGTGAATACTCCCCCAAAGTATAAGACGCTATACCATTACTAACTGCCCCATGCCCTAATGCTATTGCATAGCTATTTAAAGCACCTGTATTTGCTCCAACTGCAAAAGAAGCTAATCCACTTGCCGTAGTACTTAATCCCATTGCAGTAGACCTGCTACCACTTGCGGTATTTAGCACACCAAAAACAGTTGAATTTGAACCGCCTGATGTAGAATTAAATCCTAAATTAACACTACTCAAAGCATTAACTTTAAAATTACCTACACTATCAAAAGTAAAATCAAAATTTCTTGCCCTTATACTATCATCTCTTGTTTGTAAATTATCTACATCAAGTACTGATTGTAAACCTTGTAATGTACCACCTCCTAATTCATTCCATTTTAGCATTGCATTATCCCTTACATATACTTTACTGTTAGACGAAGTAAATATCATTGAGCCTTTATAGTTTTTAGGATAACCGACATTATTGGCATTAGTGGTGTCTGTGTAGATTGGTATAACAAATGTTTGCCTTACAAATAATCCACCTGTGTCACGAACCGCAATATTAATACTACCTAAATTTTGATAAGGTGTAGGATATAATTGTGCATGGGATAACTTCCCTAAAAAACATATTAAAGAAATAAATATTAATTTTTTCATTTTATAATTTTAAGCTGTTGGATAAAATTGGAATAATTCAAATTCATTTGCTGCTCCTACACAAGTAAATGCTCCTGTTACTCTATTCCATGTAAAATAACTTGACCCTGTATCAATAGTTGATTGAGTAATATTATTCCTTACAAATATTAGATTATACCCAATAAAAGAAGGTATGGATAGAGAATTGCTACCTGTTGGGATTTCGCTACTTGCTCCCACTACAAATTCAATAGGATTAGGTCTTAGTAATGCAGGGTCAATAGGAATAACTGTACCGCCCCCATTAAGCCCTTGTGCTTCTAATTTATATTTACCACAAAGCCATAAAAGGTAATTGCTTGTTCCTCTTAGTGTATCATTATTAGGGAAACTTTCGTATTCCCAACGTAAGGCATCGGTAACATAATTTATAAGAATAGGTGTAGTCTGTTTAGCTAATTTTGCACCGAATAACTGCCCTTTAGATACATCTAAGCTCATTAGATATATTGTAGCATCCCCAATGGTTATGGTTTGTGGTATGGTTGGTAACGCTGCCATGTTAAAAATAAAGCGATTGGTTAGTTTGCATATAGTTACATTGATTCAATAGAGATTGAGAACCCGCAATATCATCCCCTATTTCTACGGCTGCAATTGCTCCATTAAGTGTTGCCCAAAACAAAGCCATATTGAAAGAATAATTGGAATCTTGAGGTATAGATGGCGTTTGTCCTTGTGCTGAAACTAAGCTATAAAAAAACTGCTTATTGAACATTGATAAACAAAACTGCTGTGTTAATGAATAAATAGCCACTCCGCTTACATTCAACCAATCTACCTTTATGCTAACGGATTGGTCAACTGACAATATATCTAAACTTATAGATGAATCCGATATGCTCCATAAAACAAAGTCGGTTGTCGTCCCGTTTGGCACTAAATATTCTCCAGCAGCATTAGTAATAGTAACTTTTCTCCCTGTTATGAGAATATCACTTCCAACGGAAGTGTCAACAATAACCACTATTGATGGATTAGTTGGAGTCTGACCTGCGGAAAAATTTTCACTAAATGACATAATTATTTATATTTAAACGTATATCTTCTGTTTTTTATATTTGGTCTTCTTTTTAGTTCTCCATTCAATATCCTTCTCACATTATCTCTATGCATATTTACATATTTTGCAGCATCTACGATAGTTTCAAATTCTTCGGTAATATTAAAAACTGAATCAAATACAATTACTTTTATACCGTTGCATTTTTTTAATGCTGCGTGTTTATTTTTTCTAGCTATTTCGGTATCTTTTCTCCCCATCGCTCTTGCCGACCTTTTTTTCTTTTCCTCCTCACTTTGCTTTCGTCCTAAAGTCCAATTATTACCCTTATGCGTTAATGATGCTATTTGTTTTTGACGTTCTGTGGTTGGTTTGCCTAACATCCTCTGTCTTGCTTCTTCCCTATATTTATCAGACCTCTTTACCCCTAACACACCCTCTCCTCCATCAGTCATATTCATCCCGTTTTGTTCTTTAAACTTACACCTATTCGACATATACGTTTTTATCCAAAACATCTCTTTCCCTTCGCACTGCAATCCAGTGCCATTAAAAGTATCAATAACTTCAAAATTGTGATTATCGAACCCGTATTTAACTAAAGACCTCGTTATCAGATTTTGCTCTTTTAACTGAATACATTTATACTGCCTTAATCTTTGATGGAAATTAGACGACTTGCCAATATACACTCTCCCACTTGGGTTAGTTATCTTGTAGATAGTCCAATCACGTATATCGTTTGGGGCTATTGGCATAGTTGGATATTGGTATTTTAATTGGTTTGTCAAATTTATAAAATATATTTCGTAATTAATGTAAAATAAGGTACTTTTTATTGACCTGTTTCTAATATTGTTTCGGATGCTTGTTCTATGCTTTCCTTTGTTT
>OFRM01000496.1_pt1 | contig 16275 bp, 14 predicted proteins | sample 1543101 | NCBI WGS metagenome assembly OFRM01 (sample SAMN07774223, study PRJEB24372) | wastewater metagenome | isolation source: Exp Tend VB 0WW | collected 2016-02
TTTAATAAGAGCGGTTAGTATGACTCTAATATCCTGCATGTCCAATGTGTCCGCTAGAGATTTCCTTGCTTGCAATTCCGCTGTTGCAATAGCGTCTTTCTCTTCTTGGCTCATCTCAACGATTGAGTCTCCGTTTCGTTTCCAGAACTTAACTGGCACACCTTTAACTGCGCTTACATCTGGGTTAACCAAGATGTCAGGACTGTTTGGTGTGATGTCATTTCGCTCTGGGTCTGTTATATACTCTGCACCGTTCACACTTTGCAGATATTTAGGCTGTTCGCCTATTTTGAATATTGCTATGTTCATATGTTTATGCGCTTGCTATACATCGCCACTTAGAAGTAGCTGCGTTCCATACGAAACCTACATCTAAACGGTTGGTTGTTACTGTTGTTGTTGGGAGGGCCACTGTTGAGGCTTCAAAGCTTGCGCCCCATGTGATTGCTCTTGCGCCTGTTCCCGTGATTGCTATCCATAGGGTCTGCCCATCTGTCGGGGTCCCCGAAAGGTTTGTTGTGAACGAGGTGATATCTACGGTCTGAGCGGTCAGAGTATACATGTCAACATTGTCGGTGTTGATTGTAGGCGTCGCAGAGGAGGTTGTGGTACCTACTCTTTTTGTTATCCTCTTGTTCGTGAGTGTCGCCGTATTCGCTAGAGACACGTCAGTAGTCATGCTTGTACCTGATATGGTCAATCCAGTACTTGCAGTGAGAAGCCCCATCATGTCGGTGGAGTCATCCCAGAATGGAATACGGTCTGCGCCTGGGTCTACAGCTTTAAGTGCAGTAGGGTCTATATACCTGGATGTTCCAAGTACGTTATCCCTTACGCCGGTTACGATAGTTGCCGCTGTTGTAGTGAATGTAGTAGTAGTTGCGGTACCCTGTAGAATGATGTCAGTGAATACGTTTGGCTGTAGAGTAGACGTGTTAGCGTCGTTCACTATAGTTACTGCACGGGTAGGAGTGTCAAGATACTTACAAGAAACACGGTTGTTGTAAGAGTCGACAGTAGTCTTAAAGTATGTCGTACTTACAGCATCACGAGTAACAATATAGTTAAAGTCAAGATAGTTGTTACGGCCGTACTCTATATCGAGAATCGTATCGAACTGCTCGGCGTTTATACCATTGAAGTTGTTGTGGTTGTTACCCGCAGAACCTGAGAGGAGTATTGCAGTTTGGCCAGTTCCACCTGCGTAGAACTCAACCATGTTGAATATCATCTGGTTCATCGAACCCGTGTTAGGGGAAGCGATTTCCAAACCTACACCACCTGCTACATTTCTCAGTTCTATGAATGAACGATTGAATGTAAGGTCGCCAGGATTGTAGCCAGTAGTAGTGTCGGTAGCCGTCATGCGAATACCGTTCTTCACCTGGTTTATCTCGATGTTCTCGAATACAGAGCGGAATGGGTTACCCAGGTCCATACCCCAACCCGTGTGAGTACCATCGTCACCATAGATGTAGATGTTTCGGAACTCGGACTGCCAGAAGGCACGTAGGCCATTACTGGAGTTGGAAGAGACGATACCGTTCGAGGTACCTTTCACATATATAGCAAAGTCTTTTAGGGAGACCTTCGCCTGGTTCGTAATGGAGAGACCATTTGTTCCAGAGGCAGGAGATATAATCGTGGTCTGGACACCATCTCCGTGGATAGCTACCGCTTTAGAATCTATGGTGTTGTCACCAGCTATAGTGACTACACTAGCAAAAGAGTATGTACCGGCTTTAACAAAGATAGAGCCACCAGTAGCTGTAGAAGCGTCGATAGCGTCTACGGCGGCCTGGAATACTACAGCAGCATCAGCATTCGTAGAGAGCGTACTCTGGTCTGACATCTTAATAGCCACTGTGTTTGCACCGCTGCGCTGAATCACATAGTCGTAGGAGACTACTGGGGAAGCTGCGGAGGCAGCAATCGTGATAGAGCCAGCACCGTTTGTAACCGAGATACCAGAGCCAGCAGTGATAGCTGCAACTGTATAGTCAGTTCCATTACCTATCGGGATTTGTCCGTTGGTTGGAGTGGCGTTGTTCGTAAGCGGGATACGTTTACGAGTCGTTGACGGGGATAGGTAGAAGTTTGTTCCATCGAACTCCATATCACCAGCTGCGACAGATGTCTTGTTCGTGCCAGAGGTGAATGTAAGCGGAGCGTAGCTAGTCGTGCCAGCTGCGGTTGTTATGTTCCCGCCAGCAGCAGTCAGCTTGTTGGCAGCATGCGTGAGGGTGAAGTTTCCGTTGTTGAAGTTTATAGCTGCACCAGACGCTAGGAATTCATTGGCCCACTGTTTTGTAGTCGAGCCAAGAGCGCCAGTTCCTGAAGTGACAGGGAGGACGTTTCGGGTAATTTCTATATCAGCGGCGCCAGTAGAGGCGTCGGAAGAGACCCTGAACACGCTTGTTCCAGAACGGCTGAGGTATACATCTCTTGCACCGCTACCTGGACCTATACCGAATTTACCATCGGTGTAGAACATTGAGCGTGCGAAAGCCTCTCCAGTGGTGAATATAGTGAAGCCTTTACCAGTATTGACGTCAGTAGAAGCTGGCCCAGTGACCGAGAATACAGCCTGTGATGTCACCGAGGTATTTGTAATGTTCAGAGTTGTGTTGTTCGCGTTGCCAGTAAGCGCGAGAGTAGCATTTGTGTCATTCCAGTTAAATGCTGTGTTGTTTTGGCTGTATACACCGCTTGCTCCTGCGAATACTACCGAGCCTTGAGTGAATGTAGTCCCTGTCCCAGTACCACCACGAGTCACGCCTAAAGTGCCAGTCCAACCTAGGGTCAGAGAAGTTGCTGCAAGGAGTGCTGTAGTAGGAGAACCACCAAGGGTCAGGGTTACGTTTGTATCGTCGGTTTTGGTGAGGGCTGCTGGGGTGATTGCGTTCTGTTTGTTATTGAACGTAGTCCAGTCTGTACTAGACAAAGCACCCCTGTTTGTAGAGGAGGCTGTTGGGAGATTAAATGTGTGAGTTCCCGTACCGTTATCTGCGATAGCGAAGTCAGTACCAGAAGTGCCTACTGTGAGAAGTTGGGCCGCTGTGGTGTCTGCGTTGATTGACCCGATATTTCCACCCCCACCACCGCCTGTTTGTGCTTCATTTATAAACCTCCCGGTAGCGGCGTCCCAAACGATAGCATCATTATCTTGTATATCAGTGATGTGGACGTCTACAAGCTTGGACAGCATGCGAGTACCGCCGTAAACCCTTTGTGCTGCTTGGGGGAGGTTTTTGATATGCACAGCGTCTATTTTAAACTCGCCGTTTTCAGGTAGCAAGTTTATTTTTTGTACAATATCTTCTCCACTATCAAGCATAACCTCTTTGTATTCAGGGAGCTTGATTTGTTTCAAGACTTCGGCAACGATCAATTCTTCGTCTGCGTCTTTACCGTCTTCAGGCATTATGTCCTTACATTCAGCTATCAAATCTTCAACTCTCCTTTGCACTGCTTCGAGCTGTGACCTAACTTCCGCCTCCACGCTTGATTTAGTTTCACGTGTAACCTTATCTACCTGTGAAACAATAGAGTTGTGTTCGTCAGCTATGTTTTGCAGTGTTTGAGCTAAGGTATTTCTAGACTCCTCAGTTAGAACGTCAATGCTCTTTTTGTTGTTCGCTAAAATACCTACAACCGCCTCTAAAACACCCGCAAGCTCATCTTTTGAGATAATACGGTCTATGTTGAATATTTGAGCTAGTTTTTTAAGTTGTTCTTCGTTTGCCATGGTAGGTTTTGTTAGGTTACTTCTTCCCTCGTGGGGTTATTCTCCTTTTGGGTAGAGTAGTTGTTCCAAGCGGACTACGGAACACCTGTACTCTGTCGGTTAGGGGTGCGTCATTTGCATTAGCTAGTGCCTGTGTCTCGTACTTGTTTAGACGGTTGTTAAATGCGCTGCCCGTATCTACCATTGGGTCTAGGGCGTTTGCAGACACATTTTTAATGCTCAGCCCAACAGGTACACCATTCGTCTTTATATCCTTTAACATCTTTAATACTTTTTTATCAACAATATCGTTCTCTTTTATAAAGGTATTATAAAGCACATTCTGTAGGCTTGGGTTTTGCCGTACTAGCTTCTCTATTACACCTGGACTTTCCTTCGATAACCATGAAGCGACACGAGTCTTAACCGCTGTAGAAGACAACGCTTTTTCAAGCGCACCAGCTCCGACACCCGCAAGTATTGCAGGAATAGCAGCACCACCAGTTGCTATAGCTGTGATTATACCCGTGGCTGTTCCTACCTTAATAGGTAGACTGACTAAGTTCTGACGTTGGGTAAGTTCATATGTGTGTTTGGCAGCTATTTCACCAGTAAGTAGGTCTGCATATTGCCCATTCAGTTTTTCAAATGAAGCAGCCAATTCGGGACTAGCTTTCCTAGCCTCTGCCATCATCATATTATCAATCCCAGAGTAAACTTCCTTTAACGCCTTGTTAATCAATTTATCCTCTGTTGGGTTTCCAGTCCATTTGGTCATCGTTCCCACTAAGCGTTTCATCTCTAAAGCATTGGCAAAACCACCCTGTAATGAGCGTTCGCCAGCGGATTGGATAATTACATTTCCCTTTTCATCTAAGCCAGTTGTCAGCTTTTGCGTTAGGGCAGTCTTGACTTTCTGTATTCTATCCAGTAGAGTTTGGTCATTATTAGTCGCCGCTTGTTGTATAGCGTCGTCCAACGGAGATAACGATTTTGATAAGTCTATTGCTACTGGGTTTGTTTGGCCTATCTGCGCTTCTAGTGTTTGGGCTGTCTGTCCTAGCTCTGCACCTACTTTTTGTTTGGCTTGACGAAGTTTCGTAACCAACTCATCTTGTGAGTTAGCTACTATACCCATTTCTGCCATCGTTTTGCCAGGGTTCTTACCGTATCTAAAATCTTTGAGTAGAGGTTTTATAAGGCTATTGTCTATCCTTGGGCCTAGTGTTTTAATACTTATCTTCCCAGCCTGATAAGCACCGAATACCGCTGGTATACCCGCACCAAGCGCGGTACCCCACCCAGGCTTAAATGCTTCGCTAGCATCTTTGTCTTCCTGTAATTTATTAGCTACATCATACCCGTAACCAATAACAGCACCCTTTGCACTTAGCTTAGCGGTGTTTTTTGCTACCCTTGCAAGTTTCGCCCCAGTACTAAGATTTTCTGCTATTTGAGCTACTGGTTGTGCGGCTTTTAGTATCTTCCCGCTTTGCGCTACCTTGTTTAAACTACCAGCCGTTACTATATCTAAAGCCGTACCCGCTGCTGCACCGAGTACTTCTTTATTGCTCATATCAAGTGCTGGGTTTATATCGCTTGCTGTAGGGGCTTGATAATCAGTACCGTACTGCTGTTTTAGGAAGTCTGTAAGGTGTTGTTTCTTTACTGGGTCAGTAGCTGTGTGAATGGCGTTAATAATCTTCTGTTGTGCGTCAAAGTCGGCACTGTTCTGTGTCTTTATCTGTCCTGGCGCACTTGAGCCAACGGTAGATAACCCTCTACCTAGTGTCTGTTCACTCGATGTAAGTGCATTAGCAACATTACCTATACCAGAGACAATGTTACTGGCCGCTCCTACTGTTTGGGATGCAGCCCTTGAAGCAGCACCATTAAGACGCTGCATAAAAGACTGCTTCACTGCTGGCGGTTCTTCTGTTGGGAATCCACCGGGCGTAGCACCTTGTAACTTATATTTGTCTAAGTTCTGTAGCTTGTATTTGTTTAAGTCTATAGCCATATTTATAAGCCTAAGGCTGCTTTAATTTCATCATCACTGTTGCCGTCGTCTCGCATTTTCTGGTAATCATACCCCTTAGCGGCTACTTGTGCGGATAAGCTAGTACCACCCAAATTAGAGTTGCCTTGTATGGAACTATTTGAGTTGACTGCTCCAAGTGGGTCTATACCAGCCAAAAGTGCAGTTTGAGACTGTTGCTTTAGAGTATCTTTGAATACATTCAACTTATTTCGTAAGTCATCAGGTGTAAATTTAACCGAACCAATGAGTGCCTGGTATTCAGCTTCTTCCTGGTCGCCCCATGCTGCACCAGTAACTTTATTTCTGTAAGGCTGCACCGCCGTAACAAGTTTAGACTTAATAGCCTCAATTTCTTTGTCACCACCAGTACCAGTTTTATTAGCAACATATGATTGAGCTGCTTGCAACAAACCTGTCTTTACACCTCTGTCTAACATACTCAACACGTCTTCAAGTGATTTAGTAACTTGAGTGTTTTGTATAATCCCGTTTTTAACTTCTGTCGGTAAGACTACGTTAGAAGCAAGTATCTTTATCTTTTGCTCGTCTGTAGTAGCTTTCTTGTACTGTGTAAGGAACGAGTTTTTAGAAGCCACTGAACCTATTTTATTACTCACAGCTTCAGCAAGTATGTCGTAGTCTCCCAAACCTCCAGCACTATCTATACCGTTACTACCTAATTTTGCGTTATTAAATGCAGCGTCCACTGATTGTCCACCATTAAACACACCTTGATAGACTTTGTCATAAGCGTCTGCTACTGCTTTACCGTACCTATCCGACACGGCCTTATAAGCCGCACCATACCCACCATCACCGGGCTTAGAGGCAATTAACGCCCTAACTTGTGCGTCTGTACTAGCGTCAACTATATCAGTAGCCGCAAGACTTCCTTTTTGTGGTCCGGGGCCGGTTTGAGGTGCTATATATGTTTCCCTCTTCCATTTTGCGCTACCCTTAATCTTCTGGGCTATTGTTTCGGGGGAGTCATTGATACCGATATTTGCGTCAGGATAATTATTTCGTGCCTGTGTCGCAAAATCGATATCCGCTAGTTTTTCAGTAGTCAAGTCACCTACCAAGCCTTTCTGGTAAGCTTCTTCAAAGCTTGAAACACCAGCATCTTTCAAAAACTCAGCTGGGTCACTATAAGACTTGCCGTCAGAGGATCGTATAAATTTACCGTTTTGGTTTACAAATTTGTTAGTCAACCCCGAAGAGAAGATGAGGGACAAGTTAGTTTTTGCCTCCGCTTTTTTCTCTTCCAAATCTTTAAGTGCCAAATCCATTTTTAACTGTTGAGCTGTAGCCTGTTTCTCCTCGTCTTTAGACAGGATAGGAGACAACGCTTCCAACTGCGCTTGGTAAAGGCTAATAGCTTCTTTATATGGGGCGTATTTAACGTCTACTGCTTGTTGGGCCGTCTCTATCGCCAATTGGATATCACCCTGCTTAGCGATTGCCCGAGCGTTTAGGACACCGATTTCTGACGTTTTAAGTGCACGTAAAATAGCAGCGTCACCAGCAAGTTTCGCTTGTGAGCTCTGTGCAAAAGGCAATAAGGTGTCTCGTGTTTCCTCTGCTCGTATATTGGCTACTAATTGAGTGTCAGACAGCCCAATTTCCGCTTGTTTTTGTAAAATTTGAGAATTGAGAGTTTGCAAATCTTGTTTTAACGTCCCAACTCCAGCCTTTTGCTGCTCTTCGGCAAGGGTAGCTGTTTGGCCTTGTAGCTTTGGGAGAATGTCTAAAATTGACTGCGAAATCCCCGTTGCCTGTTTCTGCGCTGCGGTATCCTCTACTTGTGTTTGCTGTAAAATCTGATCTGCTACATTTGTGGTCGCTGGTGGCGTGGATAGGGGGGCGGTCGGTACTTGCGCCTTAGTAGTAGCACCTAATACAGACGAGTCAATAACCTTCGGCAATTCAGTAGGCAGTGTGAAAGTTGGTGTTTCAGGCACAGCTTTTGGAATAGGCGTAAGCGGCACTAGCTTTTGGGCTTGTGTCGCTATATCCTCTCTACTCATACCTTGCTGGGCTTGTACTACATCGTTATATTGAAGTGCCATAATTTATTTGATTATCCTCTTAGCCTGTAAAGCAGCGATTAAAGCGTTCACGGCTACTTTGAGGTCATTTATGAGTGTTTGCTCGTTGCTTGAGTAAGTCCCGTCTGCCGTCCCTGCTACTTCGTCTATGGTATCTTCTGAAATAATCTGTATGTTTTCATACGGGATTGCTGGAGAGTCAGAGTCATTGTGCGTGTGTGGGTCTACCATAATTTTACTGTTATCAAATTAACATTTGAGCCATAGAGAGTTGCGAGGTCTTGGTTAAGTTCAATTTTTAACTGTAAGTATATTGCGTCTGCCACCGCTGCTATTTCAGAGAATGACAGCGTGCTCCCTAATGTGTCGTACCCCCACTGCTTAATAAGGGTGTAGGAATCGGTGCTGTTGAGCCTGTATGAAATTCTAATATCTTGGCCATCAACGAGTGGGTCTGCAAGCGTCCATGAAATATGTTCAAATGTCTTTTTGTTGTCGTAGTCGCCAACTGGCACTAGTTCGGTTTCGATAACCCCACCGTAAGATGTATACATCCTAAAATCTGTTTCATCCACACCGTAGGCAGTGCCGTCTGACCACCCTATATTCGTCACCTGATACGAGACTGGGTTTATAAACCCTATCTTTAAGTTTTGGCTTGTGGTGGAGGTAGTTGTTCTATATGAAACAGGCTTGTTAGGGTCGGTGATATCAACTTCGTATATACCCATTCGGCTTGTTGTCGTGTTTTCACCTGACAAACCAACCAACAAAGTCCCTTGCGAAGAAATAGATAAAGCGTTCCCGTACACAGTCGCTTCTGCTGTTATACCGCTTTTAGAATACGGCAGTGAGGGCATTTTACTGTAGTTGGTTGAATCAGTTTCATAAATATTTCCTTGCACCCCTGCGGACACAAACAACCTGTTTGCGTGCTGCTTCAAAGCGTTAACACCGTTCTCTGAAAATATAATAGGCAAATCAGCAAGCCCAGGGTTTCCCAGTGTACCAAGCTGCCTGTTCCAAAAATACAAACGTGCAACAGGGAATGTTCCACGAGCGTAGTATGAAGCTCCTCCATGCGTTCCGATTGCTATTTTTGTGTTGTATTCTTCCAAACAGGATGCGTATAAGCCGTCAGGTAAGTTAAGTGCTGTGTTGTTAGAAGATACAGTAGGCGTAACGGTCGGTGCAGCGGCAGTTACCTCTATACGAGCTACATAGTTTCCGTTAGCTCTGTATAAATACCCGTCCTGCCCGACGAGCAACGCCCCACGATAAACAGTGCTAAACCCTGTAGCCACATTCCCAAACCACTGAGCAGATGCAGAATCTAGCGGGCCGTACATTGAAATAACCGAGGAATGACTGACAACCAGATACCCTTTGTATATCTTTAAATCCCAAGCGTTGGGTAGGCCTGACTGGATAGAAGCCCCGTTCTTGTAACACACGCCACTACCAGTTTCTCCAGTAAGGGTGTATGTGTTTCCGTAAATATCGTACTCCTCAGCTATCGGCAGCTGAGTCGGGGATATGGTAGAACGGACAACAGTTCTATTCTTTATTTTGGCAATGCCTTTATTTTCAAACACGTCTACATTTTGGAGCAAGCCAAAACCGTAAAGCGGGTGCTTTACTTGCCCCTTGTGCCAATCTTTAAATATAACTGAGCCGTCTTTTTGTAACATTAGAGTGCTTTAGTTACTACTGCGTGTCGCATGGTAAATGTTTCTCCTGAGTTCTGCGTCCACGATAGTTTTAAGTTAAGTGCGCCTGTGCTATTTTCTGCCGCTGTGCCGTGTGCTGCTCCATATATCTGTCTACCATTAGTAGCGGTCAGGTCGAGACTCGCTTCTGAGCCATTTATGACCACGCTGCCCTCCTGAGAAGAGGTAGACCCAGCTCCAACAAGCATGAAATCGATATAACCGTTGAATGTGATACCGGTGGTTGCTCCGGATGGTATCGTAACCGAGCCTACTGTTGTGCTCCCATAGATAAGCTTAAGCACCTTTGAGGTGACTGAGGCGTTTGTCCAACTGAAATAACACTTACCTACTATGGCGTTGTTTGTTCCTAATGTGTTGGCTGCTATCGAGACGGTCAGAAAATCCGTTTCTGTGCCTGTACCCGATACTGTACCGTCAGTAGTGGTCACGTTGACTTTCCCAGTTACGGAAGGTACTACCCCTGTTAGAAGAGAGCCATCAACGGCTGGAAGTCTTGCAGAAGAATCAAGTTGTACAATTTTACTTGCACTAGTTCCAACTGCGTCAGCGGGGACAACAAGTTTTGCCCCTGTTGCACCGGCAGAAGTCCCTGCGGTAATTTCAGCGGTAGTTGCAATTTCCACTACACCTTTTACGGTAGTAGAAGCGTCAGCAGCAGCAGGGTTGACTGCCCATTCAGGGATTCCAGCGGCAGAAACTTGCAGAATCATAGCAGCGGTGCCGATCGCAAGCCGTGCAGTAGAACCTCCAGAGGTGCGGTAAATCATATCCCCCGTGGCATCGCTCCCAAAGTTAAGTTGTGGGCTGGTAAGGGTTTTATTAGTAAGAGTTTGGGTTGTAGTAAGCCCTACAAGCGTCAAATCTGCGTCAGGAACGGTGATTGTGCGTGTAGTGGCGGTAGTAAGCCCGTCAACTTCAAAAGCCACTAATTTGGTATTATCACTTGACCCTGCTATGCGGAATTGGGAGTCTAGCGGCCTTATAAGTTCCGTGAAGCTAATTTTCTTAGTTGTAGTGGTGGAGGTGTCTACAACAGGAAAAACATCGTCTGTTGCGATGGTGGCTTTTGTTAAACTTGTAAGTGCGGATATTTTAGTGTCTGCCATATGTTAGTTCTTAGTGGGGAATGTCCATAAGGACGTAGACGTTCCTGTTTGCTCTAAAATGATTTGATCGCCGTTTTCTAAAAGTAAGTAGTCTCCAATCTCTAAAAGCAGGTAATCAATCGGGTGCTTATATTCAAAGCTCCAAGTTGTCATATAATTACAGGATTACTGATACTGATACCTCGCTTTTGGTCTTTACCCCGTGTTGCGTAGTGCTTTTGTATAGCCCCCATAGTATTACCACCTAAATGGATATTCCCTGTGTAGTAGAGTAGGTCTTTTTCAATCTGCGGGAGTTTAGCAAGTCCCTTTGATTTGGCGTACCTATACTGGCAGTACACAGAAACAAATGGATGGAGCGGGGTTGCGAAACCTGGCTCTTTATCAGTGTCGCTCGCGGTGAAGTAGTCAATCTTACGCTGGAAGTACACTTTTATACCGTATTTGCCTTCTGTCGCAAATCGCCAATTATAGTTTGGGATAGGGTCAAGCAAGAAGGAGCTGCCTAACTTATTGTATTGGTACGGCACACCGTTTTGTGAAACCAGCTCAGTGTCATCAGAAGGTACAAGTTCTGTCCAATTAACTCCGTCAGGGTTTAAAATTTGAATTGGTTTGTTTATAACCAGAAATTCATCGTCAAAAGAATAGTCTTGTTGCCCACTCACCAAGTCTGCGTACCCAATAAGCAAGTCAGTAGCGTTTTTAGAATCAAACTGCCACTTCCCGTCAGCGGACAATATTAATTCGGTGGCCATGTCTAAAGCTTGGTTGGCATGCCGAACTAACGAAGCAATAGGGTAACTGCTTGCGTTCGCCCCCACTTCAAAATATACGTCCTGTACGATACCTTGTTCAGTTATTGAATCGTTGAATTGCATTATCTTGGAGAGTAATTTGCTAATCCCCACCCCCATGAGGGGCGGAGTTAGGAAACTAGTCAGGGATTACTGCTGTTCGTACTGCGCCAAGGTTAGTGATTGACTGGCAAATCCAGCCGCTCGTTTTCTTGACACATCTTACTAAGTCAGTATCAGTACACAAGTATTCCTGAGTACCATCAGAGTCAACGTTGTTGATTTTCTCGTTGCTAGAAGCAGGTGTGCGAAGTTCAAAGTCTGCCCCGCCAGCACAGTTGATGATGATTTCGTGACCATCGTCTTGACGTGCTAGGGAAGGTAAAGTTATCCAGTCGTTCGCATCGTTCACATTCCCTAATACTTTCACAGACTTAGTGTAGTCTGGGATCGTGTTAATGGAGCTGTTCGCTGCGGCTGCTTTTAGTTCAACTGTTTCAAATCGTAAACCCTTTACTTTTGGGCTTTGCCCATCTGAGAGTGCCATAATTTATTTAAGTTAGTTTATAAAGCTTAAACAATTAAGCAACAAGGATATCAAACAATACAGGTGCTACCTTTGCCCATGCTTTAAATTTAAAGTCAACACGGGAGTTGATACCGATACCAGAAATCTGACCACCGGATACCACTGGGTCTTCAAGAACATTGATTTTTCCGTAGGTAGACTTACAGATACCCAAGTGCAATACGTTCTTCACACCAGCTAACAAGTGACCAGAAGCCAACTTGTTAGAGGAGTAGTGTTCAGCACCCATGTAACGGAAACCTTGAGAAGTACCGTCTTTCAAAGCACCATCTGCGGTGTTGTAACCCTGAGCAGCTGCGTAGGCTTCGAGCTTCTCAAAGTCTGCTGGTCGCCAGAAGAAAGCAATACCATTGCGTTCCATCAAGGAATCACCGTTAGCTTCACGAATCTCACGTTTTACACCACGGATAACGTCATCAATGTTAGACTCGGAAACAGTGATGTTGCCAGCGGAGCCACCGATAGAAGCGTTGTCGAAGTCGGTATATTCTGCGTGGTTAGCGAACATAGCGGTTTCGATAGCTTCGTTCAATACGATACCTTGGTTGTCTGCGATATCCATCCATCCAGCAAACGTCTTCTGGGCCATATCAGCACGGTCGATATACATTGCTGCGATCTTGTACGTGTTGATAGTGATAGTATCGTCAGTGGTGGTCAAAGCTTCTGGAGTGTAAGCAGAACCACGAGTACCGGTGTTAGCGGTAAAATCGGTCATGTATGGGTTATGTAAAACCTGTACATCTGTGTATTCAACTTTACAAAAGTTCTTCCACTTGTTGACCTCAGACAAGCGTTCTTGCAACTTGGTGAGGTACTCATTTTTATAGATAATTGCCATATATTATTGGCAATGTAATTTATGCGCCGAATACATCTCGCTGCGTTTCTCTTTGTATACGAGCGTTAACTACTTTTCTGCGAAGCTCTACATCGTCAGGGAGCTCATTCTTAGCAATCCAGTAGTCCACGTTGTCCTTAGCTTGCGCATTGGAACGTTTAGAGTTGCTTGGGACAGCCTCCTCGACAGCGGTAGCTTCTCGCATACTTTTTAGTTTTGCCTGTACAAATTCGTCACGCATTGCTTCGTGAAGGGGAAGGTTAGCAGTTTTTGCTACTTTCTTCACAAATGCGATTTCTTCGGGTGCTTCTATACCTTTTGCGGCAAGATAAGCAAGTTCCGCATAATCTACATCGCTTGAATTAGTTACTTTATTTTCTGGCTGTTCAGTTGGGTATTTTTTGTTCAGACGTTCCAACTCTCGTGTTAGCCTTGCACGCTTAGCCTCAGGGGTTTCTTGCCGTCTTTCAGGCTCCTGTAGCTCTTGTGTCTGTTCAGATTCGTTTTCAGTAGATTCAGTTACTACTTCTTCCACTTCGTCTTGGGTTTCTGATTCCATATGTAATCACTTATAGGTGTGAGAACCGTTTAAACTTTTAATAAGAGTTATAACTTATTTGGACACTTTTCTAAGTGAGAAATAAGGATCAATTTTGAGGGGACTGAGAACCCCATAAACTATCTATTCGTAGTGCAATGTTACATCGAGCGTTCCGCCAATGGTGGCGTATAGTCCAGTTGTAAAGTTTGCGTCACCTAAGTCATGAAAGCCAATCGCTGGGGTAATCGTGTTATTGATAACCGGAGTAGCAGCGGTTGTTTTGTCCCAGAACTTAATTGTCCCTGCGCTTGTTGAGTTTACGTACATACTCTTGAGTACACCAGAGCCGGTTTTTACAAGAGCAGAAGCCGTAAGATTTACGTATTTAGCCATATTATTTGTTAATTAGTACCCGTACCATTTGGTCAGCAAATACTTTCGCCGCCATTTTATTCTTCATGACTCGCCTTGCTTGATGCCCCCACAGAATGCGTGATACTTCTGCTTGCTTAGTTGCTACTGCTACTACTACCTTTGTCTTAATAGCTTTCACGTCTAGGCTTAAAATAGCCTCTGCCATATCGTCCGTGTCACAGGCGTGTGTAACACCGTTAAGTGTTATTTTCATTGCATACTTAGGTTTTTTAGCAGTTGTAGGCATTAGAGTGCTGGGTTTTCTCCTAATTGTTCAATTATATCCTTGTGTTTGTACTCTTGGATTTTGCTAAGCCCCATCTCGAGAGCTTTCACACCCTCCCAGAATGCACGAAGGTCTGCACCAATCTTTTCGTTTGTGATATTAGAATCAGCTTGGCTTACCAAGGCAAGAGCCGCATTCTGCAATGGGTTAGCCTCTATACCTTGCCGGAGGGTACCGTTTGAATAAATTGCGGCTAGTAATACTTTGCGGACAGCTTCAAACATTACTTCGTCTTGGTTGAAAGCTATAAGCTTATCTATTTCTTGGTCTGTTAAATTCATAGTTATGCTAATTGCAGGTTAGTACCTGCGGTTAATGGTTGGCTTGGTTGAGTAGTCGTAGGCTCTTGTGGCTGTCCTTGTGGCTGTTCCTGTATACGCTTTGTTACGTTGTGCATTATCGGAGATAAGCCAGAGGACTCTAAGATATCATTGAACAACTTTGCCATATCTGGGTGGTCAGTAAAGAAATTTGGCATCTTCATCAAGATATTAGAGGCTTGGGTGAATACAGATGATAGCTTTTCAGCTCGTAACGCCCAATTCTTATCTTCGTCTGTAATGTTTACGCTTACATCAAGTGGCAGCCCTTCCATTTCTCCTTTGAGAATCTTCAAAAACCGCTTTGTGCCTTGCTTTGAGAAGTTAGCTTTATACGTCTCTAACAACGATTCTTGTTCGCCAGGGAGAATTGCAGAACCACCCAGCAACTTACCTATGATTGACTTATTAAACACCGACGTGACCACTTGGTCTTGCACCTCTTCCAACTCTGATAGTGTGAGGTCTGATAGAAACTCGTCGCCTTTTACTATCTCCTTCTGTATCATTGGGATAACCCAGTCACGGTATACCTCGGGTAGGAAGATTCCACCAATCTGCCCCTTCCGGTACTTGTGTAGTGAATGAGCCTCTTGGTTAAACAGCATTGAGGAACGGAATGGCACGCTTGCTTGGTCTCCTGCCCCGCTTATACTGTCGTGTGCTGCTGCAATCTCCTTTGCTGTTGCATCCCATGTTGCCACACTTGCGTCGAAAAGCTGGATATTGACTGGGGTGGTGTTAAGTTGAGTCGCTGGCTCTCCTGGGCTGTGAATGAAAACGTCGCCATTCTTTGGGTTTTTTGTGTTGTTTCTCTCGGTGTATCCTTTATCTGCTGTTTGGTAAAGTATCTTAGATGCTTGGTCAAGCAGCCCACGTTTTAGGATTTCCGAGTAATTAACCCACACTTGAGGCTCAAACAGCTCTTCTACTCCGCCTCTACCAAGTGCACGCCCGTAAATAGGATCACGCTTGAATACTTTGTACCGCTCGCCAGTCTCTGGTTTTGCGAATAAAGTAATACCGTTTTTAGTCCCTTTGCTATCTGTGTAGTAGCACACCACTTGGAACTGGTTTGTATATTTATCAGGGTTGCCATTTAAATAAGAGTCAGGGAGACTTCCGTGCAACTCGTATACTTCTATGTTTTTATTAAGACTTTGTGTAGTCTTCCCGTTTGCTTGAGGTACTTGTTTTTCAGCTGTAGCCAACGTTATGACTTCTTGTAATGAGTGTGTTGCTCCATTCGCCTTATTACCCCAGCCGATTTTCTCCGTATCAAGTAATTGTGAGACAGACAACTGGTGTTTTTCACAAATTGGGCCCGCCATCATGTCGGACTGGTCTACAAATGCTAAGCGTTGCAAAGGCACTACCTCAATCTTATCTTTTAGTCTTTTAACTAATACACCCCCATAATCGGTGTAACACTCTGTAAGTTGGTCTAAAAACTGGCTAATACCAGACTCTTTAGCGAACTTCTCGTGGTACTTTCGAACAAGAAAAGACTTATAGCTTTTGTCAGGGTTGTTTATATAAAACTCAATTTCACGCAAAGAAAACTCTACAGCTCTATGCTCTAGGTTTATTTTAGGCAAAATAATATTTCGGAATGGGTTATCCCCAGCTTTCCCACTCTGGTACTGTGAGTTTAGGTACAGAGTAGTGCGTTTGATATGCTCAAACATGTTCCACTCATAGCCCTCAACAACAGGGATTGGCGTTGTTTGGTAGTATGTTTCCTGCGTAGTTATGTACTCGTAGATGTTTTGCATACAAAAAAGGACAGCTTTGCAGCTGCCCCGTGCTTCGGTGGCGTTTATATTAAAATC
>OFRM01000498.1_pt1 | contig 16235 bp, 18 predicted proteins | sample 1543101 | NCBI WGS metagenome assembly OFRM01 (sample SAMN07774223, study PRJEB24372) | wastewater metagenome | isolation source: Exp Tend VB 0WW | collected 2016-02
TTTTATTTTTGTTTGCTTATTTTTGTTGTGAATTTTGCTGTGAATAGTAAGCAGCCAAATCCGCGATATCCTGATCACTCAAGCTGCCCGCAATGCCACGCATGGTTAAATGCTTACGATCACCCTTGCGATAGGCTTTTAACGCGCTTTCCAGGTATTTTTCAGCCTGACCGCCTAACATAGGCACCCGGTATACTTCCGGGAAAGTCGCTTTATATCCAGGAATGCCGTGGCAACCAATACACATGGCCACTTTATTTTCAGCCGCTTTAGCATTGCCAACTACTTCAGCCGCGACAGTCACTTGCGCGAGGCTCACCAGAGCCAGTAATGCGATGATTTTTTTCATAAGAGCTTATAAGTACAATAAAAGTACGGTAATGACGAAAGGAAATGCAAAAAAGAAGTTTTCGAAAAAACGTCTTTAATCAAACCGCCATTTTAGCTGATTTAGATCAAATTTATACAAAAAACATGCAGGAAAACATCACACACCCAGCCAGTTTTGCATCAAATTTGTGGATAACTGCGACGCAGACCCCGATTTTTGCCTTTGCCACTTTGAATTTCCCTTCCCCCGCTTCACCGTAGTGAATCAACTGCTTTATACTGAATTCAAATTGATTATTGCAAATCATTACAGACAATCTGCCTCATTCACTGCCTATTCACTCTCACAAAAAATGACTTCAACTCCACGCTCTATTTCTCGTTTTAACGGCGCACAAAATTATGTCGCCACTGATGACTTAAAACTGGCCGTGAATGCCGCCCTCACCTTGCAGCGTCCCCTGCTGATCAAAGGTGAACCTGGCACTGGCAAAACCATGCTGGCAGAAGAAGTCGCCACGGCACTCAATCGGCCACTTTTGCAATGGCACATCAAATCCACCACCAAGGCACAACAAGGCTTGTATGAATACGACGCGGTGTCGCGCCTGCGCGACTCGCAATTAGGTGATGAGCGGGTCAAAGACATTCATAATTACATCGTCAAAGGCGTGTTGTGGCAGGCATTTGACGCTGATGAGCCGGTGGTGTTATTGATCGACGAAATCGACAAGGCCGACATCGAATTCCCCAATGACTTGCTGCGCGAATTAGACCGTATGGAATTTTACGTCTATGAAACCCGCGAAATGGTGCGCGCCAAACATCGGCCGCTGGTGATCATCACTTCCAATAATGAAAAAGAATTGCCCGATGCGTTTTTACGCCGCTGCTTTTTCCATTACATCAAATTCCCGGACAAAGACACCATGCAGGCGATTGTGAATGTGCATTTTCCGCGCTTGAAAGCCGATTTACTCAGCCATGCATTGAACACCTTTTTTGAAGTACGTGACGTCGCTGGCTTAAAGAAAAAACCCTCCACTTCAGAATTAATCGACTGGCTCAAACTCTTGTTGGCCGAAGATATTCCAGCCGAGATACTGCGCGGCAAAGACAATCAATTGGCCGTGCCGCCACTGCATGGTGCGCTCCTGAAAAACGAGCAAGACGTGCATTTGTTTGAACGTCTGGTCATGATGGCGCGTCATCATCGATAACGGCATTCAATTTTGCGCCATGACTATGTATTGCATGGCGCAACGTTTCCGACAATCTAAATATATACTCCCCTAAAAATATTTTTAATTAAGCAAAACCCGCACGTCAATATTACGTCTTTATAAAATACAGGGTGTAGTATATACTCAGGAAAGTAACATCATAAAAACATCCCACCCGACGCCTCAATCCGCTGCGCATTGATCCAGCCGCAGTCGTCGGAAAGCAATGCCGCAATCGCGTTGCCGATGTCGTCTGGCAGACCAACTCTGCCAAGCGCCGTTTGGCTGGCGACGAACTGATTTAACTGCTGATTATCGCGCACTGCGCCACCGCCAAAATCAGTTTCAATCGCGCCCGGCGCGATCACGTTGACGGCAATGCCTCGTGCGCCCAGCTCTTTCGTCAGATACTTGGTCAACACTTCGATTGCCCCTTTCATTGCCGCGTACGCTGCGTAGCCGGGCAAAGCGAAGCGTGTCAAACCGCTGGAGACGTTCAGAATGCGACCTTGATTTGCAATCAAAGGCAGCAAGGCTTGGGTTAAGAAAAACACGCCTTTGAACTGGATATTCATCAATTGATCAAACTGCGCTTCGCTGGTCTCGGCGAAGCTGGCGTGGAGGCCAATACCAGCATTATTGAGCAAAAAATCAAACTGCTCGCGCTGCCAGATGTCGCTCAATGCCTGTTTCACTTGTCCGGCAAAGCCAACGAAACTGGATGCTTGGCTCACATCCAACTGCAAAGCCACTGCTTTACGCCCGATGGCTTGTATTTCACTCACCAGTTCGGCCGCTTCCGCAGCTTTGCTATGGTAAGTAAAGATCACATCGACGCCGCGTTGCGCCAGTTTAATTGCCGCATTCTTACCCAAACCACGGCTACCGCCAGTAATCAAGGCAATTTTTTGTGTGGTAGATGTTGTCATTTTTTTGCTCCTGTGTGAAAGTGCGACCAGTGTATAAGTCAATATAAAGGAGATAAAGTAGCTAAAATTAAGTACACTGTTCAAGTTTTACGAACAATCAAAGCCATCATGAAAGCGTAAATGAATCAATTAGACGCCATGCGTATCTTCGTCAGGGTCGCCGAATTATCCAGCTTCACGCAGGCGGCGGATCATTTGAATCTGCCCAAGGCCAGTATTTCTGGCGCGGTGAAACAATTAGAAACCCAATTGGGCACACGCCTCCTGCACCGTACCACGCGCAGCGTGCAAATGACGCAAGACGGCCTCTTGTTTTATCAGCGCTGCAAAGATTTACTGGCGGATATGGATGAGGTGCAAGCGCTGTTTCAGCGCGATCATGCGGCCATCAGCGGCAGACTACGCGTGGATTTGCCACATCGCCTGGCACGCAGCATCGTGATTCCGCGTTTACCAGATTTTTTGCGCGCTTTTCCACGTTTAGAAATCGAGTTAAGCAGCACAGATCGCCCTGTCGATCTGATTCGCGAAGGCTTTGATTGCGTGTTACGCGTCGGCCAACTTGCGCATGCGCCCAGCGATAACGCGCTGATCACTCGACGGCTTGGCACGATTCGGCAAATCAATTGCGCTAGTGCCAGCTACCTTCAGCAATTTGGCACGCCAAGCCAGTTAAAGGATTTAAGCCAACACCGCCTGATCCATTACGCCAGCCATTTTGGTAGCAAACCAGTCGGTTTTGAATATATGCAAGATGGGCAAACCAAAACGATTCCTATGCACGGCAGCATCACCGTGAATGATAGCGACGCGTATGGCGCAGCCTGTCTGGCTGGTTTAGGGATCGTGCAAGCACCGGAAATTGGTCTGCGCGCATTAATCGATAGTGGTGAGTTGGTGGAAATTTTACCCGACTATACGCCACAGGCAATGCAGGTCACTTTACTGTATGCAGACCGCCGCCATCTGCCCAAACGCACACACTACTTCATGAATTGGCTGGCGGAAGTGGTGACGCCACATTTGCAACACTGAATGGCTTGATGGTGGCAAACATTTCAGGAAAATGCATATACTCGTCAAATTTTATATTTTTTTACAACCTTCCCGCACATCAATCAAGTGAGTTGAAAAAATACAGGCACCAGTATAACTATTATTCAAAATAATAGACAAAAAAAGCCCACCTGCGCTTGACTGCTGGAATCGCAATCTCACTAAGGTGGGCGTTTTCAATGACGGGTCGCTTCATTAATCCACGACTTGCATTGCTTACAGATTATTGAGCGTGTGAAGCAATCATACAGAGCTTAGTTTTTCGACTGATCAACCAATTTGCTCTTGGCAATCCAAGGCATCATGGCGCGCAGTTTGCTGCCGACTTGTTCGATCTGATGTTCCGCAGTCAGGCGACGGCGTGAGATCAGCGTTGGTGCACCTGCCTTGTTTTCCAAAATGAAACTCTTGGCATATTCACCGGTTTGAATATCAGTCAGGCATTGCTTCATTGCCTGCTTGGTTTCGGCAGTCACGACTTTCGGGCCAGTGACGTATTCGCCGTATTCGGCGTTGTTCGAGATCGAGTAATTCATGTTGGCGATGCCGCCTTCATAAATCAGATCGACGATCAATTTCAATTCGTGCAGACATTCAAAGTACGCCATCTCTGGTGCGTAGCCACCTTCTACCAACGTCTCGAAACCGGCTTTGATCAATTCCACTGCACCACCGCACAGCACCGCTTGCTCACCGAACAGATCAGTTTCAGTTTCTTCGCGGAAGCTGGTTTCGATGATGCCAGCACGGCCGCCGCCGTTTGCCATTGAGTAGGACAAAGCGATTTCGCGGGCCGTGCCTGATTTGTCTTGATACACCGCGATCAAATGCGGCACACCGCCACCTTGCTTGTAGGTATTGCGCACAGTATGGCCTGGTGCTTTTGGTGCGACCATGATGACATCCAGATCAGCACGTGGCACGACTTGGCCGTAATGCACATTGAAGCCGTGCGCAAATGCCAGTACTGCGCCCTGCTTGGCGTTCGGCGCGATATTGTCAATGTAGACTTGCGCGATGTTTTCATCGGGCAGCAAAACCATGATGACATCCGCCGCTTTCACGGCGTCATTCACTTCGGCCACTTTTAAGCCAGCGCTGGCCGCCTTATCCCACGATGCGCCGCCTTTGCGCAATGCCACAGTAACGTTGCAGCCAGAATCATTCAGGTTTTGCGCATGCGCATGGCCTTGTGAACCGTAGCCGATGATGGCGATGTTTTTGCCTTTGATTAAAGAAAGGTCGCAGTCTTTGTCGTAAAAAACGTTCATGTCAGTTCCTAATAAATAATTTGTCGTGATTATTCGTGATTATGATAATTGTTATTGGTGATTTTTAGCGTCATTAAATCTTTAAAATACGTTCACCGCGCCCAATGCCGGAGCCACCAGTGCGCACTGTTTCTAAAATCGCCGTGCGGTCAATCGAATCAATGAAGGCATCGAGTTTGCCTTTATTGCCGGTGAGTTCGATCGTATAGATTTTCTCTGTCACATCGATAATGCGACCACGGAAAATATCGGCAGTGCGCTTCATTTCTTCGCGCTCCTTGCCTACCGCTCTGACCTTGATTAACATCAGCTCACGTTCGATATGTGAGCCTTCGGTCAGATCCACTACCTTCACCACTTCGATCAAGCGGTTCAGGTGTTTGGTGATTTGTTCAATAATGTCGTCCGAACCTGAAGTCACAATCGTCATACGCGATAAGGTCGCATCTTCAGTCGGCGCTACGGTCAAGGTTTCAATGTTATAACCACGTGCCGAAAATAATCCAACCACGCGCGACAAGGCACCCGCTTCGTTTTCTAGCAATACAGAAATGATATGTCTCATCACAGATCCTCCGAGCCAAGCAACATTTCGGTCAGCCCTTTACCGGCTTTCACCATCGGCCAGACGTTTTCAGATTGATCGGTAATAAAGTTCATGAATACCAGTTTGTCTTTCATGGCAAAGGCTTCTTTCAATGCGCCATCGACATCGGAAGGCTTCTCTATCTTCATGCCGACGTGACCGTATGATTCGGCCAGCAGATTAAAGTCGGGCAGTGAATCCATGTACGATTCAGAGTAACGCGAACCATAATCAATTTGCTGCCATTGACGCACCATGCCCAAAGCACGGTTGTTCAGTAGAATGATTTTCGGCGTCAAATGATATTGCTTGCAAGTCGCCAATTCTTGAATACACATCTGAATAGAAGCTTCACCAGTGATGCAAGCCACTGTGGCATCTGGGTTGGCCATTTGCACCCCCATCGCATACGGCAAGCCAACGCCCATCGTGCCCAAGCCGCCCGAATTGATCCAACGACGTGGATGATTGAAACGGTAATACTGTGCCGCCCACATTTGATGTTGACCCACATCAGAGGTGATGAATGCATCGCCCTTGGTCAACTCCCATACCTTTTGAATTACCGATTGCGGTTTGATGACTTCATCAGAATTAGTGAACTTCAAACAATCGCGCTCGCGCCAAGTATTGATCTGCTTCCACCAATTCGCCAGGGCAGCGGTGTTTGGCTTGGTTTCTGCTGCGTTTAATTGCGATAAAAATTCTTGCAATACATCTTTGACGTTACCGACAATCGGAATATCCACTTTAACGCGCTTGGAAATCGACGAAGGATCAATATCGATATGAATAATCTTGCGCGGGAAAGTAGCAAAATGTTTGGGATTACCGATCACGCGGTCATCAAAACGCGCGCCAATGGCGATCAGCACATCACTATTTTGCATTGCCATGTTGGCTTCATAGGTACCATGCATACCGGGCATGCCCACGTACTTATCATCTGAAGCACGGTAACCGCCTAAGCCCATCAAGGTATTGGTACATGGAAAACCAAGCAAATCGACCAGCTTGTTTAACTCAGGTGCGGCGTTCGCTAAAATCACGCCACCACCGGTGTAAATCATCGGCCGCTCGGCCGAGAGCAACAACTGCACCGCTTTGCGAATCTGCCCCGCATGCCCTTTATCAACCGGCTTATAGGAGCGCATTTCGACTTCTTTGGGGTAATGATAAGTCGTGGTGTGCATGCTGATATCCTTGGGAATATCAATCAACACCGGACCAGGCCGCCCTGTGGTGGCAATATAAAATGCTTTCTTGACCGTTTCGGCCAGGTCACGCACATCTTTCACCAGAAAATTGTGTTTCACGCAAGGCCGCGTAATGCCCACGGTATCGCATTCCTGAAACGCATCTTGCCCAATCGCGTGGCTTGGCACCTGACCAGAGATGATCACCATCGGGATCGAATCCATGTAAGCTGTTGCCAACCCGGTCACCGCATTGGTCACACCAGGGCCGGAAGTGACTAGCGCCACACCGACTTTTTGCGAAGATCTGGAATACGCATCCGCCGCGTGAATCGCCGCCTGTTCGTGGCGCACCAGAATATGTTGGAATTTGTTTTGATTGAAGATGGCATCGTAGATATACAGCACAGCGCCACCGGGGTAGCCAAAAACGTGCTCTACACCTTCTTCGGCCAGACATTTGACGAGAATCTCTGCACCGGTTATTTCTGTTGTCATGATAAATAGTCCTTTCAAGGTCCATAGGAGATTGATCGGATGTTCTTTCCTGGCGAAACGGCGGCGCGCAAGCGGTGACTGATATTCCTTTTTTGTGCGGTCACGTCATCCTTGGTATCTCCGTTGGAGATAGTGCCAGATCACGCTTAATGGCAACTCGTGCAATCAGATAAAAGCTTGGCTACAACGCATTTCTCACGCTTTTGGCATGGGTGAGAACAAACAGCTAAAAAAGCCACCTGCATGAATTCGACTTTGTGCGCCGATTCAACTAAGTGTTGGTGTTTCGAGATAAAGAAACGAACATATACGGTACTGCGTTGCACCAATTTGGTCAAGCTAAAATTATCGCTTTCTGTATTGAAATACCTTGAAAATCAACCCTTCATCACATTGAACACCAGCAAACCAGCGAAATGGCAGACATCAAACCCGAATTTTGTTACGATAGCCGCACTTTTTCTGTGAAAGTGCCGAACCGCCTTTGCACAAAAATTGATCAATAGCTCGATTTGATGTCTTTGATGCCACTTGTCAACCAAAACTGATTGATGAACGTCTTAGGGTTTTAGCATGCTAGTTTCAGGTCTTAGCTTCATATCAAAATAAAACTGCGGCCAGATGAATCGTATCGACAATTTTGCAACAAAAAATCAAACACATTTACTGCGCAAGTGCGCAGGTTTGTTGATCTTTAGTCTCAATCAATCATAACGCCAACGAATGGCTACAGATAAAGAACTATCTAATTTCCTCGAAAATGTAGAGCGTCGCGCGTTTAAACATGCCGTCTATGCGGTGCGCAACGAAGAATCTGCATTGGATATCGTGCAAGAAGCGATGATCAAGCTGTCGGAAAAATATGGCGACAAACCTGCCGCCGAATTGCCTTTGCTGTTTCAGCGCATTTTGCAAAACACCATCCTGGATTTCTTTCGGCGCGAAAAAGTGCGCAACACTTGGGTTAGTCTGTTTTCTAACATGACCCCAAATGGCGAAGATGACGACAATTTCGATCTTTTAGAGAGTTTTAGTGCAGAAGAAGGCTCAGAAGCTGCAGAATCGACCCAAGATAAACTTGAACGGGAGCAAGTTTTAAATATGATTGATCTGGAAATACAAAAACTTCCGGCACGTCAACGGGAAGCCTTCCTCATGCGTTATTGGGAAGATATGGACGTAGCTGAAACTGCGCTCGCGATGGGATGTTCAGAAGGAAGTGTAAAGACTCACTGCTCTCGCGCGACTCATGTTCTGGCAGCAACACTAAAGGCAAAGGGGATCATTTTATGAGCTACTCAAAAGACACAGCGGAAATTGAATTTGCTTATAAGATCAGACGCGCGTTAAACGAATCCGCAGAAAACATCGCAACGCCAACACTTGATCGCTTGGCACAGGCACGTTCTATGGCTTTATCACGCAAGAAAGCCGCCGCACCAAGCGCGGTTTTGGCGATGAAAGGCATATTTGCTGGTAATGCAGGTTTTTCTTTTGGCCAAGCCCCGTCTTGGCTGATGAAATTCGGCTTGATATTGCCTTTGCTGGTGCTGGTGATTGGCATTTTCAGCATTTACGAATATCAGCAACAAGAGCAAATTGACGAATTAGCAGATATCGACGTTGCCGTACTGGCTGATGAATTGCCACCTGATGCATATCTAGACAATGGCTTCAGTGCCTATCTCAAGCGGGTAGAGGAGTAGGCGTGTTTTTTTCGTGTTTCTCCGGTCGCTTATCGAAAAATTTGTCCTTCGGACTTGTATTTGCAAGTGCGATTACCGCGTCATACCTAATTGCTCCGGTTGCGCTGGCACAAGCTGCCCCCACTGCTAATCAGACAGTTGCGGCGAAAAGTGCTCAGGCTAATCTCAACCCAAGCTGGACATCGCTCACGCCCGCGCAAAAAGCAGCTTTATCACCTCTAGCCCCCGAATGGGACAAAATGGGTGAATTGCGCAAGAAAAAATGGTTAGGTATTGCTGAAAAATATTCGGTGATGAAACCTGAAGAACAAAACCGCATGCATGAACGCATGAGTGCCTGGGTCAAACTAACGCCCGAGCAGCGCATGGATGCACGAGAAAATTTCACCCGTAGTACACAAATTAATCCCGAACAAAAATCAGCGCGTTGGCAGCAGTATCAACAGTTAACCGAAGAACAAAAAAAACAGCTCGCCGCTGAAGCTAATCGTAAAAAAAGCATCACCAACCTGCCCTCGCCAGCGCAACGTAGTGTCAAACCACTGGCACCAATTAAGGTCGGGCCGGTAACACCCCCAAAAACTGCGTTAATCATACCGCCATCCGTCACTAAAACTGCACCCGCGGTAACACCAACGTCGGCGCCAGCGTCAGCTACGGCAACAAACTCGGCCAACGTTGTGCCAAGCGCCACTGTTGCAGAAAAAGTAGAAAAATAAAACATGCAAGAATCTGTAGATCACGTGGCGATGACGCCTAACCTCGGGCGTCGCCTGCTCTGTATGGTATATGAAGGCTTGCTGTTATTTGGCGTGGTGTTTGTGGCAAATTTGTTGTTTTTACTGATCGGCCGCCTATCATTCCTGCACTTTCCCGACACCGAACAAAACCCCTTGCCTTTACAAATCTGGCTGTTTCTTGTGATTGGCTTTTACTTCGTTTTCGCCTGGCACAAGGGCGGCCAGACGCTCGCTATGAAAACCTGGCGCTTGCGTTTGATTGATCCTGAGCGTGCGCAACTACCAATCATCAAAGGCATCGTTCGTTATCTGTTGGCGTGGATGTGGTTTGTGCCGGGCTTGGCTTTGGCCGCACAATTACATTTATCCGGCTGGATGATCGTGCTGGCGTTGGCAGTGAATATGTTGCTTTGGTCTTTAACACGACGGTTGTCAGCAGATGGCCAATTTTTGCACGACAAATTAGCGAAAACCAAAGTCATTCAGTTACCACCCGACCCTGGTAAAAAAGACGCTGAATAATTACCCACCCGTTTTGGTGGCATTTCATCAACATATCCTTGCGCTAAGCAACTATCTACCGAAAAATGTAAGTATTACGACTCGCAGCAGACTAAATAAAATTAGCACGACCGTTCGTTATACTATAATTGGGATTGAATTTGTTTTTTGCGCAAACCTGCTAGGTATCCAAGTTGCCTCAGTGACAACTCAGTTGCACTTAAACTGAAATTAGCACGCAATGCAGATATAGGCTACAGCGCCACAACAGATTGATGTACAAAGGAAACACGCCACATTTAGTTTCATTTTAACGACAGAATCTGACCCCGAACTGCCGCATCTCTCCGGTGTCAGACAACGAGACGAATCATGCAACACAAAGCACCGCGCCGCACCAGAGAACGCATACTTGAATTGTCATTACGACTGTTTAATGAATTTGGCGAGCCGAATATCACCACCACGGTGATTGCTGAAGAAATGCGCATTTCTCCCGGTAATCTGTACTACCACTTCCGCAATAAAGACGATATCGTCAACTCCATCTTCACGCTGTATGAAGCTGAAATCAACCGCAAAATTGCCTTCCCCGAAGGGCGCAAGGCGAATATTCAGGATATCTGGACTTACCTGCACCTCACCTTTGAAATCGTCTGGCGCTACCGTTTCTTTTACCGTGATCTGAACGATTTACTATCGCGCAATCGCAAGCTGGAGATCGACTTCAAACAGATTTTGAGTCACAAAATCAAGGTCGCCACCGAATTATGCCTTGGTCTGCGAGCCGATGGTCAATTTGAGGCCAGCGATATCGAAATCGATGCACTGGCAACCAATATGGTGGTGGTTGTCACCTATTGGCTCTCTTACGAATATGTACGCAACCCGCGCAAATATTCCGAATTACAAACCATGTCTGAGTCTCTGGCACGTGGTTGTTATCAAGTGATTGTGCAAATCAGCCCTTATTTACGCGGTGAAACGAAACAGGTTTTCGAGAAGCTTTCGCAAGATTATTTGAATAAAATGAAAAATGCGACCAGTTGCCCGGCTGCTTAATCGGCATCTATAGCGCTTCCCATCAATTTGTTGCTCGAGGCAGGCAAGAACATTTCTTTTGTGCAATTCCATTGATTCGGCTTAAAATCACGCTGTAACAAGGTAAAATGCACCCTTCGATCTTTCATCCTTACTTTTCCTGACTTCCATTATGAAATTATCCAAACAATTTCAGCAATACCAATCCGAAGCAACGCAGTTTATTGATGCACTGAAAAAAACCAATCCCAAGCTAGAACAAGGCCAACGTGAAGGCCGTGCTTTATTGTGGGACAAAGCGCCGATTGATCTGGATGAAAGAAAACGCCAACTCGAGGCACGTGTGGCGCAACAGCCTTACGTTTATCAAAACAAATATTAAAAAAGCGTTCTTGCCAAAGTGAAGTGAATGCAAAACCTGCCTGCCACTGAGCTGCCCCTGCTCGGCACCAAAGACAGCACGCCGGATGTGGTGGATGGTCTGGCCTTTGCCAGACTGTACGGTGAGCCTTTATTCAAAGTCCCCAACGATTTATATATCCCGCCTGACGCGCTGGAAATTTTCCTGGAAGCGTTTGAGGGACCGCTCGATCTCTTGTTGTATCTGATTCGCAAGCAAAATTTCAATATTCTCGACATCCCGATGGCGCAGGTCACCTTGCAATATCTGGAGTATGTCGAGCAAATACGCAAACACAATCTGGAACTGGCCGCCGAATATTTATTGATGGCCGCGATGCTGATCGAAATTAAATCGCGCATGTTGTTGCCGGTCAAAAAATCGGATGCCACTGACGATGGCGAAGACCCGCGTGCTGCCTTGGTACGTCGCCTGCTCGAATACGAGCAAATGAAGCTCGCTGCATACGACTTAAACGCCTTGCCACAACTAGGGCGCGACTTTTTGCATGCACAGGTTTTTGTTGAACAAAATACAGTATTACATTGGCCGCAAGTCGATGTTCACGACTTGCAAATGGCATGGGCTGACGTGATGCGCCGCGCTAAACTGGTCAGCCATCACAAAATCAGCCGCGAGGAACTTTCCGTGCGCGAGCACATGAGTGGTATCTTGCGTCGTTTGCAAAGCGCCAAATTTGTTGAATTTGCCGATTTATTTGATCCAAGCCGTGGCGCACCGGTGGTGGTGGTTAATTTTATTGCCTTGCTCGAACTAGCCAAAGAAACCTTGATCGAAATTACGCAGGCTGAGGCGTATGCACCTATTTACGTTCGACTAGCCTATTCACCGACATAATTTTTTGCCGCATCATCATTCCAGGTTTTAAACCAGTAGTGGCCTGTACTACTTATCGTTTTAAAACTTTTATACGTCTTACTTACTTGGTTACTTAGTTACTTTGCCTCACTTATGAAAATCATTTCTTCAATCGAAGAGTTACGCGACCAATTGCTTGGCCAATTGCGCACTGCCTTTGTCCCTACCATGGGCAATCTGCACGAAGGTCACTTGTCGCTGATGCGGCTGGCGAAAAAACATGGCGATCCTGTGGTTGCTTCGATCTTCGTCAATCGCCTGCAATTTGGGCCAAACGAAGATTTTGATAAATATCCGCGTACCTTTCAGGCCGATGCCGAAAAACTGGAAAAAGAAGGCGTGTACGTCTTGTTTGCGCCGACAGAAAAAGATCTTTATCCAGAGCCACAGGAATACCGCGTGCAGCCACCGAATGATCTGGGCAATATTTTAGAAGGCGAATTTCGTCCCGGATTTTTCACCGGCGTTACCACGGTGGTTTTAAAATTATTCGCCTGCGTACAACCCAAAGTGGCGGTGTTTGGCAAAAAAGATTATCAGCAGCTCATGATCGTGCGCAATATGTGTAAACAGTTTGCCCTGCCCACCAATATCGTCGCCGCCGAAACCTGGCGCGCCAAAGATGGCCTGGCACTCTCTTCCCGCAATGGTTATTTATCCACCAGCGAAAGAGCCGAAGCACCGATCCTGTTTCAGACATTAAATCAAATCGCCGATCAGGTACGCGCTGGGCAAACCGACTTGCTCGCCATTGAGCAAGCCGCTATGCACAAGCTCAGCCAACGCCAATGGCAGCCTGACTACATCTCGATTCGCAAACGCGACAACTTGCAAGCACCAAACGCAGAAGACTTGGCGAATCATGCACCGCTGGTGGTAGTAGCTGCGGCCAAGCTCGGCAGCACGCGCTTGATCGACAATCTGGAAATCTAATGCGCTTGTGTTTTTTTGAATGGCAGAAAAAATCAGATAAATACTTATTTTCTGTCGGCGCTGCCCTGCTCTCAGCTGTTTTTCTCTCCGCGTTTCCTGTTTTTGCAGAGACCGGCATTACGGTTAAAGATGACGCCGGGCGCAGTATTACGCTGGCGCACCCAGCCCAGCGCATCATTAGTCTGGCACCGCATGCCACTGAGTTATTATTCGCCGCCGGCGCAGAGCGTGTGTTAATTGGTGTCAGTGATTATAGTAATTTCCCCGACGCCGCAAAAAAAATCCCTTCAGTTGGCAGCGCCTTTGCCTTAGATATTGAGCGCGTGATTGCCTTAAAGCCTGATCTGATAGTAATGTGGGGCACGGGTGGTGCAAAAATTTTAGCGCGCCAATTACGCGAACAGCATCTCACCGTTTTTGAAAGTGAGCCACGTGATTTTGAAGCCGTCGCCAGCTCGATTGAACGCTTTGCCAAACTGGCTGATAGCAGTACAGTGGGTAACGCCGCCGCTGCCAATTTTCGTGCGCGCTTAGCAGCATTGCGCACCACCTACCAATTATCTGGCAAGCAAACACCGCTGAAAGTGTTTTACCAAATCTGGCAACAACCTTTGATGACACTCAATGGCGAACATCTGATTTCCCAGCTTTTGCGCCTGTGTGGTGGTGAGAATATATTTAGCGGGCTCAAAGAAATCAATCCCACTGTCAGCCTTGAAGCCGTATTGGCGGCGAACCCCGACGTGATCATGAGCACTGGTGACGACCAACAAAGTAAGGCTCACTTATTTGATAAATGGAAACCGTTTCAACAGCTCAATGCGGTGCAGCACGCCAATTTATTTGCCGTCAATGATGACTGGATGAGCCGCCCAGGGCCGCGCATACTGGATGCGACCGAAGCCGTCTGCAAATACCTGCAAACCGCGCGTAACCATTTAAATGCCGCGCCGATTACACCACGCACATCGCCATAATCTATAACCAGTTACGCGGATCAACCTGATAATAAGCGCGTAATTCGGCAAATAACGCCGCATGATATTGTGCCAAAGCAGTTGGTTTTCCAAAGAAGGTTTCCGTTGCCACCGCAAAAAACTCTGCCGGGCTGGTGGCACCGTAAAAATCCAGCACGGTCTCATGTGCCTGCTGCTGGTGAGACGCATGATGCCCGGCGTGCTTACCATGCTGATACCGCTCGGCTGCCGCCTGCAATGCCGCAAACTCTGGCTCAAACACCGCCGCCCAACGCGCATAACGTGCCTTGCTCGGCAATGCGGGGGCGCCATTGGTGCGCCCCGAAGCGCTATCCAATTGGTGCGCAAATTCATGCATCACCACATCATGCCCGCTACCGTGCCGAGCGATGTCGTTCAAGATATGATCCCAGGCCAGAATCACCCGGCCATCACTCCATGACTCGCCCGACAAGGTTTGATTTTGATGCGTGACAACACCGCCTGCAGCCAACTCGGTGCGCGGCACCACAAATGCCGCCGGATATACCAGCACCATACTCAGATCTGGGAACACTGGCATGCGCCGGTTCAACAATAAAAGGCAAGCCTTTGCTGCGATGGTAACGCGCACTTCATCAGTGATCTCAAAACCATCGCAGCCAACAAATTTTTTCTCATGTAAAAATTGCTTGATCAAACGCTTTAGCTGCAATTGCAAGGGTACTGGCATGCCGCTATACGCCGCGATATTTTTGCGTAAAATTTTACTATGAGGAGACGCAAACGGGCGTGTCACAGCCTGGTGCAAACGGTAGCGTGGCCACCACAGTAGCAGCGCCGATGCGAGCAAGATTATCCCGATATAAATCATTTAAATTGCTCCCAACGCTGCACTAAAAAACCTGCTGACCATCGACTAACAATCAAGATGGGTTGATCCGCACAAAAATCAATAGCGCCTCTTCAAGATTGATTCCTGCGATAATGGACGATTCTGTTTTACACCGGTTACCGTCATGCGCAAAGGCTTACTCTACGCCACCATCTGTTATTCGCTGTGGGGCTTATTTCCCCTGTATTTCAAGGCCATCAATTCGGTCGCACCCCTAGAAATTTTATTACATCGCATGGTCTGGTCACTCTTGTTTTTAGCGGGTGTCCTGGCCTACCGTCGCCAATGGGCGTGGCTGGCAAGTGCCTTTCGGCAACCCCGATTAATTGCGGGCTTTGCGGCCAGCGCCACTTTGCTATCGATCAATTGGTTTATTTATATCTGGTCGGTCAATCATGGTCACGTGATTGATGCCAGCCTGGGGTATTTCATCACGCCGCTGGTCAGTGTAGTGCTTGGTTTCGTCTTTTTGCATGAACGGCTACGCATTACGCAATGGTGCGCCGTATCGTTGGCGGCGCTAGCGGTGATCTGGCTGACCTGGCAAACCGGGCATTTACCGTGGATAGGCTTATGTCTTGCCACCACCTTTGGCATCTATGGCTTACTCAGAAAAACCGCGGCGCTGGGTGCGCTTGAGGGCTTGTCGCTCGAAGTGTTATTGCTGTTTCCATTTGCGTTTGGCTATTTACTGTACCTGCATCTGAGTGCGCCTAGCGGTAATGGTTTTTTCGATGCCGCCATCAACACGCAAGTCTTGCTACTCGCTGCCGGGCCGATCACTGCCATTCCACTATTATTATTCGCCGCAGCGGCACGCCGGATTCCGATGGCGAGTCTGGGGTTACTGCAATACATCTCGCCCAGCCTACAACTTTTACTCGGCGTATTTTTCTTTCAAGAACAGTTTTCTAGCAACAGACTGACCGCCTTTGCTGGCATCTGGCTGGCCTTGTTGATTTATTCGGCAGAAGGTGTGCGCCATACCTATTTTAATAAAAACAGGGAGTATGCCTAAAAATATAGCAGTTCCCGCATATTTTTATTATGCATCAAATTTATACTAGATATAGTATATAAAAATATGAACGACAT
>OFRM01000499.1_pt1 | contig 16224 bp, 18 predicted proteins | sample 1543101 | NCBI WGS metagenome assembly OFRM01 (sample SAMN07774223, study PRJEB24372) | wastewater metagenome | isolation source: Exp Tend VB 0WW | collected 2016-02
GCACGTCCGCGACGGACTCCACGCGCATGCGCCCATCCGTGACCGTGCCTGTGACAGCCGCCGAGATCGTGCCGCTCACCAGCGCGAGCTGCGCGTTGAGCGCGGTCAGCAGGATCGAGAGACACGCGTCTGCAGACTCGGGCCATGTGCTCAAGTATGGCTCGCGCATCACCGAGAAGACGTTGACCGTCGCACCTGCGAAGCCCGTCTGAAGCAGCGTGACATCGAAGCTCTCGGGCTGGAATCCAACGATGTGCACCGAGCTCTGCGAGGGCCCGAGCCTGCGCGCTGACTGCACCGTGATCGCGTGATCAAGCTGTAGTTCCCACGTTGCGTTGTCGCTCGACAGACGCGGCGCACGGCCGAGATACCCGCGCCACAGAGGCGTCGCCACGCCGCCTTCGACGAGCCACAGGATTGCGCGACGGCGCTGCGGGTTGGGAAACGACGTCCACACCACCGGCGTGAACGCGTTGGCCGCGTCGATCGCGTGATACGCCGCGCGTGTGCCGAGGTATCCGCGACCGCTCGCAGCGACGGTAAACGTCTTGGTGCCTGCGTTGTAGCTGCTGCACCGGATCGCCTCGCGGTCGATCCAGATCGTCTGCGCGCCAGTCGAGAGACCGGGATCGCTCGACACCACGATCGAGCTCGCTGTGTCGTCGATGCTCGTCGCGAGCGGTGCACGCAGGATCGCGCGCGAGCGACGCGAGAAGAGCCACGACCACGGGCGCTCACCGGTCGCAGGTCCTGACGCGACACGCTCGTCCACGAGCGCGATCGTGATTGAGTCAACGGTGGTCTCGCCCGTCACGGGCTTGATCGACTCGGACCACGACAGTGACCGGAGCTTGCTCGAATCGAGCGCGCCCGGCAGCACGACCACGCCCGAGGGGTAATCGGTGTCCGTCGACGTGACCGACGACGGGCAGCCGTTCGACCCTGCCGCGTACGGACAGCCGTCGATCGTCAGCAGAAACGAGACTACGCGACGTGTCACCGGGTGCCCGTGGTTCGCATCGAAAGAGTGATCGAGGGGACGTCGACGAGCGACGAATACGCGGCGACCGAGAGCGCGGCGCGATCACCGCGCGAGCGCACGCTCTCGGGATCAACGGCGCCCTCGTAGTAGCCCGTGGAGCTGCCAGCGATCAGCGATTGCAGATCACCGAGCGCGTACGCGCAGCGGAGCCCGATTGCACAGGAGAGTGTCTCGTGCACCGTCCACGCCTCGGGGCAGTCCTCGGGGACGATGCTCGGCGCCGTCCAGCGCGTCGGCTCGTCCGAGGGGGGATAGAACGGTGTCGCGTACAGCGCGCGCGTGGTGCGCACGGACTCCGTCGCAGGTGCGTACCTCGCGCGGAACGTGCGGGTCACGAGCTGCGTGCCTTCGTCGAAGGCGGTCACGGCGCCGTTCGCATGCAGTGCCGCGGAGAGCAGCGAGTGCTCTGCGCGGAAGCCCGTGTCGCTGTCGAGTGAGTACGGGAACCAGCAGAACGCGGGCAGCGTGTCGCCGTACTGCGGAGCGCCGAACGCCATCGGTCCCACGTCGGACGTGAACCCGAGCGCGAGCCCAACCGCAGCAGCAGCGCCCCACACGATTTCGCCGGTGCCCACGTCGAGGTATTCGATCCGCACGCGCCCGGTGTCCGAGAGCGTGACGGACCACGTGAACGGTGGACCTCCGAGGTTGAGCGCCGTCTCCACGAGGCGCAGCAAATCCGTGGGCGAATCCTCACTCGTGCCGCCTGTTGACGGCGCGAGAAACGTGCGCGTCCACGTCGTGCCGCTGGGGATCAGCGTACGAGGTCCGAGCCCTGTTGCGTCGTCGACGGTCGCGTCGAGCGACGTCGTCCACCGCACCGGGAGCGCGATCAGCGAGCGAGGGAGTTTCACGACCAAGACCTCGAGATGAGCCCGCGCGCCTGCGCTTCTGAGAGTGCGCGGACGATGCCCTCTTGCGCGCTCTCGGTGCTCGTAAAGCCCGAGACGTTGAAGACCATGGGCGCAGGGGCCTTCGTCGTCGCAGCGGATTCGCTGCGCATCGACGACGCCATCCCAAGCCCGCGGTCACCGCTTCCCGAGCCACCAGAGCCAGCGCTCGCCGCGGGTGCGTTGGGGATCGCAGCGGCAGTTACGCCAGCGGCGGCAGCGAGGCCCGCGTACTGCGCCGCGCTCGCGAGCAGACCGGGCACAGCGTCAGGGCGAATGAAGTACGCCATGCCAGCCCCGGCCAGCGCCTCGAGCGACTGGAGACCCCACTGCAAGGCCTTCGCGCCGGCCCATTCGTCGACCTGCTTCGCGACCGCAGCGCCCACGTCCTCACCGCTCTCGGTCGCGCTCTTGATCGCACCCGCGATGCCCGCACCGAGCTCGCCGAAGGCGTCGTAGGCGGCTTTTGCGCCCGCGGCCATCGACTGCGTTGCGGTGCGGGAGTTCTCTTCGGCGAGCCCGAACGCGTCGCGCAGTCGGTTCTCGACCTGATCCGCGCGCTCGCGATCGACCGTGGCGGCGTTCATCGCTGCGCGTTGTCGCTCGCGTTCAAGGCCTGCCTCGTACTCGGCGTCTGCGATGTTTCTGCGGCGCTCGCCCTCGGCGATGGTCCGCTGCTCCTCTTTGTTCTGCGCCGCTGCGAGGTCGGCGTTGAGACGCTCGGTCTCCATGTCGCGCGCTTCGGCGTCGACTTCGTTCAGCGCGCGCTGCGCTTCGAGACGACGATTGATGTACTCGATCCCGGTTTCGCCGCGGCGTCGTTCCACCTCCGCGATGCGGATGCCGAGCCGGTACGCGAGGTCGGTCTCTTCGCGAAGGTCCCGCGAGGCGCGCGCGAGTTCTTCCTGCGCGCGAATGCGCGCAGCGGCCTCGCTCGCGGCTTGGCTCCTGCGCTGCTCGTACTCCTGTGCGAGCGCGAGCAGCCGTGTGTTGGCTTGCTCCAGCGTCTCGTTCTCGCGCTGCGAGAATCCAGCGATCTGCCGCTGTAGTTCCAGCAGTCGCTGCGCTGGCGTCAGCGAGCGGACGCGCTCACTGAAGGCGCCGCCATGCGATCGGATCTGCTGCGCGAGAAGCCCGAGTTCGACGCGTTGGTGGTCGAGCGTGTCGCGTCGCGTCTGCTCGTCATTCTTGCGACGAACCGCAGCGATGAGGTTGTTCGTGGCTTGCAGCCTGCGCTGTTCGAACGCTGGCAGCTCTTCGCCTGCGCGGCGCTGGAGCGTGTTCGCCTCGCGCAGCGCTTGGTTGTACTGATCCTGCGCAGAGATGACGCTGGTCATCCCTGTGACGTGCTCACCAAGTCGGCGAAGCTCGTCGTTCGCGGCGTTCTGCGCGAGCGCTGCAGCTCGACGCTCGTCGTCTGCGCGCGCGGTCGCGAGAGCGATGCCGTCTTGCTGAATGCGCGCGGTCTTCGCGAGGTCTTCGTTGAGCTTGCGTTGCTCCGCGGAGAGCGTGCCTGTGGTCGCAGCGACTTCGCGCTGACGAACCTCGACATCCGCCATCGTGTTGACGTGCATCCGGTACTCGCGCACGAATGGCACGAGATACAGGAGAGCGCCGCCGACGTTGGCCTTGACCGAGTCGCCGATTCGTTGCTCAGCCTGCTCGCGCAGTCGCGCTTTCTCGGTCGCGTCTTGCTGCGCCACGCCGTACTCGCGCTGACGCTGCGTGAGCGCAGCGAGCACAGCGGTGTGTCTCTGCGAAGCGTTGGTGACGCCGTCGGTGCGCACGCCGAGCTGCGCGAGAGCTGCCGACTCACCATCGAACGCTCGCAGGATCACCTGCGAGGCCTGCTCCTGCGATACCTGACGCGAGCGCGCGTAGTCGCGCGTCGCCGCTGCGAGCGTGCCCATCTGCGCTGCGCTCGCAGAGATGCCACGATCGGCCAGCGCGAACTGCATGTTGAACGCGACCTGCGTATCGGCCGCGCCTGCGGTCGCCGCGTTGATCGCAGAGAGCGAGCCACCCAGCGCGCCGAGGCGTTGCTGGTACTGCTCGGTGCGCGCGCGTGCGCTGTCCACCTCGCCCGAGAACTCGATGAGTGCGGCGCCTGCGCTGACGACCGCACCCGCGACAGTCGACGCAGCGAGTGCGAAGTTTTTCGCGGCAGCGGCGCCCGCGACGAATCGCTGTCCCGTGGTGAGACTCTTGTCTCCCGCGAGTTTCAGCGCCTCGGTGCCCTTCTTCCACTTTTCGACGGCCTCTTCGCCGCCGGTCGCGCCAATCGCGAGTTCTTTGAGTTTGCCGAGTTTCGCGCTCGACTCGGCGACGGCAGCGGCCCTCGTCTTCTCAGCCGCAGCAGTCGCGCGCGCTGCTTCTTCCGCGGCCTTCGCTGAGTCCGCCGATGCTTTGGCCGCGCGCTTCGCCGCCGCAGTCCCGTCCGCCTCTGCTCGAAGCGCAGCCTCCGCGCTTGCTGCGCGAGCCTTCGCGACAGCCTTTTCAGCCTCGATCTCTGCTGCGCGAGCGATTGAGAGTTGCTGCGTGCCGGCCTTGACCGCGCCCGCGTAGGCATCCGCGGCCGCCTCCGCAGCAGAGAGACTCTCGCGCGCTTGCAGAAGCGCTTGCGCGAGCTTCCGCAGGTCCTCGGCTTGCTCGCTCGCTTCGCTCACTTGCTGTCCCTCTCGCGCGCCACGCGCGCTTCTTCTGCGTCTCTGCGACGCTTCGCGCGTCGAACGATCTGCACTGCGTCGACCAGCGCGCGCGGTGGTGTCCCGTGCGCGATCTGATCTTCAGCGAGTCCTTGCTCTTCGGCGCTGACGACGCGGTGTACCCACGGCTGCCACGCGCCCGAGTAGGGACACGACTTGAATTTGTGGCCGGTGAGCGACTCGGTTGCAGCGAGCGCTTCAGCGTGGTCCGCGTCAAGTGGCTCGCTCGACTTGCAGACCCTCGGACAACGCCACGCGCGAGCCGCTTCGGTCGCGTCTTCTGCCAGGATTTGCCGCGTCTCTTCGTCGGAATTCTCGCTCGCTTCGAGGGCCATCCGGCACCCGCACGGCGCGCGTATCCCGAGCGCTTTGGTCAGCTCTGGCGAGGCTGCCCAGGCGGCTGCAACAAAGGGTCGATGTCATCCATCATCGAGAGCGCGAGCGCGGCGCGCCCGATCTCTTCGACGCGACGCGGTCCAACCCTGCGCGCGACGAGCGGCACCCAATCCTCGTCAGCCATCACCCCGTAGGCGACGCTTTCGTAGGTCTTCGCTTCGAGCACCTCGCCTGTCGGCAGCGCGACGCGGTGCACGCACGCGCGAAACGCGAGCACGGCGCGGACGTCGACCGGAGCGTGATCGATTCGCAGCGCAGCAGGCGCAGCGCACGGCGCAATCGTGAAGAAGCATGGCACTGCGCCGTCGCGCGCTCGATACAGCGATGGGTCGCGCGTGCGCTCGTACTCGGCTCGATGCTCGGGCTTCTCGAAGAACAGCGCAGGGTCCGTGATCGAGACCACGGACAGCGGTGCGAAGGCGTCGCGCATCACAGAGCTCCGACGACCAACGACGTTCCAGCGATCGAGTTCGCCGCCGCTGCGCTGTTGATCTGCGTGTGAAATTCCAGCTCGTAGAGCAAGCGTCCGCCCGCCTTCGACTGCTTCGGGCTCTTCGCCAGCACGGCCTTGGGCATGTAGACGTAGATCCAACGCTTCGTCGTCCCGCTGCCATTCGGGATCGCGAACAGCACGCGGCGCACGGTGCGCGCGGACCACGCGGTGATCTCGGCGTTGTCCGCCTTGATCTTCAACATCAGCTTCGCGACGCCGCGGCCCTTCACGCGCATCACGCCATCCTTGTTCTCTTCCGAGGTCAGGCACGGCGTGAATTCGAGCGCGGGGTCGTACTCGAACGCGAAGTCTTCGACGCAGTAATTCACCCGCGTCGTGGTCGCGCTCGTCTGGATGTAGAGCAACGCGTTCTTGACTGCGTGTCCGCCCGTCGCGAGTGGGTTGCTCTGCACCGAGGTCGAGAGCGAGAGCGAGCCCTGCTGGCCCGTGGCTGCGGTCGCGTCGAACTCAGCCATCGCGATCGAGCCCGCGCCGAGCGAGAGCTTGAATTTGCCGGTGCAGCCGCGGAACTCTTGCTGCTCGCTCGAGCTGTCGGGATACGCGTGTTGCAGCGAGAAGGACTTGGTGTTGGTCTCGGTGACGAACGCGTTGTAGCCGTTCACGAGGTTGCCGCTCGTGACTGCCACGCCGACGCTCGGCCAGTACGTCACGACGTTGGCGCCGGGCTTGGTCTCGACGACCGCAAGCTGGTTGTTGCTGCTGCCAGAGATGCCGACGACCTGACCGATCGCGAATCCCGTGTCGCTCGACACCGTGACCTGCGACGTGGTGCCTGCGCTGATCGCAGAGCCGTCGCCGACCGCCATCCCGCCCATCACGCATTCGAGCACGTCGAACAGCGCAGGCTGCGTCACGGGAGCGGTGCTCGTGATCTGACTCGCGTACGGCTTGAGCTTCGCCTTGAACTTCGCAGAGCCGGTGAAGACGCCATCCACGCGGAGCTGCTCGTCGAGCAGCAGCGGTGAAGAATCATTGTCTTCGAGCTGCTCGCGATCCTGTTCGCCGTCCCACGAGTCCGCCTCGATGATCAAAGGCTTCATCGTCGGCAGCGCGCCGAATGTCGACTCCTTGGCCGCGAAGCAAACTTCCTTCGCTGTCTGAATGTTCGTCTGCGTCACTGGTCAATCTCCGGTTGATCCGCGACCGGTGCCGCGGTGGTTGAATTCGTGGGCCGCGCGATCGCGACGCTCAGCACGCCCAGCCCCTCGCGCTCGCAGTACGAGGGCGCTTCGAGCAGGCGAAGGCCTTCGAACGCGCAGCGCTCCACGAGCAAGGCGGGGCCCATCGCGCGCGCTTCTTCGAGCGACGCGAACTCGATCTCGATCACTTCGGTCACGGCTGCGTGTCCTCCAAGTGCAACTCGAAGCGACGCGTCATCAGCCCGCGCCCGTTGCCCAGGTCAGTAGTGATCACCCCTCCAAGCGGGGTGACGTTTTCAATCGTCGGCGTGGTGTCCGAGCCGGTGAGCTCGTACCAAGTCAGCGCCCTCTCGATCTCTCGCGCGTCGTCGAGCGCACGCGGCACCCAGTCAGCGGCTGCTGCCTGTTGCGCGAGCGCGTCGGCCTCGCCGTGCACGAGCTCCCAGAGCGCGGGAGCGGCGGCGTACGACACGCGCACTTCGAGCGTCGCGGTCACGTTGCGCTCGTTGCAGTGGACGTTGCGCGGGATCGTGTCGCGCACGTCGGTCAGCGAGACGTTGCACGCGCGATCGATCGCGCTCGCGTCGAGCGTCGAAGGGTCTGGCGTCTCGGTCGTGCGAAACCTGTCCGGTGTGCACGCGCGAGCCTGCGCCAACACGCCGAGCGAGCCGTCAGAACCTCGCCCCTCGATCACGGCGCGCAGCCGGTCTTGAACATCGCGGAAGGTCACTTCAGCCACTTCACTTTCGCGTTGCGCGAGACAGCGCGCCGAAGCTCGCCGCTCGCCACACCGATTGGCTGCGAGCCACGACCGAGCGCGCGCTTGTGCGCTGCGTATCGCTGCGTCAGCGGTGTCACCGAAACGTCCGCGTTGCCGCGCTTCGAGAAGCGCAGCTCGACGTGATCGAGTAGCGCAGGCTCCGCGGTCGCCTTGAGTTGCAGCACCGTCGGCAGCTTCCCCGAGCCCATCCACTCACGGCGCAGAGCGATCTGCACCGCTTGGTAGAGCTGCACCGTCGACTGGAGAAAATCGCGCCCCTGCGACGCGAGCACCGCGAGCAGCGACTGGTGAGAGATTCCGCCGGTGTGCTCACCGGGAACGATCACCGACCACGCGTCAGCGCGCACGTACTCGCGTACAAACGCAACGATGGCCGCGTCGATCTCGGCATTCGAGACGCGCGCGCGGTTGCTCGTCGCGCTCGACTGCGCGCCTGCAACGACGTTCTGCACGACGCGGGAAGCGTCGCGAAAAGCGTCTCGAAGCGGTCCGGCCACGTGGTGTTATCCGTTGATCGAGTGTGTGCGCACGCGGCGCACCAAGAGCATCCAGCGCAAAGAGCGCCCCTTGTCCTGCCCGCGCACACTCACGAGCTCGTACTCGACCGCGGTCGTGCCGAGTTTGCCGCCAGCCTCTGCGTCTGCGAGCAGCACGCGCGAGGCGTCGGTGGGCGTCGTGGTGAGCGGACGAAGATCGCTCCACGCGTACCCGCCGCCAGCGTAGGACGGCGTCACGGGGCCGATCTGATAGAGCTCCGAGTGCGAGTAGCCTGACGTGAGCCCGACCGCTTCCGCGCCCCAATAGGACGGGTCCACGGTCTCGAGCTCGACGACAGCGGGACGCGGCGAGAGTTCGACGTCCGTAGCCGTGGTCGTGCCACCGGGCAGCAGCGCGGCCACCGTGCGAACGCTCGAGCGAACCCACACGCGAATCGTCCGCAGTCCGAGCGCTTGCGGGATCGCACGCGCACGGTCGACGAGGCGCAGGAGTCCAGCGCGCAGAGTCACGGCTGGGCCTGCCAGGGTCCAGTGATGAGCAGCTCTCCGTCCGCGCTCACGCGAATCACAGCGAGGTAGCTGTCTGCCGGAATCGTCAGCGGGTAGTCGGTGTCCGCGAAGAGCTTCACCGTGTCGTTGGGCGAACTCGGCGGCGTGCTCGTCGCGCTGATTGCGGCAGCGGTCACGCTGCTGTCTCCGAGCGTCACCCAGCAGTCCTGGGTAGGACGCAGCGTGTATCCGCCCGGCTTGAGCGCAGCGGTCGTGCGCGCGCTTGTGCTGGTGAACGACATGGGGAACGTGTGCAGCCCCATCGGGTTGAAGCCGATTGCAGCCTCGGGGAGATCCATGGTCTTGGTGTCCTTTCAGCCGAGCGGAATCGGCGCAGCGATCGGCCCGCCACCGTCGCCGTAGTAGTCACGGTTGGAGTCGACCCCGAGCAGAGCCGAGAGGCGCGCGACGAGGCGTCGGCCTTGCGATCGGTACTGCTCGAAGGGGTCAGCGTCCGAAAACCTCACCTCGTCCACCTCGACGACGCGCGCGGCGTCGCCTGTGACGAGTCCGTCAATCGCGGTGTCGATCGCGATCAGACGGGTGAGCGTGGCACCCACGAGCGTCTCTTCGTTGGCGCTGAGGTTCACGAGCTTGTCCTCGAGCTTGGAGTTGAGGTCTCGCCCCCGCTCCCAGCCGAGATACGCCCGCGCCTGCGCTTTCTGATCCTCAGTGAGTGCCATGCTCGTCAGTCCTTCTTCGCGCGGCCCTTCACGGCGTCAGCGACGGCAGCGGGAACGCCTACGGGCGCGTCCGCTTCGCCGTCTTCGCCGACCGTGTCCAGCAGCGCAGCGCGCGCCGGGGAGATCACCTCGCCCACGCGGTCGTCTCCGTCGTCCGACTCCAGCACCGTCGAGCCCGAGGCGACGCCCTTGACCCGCTTGGGCGCGGGCTTCGGGGCGGGCTTGGGCTCGATCACTTCCGTTTGCGGCTCGACGTCCTTGCGGTCGACGGGCACGAGCGGGAGGCGTCGCGCTTGGGGCACGTACGCGTAGCGACGATCGATCTCGCAGATGGCGCCGGGCGGCACCACGTAGCGCTGATCGCCTGCGTCGAACGTGATCGGAACGGGTGAGGTCGAACGAAAAAACGGCATGGGCGAGGGTCTCCGTGTCTCAAGCGTCGATGAGACGCGCGAGCGAGCCCGCCGGCCCTGACGCGAGGTGCGCGTTGAGGTCGGTCTTGAGCTCGTTCAGCAGCGTGTTGAGTGAGGACTGGTCGGTGGCGTTCGATGAGCTCACTGCGTTCGTCGAGTCCGCGTTGTAGTGGTACGTGGTCGACGCGATGTGAGTGTTGTAGTCGGCCTTGATCGCGTTCGCGAGGGTGATCGCGGTCGCGAGCGTCGACGCCTTCACGAGCGTGGGCTTGGTGTCCTTCAGCTTGTGCGCGGCGTCATCATCGAGGTGCGCCTCGTACACGCCGCGGATCTGCTCCGCGAGCGTGAGCGAGGACGCGAGGTCTGACGCGTTCGAAGCGGTGATCGCGCTCGCGGTCGCGTCGAGGTGGAAGGACGAGCCTGCGCCGGTGCGCTCGGCCAGCATCTTGAGCTGCGCGACCATGATGGACGCGAGCGGGTTGTTGTTCGGGACAGCGGTCGACATGATCGTGTGCTCCTATCGATGAGGGCTGCGATCAGGTCGCGACGTTGAGACGCACGCCGTTCTGAATCGGGTTCACGCAGAGCATCTGCGCGGTGACGTACGCAGAGAACTTCTGCGCCGCGCCGGTGCGCGCGAGCGACTCGAGGTACATCCCGAGCGGGAGCTGCCCGCCGGTCATCTCGAGCGGCTGCATCCCCATGTCCATGTCGCCGAGCTCGGTGGCCGCGACCTTCGGCAGCACCTCGAACACGAACGACTCGGGCGTCAGGTAGTAGATGCGTCCGGCCGTCGCGAGGCGATCCTGCATGAACAGGCAGCCGTTGAACTTGATCACCTCGACGCCGCCCTGGAGCAGCACGCGCCCGTCCTTGTCGGTCGCGATCGTGTGCTGCACGTTCGCGTCGAAGAGGCTTGCGATTTTCTGGTACACGTCCGTGTGGCACAGCGCGAGCGTGGGGTACTCGCCACCGGCGTCGTAGATCGTCGCGATGTCGTCGCGAATCAGCGCCTTGGTGACCGCCGTGGACGAGCCAGGGTCGATCACGTTGGCGCGGTACTTCGCGTTGGTGCCGCTCGATCGATCAACGCCCGCGTACGTGTTGTCGTCGTCGAGCGCCGAGTCGAGGCCGATGAGCGCGTTCGAGCCCGAGCCCGAGTAGAAGTCGGTGCCGAGCTTGAGCGCGAGCGCGCGGCTCTTGTTCGACAGCTCGCGGCCCGCGATGCGGATGAGCTCGCCCGGCCCGATCGACGTACCCGCGGTGTCGCGCGCGAGGTTCGTGATCTTGCCGTTCGCGCGGTACAGGCCCCACGAAAGGGTGGGGACGATCTGCGCGTTGACGGTGTACGTGCTCGCGTCCGCGCCGTCCGAGTACGTCTCGGCGCTCTCGCCGTCGAGCTCGACGCCTTCGCTGACGTTCTTGCCTCGGCCCGCGCGGTTGTCGACGCCAGACCCGAGCAGGGTCATCAGTCCGATCGCGCGGCTGTTGAGCGCGCGGCGGACCTGCGGCCCCCACGTCTTCGCGAGGGCGCCGGTGATGCTCGAAAAGTCTCTGTCTGCCATGATGAAAGCTCCGGTTGGTGTTGCTCACCGACCGGTGACGACCGGCGCGGTGTGTGGTGGGTCAGTCGCCTCCGAGGAGCGCGAGCGCAGCGGCAGCCGCGCCCTCCTCCGTCGTGAGGTCGAACGTCTTTGCCTGCCCCGCAGGCATGCGCGCAGCGGACGGCTTGCCCGCTGCGTTGACGACGGCCGGGAGAAACTCCTTCGCGTCGTCGGTCTGCACCCAATCCTCGACGGCCTCGGACAGGTTGCGGTGAGCCATCTCCGTCGCCCGCGCGCCCTTCACGCGGACACGCGCGACCGTGAGCGACGGTGAGCCGTCTTCTTCGATCTTGAACGAGCCTCGGGACTCGAGGTCGGCGATCACCGCGCGCTGTCGCGCGCCCGTGACGCCCTTCGCGCTCAACGCGTCAGCGAGACTGCGACGGGCGCTCTCGCGTTGCGCGCGCTGCTCGGTGTCTCGACGCGCGGCCTCGGAGCGCTCGCTCTGCTCTCGGAGCTTCGCGAGCTCCTCCTGCATCTTCGCGATCTGCGGATCGACGCGCGCAGACTGCTCGCCCTGCGCCTGCGCTTGGCCCTGCTGGGCTTGCTGCGCTTGCGTGTCGGGCTGCGGCTTGATGCGCGCGATCTGCGACGTGACGGCGCTGTTGACGATGTTCGCGAGCTTCTTTTCGAAGCCCCCGAGACTTTCGCCGATCAGCGCTCGAACGTCATCGAGTGTGAGAGACGCTGGCGTGTCGGTGGTGGTGTCGGTCGTGGCGTTGGGCTGAGCCTGTGCGGCTCCTGGGATCGGGGTGGTCATGCGTGTACCTCACCCGCTCGCGCGGGCGTGCGACGGTCGAACTGCGATCAACCCCCGCCCGTCGTCGGCGGTGGCTGTCGTGCCGCGCCCGGTTTGGGCGTGGTTTCATCTGCGGGCGCGAAGCCCTTGCCGATCGAGCCGAGCACTTGCTCTGCTTCGGCGCTGTCGATCGACGGAAACGCGAGCATGAGGATCGCGATCGCGCTCTCGCGCGGGATCTCTCCCTTGGCCGCGCTCTTCACCACGTCGAGCATCGTGCCCGTCTGCGCGCCGTTGAACGCGAGGTCAGCGACCTTCGTAGCGTCGGTCGGTTGATCGACCGCGGACACGTCAGGTTTCGTCTCGTCGTCGCTCTCGTCCGTCTCTGCGTCGAGCGTCGGCGTCGCGTCGATCTCGCTGCTGATCTTGGCGATCACCGACGCGGGAGCGTGCGGGAGCGCGCGCGATGCAAGCTGCTTGTGCAGTTCGCTTCGCAGCGTGCGCGACTCGACGCCTGCGAGGCTGACGCCGGCCACGATCTCGACCAGCGAGCCCACGGATTCGAGGTTGAACTGATCGAGCCCGTACGCGCTGAATCGCTCGGGCTGTCCGAGCAGCTCGGCCGCGAGGTTGAATGTCTGCTCCAGCGCGTCGCGCACGAGCGCGCCGAGCTTGATCAGCACGATCTGCGTGCTCTGCGCGTCGGCGGTCTTGCTCTCGCCCGAGCGCCCGACGCTGGCGGCGTTGTTGTCGACGCCCGCGGCCATCTGCTGCACGACTCGATAGAGTTCGTCCTTGAGCTTCGAGACGTGCGACTCGATCACGTCGAACGGAGTCGACGGAGGAGCCGGATATTCGAGTTTGTCGTCTTTGCCGAGCTGCAGATAGTAGCCCGCGCCCATCGCGTTGATCGGCTTGCGCGCGCTGCTGTAGAGCACCGCCATCGCGTAGCAAACGCGATCGATCGCCCACGACAACGCGTTGCGCTTGCGGGTGATCTCGACGAGTGGGTCCGCGACAAGGTTGAGCATCCACAACTCGACGGGCAGGTCGAGAGAGACGAACGGCACGCCCGGACGCTGAGGCAGCTCGGGGTCAGAGACCTCGGGCACGTCGGTCTCTGGCGTCGTGGGCTTCGTCGGGTCGACGACGAGGCGCCAGCGACGAGGCGGCGCGCTCGCGCTCCAAAGGGTCCACTCGATCACGCGCCGCTCTTCGGCGTCGAACGATTCGAGCTCGACGCACTCCTCGCGCTCGAGCAGCCACCGAAAGCGGCCCTCGTCGTCACGGTGCCAGTGCGGCACGCGCGCAGCGGGCACGTCGCAGAGTTGCAGCTTGTCGAGCCCCTGCCTGCGCCAGTCCGCGACGGTGATACCCGGCGGAGCTTCGGCAGCCTCGACCTTCCAGAACGAGCGCCCCGCGACGAGCGCGTCCGCGACGCGTCGCCCCAGGAACGCGGCGATGTCCTGCGTCCCTGTCGCGCGATCGCGCAGCGCGCCCGCCCACTCCGGCAGGTCGTCGGACTCGACTTCGTTCGCACGTACGCCAAACGGACCCGTGAAGAGCCACGACGCGAGCGCGTTCACGATGGGCGCGGCGTAGTTGATGTACGTCGCTGCTCGCACGCGACGGCGATACACCGCCTCGGGTTCCACGTCGTTGCGCTGAATGAACTCGTGCATCCGCGCGCGGATCGCGCGACCGCCCTCGAAGAGCAGCCGATAGCGCTCGATCGTCTCGCGGTCGTAGTGCGCGTGCTTGCGTTCGAGGAGTGCGAGTTTCATTGCGGTTGAACGAGCGGGGATGTGCTGACGCCACGATGTGCGCGCGGCTCGCCTGCGCCGGCGAGCGCGAGACACAGCGCCGTCCAGCGGTCAGCGTGGGAGCCCTCAATCGATGGGGCGGTGTACGAGACGTTGCCGCTCGTGGTGATCGTGCGGTGAATGCTCTTGCCCTCATCCGCGAGGGCAGCGCCGCTCTCATCGAGCGGGAAGCGCAGAGCGTTCGCGGCGAGCCAACGAAACGCGCCCGTCACGAGCGATTCTTTCGCGGGCGCGGTGAACTGCACCGGCGTCACTTCAGACTCTCCCCAAGCCTCAACCAACTCTTCTGCGAGCTGCGTTCCGAGGCCTGTTGAGTCGACATGCAGTGAGTCCCACTGATACGCGCCGCGAAGCGCCGCGAGCGTCTTGCGTTGGAGCTTGAACGCGGTGCGCTTCATCTCGTGCAGCGCGAGGACGTACGCGACCGACCCTACGAGCGCGATCACCACGAGGACGCTGAGGTCCTTGCGTCGTCCCACGTCGAAGCCAGCATGAATCGTCGCGTGCGTGAGGTCTGGGCAGCGGCCCGACCAGTCGAGCGCGCGCTCGAGCCACGCGCTCGGGTAATACTGGTAGTCGCCGTCGAGGAACTGACACCCGTACCACTGCGCGATCACGCGCTCGTCGTGGCCGGCCAGCGTGTATGCCGCGTCGCGATCGATCTGCACGCCCTCGCGAGTGGCTTGGTCGAGCGTGACCGAGTGCAGCACCCAGCCGCGCGCGCGGCGCGTGACCATCTCGTGAAAGAGACCTTGCGCGCCGTTCGGCGTCGAGAACACACGGATGCGCCAGTCGCCACGGAGAGCGATCGGAAACGCCGCGTCCCGAATCTTCTTTGGATCGAGGTGATACGCGAACTCGTCCAGCCACACGTCGCCGGTGAACGAACGCGCGGTGCGTGGTGAGGCCGGGAGCGCGATGATGCGCCCGCCGTTCGACCACGCGAGTTCGGTCGCGTTGTTGACCGTGAAGCGGTCCGCTCCGGGGTAGCCCGTGCGCGCAAGAAACGTCGCATGCCGACGCGCCTTCTCCAGCACCTCGTCGCTGAGGTCTTGCGACGCGGACAGGACGATCTGCGGCCGGGCCTCGAAGAGAGCGCCTTTGACTGCGCCGCCTGCGGTCGCGTGAGAGAAGCCGATCTGTCTCGACTTCACGCAGAGCGCGAAGCGCGCCGGTTCACTTATCCACGCGAGCTGGTACGGGAAAAATGTTTCCCGCCACAGCGCGATCGCCTGACGGGCCAGGGTCATCGGTCTTGCGCTCCAGCGCAGAGGGCGAGCCGAACACCTCGCGAGCGAGTTGCGCGGCAGCCTGCGGCGTCACGACGTGCTGGTGTTGGTCGACCCCACCCGCTGCGATCTTGAGCGCGACGAGTTGAAGTTCTGCCTTCTCGCGCTCGAGCTTGGCGCGAGCCGTCGCGATCCGAATGGCTCGCTCGGCCATCCCGTCGCGTCGATCGACCAGATACGCCGCTGCTCGCCAGTCCTTCGCGGAGTGCTTGCGGAGCTGCGCGAGCAGCGCAGCGCGTCCGCGCTCCATCGCCTGCTCGTGTTCGTCGACGAGGTCAGCGACGCCCGGATGGAAGCGATCGTCCGCAAGGATGCGCGCTTTCCACTCGCACCATGTGCGCCAGCGCAGACCAGCGTAGTCGCAGGCTTCGCGCAGTGACGAGCCGATACTCAGTGCATCGAGGAAAAGCTGGTGCTTCTTGACCGTGTACTCGGTCTTCTTGGCCATGAGGTACCCCCTCGCTTGGAGGTGGGCTGTTGATTGGAGCGTCCGGGTCGGATTTGCACCGCCGCCTACTCTTGGGGAGTCGTGCCGCTGTCAGCACTTCGGACGCATGGTTTGCCTCGGTACATCCGCGCGCCTGCAGCGTCGATCGCCGAGAACGGAAGGACCGGGACCGTCAAGCGCTCGCGCGCCGTCGGGTCGAGAAGGTAGAGGTAGCGAAGCTGAAAGCCGGGGAGCGGCGTAAAACCAGCTTCTTTGTAGAGGCGCATCGACGCACCGCCGCCCGCGACGGCCGCATGTCCGCCCTTCGTTACGGTCGTGTCTCGCACGACCGTGCGCACAATGTCCTGCGCCTGCTGCTGCTGCTGTTTGCTGGAGCCGTCGGTCAGCGAGGTGCGGGAAAACACGCGGCGGTTTGGGTTGCCGGCTTTGACGGACACGTCATCGCTGACGTGTCCGTCAGGCGCGGCCCATAGCGACGTGTTTTTTCGGATGCCCGTGAGCAGAAACCCGCTTGCTCGATAGATCGTCCCGTCGCCGCACTGCGCGCCGTCCGCGAACGACACGACCCACTGCACGTGGGGCGCGTGTTGGCGCATGAGCCGCATCGCAACCGAGAGGCACCGGCTCTCGCTGTTGCGCGGGAGCTTGTCGCTGAACGCCATGCGGTTCAGCTCGATAAACCCATTCCACGGCGTGTCCCTGACCAAGCCCT
>OFRM01000500.1_pt1 | contig 16220 bp, 34 predicted proteins | sample 1543101 | NCBI WGS metagenome assembly OFRM01 (sample SAMN07774223, study PRJEB24372) | wastewater metagenome | isolation source: Exp Tend VB 0WW | collected 2016-02
TGTCCCCGTCCCCCATTCCTGCAAGGATTTGACCCCCCCCTCCTAGCGGCGGCGGGCGATGGAGTCCTCCAGCGCAGTCAGCCGCGAGTGGTGCGGCTTGCAGAGACCTTTGACGTTCGACCGCACCAGGCGGAGTTGCGGGTGGGTCTTGACCCGCTTTAGGTGATGCACCTCGGTTGCCCGCTCGCCACAACCTGCCTGCTGGCACAGCGGAAAGTCCCGCAGGTAGATCTCCCTGAACGCCGTCCAGTCGCTGTCATAGCCGCGCTCGTGCCGGCTCGGCCGCGTGCGATCCAGGGCGGCCTTGCGTTCTCGCTCGCTGACGTAACGCTTCTGCCCCGGCGCAACGAAGATGGGTGGACGCTTCGGCATTACGATCACTGAAAGGGGCCGTGGTCGGAGGGCACTCCACCACGGCCCAAGTCAAGGGAGGAATCACGATAGGACAGGACCTACCGCACCCATGACGCAAAAAGCCCCGGACGATGCCGGGGCCAGTTTGAATCTTTTTAACGCACCCTGAATCGGCGTTTTTTTGCCGAAGAGGGATGCGCCGAAGGCTAACTTCCTTCGTTCGAAGCGTCCTGCAGACCTTGGCCTGCTGGCACCGAAGCGACCACTCAACGCACCTTTCGCGGCCTACCCGCTAGAGGTTCATGTCGCCAGGCTTTACACCGCCTCGATGTCACTCTCGTCCAGATCGGCGGGAGTGATGCGCGAGAAGATTTCGACTCCAACACTGATTCGACCGCCTGTGTCAACGCGTTCGACCCTGGCCGAGAAGCTCTTGAACGGCCCGTTGAGTACCCGCACCAGCTGCCCGACCCTGAAGTATTGCTCTCGCTTGCTCTTAGGCACCCTGCCGATGGCCTCGATCTTGCGAATATCGGCCATCAGCTTCGGCGTCAGGCGGGGCACAAACTCACCGAAGCGAAGCACACCCATGATGCCATCAACCTCCTTCCAGGCCTCGGAGTCCATCTCGAAGTCCGGAACGAGAATGGCGCCCGTGATCAGTGGAGCGCGCACCTTGCGACGCTCAATCTTCAACGTGCCGAGCCTGTAACGGCGCACCTCGCGCGTCGATCCCATCGTGGGCAGGTAGGCCGATAGCCCGAGTTGTTCGCATCGCTTCATCACCCGGAACTCCCGGTTCGGCGCGGTGCGGCGGATGTACCAGCACTTAGGCATGGGCACGGCCACAGGCCCGGACACTGGCAGGTAATCCACGATCTGCCCGATCTGAAGCGCATCGCGGACCTGCTCCATGTTCCCCATCAGCATTGCTTCCCTCACCTTTGGCCTTCGTTTGCGAGCGCTTCGTGATCTTCGTCGGTCATGGTCGGCGCGGGGCCATCCCAATCGTAGATCTTGCCGTCGAGGGAGGGCGGCCACGGGTAAGGAGCAGTCGAGCCTTCCGTCAGATAGGTCCGCACCAGGCCGGGATCGAACACCTGGCGCAGCAACTCCTCCCATGCGAAGGCCTGCTGGCGATTGAGTTGCCGCCATGCGCTTGCCGGCGGCGATTGCCCGAGGGCAGCGAGTTGTGGCGTGATGCGCTTGGTGTAGGTCACCGATCCGTCGCCCTTCCTGAAGATGGTGAAGAACGCCGACGTGCGGCCAACGAGATCGTGCAGGACGCGGACGGCTTTTGCCTCCACGCTGTCTCGCGCGAAAATCGGATATTTGGATTCCGCCTCCTCGCGCTCCGCCATCTGCTTTTCGATCCGCTTCTTGCGGGCCTCTTCCTCACGCTTTGGCGCCGCCAACGCTTCGCAGGCCTCGTAAACCTCCTTGACGGTCGGCAGGAAGTTGGTGCGGATCGGCAGGCCCTTGGCCGGATGCGTCACGGCCCTGATTACGCTTTCGTCGTAGCGCGAGAGCACGGCAGTGATCGCGGCCACGAAGGTCTCGGGATCGTTGGCATCACCCTTGCGATAGCAGCCGAACAGGAGGCGGGCGCGCTTCGCTGCGTAGCTCTTCAGCACCGCTTCCGGCTCCTTCGTCGAAGGCGTCGAGGGCGGCGTTGAGACTGTCAGCGGCTTGAATGATTCCGGTTCCTGATTGGGCTGTTCCATGGCGTGTCACCGTGAGATTTTCCGCTTGCCTGACCTCGACGACAGGGAGCGGGGCATGCAGCTTTGCATGCTCGGTTGCGAACACTTTCTCGAAGTAAATCAGTGGTTTTAGTGGCCTGTCTCGGGCCAGTTTCCGGGCCTGTGCCTCGATCATGGCTATCGAAAAGCCGGACTTTTCCCAGTCCATAGCTCGCTGCAAAACGCCGTAAAATTCAGGCGGAATCTTCAGCGGATCATCAAAACCGACAGCGGCGTAGAACGCATCTGCACGCGCTTTTGCCCCCTCGGTGAAGGCCGATTGCTCGCGCGCACGCGCATCTCCTATCCTATCAAGTGGTTGTGGTTGTGAAGAAGATGCTTGAGCATTGCTTGGCTTTTGCTGGTCGGTTTGCTCGGCGTTTGCTTCAGCATTGCTTGGCTTTTGCTTGGCCGCGACGCCCCGCTTTCCGGCTTCCGACCGCCTTTCGTACTTCTCGGCCGACTTCGCCAGTTCGTCGTCGATACGCTTGTGGCGCCAACCCGGCTCGAACAGCGCCTCGATGATCGGGCGCGCATCCTGCCATTCGGCCTCGCTCATGCTGGCTATGCGCGCCAACCTGGCGTCGTCCTTCGGCAGACCGCCAGCGGTCCAGTACTGCATGATCAGGAGCAGATAAGCCCCATGCTCGGCCGCTGTGAGGTGGCGGGTGTCGCGCAGATAATCGGCGACATATAGCGGCATCCAGGGTCTACTCACGAAGCATTCTCCAAATCCGGCTCGCAAACCGGCGTGCCGACGCATTCGATCCGATCGAGCCCGCGCCAAAATTCAGTCCAGTAGACGTCGCGCCGGCCTTCGAACTCGCGGCGCGAGACCTTGACGAGCCCGCAATGCAGGCACTCGCGCTCCGATTTGTTGGGAAAGACGACCTTGTCGGCCCATCGATGGCGTTCCGCGTTCACCTTCGCACCTGTGGATAAGACGTAAAACGGGGATGGACGCAGTAAGACTCGCCCTCGCGAGGCGACGCAATCGCCACGACATGGCAGGCTGCGATTGTGGAAAGGTGTCTCTTCATTTCGCCCCCAACGAGCACGGCGGCGTGCCCATGGCATCGCTGTATTGGTCGGGCGAGCCGGGAAGCCGCCATTCACGCCAGGCGCCTTCCGGGCCGAACACGGTGATCTTGACGACGCCACAGGGACAGGCCCGCTCGGTCTGGTTGTACGGGCGGCCCTTGTTCGGGTCCGCCTTGACGAAGTGATCCGGGCCGTAGACGTGGCGCGGCACGTTCGGCAGCGGGTTGACCGGCAGATGCGAGAGGCTGTCGGTCACTTCTGCGCCTCCCGCTGATCGAGGGCGCTTCGTCCGCGCGGCGGGTCGCCGAGGAATCCGGCCGTGAGGCCCTGCAGGGCAATGCGGGCGCGGAGATCGAGGTCAGCGTCGTGGAGGTAGCGCGGGCGCTTGACAGGCGCATTCAGGAGCGCCGCGACGGAGGGCGGCGGGGCAATCGGTTCGGCGTCGGCGGGCAACTCCATGGGCCGCGCTGCGGGCTTCTGACGCTTCGGCGGTTCGATGCCGGCGGCGCGCATCTCGGCCTGCCGGGCAAACTTGTCCTTCCAGTATTTGTAGGACGAGCAACACGTCGCGCAGGCCTGCCGCCGGCTGACGCCGCCGAACCGTCCGAGCGATTTTGCGATCTCGATCCACTTCATGTGCCGAACGTCGCGCATCTCGATCAGGTTTTCGATCTCGTGCATCGTCCAAGAGCGCGGAGGCTTGCGCTTGTCCGGATAGTTCGGGCGGTGAATCTTTGCGGGGGCGGTCATCACACCCTCCCCATCGCCAGCCACGTGACCGTCGCCATGGCAGCGAGCCCGCACAGGAATCCGTAGACAAAATCCGGCACCCGCTTCTCGGGCTTGACCGGCGCCGGTTCGTGCTCGATCACCTTCTCGGATGGCGACCAGCAATCGGTCACATCGCGCACGCCGCCGGCCACGCGGTCCGACAAAGCGAACACGAAAGCGGCCGTTTGCTCCGGCCCCTGCATCCGGATCAGCGCATTGCTGATGCCGTCGAGCTGGCAGCGCGCGATCTCGCAGGCGATGGACGGCTCGCTATAGGCGCCGACCGAGGCGAGGATCGCCCCTTCCTGCTGGATCATGATGCGCTGGCGGGTGGCTTCGTCGAGCATCACTTTCTCCCCAGCGAAACGACGTTATCGGCGACGGTTTCCGGCGCCGCCTCCTCGACGAAGTCCCCTGCGCGCGGCAGCGGCCACGGCATCGCCTTGATCGCGTCGTCATCCGACTTGTGCGACCACAGCCGCGGCTTGCCAAGATCGGGATGCGGCGACACTGACACCAGCAGTCGCTCGATCGTTGCGCCCTTGCGCATGTCGGAATTGAGCTTCGGTCCAATGATGATCTGGCGCTTCAGGTTCTCGCAGAATTGGCGCATCAGCGCAGGCGATGCCGTCTCGAAGGCGCGGCCCATCTCGGTCAAGGCGCGCGGCGGCAGCGCGAAAGGGTCGAGGTACCGCGCCAGGATGCGTTCGCGCTCTTCCTGCCCGGGCAGATCGAGCTCGATATGGATGTCGAACCGCCGCCAAATCGCCTGGTCGATGTGCTCACCGAAATTCGTGGCCGCGATCAGAAAACCCGGATACTGCTCGATCCGCTGCAACAGCGTGTTGACTTCCTCATTGCGCGAATCGTCAGCTGCCTGCTCGCCGCGGCGACGCTGGCGCGACAGCGCGTCGAATTCGTCGATGAAGAGCACAATCGGCGAAGGATCACCGCCGCAGTCGGGTTGGATGCCGACCTCGGCAAGATCGAACAGCTCGCCGATCTTCTGCCCGGTCTCGCCGACCCATTTCGAGATGATGCATTCCGGACGCACGGCGAGCATCGGCAGGCCCAGCCGCGCGGCCAGATGATGCGCCAGCGTCGTCTTGCCGGTGCCGGGCTTGCCGGAGAACATCGCGCGCTTGCGCGGTCCGATGCCGACGTCGGCAAGCTCCTTTTCCGACCAGATTTCGGTCAGCCATTCCATCAGTGCGGTGCGAACGCCACGCGCCAGGATTGGCTGCATCGCTTCCTCAGGCCAGAATAGGGTGCCGAAGTCGTTCGGCTGCGATTTGCGTTGCGGACGCAGCAGCATGGTGAAGCTCAATCGTCAGGCCCCATGCCGTCGCCGCCGCTTTCCTTGCGGTAACCCTCATCGCATTTCGCGCGTCGGGGATCTCCGAACGGAAACGGATTCTCGATGATCGGCCGGTTGTCGCGGAACATCTGTTGCCCATAGGCGAAGGCGCCCGCCTCCGTGACGTCCGGCACTTCCCTCGCCTGCCGGCCAGGCGCAGCAGCGGGACGCGGCGCCGTTTCCGGTTTTGCCACCTTCTCGACATAAGGCTCGACGTGCGGCACGCCGTCCTTGTCGCGATAGACGCGGACCGGCTCGCCGCCCATGCGCAGGATGATGTCGCCTTCCGTCGGCGCCAGTTCCTTGATATTGTCGAGCAGCTGCTCGCGCCCGACCGCGTCCCGCGCCATCGCGCTTATCGCGCGGAACAACGGCGGCTCGTCATCCATACCGATCGCGTGCGCATAGGTGTCATAGATTTCATCGGCTTCCTGCCGATCGTGCGGCTTCATCTTCCGGCGGCGCTTCAGGTGATTGATGATCTTCGGATTAAAGCCTTCCGCCTTGGCGGCGGCCATCAGCGCGGCGTTAGCCTCGGTGATCTCCTTTTTCTGCGCATCGTAGGCTTCGGACTGCTCGATGATTTCCATCAGCCGCTTGCCTTGGATCGTGTTCTTGCCGATTGACATGTTCATGCCGCCTCCGGTTCGTTGAGTTTTCCGTTGTCCTGCTTCGCGACTACGGGCTTGCTGTCGCCGCACATGGGGCACGCCGCGCGCTTCGCGATCTTCGCGAACGTCTCAGCCGTGAGCGGGAGATAGGCGGCGGCCCAGCAGTGCGAGCACTTCCGACACTTCACCCAGAACGGCTTGCGCTCAGCTTCGCTCATAATCTCCCCTTTCCATCGGTACGATCTTCCACCCTTCCCGCTTCAGCGATTTCTTCACCAGGTTCACCACGTCCCCGTTGGGGTCCACGATCCGGCCGGGCTTCCACTGCGAACAGGTGAGCGCGACCGCGATGCACTCTTCCGGCGTGACGATGGGCGCAGCAGAAGGCTTGCGCAGCAGCGTTGCCGGCGGGTCGATGAAGAGGCCTCGCTTGAGCGGATTCATCGGCGCACCCTCCTCACCTTGAAACGGTCCACGACCGACTCGATGGCAGCGAAGACCGCGAGCACGATCACCACCAGCGTCAGGCAGCACAGCACGACCGCCGCCACGGCAAAGCACAGCACGATCTCGATGAACTTGCGGGGCGAGGGAATCGTCAACACGCCGTTCTGATACGTCCCCTCCGTCGAGGTTCCGATCAGGTGGTAGGATTTGATTTGCGAGCGCGCGATCCAAAGGGCGCGCTTGCCGTCTCCGTTGATGGAGACGAGGACTGCCTTGGTGTCCGCTTGATCTCGATGAACGGCGACGAGGACTTCTGTGGGGTCGTTGCGGCTCATTTCCGCGACCCCGCAGGCAGTTTGATAATCTCCGGCGCGCCTTCGCCGACGACCGCCAATTTGCGCGGCCTGCGCTGCCGGTCGAACTTCTCGCCCTCGGCAACGATCAGCGCGCAGGCCTTGACGATGTCGCGCCGGAATCCTGCAGGTTTCCACCAATGCGCCGACCACGGCCAGCCGTACGGCGGTTCGCCGGCAGGCATCCCGGCATGGCGGGCATAGAACGATCCGGCCATCGCGAGTTCGCCGGTATAGTGCCCGTCGTCGTGATCGGGGGACCAGCCCTCCTGTTCGATCTGCCGGTAGCGTTCGGCTATCACGGCCTGCATGAACGGCGACAACGGCCGGCGGATGTGCAGCGCCTCGAACAGCCGGCGCATCAGGTAGCCGCGCACGATCGAGATCACGGTGAAGATCAGCGCGATCGAAACGTTGGTCGAGAGCGGCGGGTTAAAACCAAACAGCGGGAAGATCAGGGCCTGCGCGCCGATCGCGATGGCAAAGCCGATGCCAGTGTTGAGGCAGGTTTCCAGCCAGGACATTAGTTTCGGTTGCTTCATTCCGCAGTCTCCGCAGCTGGCGCTTCGTTGCCGTCGTCGTCTTCGTAGACGCCGCCGAGACGCGTCGCGTCTTCCGGCTTTGAGAGCGCGGCGCGGCATCCCGGCGGAATCCAGAAGGGCGGCTGCGGCTCCATGCCCTTGATCCAGAGCAGCCAGGCGTAGGCCGTCATGGTGTCGCCGTTAACCACCCATCGACCCTTATGGATCGGCACGCGCTCCGAGAAGAAAGCAACCAGCGAGGGGGGACGATCCTTGTAGATCCGTTCATAACGTCCCGTGCCTTCCAGCATCTGCAGGCGCGTGAACATCGCAACGCCGGTGACGTCGAGCGAAAGGGCCTTCAGGATGAACTTTTCGGTTTTATGGCCGAACGGTGGATTGGTGATGATCCAGTCCGAATTCTGCGGGTGATCGCAAGCCAGAAAATCCGCGATGCTTTCCTGATAGCCGCGGTCCTCGATGTCGGTGGCTAGAACCTCGCGGAAATATTCCTTCAGGGGTTCCGCCATGTGACCCTTGCCGCAGGCCGGCTCCCAAGCCTTCTGGAGCTTGCACTGCTTGTCGCGGCGCAGATGCGCCAGCACATGCTCGACAAGGGCCCGGGTCGCGAAAGGCGGCGTTGGGAAGTAATCAAGCCCTTCAGGCTCGACGCGGCGATGGGCGATGGCGAGGCCGCCGCCGGGTAAGGACGCCGGCGGTGCGTGCGGCTGGTCGTCACCATCCGCCCCCTCAACAGATGCCGGGTCACCTGGCGCAAGCAAAGCCGGAGACAACGAGCCGCTTGCGCCCGCCTCTGTCGTCTCCCCCGCTTCCTGATCCCCCGATTGCCCCGCAGCCATCGACGGGCGCTCCAATGGCCCTCCGGCTGCGTTCTGGTCGGGATCACCTCTCTCTGCGGGCTCAGGGATTGTAGCCGGACGCGGCAGTAGCCGAGCGATGTCGGCGCGCTCCATGTCCGGGCGAATGATACCTTCAGCAGCTGCGCGCTCGAACACTGGAAGCGGCAGCCGCGTGGCGTCGTAGATCGTTCCCCACGATGGCGGCAAAAGCGCAATGTATTGCGGATTTGAAGCGATGGGGTGATTGGCGATTGCCATCAGCATCTGTGCCTGGCGCTCGCCGAAAGGAAGTTGCTTGAGGACCGCGCCGAAACCGCCATGCTTCAGTACGGCCTTGGCTTCGTTGAGGAGCCGCCCGGTCGCGATGATCGCCTCGACACCCATCCGCCAGCGCGCGGAAATGCGTATCGCCCAGGCTTCCGGGTCGCCCTGCAGCACGTCGGCGAACGAACCCGGCGATCGGATATCCAGCTGCGGCCCCATCCCTCACACTCCCCCGAAATGCCGCTTGCGCCGCGCCTGGTGCTCGCTGTGCAACACGTCCGCCAAGTAGAACGCCCCGAAGATCGCAAGGCCCAAGGTCAGGGCGATCAGCGCCCAGGTGAGCGCGTGTAAGAAGGCAAGGACTCGATTGAGACGGGCATCAGCAGGCCCTCGCGTGTTGAGATTCATTTCGAGAGAACAGGTTGCGCCCTACGTCTGCCGCTGCGTTGGACCGCGCCGGGAAACCGGAAAAATCGGCGCGTTGACGATCCCTGTTGCGTCCGGTTGACACGGCAACACTGGGCGAGCTCGGCGAGGCCGCCAACGTCGTGAAGAAACTCAATCGGTATCGCGACGGCATTCGCGGCAACAAGGAAACCGAAGCCGAGTTGCGCGCCAAGCTGAAGCGAGAGATCGGGGACACGTTCGTCTATCTCGATCTGACGGCGCGGGCCGCGGGCTTCACGATAGAGGAAGCTGCGCGCGAGGTCTTCAACTCCAAGTCGGAAGAGATCGGATACCCGATCAAACTCTGAAAGGAATTCGAGAGTCATCCAGTCGGACAGCGACCAGCTATCCAGCGGATGGTTGAAGCCCCGCGCGTCCTGGCATCGCGCATGGTTGGCCGCTCCGAATTGTTCGAACGTCAGCATCACAAGGCCCTCACGTGTTGCAAAACCGGATTCTCGCTTTCGGAATCGGACGCCACGCGGTTTCGCGAGACGGGACTTCCCGGGGATCTTTCGGGAAGGCCACCACCACGGGCGTCCGAAGGGGAAAGGTCGGGCACGGGCGCCCGGTACAGGCCATCGCGCCCGTGCCCTTCGTCCACCAGAGGGCGGCTACTTCCCTCCAGCGGATGATGGAAATCGATCATCATGAACAGCGGCTCCATGAGCCTGCCCCTGTTTTCCAAGACACAAAATCTCACGCCCGAAAATGACCGGACGCGAAGGAAGGATCGGATACGCAAAGCAACTTGGAACTGTGGTGCGGGGCTATCGGAGCTGGGCCTCGCGGAAACTAGATCGGGACACGGAAGCCTGCAGCATTTCGATGACCACCGCCTCCGAATGTTCTTGCAACCTCGCTCACGTCCTGCCGGGAATCTTCGGAGCGCAACGAGTAGGTTCTGCCTCCGTAGGCATCGACGACGACGGCAGCGAACGGCGCGTTAGGATGCGCTTTCAGCATCTCATTCGCGAGATCGCTGGCGAAAGCGTAAGGAGCATGCGCGACCGGGATGTTCTTCCATTTGCCGATGCTCTTAAGCGTCGCGGTCGGGAGCATCTCCGCAATTTTCTGATCGTAGAACCTCTCAATGCCAGCGGCTTCGCGGATCAGCTCACTGACGTAGAGCCCGCCGCCCGAAAGATCGTTTCCGAGTTCTTCAGCAACGCGCGTCCAGACGTCAAAGTCGTAGGAATACGACCGCAGAAACAACGAGATCGCCCGCGTGTTCGGCAGCTTCATGCGCCAAAGGTCGCGATCCTCGATATGGCGAATAAGCTTCGGCATCGGTTCATCAGGAAAGCAGAACTCCCAGGTGAGCGACGCCCCCGAGCGCTCCATGTCGAAACGCGCCAGCACCGCTGGCCGGTCCAGTTGCGCCATGTCGCGGAACGCACCGTCAATGTCGGAAGCCGTGAACTTGGCACCGCCGCACATCTCGACTGCGAAGTCTTTCAAGTCAGCCTGCGCTGTCTTGTGATGATCCAGCATGACGATCGACCGCGCGCCGAAGCTCATCATCAATTCGGAGATCGCATCGGGCTTGTACGAAAAATCGGCGATCAGGACGTTCTTGCCGCGGAAGTCCACGTGCGGAAACATCTGGCCGTAGTTCGTCGGCGCCATAACGAGATCAGGCCAACGCTTGCGCGCGATCCATGCCGATGCGAACCCATCGTCGCAAGGGAAATGGTACAGGCAAACGTCCGGCTTCCAACTCATGCCGCCCTCCCCTCAAAGCTCCGGGCGACGGCGGGGCACATAGCGGATTCATCCGCCCTTCCCGATGGAGCCGTCGGCACAAAGAACCCGCCCCATGTCATTGACCCGGGCTGTTGGATGCCAAGGCCGTCGCCCGAACTGGTTGCAGGGGTCGGAATCGAACCGACGACCTCCTGGTTATGAGCCAGGCGAGCTACCGCTGCTCCACCGCTGCAAAAATTAGCTGCCCCACTGTCGCAGGAGCCGCGCCCGGTTAACGCCGGTTGAAGGACGAGGGAGTCCCCATTAGTGAGCCCCCGGCGCTGGTCCCAAGTCCGTCCACCCTGCATTGGACTTGGAAAGCTTCTGTCGTGGATCTCCGCCGGTGCACCAGCTCGGACGACGCAGGGAAGCTTTAACTCATTCGATCCGCGCGAAGATGTCGGCGACCACCGCGTAGACCGCAGAGGCCGGCGCTCGCTCGCCGCGCAGCCAACGGCGGCATGATTGTCGGCAAGGTGGTGATGGCGCTGGAGGACATTCCGGCGGCCGTCGCGACCGTCATGAAGGGCGCATGGTCCCGCCTGACGCACGTCCCGCTCACGGAAGTGGCGCTGTCGCATCGCGTTGGGCGGCACTGAGCGGGTCATTCGCCGCCCCCTAGTGCGAGCGACGGCGAAGTCAGCCGGTCGAGCGAGATGCCGGAAACGTCGCTGATCTTGCGCGCGGTCCCGACCGGCAGGCGGTCAATCGGCCGCTTGCCGTTGAGGATTTGCGAAAGGTACTGCTGGGTGATCCCGACAGTCCTTGCAAAGTCCGCCCGCCTGCCCTCGCGCGCGTCGATGGCGCGGGTCAGTTCCTGAAGCACGGTTGGAGGCGAATCGTTCATGTCTGTTATTTAGCTATGGGCTAAGAATGCGGTCAAGTGCGATTTTAGCTGTTGGCTTTGGACAACCCGGGGCGGCCTGCCGATGATGCTCGGCATGCCCCGTAGTTCCACCCGCCTTTTTCGGCCCCTCTATGTCGGCGAATGGGTAGCCCAATCGCGCCGCCAGCAAGAGGACATTGCGGAGTCGGCCGGCATCACGGACGCTTATCTTTCCGAGCTGATGTCGGGCAAAAAGAAGAACCCGTCCGCCCATGTCCTGCGGGCGCTTTCCGAGGTTTTGGGCATTACCATCAACGACTTCTACGAAAAGCCCCCGACCGCGGCGCAGATGGACCGGCTGAAGAACCTGTCCCCTGCCGACGCCGCCACGCTCCGGCGCCTGCTCAACCAGGCCAAGACCCGCAGCTAACTCCCGGAGATCGCCCCCCGACCGCCCGCGCTCCCGGCGCGCGCCGCCCTGTGGAAAAGATTTTCGCTATTGGCTAAAGATTCCTGTTGATTTCAATTTAGCTACTGGCTAACTTAATTCCCGTGAATCAACCACGGGAAACCAGTCATGGCCATCAACCACTTCCCCACGACCGAGGCCGCTGAAGCCCATCTGAGCAAGAAGGGCTTCCGCCTCGCGTACTCGACTTTTCGCGAAATTGCACGTAGGGACCGCGGTGGGGATCGATGTCACCCTCACCCACCAGCTCGCCAGCCAGAAGCATCTGCGCGTCGCCCTGCTCGATTGGGACCGCTACACGCCCGACGAACGGGCGCTGCTGAAGGACGCCGTCGAGACCGCACGCCGCACGCGCAGCCGGCTGTCGGGGTTTGAAGATGCGCTGCCGTTTCCGGGGAGGAATGCATTCGCATGAGCGCTCGCGGCTTCACCAATCCCAATTTCGGCACACAGGTCCGCGTGGAACAGTGGGGCCGCGAGGTTCATCTGATTTTCGTCGGCGCGACGGAGGCGAAGGCCTCCGATCTCGTCGACAACATTCTCGCGCAGCTCAAGGCCGGCGCGATCAACATCACCATGATGGGCAAGCCGACCAGCATCGAGAGCGACACATGATGCAATCTGTCAAGCTGCCGCCTTCTCCGCTCGATGTTCTGGCGCCGGCAAACTGCATATGCGGCTACGGCGAATGCTGCGTCTGCCCTGACACCGAAAAGGCGCTACGCGCTGTCGCTCATTCCGGCGCGGCGCTGAACGCCGAGCAGCGCGAATGGTGCCTTTGCGAGATCGGCCGCGTCGAAGGCTATGACCGCAGGGAACACGAGAGCGCGACAGATCGCGATTTGGCTCACACGGTGATCTGTGCCTGGACCGATTACGCTCGCGACAAGGGGCTGCTCTGATGCCCGTCCGTGAAATCTACGAGATCACCACCATCCGCGAGACCTACACCCCTTCCCCCGAGATGATCGCAGCCGCTTCGCTTGCTTCCGCCGATCCCTTTGGGATCGACGACGACTGTCTCAACCCTTCTGGCCATCACATCATCGCGGACTGTTCCGAAGTGGTCTGCCTGCATTGTGCGAGGGTCGCATGGCGGTGACGTGCGATTGCGGAAGGCCGGACGGACAATGCATCAAGGGCGATTTTGAGAACTGTCCAGCTTGGGAAGCCGAAGAAGCCGATGACGATTTTGACGCTGGCGAGGAATGTGGACGATGGGATCAGAACGCGAAGGGCGGGATGCTACCGCGAGGATATTGCCGCTTGGCCGGGACGGAGTGGTGCGATTGGGATTGCCCGTACAGCCGGAGAGGGCCATGAACCCCTCCCTCTTCCTGATCGACGGCGGCCTGACGCAACAGCCCCTTTCGAAATCCCAGGTCACGGCGCTGATGGCCGCGGACCTGATCCGGCTGGACGCCTTCCGCTCCGAGGCCGATGCGATCCGCGCGCTGATGGCGCTGAAACTCTACTCGACGTTTGAGATCATGTCCTACGTCGAGAAAGCGATTTACGACGCGCAGCAAGAGACCGTGGCGCAGATGATGTCGGACCGGCCGGGATGCGAGAGGAAGGTAGGGCGATGACTTATCCGCCGAACTGGCCCAAGTGCACCCTCTGCGACCTTCCTCGCCTCGACGGGCATTTGACGTGCGGGCGCATCACCTGCAGCGAAAGCGATGCGCGCGAGATCATGCGCGCTCGCAGCTGGCATGAACCGCGCGAATTTGGTCGCAAGCCGGAGCCGCAAGAATGATCTCCGATCCCGCCATGGTCCGCGCCCTCAATTCCCACCCTCAACGGCTCGCGGCGGCGCACCCGCCCGGCTCGCTTCTCAAGCGCGAACTTCCCCGCCAGCCCCGGGAACGCGCTAACGAGGCGGCCGGGCGGGATGCCGACTACCTCGCGATGATCCGCCAGCTGCCGTGCGTCAAGTGCGGTGTCGAGCCCTGTGGGACCGCCGCGCATCTGCGGATGAACTCCGGCGCCTATAACAAGCGCCAGGCGATGGGCCGGAAGCCTTCTGCAGAATGGACGACTCCGCTCTGCAACGGCTGCCACACCAACGACTATGACGCGCAGCACAAGGTCGGCGAGCGAGAGTTCTGGCACCGGCTCGGGATCAACCCGTTCCTGCTGTGCCAGCGGCTTCACGCGCAGCGCGGCGATCTGGTCGCGATGCGGGCGGTCGTGATGGTCGCGATCGCCGAGCGCAGCATTTCAGCTTCGTCGCCCTCCTCATCCGTTGCGTATCATGCGGAGGCATCACCGGCTTTCCCGCCGCACCGGGCGCCGCCCCCGCGCCCGGAGAGGAAGCCGGAGGGCGACGGGGACGAGGGGGCAAGTGAACGGGGGCAATCATGATCGCAAGAATTCACGACGACCACGACGACGGAGAGTTGAAGATCGGCTCGACGATCTCGCTGATCGGCCTCTCCATCCGCTTCGGCAAACCCATCGAATGGGTTCGGCGTCAAGTGGTGGTCAACCACATGGGCGAGACCTGGGAGGCGGACTTCTACAACGGCGGCCGGCGGCGCGGCTATGTGCTGGTCGCACGCATGTCTACATCAATGTGCATCGAGCGTACCGTGCAGCAGGATCGCGCTGCGTTGAAGTGAAGGCTGCGCGTTCAAGCGCAGGCTCGACCGCATGACCCATCCTGCCGAAGGAACAATACTGCCATGCCCGTTCTGCGGAAACGAGCCCACGGTCATGGGTTCTGGCGAGGGTCGGCGTGGATTGATGATCCACTGCATAGGACAAAACTGCCCGAACCTGCTAATCGTCGGCCGTGGGCAGAGTGGAAATATCGGAACGGGTCTAAGGCCAAGAATAGATCAGCATCACTCCCACGGGAAGAAGGAAGCAAGGCATGAGCAATGTTTGGGGTGCCCTGATGATCGAATCCGTGCCTGGTGGTGGCTACATTGTTCGCGAGCATCAATATCGCGCGGAATTGTACTCCCAGCACCTGTTCGCCTGCTCGCAAAAGTCCGAACTGCTGACGTTCATCCAAAACAATTTGGCAACGACGGACGTGGCGTTCCCATCGACGGATCATGACCGTGGCTGAAGCCAAGCACAAAGATTTCAGCACCATGACGGACGATGAGCTTCAAGCATTCTGCCGCGCCTTGAACGAGGTCGCACGGAGGGCGGAAGATAAGATGTTAGGGCGCCCGCGCCGCAGCGCTTCACCCCCTCCGCAGGAAAGCAGCAATGGCTGATGTGACCGGGCCGATCTCAACCCTTAGCGGCAGCAGCCATGACGTGCCGGATGGGATGATGTGCGACGAGCATCCAGACCGGCCGGCAGTCGCTCGCATCCAGGGCGAGACGGATAGCTTTGGCTGCGAAATGCACGACCTATGTCAGGAGTGTCTTGACGCTGAGCGAGCCTACCGCAACTCGCCCGAGGCAGCCGAATGGCGCAAGGGCACCTGCGAATGGTGCAAGAACCCCGCCGATGATCTGCGTGACCGCCGCGACTACGAAGAAGGCAATTGCGGCCGGGTCTATCGCGTCTGCGGAGCTTGCGTGAAGCGCGACAACGAATATTGGGCGGCCGAAGCGGCGGCTGATGACGACTATTACGGCGACGATGGCGATGACTGAATTCCCTTTCCAAGAGGAGCAACGCGATGCCTGAGCGCATCCAGCGCAAGCGCGTCAAGGGCTGGAAGATGCCGCCGAACACGGTCTATGTCGGTCGCCCATCGAAGTGGGGCAATCCCTGGTCAGCGTCGCATCATGACCACGAGCATCACCCGAGCATTCCGTTCGTGCCGCCATCTGACGAGGCACAAAGCAGGGAAGATGCGGTTGCAAAGTTCCGCGCCTATGCCGTGTCACTGGATCTGACGGAGTTGCGCGGCAAAAATCTCGCTTGCTGGTGTCATAGCAATTGGCCCTGCCACGCCGACGTGCTGCTTGAGCTGGCGAACGCGGAAGTCCCTTTCCAAGAGCATGACGGTGCGCCTCGGCCGATCTCAGGGGCAAAGGAGAAGTCTGATGATTAACCATCCAAACCTCAGCAAGAAAAATGGCAAGGAGGAGATCCCCGTCGTCGTCACAACGGAGCACCGCGGCGTGTTTTTCGGCTACACCGCCGATACAAGCGGCGACGTGATCCATCTTAGGGCCGCGCGCAACTGCATCTATTGGTCAGCTGCGGTCCGCGGCTTCATGGGCCTTGCAGCAACCGGCCCCGACAAACACTCGAAAGTCGGCCCCGCCGCTGACATTGAAGTGCGAAAGATCACGAGCGTCGTCAAATGCACACCTGAAGCGGTCACGGCCTGGGAGGCTGCGCCATGGTCGCGATGACGCCAGAGGTTTTGCGAGGCGAGCCAGCGAAGCTGGCGAGCCTCTACGGGTCCGGGTACGGGGACGGGTACGGGTACGG
>OFRM01000504.1_pt1 | contig 16136 bp, 29 predicted proteins | sample 1543101 | NCBI WGS metagenome assembly OFRM01 (sample SAMN07774223, study PRJEB24372) | wastewater metagenome | isolation source: Exp Tend VB 0WW | collected 2016-02
CATGCTCGCCGCGAGCGGCGTGGGGTTGCACATCACGGGCTTCGCGTTCCTGACGGCCACAGCCTCTATGCCCGTCGTCTACTGGATCCTCGTGCCCCTCGGCGGCGGCGGACACACCATCCGCGTCGACGTCTACGGGCCCGGCGCGAACCCCTCGCGGCTCGGCGTGGGGCCCATCACCCAGGTCATCGGCGACCTCGAGTACGGCGACGCCGTCGACCGCATCGGCGACGCGAAGATCGTCTTTCCGGCGACGGACCCGAAGGTCGCGGACATCACCGACCTCGGCCAGCTGCGCATCTACCGCGGCGGCGAAGGTCGCGTGTTCGTCGGCCGCGTGCGCGAGATCCTCACCGGCCAGGACGCTACAGGAGCCGCGACCTGCGAAGTGATCCTCGACGACCTCGCGATAGACCTTGCCGTCGCGAAGACCGGAATCGGCCTTGTCCTCTCGGACGTCAGCCCCGCCGGCATGCTGAGCGCGATCCTCGCCGCGGCAAACGCGCAGCTCGGATCGAACTTCGTCAGCGGGTCGGTAGATTCGAGCAGCGTGACCCTGCGGAAGCGGCACGACGCAGACGGTGCCTGGCCGGCGATCATCGCCGACGCGCCGGTGTGGAGCATGCACGCCCGCCACGACAGCATCACCGACCCCACGGCGCCTGCGGTGGATGTGGGCGCGTTTGGTGCCGACAGCGGGCTGATCTTCGGGCTGGGCGGTTACCCGCTGCAGGAGGTGCGGAAGCATCGTGCCGGCTCGGGGATCGTGAACCGCGTCATCGGCTTCGGCCAGGGCGAGGGTTACCCGGCGCTAAGCCTCGCAGCGGCGAGCCACGGCGCGAATATTGCAACCGACCCCGGATTCGAAGCTGGCACCACTGCGGGCATTAGTGGCTCCGGAGTGCGTTGCACGCCTGCCCAGTCCAGCACCGTCGCCAAGTCCGGTACCTACAGCTGCCGACTGACATGGGCCAGCGGAACGGATTTCTACTGGACCGGGTACACGACCATCAGCGGCGCGACTGCCGGGCGGGTCTACTCATGGGGAGTCTGGGTTATCGGTACGGGCGCGACCATCGGGAAGACCGCGTACATCCGAATGGCGGAGAACGGCGGCGCTTTCGGCGCACAACAGTCAACGCCGGTGACCGTGGTCCTGACGGCCGCATGGCAGTACGTCGGAACCAGCTACACACTGATTCGGAACGACCGCACGATCGTCGGCGTGGAGGTAGGCATTCAGAGCGGCGCCGCCAGCGGCGACGTGATGTACGTCGACCGCCTGACGTTCTGGGAGAGCACGAACGCGGCCTACTGCGTCGAGACGGACCTCAACCCGGACGGCTCATCGCGCTACTGGATCGAGGATTGCGCGAGCTCGTCGGTCTACGGTGTCCGGGAGGACTACCGCACTGTGAAGGCCGCCTACCCGACCGCGGCGACGAAGGCCGGCTGGGTTGGCGCCTGCGACCAGGTGTACGACCTCTGCGCGGAATGGCTGCAGCTCCACACGGCCGCGCTCTCGACCTACTCGGCGAAGGTGCTCGGACTGGACCACGTTTACGGCGGCGCTCAGCAGCTGAAGGTGGGCGACAAGGGGAAGCTCTATTTCCACGGCGCGACCGCGGACGGAGCCTGGCTGACGGTCGAAGCGCTGCAGTGGATCATGGCCTACCGCCGGCGAGTCGGAGCGGGAGGTACGAATGAAACCGACCTAACGCTGTCGTCGGTGGACCTGCACTACCTCGACGCGTTCGCCCGGCTGGCCGCGCAGATGCAGGAGTACAAGGGTTCCGGGACGGAGCTGAAGCAGAGCAACTACGTGTTCAGCATCCCGATCCCGCGGTACACCCTGCCGAGTGCCGTGAGCACGCGAGAGTTCACGTTCTCGCTCTCAAACGTGCTGGCGGTGACGAAGGCGACGGTCACCTACACCGTCGTGTCGGGGCCGGGGACTGCCGTCATCAAAACGAACATCTTCCCGGGCGTGGGCGCGGGGACGGTGCTGATTGCGACGCGAACACCCACGGTCGGCACGGTCTACGTCGACGACTTCACCAGCTCGATCGTGCAGGCGCCGACGCCCGTGCCCGTGGATGGTGGCGGGCCGCCGGCGTACTGGGGCGGATCCCTGGAGTGGTCGTCCGGCGCCGGCGCGAACAGCGTGATCGAAGGCTTCGTGACGATCGAGTGCTCCAAGATCCCTCTCCCGCCTGCGTAGCCCTCTCCCTCGCTGGCCCGCTCCGACTATTCGTGAGACGCCACAGAGGGAGAGCTACATGCCGGGAGACGAACCGCTGATCGTGACGATGTTCCAGTCGCTTGAGCGCCACCTTGAGCGGGTCGGCGACCGGCTGGACGAGGCCGACGAGTGGATGCGGCGCGCAGATGGGCATATGCAGGACCTCACGGCGAAGGTCGCGATCCAGAACGGGGGCGTCAAACGTGCGCTCACCGAGCTGACCGACATGCAGGCATGGAAGCACTCGCACGACGCCGACACGCTGCAGCTCGCTGCGCGACTCGAAGGCCGGCGCGCGCAGAGAGCAGACGACCTCGCAAAGGTAGATGGGCTACGGGATTTTGCGAAGGAATGGCTGCCGCTGATCGTTGGGGCCATTCTCTCAATCACCGGCCTCGGCGCGTTCGCGTGGGGGAGGTGGCCCTGGTGAGCTTCACGGTGATTCAGCGGAAGCGCATGACGCGTGACGAACGCGACCTCGCGGAGTTCTTCGACCCGCTGACCGAGGAGGAGGCGCGCGTGCTGGCCCGCCGACTCGCCGCCTACGACTCCATCCGCTGCGCCTACCGGGTAGAGGAGCTGCCGGAATGCTGACCCCTGCGCAGATCGCCATCATCGACCGGATGCGCTGGCTGGTGGAACACGGCTGGCCGCGCCGCACTATCGAATCGCTAGTTACGGAGGGCGGGCGATGATCGCCAACGGCTGGCTGGACTGGGCAACGCGACAGCCCGGCATCCCGGACAAGGTCTACTCCGAGTCGAACCGCGGCTTCGCCCTCGTGGGCCACAGCATCGTCGGGACGCCGGCGGCCGCGCTGGGGCGGTTCCTCAGCCTTCAGCGGAACTCCGACGGCCAGTACTCGAGCTATGCGGCCGCGTCGGTGATGTTCATCAACCCGAAAGCCGGCCCGCTGATTCAGATGTACCCGGTGACGAGTTCGACCTGGGCGAGCGGCGGCCGCGACGCGAACACCAGCATGTGGGCGATCGAGAGCGAGGGCGGCGCGCCTGGCAACGAGAGCGAGCCGCTGAACGACAACCAGGTAGCCAACCTGATCCGCCTGGCGCATGAGTTCGAAGCGTTCACCGGCCGTAAGGTCGTTCGCTCCCGCGGCGAAGGCCTGCACGCTGGCGACACGTTCCGCGAACACGGCGAAGTCGCCACTCAGTACGGGTACGCGAGCACCGCGTGCCCCAGCAAGCGCTACCAGCGTTTCTACGAGGCCCTCTGGGCACAGGAGGATGGTGCAATGACCAAGGATGAAACGGACAGGCTGACCGCCGAACGAAGCCTCATGCAGATCGCCTTCGGCGACGGCGACCGCATGAACGCGGACTATGCCGCCCTTGTCGCCAGCCGGCTCCTGGAGCCCGAGGACGGCGACGACCTGAACGCCTACCTCATCCGCCGGTTCCGGATCGCCGAACTCGCCAATGGGCCGCGCGCGACGGACGCCTACAAGGCCCTCGGAGGTTCGTTCTGATGGTCTCTCGCTACGTCCAAATCGGCCTCGGCGCATCGCTGATCGTGGTCGGCGGAATCCAGTCGAACGCCCAGCTGTTCGGGGCCAAGTGGAGCGGCATTGTGCTCACGGGGAGCGGGATCGCGCTGGCGGTGATCGTGTACGTCCAGGCGCAGGTTGCGAAGCCGGCCGACCCGCCGAAGTGAACGACATCGAAGGCGTGGTCGAACTCGCCTGGTGGAAGTCGAAGAAGCTGATGGCGGTCATTGCGCATGACGTCATCGTCGGGATCATCAGCATCTTCGGCGTGGTGAAGAGCCCCCAGAGTTCGGGCGTCATCATCCCGGCCGCCATCACCAGTGTCGGGGCGACCCACGGCGCCCACCAGGTATCGCAGGCACTGACCGACCGCGCGCAGGCGTACTCACCGAACTACCCACTGCCGCCGGCGCCACCGCCCGGCCCTCCTGGGGGAATGCTGCCGCCGGCGAACTGAAGCGGGGTAGCGGTGGCGACCGCCCGTGCGGGCGTGGCGGATCGCTGTGAGTGTGGCGAACGACGGAACACGCAATTAAGGGGAAGGTGACGCCGGGCCAAGAAATTGAGGGGCCCCCAGATGGCCCGAATCCCCGCGATATCGTCGGCGCCGATCGCGCAGGGATATCGGACCGCCTGTTGCGGCTCGTGGCGGCGATGACGCCCGTCCTTTGTCTACCGCCTCGAAGACGAGGCACAAGAGCCGGATGTAGACTTCGATTTTCGACCGAGCTTCCCAGCGAGTTGCTCCGGCGTCATCCCGGCCGCCTCGCGCCTCTGGGCTATGAGTGTTCCGAATCCCTTGGCCATCGCCTCGCAAGAATATTCCCCCACAGGGGTTGACAGGTGCACCCCAAAGTCTGAAAATCTGACCCGTCGGGTGCACAACCCAGACAACGAGGGTGCACATGCCAACTAAGGAGTCTTCGGTCAAGGGCATTCGCCTCTTGGACAAAGACTGGGAGGCGGTCGACGCCGCCGCGAAAGCGCTGGGGATGACGCGAAACGAGTACATGGCCCGGCTCGCGAAGAACGCAACGAGGGCTGTTTCCGAAGTCTCAGATTCAGACGAATCGATCCGAAAATCAGACCGGACAACCGAAGAAGAGGAGCAGCTACCGGCACTCTCATGACAACGAAGCGATTTTCAGCACGCGAGTTCGAGGAGGTCTGGGAACAGGCTTACGAGGACGTGCGCTCCGTGATGGAGAGCAGTGCCCTTGTGCTCTCGACGCTCACGCAGATCCGACAAGGCGTCCTCGGAATCGAAGAGGAGCCGCGCCGAAAGACGAGGGCCTCGTGACCGCCGCGTACATGGTCGCGGCCTTCTTCTTCGGTGCCAGCCTCGGTTTCAGCGTGTCCTGGCTGCTCATCCGGACGGGCCGAGCATGACCGCGATCGAACCGCTGCTGATCACCATCCCTGAAGCCGCCAGCGCCCTCGCGCTCTGCGAACGGACGGTCCGAAAGCTGATCCGTCGCGGCGAACTCACACAGGTCTCAATCGGGCGCTCAGTGCGAATCAGCACGCGCTCGTTGGAGCAGTTTGTCGCGGCTCGCGAAAGCCAGAACACGGAAACGCCCGCGGGCTAGGCGGGCGCTTCCAATGAACACGAAGGGGTCTCTGAAGTGAATTTAGCACCCGGAATCCGAATTTGCGACTTACCTGGATGGTCCGCGCCCGACGTCGCCAACCAGCTCGCGTGGGAGGCGTACCTCGAAAGCGTGCCGAGCACCGACGCGATCGCGCACGCCTGGCGCATCCGAACGATGGACCTGCTTGGACCGTGTCCGGACAGCGAGATCATGCGGCGCTGCGAGGCTTCGAACGCGGTCTACGACGGGCTCTACCTTGCCGTCGAGCGGCTCACCTGGGTGGAGCGCGCGGGGCTCGCGTGGGAGTTGGACCTGATTCCCAGCTGGGACGACTTCTTGGCGGCGAGGGATGCGGCGTGAAGCGCTTGCCACTCTCAGAGCGGTTTTGGTCGCAAGTCGACCAGGATGGCCCGGTTATGCGCCCTGAATTGGGGCGTTGCTGGACCTGGACGGGCTTTCGCAGCAGCGGGTATGGGTTCCTCTCTGTGGGCAATCGGCCGACGCGTGCCCACAGAGTCAGCTGGGAGCTGAGCAACGGCCCCCTTCCGGACATCGCACCCGGTTCCTATCACGGGACTTGCGTCCTTCACCGCTGCGACAACCGCGCTTGCGTCCGTCCTGACCATCTGTTCATCGGCACTCAGCTCGACAACATCCGCGACCGCGACGCCAAGCTGCGGGGCAGGTCGGGCCCTGGGTTTCCGCGGTGCGAGCGACATCCCAACCACAAACTGCGGGCCTGCGACGTCCGAGAGATCAGGCGGCGCTACGCCGCGGGAGGTATCACCCAATTCGCCTTGGCCGCTGAGTTCGGAGTGCGCCAACCACACATTTCGCGGGCCATCAGCGGCACGGCCTGGGGGCATGTTCGATGACCGGTTCAACCCTCGTCCACGACACATCCCTTCAAAGCCCGCGCTTCGTGGCTCTGTGGCACGGGATGCAGCGCGTCCACTCGATGCGCCTCCCGTTCGACGTCGCGATCAACGACAGCCTCCGGTTGAACGAGCTCCGCGGGCGGAAGCAGACCGAGCGCTACATGGTCGGCCGGGTGACAGCCTGGCAGCCCGACACGAAGACCGCGACGGTCGTCATCACCACCAGGGCGAGCGGCCGGGAGCGGTCGCGATGACGCAAGCGACACGCGACAGCGACCGATTCATCGCCCAGGTGAAAGACACGCTGGACTTCGTCACAGGCATCTGCGGTTCGCCCGTGGTCGCAGCGGGCGTCGTAGCCACTGCCATGGTCGCGATGTGTGTTCAGCACCCGGAGTGGGCAGCGGCCTGGTATCGAACCTTCGAGCGTGACGGCGCTCCCATGGAGACCCTGGACGACTTCGTTCGACGGCTGCCCATCTCCGCGGTCACGGAAGTGCCCCGTGGTTGAGCCAACGATTCGCAATCCCGATGCCTGCTGCGAGTTCCCGCTCCTGCAGAAGCCCTACGCGCTGACCGACCCGCTGCTCGTGATTTCCCAGTGCGGCCACGACTGTCATCGCGCCACCGACTACCGGTGCGTCTGCTGCCAGCGCGTGCCCGACGAAATTGCCGAGTACTCGCGCGAGCAGACCGGGGAAGACACCAGCCCCGAGGACTACGTCTACAGCAACGAGGGGACGCTCAACACCGAAAGCGGCCGCTTCTTCTGCACGGACTGTTACATCGACAACGGCATGCCGAGCGGGCATGTGCCCTCCGGATCGACGGGGATTCTCGCCGGCTGCCCCAAGCTCGGAACGAGGACCGTCCGACTCAGTGAGGTCTATCCGCTGCCGCGCACGCTGGCGACTGCAGCCGTCCGCTCCATGCTGGACCGCACGGCCGAGGACTGGCCAATATGACCGCCGCCCTCACGATTCCCATGGAGCGGTACGTCCGGGACGACGTCGGGGCACCCGTCCCGACACTCAACTCGGGCACAGCTCACCGGCTCCTCACGCGGTCAGCGTTGCACGCCTGGTACAACCACCCGCGCCTAAATCCGGAGTGGGTCGAGGTCCGCTCCGAGTCCTTCGATATCGGCAGCGCGGCGCACGCCATCCTCCTGGAAGGGCGCGCGGAGCTGCTCGCGATTTGCGATGTCGCCGACGACTGGCGCACCGCGGCCGCGCGAAAGTTCCGGGACGAGGCGCGCGAGGCCGGCCGGATCCCGATGCTCGCGGCGGACGCAGAGCGGGTCGTCGCCATCGTCGAGTCGGCGAAGCGAGCCATGGTGCGCTGCCCTGACCTCGACAACATCGGCGACCTGGACGCCGAACAAACCTTCGTCTGGCAGGACCCGATCACCGGCGCCTGGCTGCGATGCCGGCCTGACTGGGTCAGCACCGACCGCAAGGTCATCGTGTCGTTCAAAACGACGACGAACGCTGAGCCAGAGAAGTTCCTCCGCTCGATGGTCGACTTTGGGTATGGCCTGCAAGCGACCTTCGAAATGCAGGGCACTGCGGCGATCTACCGCACTCGCCCGAAGTACGTCTACGTGGTCACCGAAACCACCGCGCCCTACGCGACCTCGCTGATCGGGCTGGCCCCGGAATGGCTCGAGCTCGCGCAGGAGCAATTCGAATACGCGGTGAGCCTCTGGGCCCGCTGCCTCGAACGCGGCCACTTCCCTGGCTACCCGCGCCGCATCGCCTACGTCGAGCCTCCCAGCTGGGCATGGAACCAGTGGGAGAGCCGCAAGCCGGCCGAGAACAAGCGGCCGCGGGCGGACTTCCTGCCCGAGGGGGATGACTGATGAAGGTCCTCACGCTTACTCAACCATGGGCCCAGCTGGTCGCGGAGGGGCACAAGACGATCGAGACCAGGTCGTGGCCCGTCGCCTTCCGCGGCGAGCTCGCCATCCACGCGGCGAAGGGCTGGACGAAGGCCGACCGGGAATTCGCCCTCGAATGCGGGTACAAGCCCGAGGAGATGGCCCGCGGCGTCATCCTCTGCCTGGTCGCATTGATCGACGTACAGCCGGTCACGCGGCTCGGGCCGGCTTACCTCACCGCGAACGAACGGCGCTACGGCAACTACTCAGCTGGCCGCTACGCCTGGATCTTCGACCCAGCGCGGACCCGCCGGCTGCTGCCCCCGGTAGAGGCCAAGGGCGCGCAGGGCGTCTGGCTCATTCCCGATGAACGCCTGGCGGTGTCGGCATGACGATCACCTTCCGGCGCGCCATCCGCGCCGATATCCCGCTGCTCGTCGGTCTCGCCGGCGGTACGGGGTCCGGCAAGACAAAGTCGATGCTCGAGCTGCTCAAGGGCATGACACCCGAGGGGAAGCGTTTCGCGGTCATCGACACCGAAAACGGCCGCTCCCGTCACTACGCCCATCAGTACGACTTCGACGTTCACGAGCTCCATCAGTTCCGCCCAGCTGACTATCTGTCCGCCATCTGCGCGGCCGACGAGGCCGGCTACGCGGCGATCGGTGTCGACAGCCTCTCGCACGAATGGACCGACGGAGTCCTCGGCTGGCAGGAAGAGGAGTTCGAGCGCCTCGGCGAACGGGAGGCGACGCGGCTGCTCTCCTGGAAAGAGCCGAAGCGAGCGCACAAGTCTCTCGTCTCTGGACTCCTGCAGCTGCGCGCTCACTGCGTCCTCTGCTTCCGCGCCGAGCCGAAGGTAGAGATGACCAGGAGGGACGGCAGGACCGTCGTCGAGGCGAAGGAGGGTGCCGGCGGATACAACGGCTGGTTCCCGATCACGGACAGTCGTCTGCACTTCGAGCTGACCGCCTACCTGATGCTCCTGTCCGACGAACCCGGCAAGCCGAAGCCGATCAAGCTGTACGACGAGCTCCGGCCCATCTTCCCGGATGACCAGTTCATCAGTGCTGAGTCGGGCAGGAGGCTCGCCGAGTGGTCGCGCGGCAATGCCGGGCAGGTAGGCGAGAACGCACTCAAGTCCTTCCGCGACAAGCTCACCGAGCTCGGCATCACCGAGGCGAAGGCACTGGACTTCGCCGGCTGGACGTCGCTCGAAGGTCACCCGCGTAACGAGCTTGCCGACCTCCTGGCCTCGTTGAAGGCGACGACGGCGACCGGTTCCGTGCCCGCGCCGAAGCCACAGGAGGCGATGCTCTGATGGGAGTCCCCGAACAAACCGTCGACAGGGACGCGAGCCTCGACACCGAGGACGTCCTGACCTGCCGCGTCTGCGGTTGCACCGACGACCGGGTCTGCGACGGCGGCTGCTGGTGGGTCGAGGACGAGGATGTCTTCTCGGACCTCTGCTCGGCCTGCGCGCCGTTCCTGGACGCACTCCCGCAGCTGCTCGGCCTCTTCCGCGCCGTCGAGGAACTGGCGCGCGAGGGAACTACGGTTAGCGGGCTCAGCCGCGTGTGGGAGGCCTTCGAGAAGGTCGACGAGCTACAGCGACCGGAGCCGGACACCCGCGTCCTGGACGAGTGCGAGCTCCACTTCCTCCGCGACTGCGGGGAGTGCGCCGAGGCGGACGTGCTCCTCCTGGAAAGGTGTCTGCCGTGAAGCTGTACGTCGCGAATGATTACCTCCTTCTCACGACCGGCGATTGCCGAGTAGACCGCGTGCAGACCTACCCGATGAAGGGCACGCACATCGTCACCATCAAAGGGCGGCGCGACTCGTGAGCGCGCCCCAAATCGCCATCACGCTCGCAATTCTCGCGGTGGGGCTCTACCTGTGCTGGGCGGCGTGCTTCGGGAAAGATGGGTTATTTCGTGACTGACGAACTGCAACAGGCGCGCGACAACCTGCACGCGACACAACATCAACTGAGGATCAGCGCCGAGCGGGACGCACTCGCTGCCGAGCTGAGCGAACTGCGGGCGGAGATCGCGGAGTGGGAACTACGTCGCTTTGGGCCGCACGCCGACCTCGCTGACGGGTGCATCGCCTGCAACGTTGGCCCGTCTGAACAGCGTCTCCGCACCCTCGCAGCCCAGCCGAAGGGCGAGCGCGGCAAGGCGCTGCTGGCCGAACACGCGGCGATGAAGGCTGCCATCGAGAAGTACGGGCGCTGTACTACTTGCAGCGGGACCGGAGCCCCGCGCGACCCATGCGACGGCCAGTATTGCCGGTGCAAACCCGGCGTCGGAGGGCGCGCTGATACTTGCTGGAACTGCAAGGGCGCGAAGTTGCAGAACTGGGCGCTCGCCGCCATCGACGGAGCGCAGCCGTGAGCAATCTCCCTGCCATTTCCGAGGGGAAGCTAGCAACGTCCAGACCAGATCGAGAGCCTGATCGTGATGCTCGCCCTAGCTTCCCCCGCTTCAGCAGACCTCCCCGGCCGGGCTCCTCGACGGATCTGGACAATCTTTGCGACGCACGCCGGGGAGGTCGTAGCTTGTCCAATCTACCCACAGGCACGGCACGCTGATGCCGTGGATCCGCCTCGACGACCACTTCGACGAAAACCCGAAGATCGCAAGCGTGGGGCCGCTCGGGCTTGCCCTCTGGGTGACCGGGCTGGCGTATTGCAATCGAAACCTCACCGACGGGTTCATCCCCTGGGCCATCGCCCGAAATCTGGTTTCGTGGGAGTTCATGGCCGCCGAAGGCGAGGCTGTCGAGCGCATCGCAACTACCACTGACACCGGGGACGATTCCCATGTTTCCGCATGGACCGTGGGTTCTGGGGCGATTATCGGCCTCTTGATCGAAGCTGGACTCTGGGAGCATGTTCCCGGCGGATACCGCATCCATGACTACGCCGACTTTCAGCCGACCAAGGCACAGGTCGAAGCTGAGCGGACGCAGAAGCAAGCAGCAGGGCAAGCAGGTGGTCTAGCAGCTGCTAGAGCACGTGCTATAGCAAACGGCAAGCAGGAGGCAAGCAGCAGCTCAAGCAAAACGCTAGCACAATCCAAGCCCGTACCCGATCCCGTACCCCTTGGTTCTAAAGAACCAAGGCATATTCGCGCGAAGATCGTTCCGTCCCTCACGGAGGATGAGCGTGCTCGGTTGGTGGAAAAACATGCGCCCAAGTACGGGGCTGAGTTCACCGACCGCGAGCTGACGTTTTCCCTGAGCCACGAGTCAGCACTCAAGGTCAAGACGGATTCCTGGTTTGTGTACTGCGACCGCTGGATGAGCAGGCAAGAACGCTTCGGCGCGCCTTCCAACGGCAGTACGCCCGACCCCAGGACCCGCGTTGACCCGCGCAGCATCGTGCAGCTTCCGCAGCGGAGGCCGGCGGAATGAATCCTTTCGTCGATCAGCTTCCCCCGAGCGATACCGAAGCCGAAGAGGCCGTCATCGCGGCACTGATGGTGGACCCCGAAGTCGGCCACAAGGTCGCCTCCACCCTCGAAGCGGGGCACTTCTTCCGCGAGAAGAACGCGTGGATCTTCGAGGCGGCGATGGCCCTCTGGGCGCGCGGAGAGGACCCGAACCAGATCACGGTGGCGCACGAACTGGCCGCGCGGAAACGACTCGCGGACGTTGGCGGGCAGACCTACCTCGCGGACGTTATCCGCCGGCTGCCCACCAGCATCGGGATCGAGTTCTACGCGAACATCGTCCGCACGACCGCGAGTTATCGCGACCTGATCCACGCGGCGACTGGCATTCTCCAGATGGCCTACGAAGCGCCGGCGGAGGCGGATGCGGTGTTCGCCAGGGCCGAAGAGCTGCTGCAGGCGAGCCGCGGCGTCCGCAAGTTCAACAACTCGAGCACGCCGGATGACATCGCCGTGCGGCTCTGGGAGGAAGCGGAGCAGTTCATCGCGGACCCGTCCGTCATCCGGGGCATCCCCACCGGCTGGGGCGAACTCGACTTCCTTCTCGACGGTCTCGTACCCGGGAACTTCATCGTCGTCGGCGCCGCGACCTCGATCGGGAAGTCGCTGTTCTGCCACAACCTTTGCCGCTCGCTTTGCAACGCGGGCGTGCCGGTCACGCTCTGGACGACGGAGATGAGCGACCTGGCCGCCGCCGAACGGATGGCGTGGATGGAGGCGGGAGTCGACAAGCAGACGATCCGGCGCAACGGCGGGATCACGACCGGTCAGGCGAATCTCTACCGCAACGCCCTCGATCGCGTCCTGTCCTGGCCGATCCGCTGGGCGCGCTCAGCCAACCCAACCATCGCGAGCATTCGAGCAGAAGCGCGTCGCGACAAGGCGCTCCGGGGCTGCGTCGTGCAGCTCGTGGACCACCTCGGCAAGGTCCGCGCCGATGGACGCACGACGATCGAGCGGACCGCCGCCGTGACCGATGGGCTCTCCGGGATCGCGATGGACGAGGAGGTCGTGATGCTCGCGACCTCGCAGGTTACCCGCGAGTCGCAGAAGGGCGCGCGGTTTCTCGGACTCAGCGACCTGGCCAACGCGAGCAACGTCGAACAGGACGCGAGCCAAGTTCTGCTGCTGACACCTATTCGCTGGAAGGGGAACGAGATGGAACCAGTATTCGACTTCGAGGCCCGCGAACTGATGGCGCGCGACGGCTATCTGCCGGTGAACCTCAGCGTCTCCAAACAGCGACGCGGCTCGACCGGCAACGCCCCCAGCGCTGTCGACTGGAACCGCGGGGGCCGCATCGACGGGTTCGTCCAGGCGGTGCGAGCGTGACGCCGCTCGAAGAAGCTGCCCTGGACCTGCGGCGCAAACTCACCCGGCTCCGACGCGTCGAGAAGTACTTCATCGCCGATGAAGCGTGCGATCCCAAGCTGGCACTGGACCGGAGCTTTGCCTACCTCACGGCGTGGCAGGAGGCAAACGAAGCCGCAGCCGAGCTGGCTGAGATGCTGGCGGTGTCGGTATGAGCGCAGAAGAGCACCAGGAAATGAGCCGGCACATGACGCGCGGCATCCGGCACCGCGGTTGGGTGATCTCATTCGAGGCGAGCGGAGATGGCGTGAGTTGCTTGATCAAGCTCCCGAGATCACGAGCGCACCAAGGGCAGAGCGCATACGTCGGCCACGGCGCAACGGTCCTCTCGGCTTACGAGGCCGCGCAAAGCGAGATGTTGGAGGCGGGCGAATGAGCGAACTGGCGCCGCTGACCATCAAAGAAGCCAATGTCCTTGTCGCTCGCTGGCATCGCCATCATCGGCCCGTGCACGGTGCGCTCTTCGCGATCGGGCTCGCCGCAGAGGGTGAGTTCGTCGGGGCTGCGATTGTGGGCCGCCCCGTTGCGCGAATGCTGCAGGATGGGGCGACAGCCGAGGTGGTGCGCCTCGTCACGGACGGCACGCCGAATGCCAGCTCAACGCTGTACGCGGCTTGCTGGCGAGCGTGGAGGGCAATGGGCGGGCGACGCCTCATCACGTACATCCTCGCTTCGGAGTCTGGCGTCTCACTGCGGGCGAGCGGTTGGAAGTGCCTCTACCAGACGAACGGCGGCACATGGGATAGGCCCAGCCGCCCACGGACAACGCTGCTACCAGAGCCGAAGCAACTTTGGGAGCGTGCATCGTGACCGCGCCCTGCCTGACTCACGCATGCCGAGGGATCGCGATTTGGAACAGCTACTTCTGCGGGCGTTGCTACCGGGCGATGCAGCGATGAAGCTGTTCGATCGAGTCCTACCACGCCGAATCGATGCGCGTCTTGTCCATCGCTGAGCGCGCTGTCCTGCTGACCCCGAGTGAGCGCCGCCGCCTCTACCGGATCTGGACGGAGGCCGACCGCGCGGCGGGATTCGAAGAGCCGAACCAAGTCGCTGAATGGCAACTCAAGCGGTCCATGGGGTTTGCCACTTAGCACCGCAGCCGGGCGGATCCCGGCAGGACCACCGAGGGATACACAGGGGAATTCAGATGGCACGCAAACGAGACACCGCAGTGATTGAGGCCGAGGGGGGCGCGTCGTCGTTGCCCCCGGCACCCGAGGGGAGCGCCGATCGCGTAGCCGACCCGCACGAGGGTGAGGACATCACGCGGCCGGAACGGGGCAGCATCATCCCGCTCGGGCACGCATTCTGCGAGCCGCGTGCTGTCGCCGTCGATTGGGTGGCCAGTGCCCGCGACGCCTGCGCCGACTGCGGATTCAACCGCGAGGATCACAACCCGCTGTTCGGCCAGCCCAACGCGGAACCCGGCGACATGACCGTGACGGATTATGACGCCAAGGGCGAGGCGATCGACCGCGAGGTAGGGACCAAGCCGACCGCGCAACCGACGCTGCCGGGCGTGCCGTCCGAGGGCATCTGGGGCGATTACCAGGGCCACCGGCTCAGCCACGTGCAGCTCGCCTTCGGTGGCGGACCCGACGCCCCGCGCGACCTCGCGGGCAAGCTCAAGATCGGCGACCGCATCCACCTCCTGGTGACCGGCCACGTCGCCAACAACGGCTACCAGCAGGACAAGGACTTGATCTACTTCGGCAAGGTGCGGGTGAAGCTCGACGCGGTCACGGTGCCGGGCAAGCGGTTCGTTGAGGAGGCGATGGTGGTGCCCGAGCCGCCCGAGCTGATCCGGCGGTCGCTGGTGGAGCCGTTCGTTATCGAGGCTGCTGCGTTCCTGGATGGCCGCGAGCCGTCGATGGCGGACTGCCTGGCGCTGTTGGCCGACCTCGCATCGCTGTTCGACCCGCTCCCGTTCGAGGAAGACGGCGAAACGGACGTTGACGAGGCTACCGGAAGCGCCGACGACACATCCCCGCTCAGCGCGGCTCTCGCGGAAGCGATGGCGGAGGCGTGAACGCGCCCGAGTCGCTCACGGCCTACGGCGCAGAACGCCGCCGCACATGGGCGCTGCGACACGCAGCGGGGCGAATCCTCACCCCGCTGCCGGACCCGCTCAGCGAGTGGGAACACGGCTGGTTTGTGTTAGTGCCGACAGCGCGGCTCATCGAACTGAGGGAGGCGATGCGCGATGAGTGAGACTATCTCGGTCAGAGTGGCGAGACTGCGGGGCTGGACATTCTCAGTCGCACCGTGCTCTGTCGATGGGTGTCGAACCCCGCACTGGCGCGATGCTCACGGGCTCAATGCGCGCAATTCACTGCCGGATTACACCAGCCCAGAGGAGGCGTTTGCGCTGCTGGCGGAGATGGTGGAGGCGACCGCGGAGGGCGAGGATTGCCCTCACGAATGGTGGATCGAACTCGGGCGAGACAGCGGTGGGTACTGGGTGCAGGGGAGCGATCGTCATTCACCCGAGGCAGGGGTGATCCTGCTGGAAACGGCCCCCACGCTTGGCGAGGCTATCGCGCTGGCGTGGCTCGCATGGCAGGAGGCGAAGTTGTGAAGCGGCACAAGTTCTGGCACCAGCATGTGATGTTCAGCCAAATCGACTGGGCGCCGTACGTGAGCGCCATCAAGCGACTCGGCTTCGAACGAGGGATGCGCGCCGTCGATCGCAACTGGCCGTGTGGCGCGTGCGGGCTGTGGAAGCGCGCGAAGGTGCACCGATGATCCTCACCTGCGGCATCGACCCCGGCCACCTCGGCGCCGTCGCCCTGCTCGACGAGTGCGGCGCGTTCCTCCGCGCGTTCGACCTACCGCGTGACCCGCGTCGCCTCTGGGAAAAGCTCACCGTGCCGCTCCCGCCGCTGACGGAGATTCACGTGGCATTGGAGGAGCCGTTCGCATTCGCCGGCCAAGGGCACAACCCGGCGGAGCAGTTCAGGAACTTCGGCCAGGTGGAGGGCGTGTTGGCCTGCACAGGGCTGCCGGTGACGACGGTCGCGGCGAGCTCTTGGAAAGCGGCAATGGGGCTCACCCTCTCGAAGGCCGACTCGGAGGGGCTCAGCGACGGCGAGCGGAAGGCGCTGCGCAAACAGCGGAGCAGGGACCGGGCGCGCTGTCTCTGGCCGGACGCGCCGCTCTCGACGAAGCGCGGTGTCGTGAAAGAGTCGTGGGCGGAAGCTGCCCTCCTAGCC